>Ga0315907_10001118_pt1 | contig 36844 bp, 25 predicted proteins | sample LakEriMetagenome_3_FD_203525 | JGI IMG/M metagenome (GOLD analysis project Ga0315907, IMG submission 203525) | Freshwater fungal communities from buoy surface, Lake Erie, Ohio, United States - Buoy 12 MA123 | ecosystem: Environmental > Aquatic > Freshwater > Lake > Lake biofilm | place: USA...
CTCAGGTCATCGAACTCCGCGGAGTCAAATCGCCAGAAAAAGGGGATCCGTCGGTATAACCCGAACACTCCACCTGCTTGCCGCTCAACCCGCTTGGCGAAAACCGTGCCGACGCCCCGACTCCATAACCGTCACCTCACCCGTCTCCGAATGCATCTTTCCAGCGTTGAGCGACTCCTCAAGCATTCGGGTCGCCGATACGAAATCGATGCTAGCTTTCCTTGGGTCAGAGAGCCGAGACTCAGTAGGAGCTTGATGTAAGCGTTCCCAATCCAAACACGCAACCGAGTCGGATGGGCCATCAAGACAAACACGGTTGCAAGGCTTTCTCAAGGCCATGGCAATCTCCGACAAGGTATCCAAAATAGGTCCTGCTTGTTCGGACAAGGCTTGACTGGAAAGCAGGAGTAGTGAATTTGCAGCACCGACCCAACCGCAAAGATCCGTCGAGTTCTCGACGTGAATGTGCTCGTCGACGATCCCACTCATCGAATCATTTTTTAAAGGACCATCTACGATCGAAAGAAGCACAAAAACCGGATGGCTGAAATGCCACCGAAGCTCAGTCGTGAGTTTGCCAACCGCCTGGCGGTGCTTTCTTGTCAGGCCCGTTCCGTCACTTTTAGCGTTGGCGATCAAAAGGACAAGCGATCCACTTGGCTTGATATCCAAGCGTTCCCGAACCCAATGCCGACACCAAGCTTGTTGTATATCAAGGTTCATCATAGGTCAGTCAAGGATTGACGATCGTAGCAACTCGGCTCGCTACCGTTTCGATTCCGCAGATGCTAAAATCGAGATCCTAGAATCCGCCGTCGACAGATGTCTAGGTTGGTTTTCGAACACCCATACTTTCATCGCCTGTTTTCCACAAAAAACGTGATCTACTTCCACCAATTCCAAACAACTCCTTTTGCTAGCAAAAGGAGTCTTCGATGAAGTTGCGTAGGAATAAGCTCGTGCCGATCGCGTTGGAAGCCTCGCCGGGAATAGAGAGTTCCGAGGCGACGTACACCCAGCGGATCGAGCAACTTGAAGTATTGCGGGTAATGGCCCTGGAGTCGGCCGAGCTTGCTACACCGCTTGCTCGGTGCGTGAACCTGCCGGAGCAACTGCTTCGTGAGTACTCCGAATTGCGCACCTTGAGCCGACTCGGTGAGGTTTTCACTTGGGCTAATCGATTTCAAAACCAATGCGATCGCGTGGTATTTGTCGCTTCGGCATCTAACCATCGGATCATCACTACGTTTCTTGAAGCTTGCTGCGACCCTCTTTGGAACGAATTGACCCGTGGGGAACGGGGAAGCAAACCACGCATTTATTTCGCTGGCGAAGCGTTCGATAATGACGCATTTCAAGGGCTCCTTCGAGTCCTCTCGCCTCAACGACCGTCTAATCGAGACGAACCCTACGGCACTGGGCTGGTCGTTCTTTCGAGAGTCCATGCACCTTCGAGCATTCAGGTTGCCAAGGATCGATTGGTAGCCGAACTACAAAAAAATTCCAACCCAACGTCCCAAGACACGCTCGGACCCGAACCGCTGGTTTACGATTGTTTGCCCAATATCCATAGCGATGGACTGGATTCCTGCGACCTTCCATCCGCTTTTCTTCCCTTTAGCTTGCATGGAATGCTGCCTGCGGCGATCCTGGGAATCAACATCATGGAGCTTTTAGCCGGAGCAGCCTGGACATCAAGACTCTTTTTTTCCACGGCGGCCCACGAGAATCCGATCCTTCAGTGGGTCGCTTGGAATCACACCTTGGAATCCCGCAAACTCGCACTCTGGAGCCGCGGCCTGGGTGCCGCGGCGCAATGGCTCTGCGCCCTGAGCGATTGGAAAGTTTTCCACGCACTGGCCGAACCTCCGTGCGATCCCTCGCTGGCAATCTGCAATCACCTTTGGGTCGAACAATCCCGTTTTGATTCCCTCTCGCTAGACCCTACTCGCGCTACGGACGTGATCTGGGATCCCGGTTCAGACCGTCCTCGCTCGGCTCCATCCGGACAATCGATCTGCACGGGGTACACGGAACAAGCGAAAACAGGTTTTGAACAAACCCTGGCTCATCAAGCACACATCGGGGGCAAGGGGCTTACGATCCGCTTACCAGACCTAGGGGAACTCTCCGTTGGTCAATGGATGCAATGGATGATTATTGCTCAGTTGCTCGAGGTTGCTCTGCGGGATGGGGCTCTAACGCAGGGTACTTGATCGCGTTTTTCTTGATCTTCAAGGCTAGGGCTTGCGCCGGATCGATCCTGAGCACTGTAGCTAACCGCAAAAGGTACGAAAGTACATCGGCGATCTCTTCGGCCATCGGGGAATCGTTCGCGGAGTTCTCTATGGGCTCGGACCCATTTTGCCATTGAACCAATTCCATGATCTCGGCCGCTTCAATAGCGATCGACATCGCGAGATTCTTCGGTGTGTGGAATTTCTCCCAATCGCGTTGCGCTGCAAATTGGTCTAACCACATTTGCATCTGGGCCAATGTCGTCGTCGAAGCGTGAATTGGGTTTTCCATATCTATAGCAATTCGCCTTGGAGGACCTGCGTGGATCTGCGGTTCGAGAAACGCCTCGGATCAGGACTGACCGTAGACCGATTCAGGCCAGTCCAAATCGTTGTTCTCTGGGCGTCCTTCGATGTAATACCAATTGCGAATGGGAGCAAGTTCAGCTCGAACCCCGTCGATAAGTTCCTGGTCGATCGGTTCTTGAATCCAAGCGATCCATTGAGAGACCTCGGCGGGAATCGCACTTCCGACCAAGCAACTTGCGAAACCCGGATGGGAAACGGAGAACTGCAAGGCGAGTTTCTCGATGGAAGTACCGCGAGCTTTGCACCAAGCCGACGCTTTCGCTGCGACGGCGCGAACCGATTCGGGAGCTTTGTGCCAAACAGGCAACGGTAGATCGGTCAACAACCGTGCTGAAAAAGGGGCAGCGTTGATCACTCCGACGCCATGCTTTTGGGCCAAGCCTTGCCATTGCAACGCCATGTCGTTTTGGAGGTTGTAGTGGTTGTAGGTGATCACGCAGTCGAGCAATCCGGTTGGGATGACCCTTTGGAAATTTCGCATCGGATAACCACTGATCCCAACATAACGAACCTTGCCCTTCTCGACTTGGCGTCGGAGTGCGGGCAAGGTTTCATCGATGACTTGCTGAACATCTGCGTATTCGATGTCATGGCAAAAAACCAGGTCAAGGTGATCAAGACGCATGCGCTCGAGCGAGATGTCGACGCTCTCGGCGACACGTTTGGCCGAGAAATCAAAATGCTTCGGTGCGTATCGCCCAAGTTTCGTACTGACGACGAGCGAGTCGCGTTGATAAGCAGGCAGGATTTGTCCAAGGAGGACTTCGCTCATCCCACGGCCATAATAGGCAGCCGTATCGATCAGATTGATACCCGCATCTATGGCAGTTCGGACCGCAGAGAGCGATTCTGCGATGTCGAATTGACCGAACTCTGCGCCGATCGACGAAGCCCCAAATCCCAGCGAGGTCACCTCGATCGCAGTGCGACCTAGCTTGCGTTTTTCCAACGGCAAAATCATGGCTTGCAGATCCCTGTGCGACGGATGAACCCGACTCGGTAGGTGCTGTGTCGGGTGGTTATTACTCAGCCAACTTTCGCAGGACTGTAGGTAGAATTCCGCCGTTGCGATAGTAGTCGATCTCAACAGGTGTATCGATCCTCACGACCGCTTGGAAGTGTTTCTTTGTACCGTCGGGCTTGGTCGCTATGACCTCGATTTGACTTCGGGGACTGAGCGACTCGCCAAGACCTGGTATATCGAAGGTCTCCTCGCCGGTCAGCCCGATCGAAGCGACCGTTTCTCCAGGCAAAAACTGCAGCGGCAAGACACCCATGCCCACGAGGTTACTCCGATGGATGCGTTCATAGGAAACGGCGATCACCGCCTTAATTCCCAAAAGCAGTGTCCCTTTGGCAGCCCAATCGCGAGACGAGCCGGTTCCATATTCGGCTCCGGCTAGGACCACCAAGGGGGTCTTGGTCGCTTGGTACTTGATCGATGCATCGTAGATGCTCATCGTTTCGCCAGTCGGCAAGTACTTGGTCACACCACCTTCGACTCCGGGGACCATCGCATTGCGGATTCGAATGTTGGCGAACGTGCCGCGAACCATGACTCGGTCGTTACCGCGCCGGGCCCCGTAACTGTTGAAATCTGCAGGTTGAACGCCATTTTCCACAAGGAATTTTCCGGCTGGTCCCGATTTGGCGATCGAACCGGCTGGTGAAATATGGTCGGTCGTGACCGAATCACCGAGTATCGCAAGAGCTTTGGCTCCATGGATAGGCGCAATGGTACCGACAGTTCTTGTGATGCCTTCGAGAAATGGAGGACGTTGGATGTAGGTGCTCTTGGAGTCCCAAGCGTACTGATCGCCCGGAGTGATAGGAATCGAATTCCAGGCTTCGTTGGAGGTAAATGCGCCGGAGTACTGTTTTAGGAACATCTCCGGTAGCACGGACTCCTCGACCGCCTTGTGGACCTCCTGGGCCGTAGGCCATATCTCTCGGAAGTAAACTGGCTTGCCTGCTTTATCTTCTCCGATCGGAGTGGTGTCGAAATCGATATCAACAGTGCCAGCTAAGGCATAGGCGACCACCAGCGGTGGACTCGCGAGATAGTTGGCGCGGGTGTGGGGATTGACACGACCCTCGAAATTCCTATTGCCGCTCAATACCGCAGCAGCTACGAGATTGCCTTCGGTGATCGCATTGGCTACTGGCTCCGGGAGCGGACCGCTGTTTCCAATGCACGTGGTACAACCATAGCCGACGACGTTGAATCCGAGCTTCTCAAGATCGTCGAGAACTCCGGCTTGGGTCAAGTAATCGGTGACAACTCGCGAGCCAGGAGCAAGGCTGGTTTTGACGAACGGTTTGACCTTCAACCCACGCGCCACAGCTTTTTTAGCCAGAAGGCCAGCTCCGATCATGACCGATGGATTGCTGGTGTTGGTGCAGGAGGTAATCGCAGCGATGACGACCGACCCGTGTGCGATCTTGCTCGGTGCCTTGTCATCGTGAACTTGGGCCGTTGCTCCAAGTTGGTCCTTGTTCAGCCCAAAGCCTCGCTCGGCGATCGGAGCCGTCAGACCTTGATGAAACGACTTCTTGACGTGACTCAAAAGGACTCGATCCTGCGGACGCTTCGGACCAGCAACCGCCGGTTCAATCCCCGAAAGATCTAAATGAAGCACCTTGGTGTATTGGAGTTCGGGGCCGTTGTCCAAACGGAAGATGCCTTGTTCTTTGCAATAACGTTCGACCAGATCGATCTCATCCTTGGTCCTACCCGTGCGTTGCAAGTACCTGAGGGTCTCTTGGTCGACCGGGAAAAATCCCATCGTCGCGCCGTACTCAGGGGCCATGTTGGCAATCGTCGCGCGGTCAGCAAGGGACATGCAAGAGACCCCGTCGCCGAAGAACTCGACAAACTTGTTGACGACCCCCTCTTTGCGAAGGATTTCGGTAACACGCAGCACCAGATCGGTAGCGGTCGCACCAGGTGCTAAGCGTCCTGTGAGTTTCATGCCGACGACTTCGGGTGTGAGCATGTAAAGGGGTTGCCCAAGCATATTGGCTTCGGCCTCGATTCCACCGACGCCCCAACCCAAAACACCCAATCCATTGATCATCGTGGTGTGCGAATCGGTACCTACGAGCGTATCGGGATAGGCGATCGGCCCAGCATGATCTTTGCCCTGAAATACAACCTTTGCAAGGAACTCTAGGTTGACTTGATGCACAATTCCGGTGTTCGGTGGCACCACGCGGAAGTTCGCAAGAGCCTGTTGTCCCCAGCGGAGGAATTCATAGCGTTCGCTGTTGCGTTCGAATTCAACAGCGACGTTCTTGGAGAGGGAATCGGCGGTTCCAAAATAGTCGACTTGCACCGAATGGTCGATGACCAGATCGACCGGAATCAGGGGATTGATTTTCTGTGGGTCACCGCCGAGACTCTTCATCGCATCGCGCATGGCCGCTAGGTCCACGACGCAGGGAACCCCGGTAAAATCCTGAAGCACAACTCGGGCGGGCTTGAATGGAACTTCGAACTCGGCCGGTTTCGCAGCGTTCCACTTGGCAAGATTGACCACGTCCTCTTGGGTGACTTGGTAGCCGTCACAGTTCCTCAATGCCGCTTCGAGTAGAACCCGGATGGAGAACGGGAGTTTCGAGATCGGCGCGATACCGGCCGATTCAAGACGGTCCAAGCGGTAGATACCGAGCTTGCCTTGTGGGGCTTGGAATTGATCGCGGGCGCCGAATGGGTCCACCACTTTGGAGGATGAGGACATGATATTGTTCAAAGGCAGTTTGGGGTTCGAAATCGTTTCCGTCGAAAGACGCTCAAAGACGGGGCCGATCATTGTATCGAACTAACCAAAAATAAAAACGGCCCGCAGGGTTCTGCGGGCCGTTTCGCATCGTTTCTACCGCAGAAGGAACCTCAGTGAGGCCCGACCCCGCGGGAGTTTTTTGAACAAATTAGTTGCATCCGCAATCCGAAGCGGCAGCTGGAGCAGCAGCAGGTGCACAAGCACCGGCGGCCGAACCACAAGCGGCTCCACCAGCAGCTTTGCGGCTTCCGCAGCCAAGACCGCCCAAGCCCTTGCCGAAGAGACCGCGTCCGCTGAGGATACCGGCACCGAGGCCAGCAGCTGCACCGGAGCTAACTCCCGTGCTGTAAGCGCCAGCACCGTAAGAACCGGAAGCCGATTCGGTGCCAACAGCCATGCCGTTGGACCAAACTGGAACCGAAACCGTTTGTGCGACCATCTTGCAGACGGTTACATCGATTTCTTCTTGAACGGTCGATGGAACTTGAACGGTGTACTTTTCAACCTTCTCTTCGGTTACGTTGTCGTAAACGGTGATGGTGGAAGTACGTTCCTTGGTCTCGGGAACCATGACCGTGGTGCTAACGTCCTTCGTGCGGTTTTCGGTAACCATCTCGGTGACGCTCTTCATGCGGGTCTTGGTCTCGGTGTCATAGACCGTCTTGGAAACGCTGCGTGTCGCTTGCTCTTCGACAACGCGAGCAACCTTGCTGGTTACTTGTCGCTCTTCGGTGGTCATGACCGTCTTGGAAACAGGACGTGTCCTGGTTTCGGTTTCGTAGATCGTCTTGCTTACAGGCCGAGTTTTGGTTTCGGTGGTGTAAGTGGTCTTGGTAACTGGACGAGTCCTGGTTTCGGTCTCGTAGATCGTCTTGGAAACTGGACGAGTCCTGGTTTCGGTGTTGACGACACTCTTCTTGACCGTACGAGTTCGTTGCTCATCGTTGTAAGTGACCTTGTTGACCGTACGGGTACGGGTTTCGGTGGTCATCGAACACTTCTTGACGGTTCGGTATCGGGTCTCGGTGTTGTAGCTGACCTTTTTGACCGTCTTGGACTGAACTTCGTCACGATAAAGAGTCACGTTGTAGGTGTACTCTTCGGTGCTCATTTGGTTTTGGTAGGTCGTTACTGGAACTTCTTCGGTAACAACGTTAGGAACCCAAACCTTGCGGCAAACGGTTCGTGTTGCAGGTGCTGCAGCGACTTCGCCACCGCATCCGCCACAACCATTGCTGCTGGCAACTGCCGTGCCACCACATCCACCGCAACCACCACCGCATCCGCCACAACCCGAGCCGCTGCTAGCAACTGCTCCGCCGCAACCGGAACTTACTGCCGATCCACAACCACCACTGACAGGAACTTCTTCCGTAATGGTTTGGTACGAACCCATGTCACGGCATACCGTGCGGGTGGTGGTTACAGGTACGCGACGGCAAACATTGCGCGAGCCGGTGCGTGCTTCGGTGTAAGGAACCTTGACGGTGTAGTTAACAACTTCGTCGCTGTAAACTGGAACTTGAACCGTGTAAGGAACTTGTTCGTCGTTGTAAACAGGAACTTGAACCGTGTAAGGAACTTGTTCTTGGGTGGTTACAGGAACTTTGACCGTGTAGGTCTGAACTTCGTCAACCCACGATGGAACTTGAACCGTGTAAGAAACTTCTTCGGTCACAGTCTTTGGAACTTGAACCGTGTAAGCAACTTGTTCGGTGACGGTTTGTGGAACTTGGACGGTGTAGGCAACGTCTTCAGTGATCGTCTTTGGAACTTGGACGGTGTAAGCAACGTCTTCGGTGACCGTCTTTGGAACTTGGACAGTAACCGTGTTGGTCACGTCGTCGTAGACAGTCTTCTTGACGGTGTAAGGAACCTGTTCGGTCACAACGCGTGGGACTTGAACGGTGTAGGACTCTTCAACTTGCTTGGTGACTGGAACCTGAACGGTGTAGTCGACCTTCTTGACTTCAGTCTTGGGGACTTGGACCGTGTAGGTCTCCGTCTTGGTCTCAGTGCGTGGAACACGCTTCGTCACGTTGTAACGACGCTCACGCTCTTCGGTGCTGTAAACGGTCTTGGAAACGGTTCGCTTTTCAACGACTTGAGTCGGAACCATGACAGTTCGCTCAACGTAGGAAATCTGAGCGCCGCAACCTGCACCGCCCGAGATCGACCCATCGGCTCCAACAACACCACCGCTGACGACCCCGCCGCTGACAGCGCTGCTGCCATCTGCGGAACCGCAACCACCGCAACCGGAAGCTGCTTGAACTGGAGCTGCAGCACTGCCGCAACCACAATCACCTGCGTAACTAACACTGGCCGAAAGAGCGGCGGCCAACCCAAGGAACAAACCTCGGCGAAACTTCATTGTAGTCTCCTCAAAGAAACGAAACTTTGGCCGGTCGGCCATAACAATACGGACTCGGGCGCACACAACGCGCTGCCCACTTTTTAACTCACGATGCTTTCACAAGGCTGACGGCGGGGATTTACCTAATGGGAAAGATTCCATACGGGAGAGGTCCGCCGATGAACCAATGCACTTGTTGAGTTTAGCTAGAAAAGTTTTCCTTGGAAGCAAACTTAAACAAAATCCTCAAAGTTTTCCGGTTCGCTAAACTCACCCTATCCGTCAAACCCTCACAATCGATATCGCCATGCATTTTCTTGGGTTAAATCTACTCAGAGCCGCGTCGACTCGGACCAAGGTATCTCTTGCCACCCCCCTTTGTAACGTCGGGTAACAGATTTTTTCCCTCCTATCGACTCCTTCGAGATATCAGCCCCCGCAGGGCTCACGCAACACCTTTACTGAAACCATCACTGAACCGACCCCAACACGAGATTCGATCTGTGATTGCACCGAGACCCTAACATACTCCTATCACCAAAAACCAGTCGGCATAAGCTAGCAAACAACCAGACTGTCAAAGTATCAGGCACACTGATAACAATACCCCGCCAAAGGTTATAACAGGATTTGGACCAACTCGCCTTCGAAGGATCGTCCTGCAATGTGTATACTGGATCGAAACGGTTTGTCAGGGCTCCTTCGGCCCGACTCCGAGCATGGAAACCCATCGATTTCCATGCGTCGAAAAAGGAAACCTCCAAGGAACGAAAAATAGGATGCCGAACCTACCGAGCGAGCAAGCCAAGCACCAGGTCCGTGCATCCGAAGCAACAGCCTGTAACCATGGCTTCAAAGCGTTTTGCGTGACCCTGTTTTCGGCCTTGATCATCCTTGGCCCGTGGGTATACGCCCAGGAACCCGACACCCCCAATCGATCGAGGTCCACTCCGCCGGGCTCTCAGACCAAGACCGACCCCCCGAAGTCCGAAAAGCAATTGGCCGAGGAACGTAAGGCCCGAGATGCGGCTCGAAAACGTGGCGAAATCACCTTCGATGATCTGAAATTTGACATCGAAAAAGGAGGCGATTTCAAAAAGGAGATGATCACCAAAGAGATCGGTGAACTCGACAAAAAAACGGTCAAACTCCGTGGGTTCATCCTGCCAACATCTGTTTTCCAGAATTCCGGTATCAAGCAGTTCGTGCTGGTGCGCGACAACCAAGAGTGCTGCTTTGGACCGGGAGCTATGCTCTTCGATTGCGTGATCGTTGAAATGGAACCGGGAAAAACGGCGACCTTCTCCACCAGAGTCGTCTCAGTCAAGGGAAAGCTTGAGATCGACTCGGAATCCTTTCGCTACCCCGAAGGGGGACACTATGCGATCTACAAGATGACTGCCGAAGAGGTCAAATAGATAGTGCTTGACCACACGTCGAGCTGATTGCATGCCAATCCATGATCAGATCATTCAGCGTCTCAGCGGATTCACTCGTCAGCGGCTGACCAAGCGTTCCACCAGGATTTGAATTGAACCCATTGCGAATGGATGAATGCTTGCTGGCTCGGACTCAGTCGGTCCGTGGAATTAAAATGCCAAGCATACTCTGGGTTGCCCTCGAGAACCATAAGGTACTTGTAGTAGAGCACCAAATCAGGCCCCTCGTCGTACTTCGATAGAACGGCCAATGCGGAATCCAATTCCTGAGCCAAGCCCCTGGATTGCACGCAACCGGCAGCCGCTTTCTTACATAGCTCAATGAGCCGTAGGACTTGTCTCGGTAACGCGTTACCCACGCCGGTGATCGCTCCCAAGGCACCGCACCGAACAAACCCATGAAAGACCTGGGTGTCGACGCCGACCATCAAAGCTAGGTTCGGATTGCCGCTGGTGATATGCTCGGCCGCATAGCTGAGCGATTCGGCTCCACCGAACTCTTTAAAGCCCACCAGATTTGGAAACTCCTGATGCAAAGCAAAGAACAAATCGGCTTTGGTTTGGAATCCATAATAAGGGCTATTGTAGATGACCGCCGGCAGATCCTTCGCCGCCGAGAGAATCCCGGCGAAATGGCTGCGTTGGGCCGAGGTGGAACTCCCGCGAGAAAGCACCCGAGGGATGACCATCAGCCCGGCAGCACCGACCTTTTGCGCATGGGCCGCATGGGCTGCGGCAATCTGAGGATTTTGAGCCCCCGTTCCGACTACCACCGGCACGCCGGCCGCTACGAGACTTGCGACCCCCTCCTGACGCTGCCCGTCGGTCAGCAGCGGCCAATCCCCCATCGAGCCGCAGTACACCACGGCGCGCATGCCAAGAGACACTAGTTCCTGGCCTTTCCGCACCAAAGCATCGAAGTCCGGTTGGCCGTTTTGGTCGCACGGGGTCATCAACGCAGGAATGCATCCTTGGAATACGTCAGCCAATCGAGTCACTTGGAAACTCCATAGTCAAAGGTTACTTGCAAAACCATACGTCTCATCAGCCATTTGGCAATCCATCTGGATCTTGAGTATAAATCAATCGCCTAGGTTTGTTGAGTGGAACTCATAGGATTGGCTCATCGCAAGATCTGGGAACCCAAATCGGGTACTATGGTCCGTGCTGAATCGCTACACTTCCTACCCGACAAAGCTTCCTAACAGAGCTTCCTAATTGCCATGAAAGCTATCCTTGCTCTCGACCAAGGGACCACCAGTTCCCGTGCGATCCTCTACAGCCATGCAGGGGAGATCCTGGGTGTGGCCCAAAAAGAATTCCAACAGATTTTTCCAAAGAGCGGTTGGGTCGAGCACAACCCGATCGAGATCTGGGAATCGCAACTGGCCGTCGCTCGCGAAGTCATCGCGAACTGCAAGTTAAGCCCATCGGAAATCGCCGCTATCGGCATCACCAATCAACGCGAAACGACCGTCGTTTGGGAGCGTAAATCGGGCCTTCCTATCTGCAACGCGATTGTCTGGCAGGATCGACGCACCGCCGAGGATTGCGATCGACTCAAGAGATCGGGACAAGCCGCCTGGATCACCGAAAAAACCGGGCTCGTCGTCGATCCCTACTTTTCCGGAACCAAACTCCGATGGATCTTGGACAACGTACCCGATGCCCGCGCGAAAGCCCAAAACGGGTCACTTGCATTCGGTACGATCGACTCGTGGTTGCTCTGGAATCTGACCCAAGGTCGCGCCCACAAAACCGATACGAGCAACGCGAGTCGAACCATGCTGATGAATCTCAGTTCGTTGGCATGGGATCCTGAATTGCTCGAACTGCTGGACATCCCCGAATCGATCTTGCCAGAGATCTGCAGGTCTAGCGAATTTTATGCTCAAAGCGATCCGGGGCTTTTCGGTGTTTCGATTCCGATCGCAGGCATCGCCGGAGATCAACAAGCGGCCTTGTTCGGACAGAACTGCACCCAACCCGGCATGGCGAAAAACACCTACGGAACCGGTTGCTTCATGCTGATGAACGTCGGCCCCAAACCGGTTTTCTCAAAGCAACGCCTTCTTGCAAGCGTCGGTTGGTCGCGACCCGAACAGCAGTGCTATGTCCTTGAAGGTAGCGTCTTTATCGCGGGTGCGGCGGTGCAATGGTTGCGCGATGGACTGGGCATCATCAAAAAAGCCTCCGAGGTCGAGACCCTAGCAAGTCAAGTCGTCGACAGCGATGGCGTTTATTTGGTTCCAGCCTTCGCCGGTCTGGGGGCCCCCCACTGGGACGCTTATGCTCGCGGCACCATCGTGGGGATCACCCGAGGGACCACCGCGGCCCACCTTGCCCGCGCTGCGCTCGAGGGGATCGCCTTCCAAGTCGCTGACGTTTTGACCGCCATGGAAAAAGACTCCGGCAATACGCTGACCGAGTTGCGGGTCGATGGAGGTGCCTGTGCCAACAATCTTTTGATGCAATTCCAAGCCGACATCATGCAGTGCCCGGTCATTCGGCCTAAAATCATCGAAACGACCAGCCTCGGTGCTGCTTACCTAGCCGGACTCGCGACGGGCTTCTGGAAAAATGACTCGGAAATCGAACGCATCTGGCAAGCCGACCGACGATTCGAGCCGACCATGAAACCACAGGAAGCAGCCTCGCGACGCGAACGATGGGTCGAAGCCCTCGACCGATCCCGTCAATGGGCCGATCACCCCTAAGATTCCCTCCCCTAAAGTCTCATCCGCAACCGTCTTCCCGAGTATCCCAACCGGCCAATCCCAATCATGTCGCTCGACCGAACTGCAAACATCGCAAGGCTCCAATCCCAAGCCGTATGGGACTTGGTAGTCGTCGGTGCCGGTGCCACCGGCGCGAGCATCGCTCTAGATGCGGCTTCCCGTGGATTGTCCGTCGCATTGATCGACCAAAGCGATTTCGGAAAAGGCACCTCAAGCCGTTCGACGAAATTGGTCCACGGTGGCGTGAGGTACTTGGCCCAAGGCAACATCAATCTTGTCCGCGACGCTTTGCACGAGCGGACTTTGCTGCGGAAAAACGCACCCCATGTCGTCCACGAAATGGCCTTCCTGGTCCCCTGCAAATCCTGGTTGGAAAAAATCTGGTACTCCATGGGCTTTATCCTCTACGACTGGCTCGCAGGCAAAAGCGGCTTTGCCAAGGCCAAGCGGCTCAGTGCCCGAGAATGCAAAGACTATGTACCGACGATCGCCCCTGAAATGGCTCGCTATGGGGTCCTCTATTCGGATGGTCAATTCGACGATGCGCAACTGCTCGTCGACATCGTTCTGACCGCTGCCGAACATGGCGCTGTGGTTTGCAACTATGTCCAAGCGCAAGGTTTACTCAAGGACTCGACTGGGAATGTAACCGGTCTTCGCACCATCGATCTCGAATCGTCTGATTCGCACCAGTCTCCTGAAGCCCGAATCGATATCCAAGCCAGGTGCGTGATCAACGCCACGGGCCCGTTTTGCGATGAACTTCGCAGGGCTGACGAACCTGCTCTCGAGCCGATCATCGCGCCGAGCCAAGGGGTCCACATCGTCCTCGAAAAAAGTTTCCTGCCCGGTAACGCGGCGGTGATCGTCCCGAAAACCAGCGACGGACGAGTGATCTTTTTGATCCCTTGGAACAACCATACCCTGATCGGCACGACCGACACGGCGATTCCCAAGTCGGTGCTCGAACCTATCGCAACCGAAGGGGAAATCGAGTTTTTGCTCGAAACCTCCGGAAGATACCTTTCAAAAAAACCAACACACAACGATATCCTCAGCGTCTTTGTCGGCATTCGTCCACTGGTGAAAGCCAAATCGGTTTCTAAGTCCACTTCGAAACTTTCGCGAGACCATACCATCGAGATTTCCAAATCGGGGTTGCTCACGATCACCGGAGGCAAATGGACAACCGCTCGAAAAATGGCACAAGACGCCGTCGACCGAGCGATACTCTCGGCCGAGTTGCCTCAGAGTCCATGCATCACCAAGGATCTTTTATTGCATGGGTCAGACGCCAAGGCCAAGCTGCAAATGCTCGCGCAGAACCCGGCCTTAGGAATACCGTTGCTCGAGGGCTATGGGCTCAAACCTGTCGATGTGGTTTGGGCTGCTCGTCATCAAATGGCTAGGACGCTTGAAGATGTCCTAGCACGTCGCGACCGATTGCTGTTCCTGCGAGCTCGCGATGCGATCGAGGTAGCCCCGAGAGTCGCAACCATTTTGGCTCGCGAGTTAGGCAAGGACGACGCTTGGGTCGATCGCCAGTTAATCGAGTTTCGAGAGTTGGCAAATCGCTACTTGCCACCCAGGAGCGACGTGTGAAAGAACACGACTCCAAGGGAAACACCGCTGCATCGACGGCCCTTTTGGTCGCTTGGATGTGGGTAGCCTATTTTCTGAACTACTGCGATCGCCAAGCGGTGTTTGCGATGTTCAAAGTCCTCAAAACAGATCTTTCGATGAGCGAAACCCAATTGGGTTTGACCGGCGCGCTGTTTCTTTGGGTCTATGGGATCGGTTGCCCGATCGCCGGTTTCCTCGCGGACCGCTTCTCTAAGAAAATGCTTATCAGCGGCAGTTTGATTGTCTGGAGCTTGGTGACGATTGCGACCGGATTATCGGTCTCTGCAACCATGCTCCTGGCGATGCGCGCAGCGATGGGGGTCTCCGAAGCCCTATTCATGCCAGCGGCAATTTCCATGACCACCAACAGCACGGCTCCCAAGTGGCGGTCACGGGCGGTGGCCAGTTTGACCACAGCCCAGATCGCAGGGGTGATTGTTGGCGCATCGTTCGGAGGATGGATGGCCCAACAAGGTCATTGGCGCATGGCCTTCATCCTCCTTGGACTCTGCGGATTGGCTTACGCGGCCCCCTTTGCCTGGTATCTATCGCACTTAACGATCGGAGCCGACCGGGATGAAACCGCCGAAGATCTTCGCTCGGATTTAGCTTCCTTCGAAACAAATTCTCGGCCGAGCCTGCTCTCGATTTTTCAAATCCCAACGTTTTGCGTCCTATGTGCAGCGTTCCCCCTGTTCGTCTTTGGATTGTGGATGATCTACAGTTGGCTTGCTAACTACATCGAGGAGAAATTCGAGCTGAGCACAGCCCAAGCGGCCTGGATTTCCACTGCCTACTTGCAGTTGGCAACCATTCTCGGGCTCTTCGCCGGTGGCTACATCGCTGATCGTTTTCGCAAAAAGTACCGGTCTGCGAGGATGACGATTTTGCTTGCAAGCGTCGGTTGCTGTGCCCCCTTACTCGTTGCGATCGGACGGGTAGAGAACCTCGACTTGCTCAAGTTCGTTTTGGTCGCGTATGGGTTCTTCAGTGGCTGGATGATCGGTAATATCTTCCCTGCGGCTTTCGAGGTCGTAGGTGCTTCTCGGCGCGGTCTTGCTGTCGGCATTCTGAATTTCTTTGGGGCGGCTTTGTCTGGCTTTGCTCCACTGATGGTGGGAACTTGGAAAAAGAGTTATGGTCTTCCTGGGATGCTAGGGGTAGCGGGTGTCGCCTACGCGTTAGCGGCGGTACTTTTGGCTCTGGCAATTATCTTTACACTTCCTAAGGATCAAGATGCCAATGCGTCGACGAGTGCTAATCGCTGAGTGCAAACAAGAGGTCTCCACATTCAACCCGAACCTAAGTCGAATCGGAGATTTTGGCGTTCGGCGTGGAAACCAGATCCTCGATTATCACAGGACGATTCGCAACGAGATCGGCGGCGCGATGAGTGTCCTGGAGTCCGATCCGCGAATCGATTTGGTTCCTACCTATAGCGCTTTCTTTATTACATCCGGCGGAATTCTAGCACAGAGTGACTGGGAGACTCTCTCCAAAGATTTCCTCGATGGGATTCGCAAGGGATTTGCAAGTGGGCCAATCGACGGGATCTACTTCTGCATGCATGGAGCGATGTGTTCCGAGCAGGAGTTCGATCCCGAGGGTTACTTGCTCGAACAGACCCGGAAAATAGTCGGTGAGCCGATACCTTTGGTCGTCTCGTTAGATCTCCACGGGATCGCCACACGTAGAATGTTCCAGCATGCCGATGCGATTGTCGCTTATCACACCTATCCCCATGTCGATTTTTATCAGACCGGTGCGAGAGCAGCGCGGTTGCTCATCGATGTGATCGACCAGAAAGTGCGCCCTGTTACGGCCCGGGTTTTCATACCAGCTCTGGTGCGAGGCGATGAGTTGATCACTGAAACGGGGCTATACGGTCAATGCATCGAGATGGCCCAGCGAGCCGAGAACGAGCCTCCTGGATTGTCGGCTGGGGTGTTCATCGGCAATCCCTTTACCGATGTTCCAGAACTTGGATCCTACAGCTTCGTGACGACCAACAACGAGCCGGAACTTGCAAGTCAACTTGCACTGGATATCGCCCATCGATTTTGGGAGCATCATGAACGCATGCAGGTGCCCTTGATCTCACTCGACCAAATGAAGAAACAGATGGTGGAGATCGATCAACGACAGCAAAGGGGCCTAACGGGTACTGTCGGATTGGTCGACGCTGCCGACGCGACAAGTTCAGGAGCCTCGGGCGACAGCAATGCGATCCTCAAAGCGCTCCTGGAATGTGGGTACACAGGACGTACCTTGATCCCAATCGTCGATCGACCAGCCGTCGAGTCGGCTTTCACCGCCGGGATTGGCAAGGAGATCACTATAGCTTTAGGTGGCACGCTCGACCCGACGCGTTTTGAACCGATAGAACTTCGGTGCCGCGTAAGGCATTTGGGCGATGGGGCGTTCCGCAGCGAGTCTTTTGGAGAGGCATGGGACTCCGGACCGACAGCCGTCCTCGAGTCGCAGCCCATGACTCTCGTCGTCGGGAGCCGAGGGGTGAACCTCTACGATCGGTCTTATTTCTACGCCAATGGCCAGGACCCTAAGCAGTTCGATGCGGTCGTGGTCAAATCCCCGCATTGCCAACATCACATGTATGCGGCTTGGTGTACGCAGATGCTTTTGATCGATGCTCCAGGCTCATCGAGCGCCAATATCCGAGGGCTTGGACATCAACGCTGCCAACGGCCGATTTTTCCGCTGGAACCGATCAAGGATTATCGACCGACGGTCGAAATATTTCGCAGGTAGAACGCTTCGGTACTTTCATCATCACAGGAATTCTTATGAAGATCCGCAAGATCACTTGTGCCGGATTGCGAGGGGCCACACCCGAAGGAGGATGGAGCAACGAACTCAAGCCTGAGGACTGCGTCCACACACTTTTAGCGGTGCATACCGACACGGGGCATATCGGACTAGGAAGTGTTTTTACCAACGATCGATTGGTCCAAGCTTCCTTGGATGTGTTGCAATCCTTGACCCAAGGAGAGAACGCCTTGGAGCCCGAGCGTGTGAGCGAGAAACTGCATCAGCACATGTTTTGGTTAGGTCGAGGCGGCTCGATCACGCACGCGATCAGCGGGATCGACATCGCGCTGTGGGACCTGCTAGGCCAAGCCACTGGCCAACCGGTCGGTCGGCTTCTAGGGGGCCGGTACATCGACCGCGTACAGCCTTATGCCTCCTTGCTCATGCAGCCACCTGCCCAGATGAAAGAGAGTTTGCTTGCGGTTAAATCACAAGGGTTCCGGGCATTCAAGATCGGCTGGGGGCCCTTTGGCCGCAAGGATTCCAAGACCGATGAAGCGATCGTCGCTGCCGCACGCGAATCGATCGGGGACGACTGCCAACTGATGGTCGATGCGGGTGGCTCAGACGCTTATTGGTCACGCGGCTACAAGTGGGCTATTCAAACGGCCCACATGCTCAAGCAATACGATGTGGTTTGGTTTGAAGAAGCGCTGAGTCCAGATGCTTTGGACGACTTTGTGAAACTCCGAGAGCATTCCCCGGTCCCCATCTCCGGTGGAGAGGTTCTGACTCGCAGGCAAAGTTTCTTGCCTTGGCTCTCTCGGGGAGCATTCGATATCATCCAACCCGATGTGACCAAAGTGGGAGGCTTGAGCGAAGAGCGTCGGATTGCATGGATGGCGCAAGATTTCGGAGTCGAGTTTGTGCCACATGGCTGGAACACCGCGGTAGGATTAGCAGCCGATTTGCATTTGGCCTCTGCGATACCCAACACTCGGTTTGTCGAGTATCTGACCGGCTCTCCATTCATCGATGAAATTGTCGAAGATCCTTGGCGGATTGACCCACAGGGTTATTTAGCGATTCCTGATACTCCCGGACTAGGCATAAAGTTGGATCTCGATGGGGTAAAGAAGTACACAGGAAGCTTGGATTGGCTAAGCAACTAGCCGTCGCGCGGATGGCTAGTGCGGAATCGTAGCCACCTGTCGCCAGACGGTGGAGGATTTCTCGCGCCGCCATCCACCGCTTGGCAGCGGATGGCTACGATTCGACAGCTTCCTGGCGGGCTTAGTTAAGTTCCTCGCCGTTGGCTGCGGGTTAAACGAAATGGCTTCTTCGGCGAACTCAAGTGGCACGTAGCCACCTGTCGCCAGACGGTGGAGGATTTCTCGCGCCGCCGTCGACCGCTTGGCAGCCGGGCAGGCTGTTCTTGGTCACTGGATTACGGATCGCACGGAATCTCCGAGCTTGAATTGTAGGAAATAGACATACTTCATAAAGACTGCTCGATCTGGAGTAAAAGAGCTTTGTTTTTCAGTCCACCGCCGAAGCCCGTTAACTGCCCGTTGGCCCCAATGACTCGGTGACAAGGAATGACAATAGGCAGTGGATTTCGTCCGTTTGCTAACCCTACTGCACGAACAGCCCTTGGATTGTCGATGCGTTTAGCAATGTCACCATAGGTGGCTGTTTGGCCGTAGGGTATCCTCGAAAGCTGTCGCCAAACTGCCATTTGAAAGTCGGTACCTTGGGGCCTCATGGGGATGTCGAATGTCCGCCGTTTGCCTCGAAAATAGTCCTCGAGCTGCCGTGCAACCGTTCGAAAGTGCCGATCGCTTTGAACCCAATCGGGTTGTACCTTTACCGTTCGCTTTTGATTGGACATGCAAATGTTCGTAAGCTGCTCGTCCTCAAGAGTCAAAAGCAAATTTCCTACTGGGCTCTCGAGTTGCGTGTAATAGATTGGAGTCATTAATTCAAAGTCTCCACTACGGGTTCGGACAGAACTTCGCTCCTCAGAGTAGCGAATTCCGGTGCTGCCTTCAACTCCCTGTTTCCATGCCCCATCCCAAGGTCCTGTCGGCTGCCAGGTGACGGCATTCAAACTGGGATACGTGCCCATGCGATTGATCAACGGGCAGGCGAGGGTCCGGGTAATCTTCTTTTTCGCCTCTTTGTAGTTGCGAAATCAAGGGACAGGCAGACAATAACCAGCGGCGGGAATCGCCCAGCATACTGCTTGCGAATCGGTCTTTTACCAAGCCAATCTCACTTCATCAAAAACGAAAGTACTCTTTCATGTCACATCATGAGGCGATTCGAAAGCTTGAGCCGACGTTGTTATGGAACGCCTTTGCCGACCTAAATGCGGTCCCACGGGGGTCAAAGAGGGAGGCCGCGGTGACACGGTTTGTTGCAGAGCGTGGACGAAGGATGGGGCTGGAGACTGAAGTCGATTCGATTGGCAACGTCCTGATTCGCAAACCTGCTTCTAATGGTTTTGAAGATCGCGCGACCGTGGTGCTTCAATCCCACATCGATATGGTTTGGCAGAAAAATTCCGACTCCGAATTTGATTTCCATACCCATGGAATCGAAATGCGATTGGACGGCGACTGGGTGCGCGCCCATGGAACAACTCTTGGTGCGGATAACGGGATCGGTGTAGCGTCGATTTTTGCTGTGCTGGAATCGAACGATCTGACCCATCCGGCGTTGGAGTGCATCTTTACAGTAGACGAAGAAACGGGCATGACGGGAGCGAAGTCCTTGGATCCCTCGTGGTTGAAGGGGCGTGTTCTTTTGAACCTGGACACCGAACAGGATAACGAACTGACGATTGGGTGCGCTGGTGGTGCGGATGTCACTTCGGTATCGAATTATCAAGCGCAGTCGCTGGACGCATCGTACGTAGGTAAGAAACTTCTCGTTCGAGGGCTCAAGGGTGGGCATTCCGGAATGGAAATCCATATTGGGTATGGGAATGCGAATAAGATCATGAATCGCATACTCGATGGAGCAAGTCATCGATTTGGATTACGGCTTTCTTCTTTAGAGGGGGGAAGCTTGCGGAATGCGATCCCGCGCGAGTCGACAGCGATTGTGTATATTCCCAAGCAGCATCTTGAAGGCTTTATGGCATGGTTTGATCAGCTTAGCGCAGTGATCCAAGCGGAAAATGCTATTACCGACCCACTGTTGCGAATCGCATGCGAATCCTACGACGCATTGCCGATGTCGGTACTTCCTGTTTCCGTGCAGAAGACACTTTTTGCAACAGTTTTTGGCGTGGTAAGTGGAATCTACCGAATGAGTCCATCGATCGGAGGTTTGGTCCAAACCAGCAACAACCTAGCACGTGTCGTAGCGCGCGATGGTGAGATCTCCGTCATGTGCCTGGCTCGTAGCTCCGTCGACACCGAACGCGACGCGCTGTCCGAATCACTTGCCTCGATCCTTTCGCAATTAGGAGGCCGGGTCACTGTCGAGGGCGAATATCCTGGCTGGCAACCTGTTCCCACAAGCAATATTGTGAGAAAAATGAGCTCGCTCTATGAGGAGCTATTCCACGAAAAGGCCCATGTTGCGGCATGCCATGCTGGATTGGAGTGTGGGATCATCGGTAGCAAGTATGCTGGCATGGAGATGATCAGCTTCGGGCCCAACATACTGGGAGCGCATTCGCCCGATGAACGCGTTCAAATAAGCAGTGTACAAAAATTTTATCGCTATCTCATAGAGACCTTGGCACGGCTTTAGTCGGCCTTAGTCATGCGGTGGGCTACTCATCTCGTACTCAGTTAACGGGTACTCGTACTCGATGGCTGTTTGAACTAAGGCGATGCCGATCGTTGATCAACGCGGTTCGCGGGAACTTGAAAGCCAATGGGCCGAATCGCTATGTTAGATCGAATCGAGTACGAGTACGAGTACCGCATTGCTGAGTACGAGTACGAGAAGAAACACGAACAAAGCATGGGGCTGAAGTGCTCGATCGGACGTTTTTGATTTGTGTAAAGTCTCCTCCTCGCACTCGGTCGGTGGGATTCTTTCGGTCATCGCATCGGATTTTGTCGTACTCGTACTCAGCGAAGCGGTTCGCCTTAACTTTAAGTTAAAGAGCCCGGAAACAAAAAAAGCGGAGGCATTGGCCTCCGCTTTTTTGTTGGATTTGATGAAGCGATTGGTTGATCGGCTTAGTGATCGCGGTAAGGACGACGTCCACCGCCGCCACCGCCACCGCCGCCACCATCACGGCGTCCGCCGCCGCCACCGCCGTAGCCGCCGCCACCGCCGCCGCCACCGTAGCCGCCACCACCGCCACCGCCACCGCCACCGTAGCCACCGCCGCCACCACCGCTGCGAGGACCGTTGTCCTTAGGACGGGCTTCGTTGCAGGAAATTCTGCGTCCTGCAACTTCTTGTTGATTCAAACCTTCGATCGCCGACGCAGCTTCGTCTGGACTTGGCATTTCGACGAAAGCAAACCCGCGCGAACGGCCGGTTTCCCTGTCGGTAATAATGCTAACCTTTGCAACTTGACCAAAACGGCTGAAAGCCTCACGTACCTCTTCTTCCGTCGCTCGGAAAGAGAGATTCCCTACATAGATATTCGTCACTGAAACAAACCCTCGTATCACCTATGCCCGCCCGAGGCGAGCTATCAACAAAACTAGACAAAACCCAAGCAATGATCGTAAAAATCCGAACCAGTAACGATCCTCCTACAATCAACCCGAGCATCCGATGTTTGGATTATCAAGGAATTCAGGTGCTGAGTCAACAAGAATCCAGAAAGCTTCCGACTGTGAAAACGCTGGAATTCTATCCGAAACCGAAGAAAAGCCGATTTTATTTTTGGCTTTTTTGCCATGGCCATCTTCCGGCTGCTTGGGGTCGATTATGGGTTCAACGATGAGCTTCAGGGAACTCCCCAACGCTTTCGCAGCCCCCATTGGATGACCAAGTTCGCGGCGATAGCCAAGAATGCTATCCAAGAATCCAACGTGGTATCGCCTAACTGAAATGTCTCAACCACCGTTTCGGTCGCTTGTCGCCGACGCTCCAGAAGTCGGCTGATCAAATCGCCAGGTTGGTCCGGACTGACCAATACACCTCCGGCCGATTCATTGAGCTTGGCCAATTGTCCCATCAACTGCCAATCCGGTAGTGGCTGCAAACTCTCAACACTCTGGTCGATCACCACAAACGGCAAGCGAGCCTCAAGCTCCTTGCCTTCGGATCCCATCGTCTTGGCTCTCCATTCATAACGACCAGGGTCTTTGAGCCCTTCGAAACCCAAACGCATGCTCGTCGCATCGCGAGGGTTGAGTCGGTACTCACCTATCTGTGTTTCCGAGGGTGCTTGCTCCTCGGCGAGAGGCTCGTTCAATCTCCAAAGCCTCAATGAGACCTCCTTGGGCATCGGTGTCTCTTTGCTGCCCGCACTCCAGTTCATCATCACCTCGGCAGGTTGCTGCAAGAGCACTCGCCGTCGATTCATCGTCAATTGCATCCCCTCTTCGACCGCCTCGCGGCGAAGTCCCCAGAGGGCAATCTGCCTCCAAAATTGTTTGAACTCCTTGACCTTACCCTGCCTGAGCCACTGAAACGTCGAGTCGAACGCCAAACTCATGACGCGGCCTTGGGCAGCGATCCCTGTGACCATCAAGGGTTGACCGGCCCCGCCGATAGCTAACACCTTAACCCCCGGCGCATTCTTGATACCGCCCCAACGATTGGCCCCCGTCAAGGGCTTGAGCTCCTTCCACAGCTCAGTCAAGTTGCTCCCTGGCTCGCCGATCTGAAGCAATCGGTCGACGGCAGCGGGCACCATCGGAACTGCTCCCTCATAGTGATTCCTCAAGTCGATCGGTGCATTGCGAACTTGGCGGATCGCTGCTCCCATCTGGATCGGAAGCAGATCGCTCAAAGGAGTATTATTCCAACCCCCAGCCCCGTAGGCATGGTAGCCACCGAGTGTGACCAAACCGGCTCCACGCAAAACCTGCTCGGCGATCAATTGACTCCCGGCAATCCCGATCGCATCAGAATCCAAATCCCCTAAAATGAACAGATCGTACACGCCGTTGGAAAGTCGCTGGCTCAAGTCGATTGGCCATTTTTGGACCGGCTCTCTTGCGATCCACAACCGATCGACCTGCATATCGGGTGACTCCAAAAGCGCATTGGCGATGAATTTGGATTCCGTCCGAGGTTCGCCCTCGATGAACAAAACCCTCGCTCCACCACCGCGTACATTCAAGTACGAGGTGATCCGATTGTTTTCCAAAACCGATTCCCCATCGACCGGCTTGGCCTCGACCCACAACTCGTACGAACCGACCTCAGGTGCCAGCATCGGCAACTGGAAAGATATGGCTTGGTCGCTCTTGGTCGGTCGCACCACCGTCTGTTCGACCAACACGGCTTTACCATCCTTGCCGACAATCTTCATGGCGATAGTGATATCGCGATTGGCCACACCGCGAGCCTTGAGCATTCCCCTTACATAGATCTGATTCTTCGTATACGCGTCGAGCTGTTCTGGTACCCCCTCGACGGCAAGATCTCTGGCCTGTTCGCTATCCCCACGCGGCCCGATCCCTATGAGATAAAGGGGAATGTCCTGCCTTGCGAATTGCTTGGCGATCTGCTGCGGATCGGTTTTAGCCGGCGAGAGAGTCTGCGACCCGTCTCCCATCCAAATGACGGCCAACAGAGGGGACGAAAAGCTTGCGCTCGAGACTTGACTCAAGGGCCCCCCGATATCGGTGCTGGACCCTTCGGCCTTCGCCGGCAGAGCCGGTGGACTCTGTGCCGTCGATTCAACCTCGCCCAGGGCCTGCAATTGGGAATCGTACGCAAAAGGTGCAAACCTTATCTGCTTTCCCAACTGCTCTCGACTTGCAAACAAACCATTCCAAACCTCAATCTGCTGATCCCATCGACTCTTATTGCCCTCCCCTGAACTCAGTTGCATGCTCGAGGATTTGTCCATCAATACCGCAATGGTCCCTTCGGGCTCTCGCTGCTTGGTCCAACTGACCCCAGGCTTGAGAATCACCAGCATCAGGGTAAGGATCAGCAACAAACGCAAAAGCCGCAATACCCATCGTTGCGTCCGATTGAGTCCATGGGTATCGATGACAAACACCCAAACAAACAGAAGCCCAACTGCGATCAGCGAGACCAAGCTATAGCTTCCGAAAACCGGGGAAAAGCTCCAGTCCATCAGACCTTGCCCCGCTGCTTGCTGGAATAAAATCGGCTAGACATGGTCTGCTCAGCCATGACCATCATCGCCAATATCACCCAAAGAAAAGGGGATAAATCGCGTCCAAACCTTCCTTCTCCAATCGAACTTTGGACTTCGCTCTTCTCCCTGGCGATGAGCAAATTGTCGATGCCGATGGCCTTCTCCAAATCCGCGCGATCGACCGGATCGAGTGAGACTTCTCTTCGGTCGACATTGACACTGAATCCACGGTACATCAACCCCCGGGCGCGAACTCCACGTAGCCGATAATGGCCGGACTGTTGGGTAAAGCCATAGCTGATCAGATCGTCTTCAGACTCCACGCGCATCTCATCTCCACCGGGTTGCCGCAGCTCATAAGTCCTCGGAAATTCTTTGGTGTTGTTGCCTAACACCGCTGTGGCTCCGACGTCGTAGTTCAAAGGATGCTTGTTCTGCGTCGCTAGATACCGGACAGTACCAAGGAACAGTGCGAAACCAGGCCACGCATCGGAGCTGGTCGTAAATAGCTCACTCCAGGGGGATTTGCTAGCTACCGAGACTGGTTCTGGATACGGTAGAGTCATGACGATGATCCGGCCAGAACCTCGCATGGACTCGACCATCATAGGTAACTCAGATTGAGTGTAACTTGCAATCACCGATGCAGCGGGATCCAAATCAACTAAGTTCCAATGCTGATACACCGGATAGCTCACCCAAGGTATCTCTTCGGGTGGTCGCTCGAAGATTCCCCAGATCGGATGATTCGTCAATGTCGGCCGAAGCGCTGTCACCGAAGCGTCCAGGCCCCCCCTGGTGATTCCTCGAATTTTCCCAGGCAAGAGACTAGGTAACCCGCCCGGGTCTGCTTTTTCCAACAGAGTGCTTCCGGGCGCAATCGGTGTACCGATCGTTTGCGGCACCTGGGTTCCCATCGCGGCCGGTCCGAGCACCACGAGCAACCCGCCTCCATTGCGGACCCAACCGGCGAGCTTATCGGCCTCGTCGGCAGTCAATTCCGTAGGATTGAATAAAACCACGTTGGCGTACTTTGAGAAATCGATCTGACCGATTCGACTCCTTGGTTCGACATCCACACTGTTGGCCCTTTGGATGTCGCCTGCAGGCTCAGTGATGGTGCCATTGGTCACTTCGGCGCTACCCGAGCGTTGCTGGCTCATCGATGGATCGAGCATCAGCGAGACGAGCTGCGCGTCGGTGTTGTCGTCGCATAAAACTACGGATTTGCCCTGCTCGCGGGCTTCGATCGTCACGTGATATACATTGTCGATCTCCAAGGGATCAGGTCTGGCTAACCGCAAAACCGCATGATTGGTCCCCTCGGATAAATCCTTCCAAGGAATCTGCAAGCTCGCCAAACCCTGGTCGTTGGACTGGACGACTTGGCGATCCAAGAGTTTGATCTCGGGGATAGACCATTGACCATCGCGCACTACGGTCGTCTTTTTTTCCAAAGGCTCGGCAGCGAGCTCAACCATCAGTTGTTCTTTGGTCTCTCCTTCGAGTGCCTTAAGGTCAGCCTGAAGAGTGACACTGCCTCCGGGCACGACACTCTCGGCTGAGATCCGTAGGTTCTCAAGCGACCAATTGCGTATCTCCTGCTGTGGTACTCCCAAGTCGATGATCTGCAGGAGGACTCGTGGAAATTTTTCGGCCGTAGCGGCCTGTTGGCTTGGCTCCTGATCGGCGGATGTGCCGGTAATGAGCGGCAGAAGATCGGCTTGTGCCGCGCTGGACCAGGAATTCTTTCGCATGTCGGATAGAACGTAAACCTCGCGACGATCGAGCTTGCTTTTTCGAACCGTTTCGATTCCGATCGTCACACGATCGATCAAATTGCAAGCCTTCCCTTCGACCGAAATTCGATCGAGCTGCCGTTCGGCCGAGAGTCGGTCTTGATTGACCCGGGGGGCTGCGTCGTTGCCGATGATTGCTATTTCGCTCCCAACCGGAAAACGGTCCATCAACCAACTCGCCATCTCTTTGGCATCCTCGAGTCTGGTGTGGTTAAGATATTTATAGCCCATCGTCGGTGAGGTATCGACCACGATCGCAGCGCACAGTGGCCCTTGTTGATTGACAAGTGGCGAATCGCTAGAGCGGCGTAAAACGGCCAAACCGTAGTACCCGGCTGCGGTCCAAAGTCCAAGAGCCAAAAGTAACGGGATGGATAAGGCGGCTAACCCGCTTCTTCGCCCCCAGAGAACGATCGCTGCGAACAAACTGAGCAGTGCAAGGATCCCTAGGAGTCCTGCCAATAGGCTATTGGCGAAGAGTCCACTGGCGACCCTCGGGGCAGCCAAGGCCGCCGCGAGCATGAGCACCATGAGGACTCGCAGGGCGAGCAAGATCCAGCGCTTGACCGACCATCCACGCTGGGCTTCAACAGCGGTTTTCTTAACGAAACGAATCGCAGGGAACTCAAGCGTCTTAGGCTGCCTTTGCCCAAGCATATGGAATAGGATCGGTGCGAGGGCCGCTAGAGAACCGAGCATCAGAGAGATATGAAGGAAACTCATCGGTTTGGGCAGGCCCCTCTAGAATCGATTCCTTCGACTGATCAAATACTCCATCAACGCTTTGTCATAGGGCACGCTGGTATCGAGCGGTACGTAGTCGATCCTCGATCGACTGAAACTCGTCTTTATCTCCTCTCGAAACTTCCGCACATTCTCGCGGTATTCTTCTCCGATGTCATCGGCGTTGACCGGTATTTGTTCGTCGGTCTCTGGATCCCTTAGTTCGACGAGCCCCTGGAAAGGGAAGTAAACTTCGGCTTCATCGAGCACATGGAAAACGATCACGTCATGGCCCGCATGCTTGAGCATGCGAACCGCGTCGATCGAGGATTCCGAGTCGGTCAACAAATCGCTCATAATCATGATCAGCGAGCGGTGGTTGAGCATCGACATCATCTGGCGAATCGGACCGCTTAACTCGGTCTTGCCCCCAGTCTTGAGCTTGATCAACAGACTCAGAATCGATGCGAATTGACTTCGCCTAGATTTCGGTTGAATGCTCGCTTTGATCTTCTGATCGAAAGTGACCAAACCGATGGGGTCTTGCTGCATGAGCATGAGGTAGGAAAGCGCTGCGGCAAGACAAATGCAGTAATCGATTTTGGTCAGTTGCTGACGATAGGTATAAGCCATCGAGCGGCTCGTATCCATCATGATGTAACCGGTCAGATTGGTTTCCGACTCGAATTTCTTGATGTAATAACGATCGGTTTTCGCATAGGCCAGCCAATCGATGTCCTTGGGGTCATCACCATGGGAGTATCGACGATGTTCACTGAACTCGACGGAAAATCCATGGAAAGGACTCGCATGCAAACCTTGGAGAAATCCCTTGACGACCAGTTGCGCACGGAGATCCAATCGCTTGATCTGCGAGGCTAGTTCGGGCTTAAGATACTGCTCGACGGCCACCATGCTGTGCAACTACCGATCTTGGATCCATGGCAGTCGGCAATAGCCCCACTGCCCGTTATTTTCATCGACGCCTATCTCGATCCAATCCAACCGATCGCCGATCTTCGGGTAGAGTTTTGATCGGATTTGACCTGCGATCCACCCGGCGATCTCCTCGGCGGTGGTATTGACGATCGGCAAAAGCGTGCAGTCTTCCTTGGGCAAGATCCATCGCTTTTGCTTGAATCGCAACACCACCTCCGTCTCCTGAACTTCGACGTGGATCATGGGATGGTGCATCGCGACGAGCATATGATGATCCAGTTGCTTGACAAGTTCGGCAAGCGAATCTCGAAAGGCTATGAAATCGATCACGTATCGATTCTCGTCCAGATGGCCAGAGACCTCGGCTCGGAGTCCGTAATTATGTCCGTGCAAACACTCGCAGATATCGCCGGCAAAGGTGATGAAATGCGCCGAGGAGAAAACGAGTTGCTCCTTGTGCAGGAGCACTCGAAATCCAGGTTGATCCGTCATAGCTTCCATACCTTCCTGTCGGGATGCTGATTGTGTATCGGCCTGTAGCAGGTCACTTGGACTGAAACATCGGGGCATTGGGATTGCCGCGTGAAAGCAGATAGGCGATCAGATCGAGGGCTTCGTCTTCGTTGAGTTTATCCATCAGTTCGGCGGGCATGAGAGAAATCGCTGAGGTTTTCTCCTGCTCGACATCTTGGCGATCGACCGTGACGGTTTTGGTCGCATCCTCTGGATTGACCACCATCGTCACTTTGCCAGCCACTTCGTTCACAATACGACCGGTATGTACTGTGCCGTCTTCCATCTGCAAGACCATGGTTTTGTATTGGTCCGAGATAACTTGGCTGGGCCGAATGACCGCATCGATCAGATCGTTGACTGCGAATCTTCCAGCGGCTTGGGTCAGGTCCGGTCCGGTAGCCCCGCCGTCTCCTCCGAATCGGTGACAGATCACACAACGGGCAGCAGCGTACATCTTCTTACCGTTCTCGAAATTTCGGCCCTTCATACGCTCGGAGGCCAGTTTGGCCAACCCCTCGGTCGTGTAGGCTTTCCCTGGTCCTTTGGGCTCAGGCAGGGTCTTGGGTAACGACGCGGGTTTCCGAACTCCCAAGGCTTCCAGGACGAATCGCTCTTGATCGCTCGAAAGCGCGTAAGCATCGTTCGCAGCGTTGATCAGGAATTTCTCGTAGCTATTGCCACCCTGCCATCGCTGTGCTTTTTCAAACCACTGGAAGTATTCCTTCCTTTGATCGACATTCCATCCCTCTTTGAGATTCCGCATCGAGAACGCCATATGGAATTGCTGGAGATCGGGTTGATTTTGGAGCATCGCAGCGATGGGACCTCCATACCCTTTGTTCCTTTGGAGGATCTCGGCAAAGTCGGCTTCGGTCTTCTTGCGCTCTTTAGCGAGCAAAGGCAACGCCTTTTTACCGAGGGTGGGAGATTGCAGATAGGTCAGCAAGATCACCAATTCCCGATCCATCATGTCATCACCGGAGGGAAAAAGTGGCTCGATCGCGCCGAGCAAAGAATCGCGTAGGGAATCATCAACTTGGCCGAGTCGAATCAAGACCAGTTGCACAGCGCGAACCAGTTCGAGCCTTTGCTGTACCGAAAGCGCCGACAACTGGAGCGTACCCAATTGCATGAGCAGGGGCTCTCTGAGTTCCGAGCTACCGGCGCGTGCCAGTCCAGCGACGCCTGTGATAATCGTGTTGGCATCGGTACTTTTGAGTACCAACGGGGCCCAACGCGAGGTCGCAACGCGTTCGAGAGCCACACGGGCCGCATAGCGAATGTGACGGTCGGTGCTTGCAAGTTGCTTGACCAAACTCGCGACCGTCGCGTCATCTTTGTCGTCTTGGTTATGGAGAAGCTCGATCGCTCGGCGTTGCGCGGTCGCTTCGTTAGGAGCAGGAATCGGAGCAGGTGCAGTCGACTCAGACCCGACATAACGGACTCGGAAAAGCTCTGATTGGGTGCCCCGTCCACCGGCGGTAAAGTACATATGGCCATCGAGTCCAATCGTTACGTCCGTCAGAGGCAACGGAGTTCGCGAGAGGAACTCTTCTTTGGTGGCCGAATAGCTTGCACCGTTGGGCTCCGGGTGGATCGAATACATCGTTCCGAACGTCCAATCGCAAATAAACAATGCGCGCTGGTATTTGGCTGGAAATTTCGCACCCGTTCCAAACTCGACACCCACTGGGGAGCCCGGGCCGATATTGACCAGAGCGGGCAAACTATCGACATAGTACTCGGGCCACTTGCCCGTGCCGCTACGCCACCCGAACTCGCTACCGCTGGTGGCATGCACGACGCGGGTTGGACGATACCATGGGGTCCCCATATCCCATTCCATGTCGGCATCGTAGACGAACATTTCACCGGCCGAGTCGAAATCAAAGTCGTATTGGTTTCGATACCCGATGCTGAACATTTCCCAAGCTTTGCCTTCAGGATCTGTTTTGGCGATCCAACCTCCCGGAGCGACGATTCCCGCAGCGTGCCCGTTGGCATCCCACTGCCTAGGCAAGAGCAGATCCTCGTCCCAATTCGGTGCGAGCCGACTGCTATATCCCTCGGGCAAGGTCGCTTGGATGGGTTCGGTGCGAGCACCTCCCATGGTTTGGACCGGGGCGTTGGTTTTCCGGTCCATCGGGGGTTGCGTGTGGTTGCCAGAGCAGACGTAAATCGACTTGCCATCAGGGGATAGACGCAGGGCATGGGGTCCGTGCTCTCCTCCCCCTCGGAGATCCTTGAGCTTTTTAATCTCGTCGTACTGGTCATCTCCATCGGTGTCTTTGAGACGATACAGACCGCTGCCGATACCGCCGTTGACACAGACATAAAGACTGTCGAAGGCGTAGAGCAATCCTTGTGCCGACGAGATATTCAGTGGGATCCGTTCGACGGTAGTCTCCTCTTGGCTCCCGGGTTTAGCAGGAGTTACCCTAAAGAGTCCTTTGTTGTCTTGATCGCTGACGATCAATCTCCCTTTCGGATCGCTGGTGATACAGACCCACGATCCGAGTTCGTCTTTGGGGACTCGGAATAGCTGGTCGATCACGAAGCCCGGTGGAACGGAAAATTCGCTCGAGCCTCCGTTGGATTGACCATCGAGAACTTCCCCCCAAGGTCCCTCGCCGTACCTTGCGATCACTTTAGCCCCTTGCATTTGACTCGGATTATCCTTCGGGGAAACCTGCCAAGTTCCATCGCTGAGAAGTGTTTGAATTTTTCCGTCCGATTCGACCCATGCGAGTTTTGCGACCAGGGCAGCGATGCCACCGGCGTTGGACACTTCGAAGACCAACTCGTTTTTGCCTACGACCAACGCGGAGCTTGCGTCGACCTTGAGCCCCTCTTCCCAGGAATCGCTTTTACCGAGCGACTTTCCGTTGAGCGAAATAGCCATGGCGTTGTCGGCCGAGGCGGCCAACCACGCCTGAGTCTTGCTCGAAACATCAAAGGACTTTCGGATCACATAGCGAGTGTCGGAGTTTTCACCCCAAATCCAACTTGGCTTGCCTCCCTCTTTGAGCATTCTTTCTTTGAGCGAACCGCCCGGGACTTGGGAGTTGGGTACCGTCGCTGCGCGCCCCTGGATCGGTGCCGCGATGGCCGCTTGGCTGTAGACCTTGCGTGCCGACTCCTGGGCCCGAGCGCGCTCGAGTCCGACCCCAGGGAGCAAAGCTGGCAGCACCAAGGCCAATCGAGTCACATAGCCAAGGAACCGTTGCGATTGGAGATTGCACAAAGGCACACTGCGCGACTGAAGACTGCGCGTCTGGATACTGGATGACTGCATACTGAGCGACTGCATACTGAGCGACTGGGGCAAAAGATCGGATCGATAAAGGCGACGCATAAAGGCACCAAGCGGTCGAAGAAGGTCACGAAGGAAAGGGGGACACCTGCTTTAGGCGACCCGAGGACTTCTCCCAGTCTAACGCAAAAACGGGGTTTCTTGGTAGGCATCGGTTCCAATAAGCTCCTTCCGCGGGAAAAGAATTCTTGCATTCTGTTTCTGAAACTCGAATTGATCTAGAATGATTCCGGTTTCCGGTGACCTAGCCTCGGTATAGGTCCCATGGAAAATCCACATGGAATCCAAGCCATCGAGCCCATAACTTGCCCCTGACCTCTGTTGAGGAACCCGTGCGAATTGTCGTTTGCCAATCTCCCGAACAGGTCGCACAAGCGGCTGCCCGGGAATCCATCGAGTATCTAGGGTTGGCTTGCTCAAGATCGGGCCAAAAAGTCGAACCCGTCGTTTTGGGATTAGCTACAGGCAGCACGCCGCTGGGACTCTATGAGCAGTGGATCGAACGTTATCGAGCCGGGGAGATTTCGTTCCGCAATGCCATCTCATTCAACCTCGATGAATATTGCGGTCTAGCTCCTGAAGATGTCCGAAGCTACCACTATTTCATGCAAGAGAATCTCTTCAAGCATGTCGATTTCTTGCCACAAAATACCCACCTCCCAAAAACGGACTGCTCGGACTTACCCGCAAGCGCCGAGGCCTATGAAATCGCGATCAACCAGTCTGGCGGGATCGATCTACAGATCCTCGGTATCGGAACCGAGGGCCATATCGGCTTCAACGAGTTAGGTTCGTCACTGTCCTCGGCTACCCGGGTCAAGACCCTGACTGCGAAAACCCGACAGGACAATGCTAGGTTCTTCGAGTCGCTCGAACATGTCCCCCGAATGGCGATCACCATGGGACTCGGTACGATCATGAACGCTCGAGCAATCCTGCTCCTCGCAACCGGTTTGCACAAAGCCCAAACCATCCGGGATACCGTCGAAGGTCCCGTCACAGCGATGGTCCCAGCTTCCATCCTGCAATTCCATCCCAACGCGACAATCATCTTGGACCAAGCTGCCGCAAGCAAGCTCGCCCACCTCGATTACTACTTGGACGCCGAAAGAAATCAACGATCGCTATGAGCCCATCGAATTACCACGAGCAGACCGCCGAGCATGCGAGGCTCAAGCAATCGAGCGAACGCCAAGCCAATTGGCAGCGCTGGGGTACATATCTCTCAGAACGCCAATGGGGGACGGTTCGGGAAGACTACTCCGACAACCAAGAAGCTTGGTTTTTCCTTCCCCACGATCATGCTCGCTCGCGAGCCTACCGCTGGGGAGAAGACGGGCTCATGGGGATCTGCGATCGACAAGGTCGGTTGTGTTTTTCGTTTGCCCTCTGGAACACCCGCGATCCGATCCTCAAAGAACGGCTTTACGGACTTTCTGGCCCCGAGGGAAACCACGGTGAAGACGTCAAGGAGTCTTACTATTACGTCGATGCGACTCCGACATGTTCGTACGCTAAGGGGATCTACAAATACCCTCAATCGCGGTTTCCTTACGAACGTCTCACGGATATCAACCGAACGAGGTCTCGTTTGGAGCCTGAGTTCGAATTGGCCGACTCGGGTGCCTTCGACGAAAACGGTTACTTCGATTGTCAGATCGAGTATGCCAAGGAAACCCCTGACGATATTCTTATCCGACTGACAGTCCACAATCGCGGCACAAGACCAGCGGTAATCCACCTGCTTCCACAACTTTGGTTTCACAATTCTTGGGTCTGGGGATGCACCCATGATGGATGCGCTGCTAAGCCCCGCATGCGGCTGATCTATCCGGAGAACGAACCATCAGGCGTGGTGATGTGCGATCACGAAACCCTCGGTCACCTCGAGTTTCGTGTTCAGAACGAACTCGATTCCGAACGGCCCGAATGGATCTTTACCGAGAACGAGACGAACATATCAAGGCACCCAGGAGCCTTATCGGCCGGAAGCCATTTCAAAGATGCGTTTCACGACTACATCGTTCAAGGGGACAAAAGCAAAGTCAATCCGAAACCCTTCGGAACCAAGTGCGGCGCTCACTTCATGGTCATCGTCCATCCGAATCGGCCAACCGTCTTGCGATGCCGTTTGACAGGCCTCGGCGAAAACTCCAAACCCACAAGCGTCCCGCTGGTAGGCGACAGAACCCCTCCAGACTACCAACCTCTTGCGACCATCGACGATCGATTCGATGAGATCTTCGAAACCCGCAAAAAGGAAGCCGACGAATACTACCAGGCCTGCATCCCGAAAGAACTCAGCCAAGATGAAAACCTCGTGGCAAGACAAGCTTACGCAGGATTGATCTGGACCAAGCAGTTTTATTACTACGTCGTAGACGCTTGGATGCAAGGGGACCCAGAGGGTCGCCAGCTCCCAAGCTCCCGCCTCCAGGGTCGAAATGCCGACTGGAAACATCTGTTCAATCGCGATGTGATCAGTATGCCCGACAAATGGGAGTACCCCTGGTATGCGGCTTGGGATCTTGCCTTCCACATGATCCCCATGTCGCGCATCGATCCGGAATTCGCCAAAAACCAACTGTTGCTGTTTTTGCGCGAATGGTACATGCACCCCAACGGCCAAATCCCAGCTTACGAATGGGCTCTGAGCGACGTCAATCCACCTGTCCACGCGTGGGCCTGCTGGCAAGTCTACCAACAGTCAGGCGATCGTGAGTTCCTAGCCAGAACCTTCCAAAAGCTTCTGCTGAACTTCACCTGGTGGGTCAATCGCAAAGACACCCGAGGCCAACACGTCTTTAGCGGAGGATTCCTAGGTCTTGATAACATCGGGGTCTTCGACCGCAGTGCTCCGCTGCCGGGTGGTGGAACACTCGATCAAGCCGACGCGACAGCTTGGATGGCCTTCTACTGTGGATGCATGCTCCAAATGGCTCTCGAATTGGCGGATGACTCCCAAGCCTATTCGGACATGGCGAGCAAGTTCTTTGAACACTACGTCGCGATCTCCGAAGCCATGAACTCCCTTCACGGGACCGGTTTGTGGGAGGACAACGACGGTTTCTACTACGACCACCTATACCGCGAAGGAAAAAGTATTCCGCTCAAGGTCCGTTCGCTTGTCGGACTGATCCCGTTGTGCTCGAACGTCATTCTCTACGACTCGGTGATCGAAAAACTGCCCGGTTTTAAGAACCGAATGAATTGGTTTTTGGCCAACAAACCTCAAATGTCCAAATACATGACCTACCTGGAGCAGAAATCGACCGAAGGCCGACCCGGTGGGATGCGATTGCTGGCGATCCCTTCGACCGATCGTCTTAAGCGACTCCTGACCTATATGCTCGACGAATCGGAGTTTTTATCCCCTTACGGAATCCGCTCTCTTTCTGCGATCCATCAGGATAAACCGTTCGTCTTCGAACACGCCGGCGGGACCAACTCGGTCGGTTACGTACCCGGCGAGAGCAACTCGGGCATGTTCGGTGGCAACAGCAATTGGAGAGGTCCAGTCTGGTTCCCACTGAACTACTTGATCGTCGCATCGTTGCGATCCTACCATGAATACTATGGCGATAGTTTCACCATGGAATGTCCGACCGGATCCGGCCAGCATCGAAACCTCAGAGAAATCGCCGACGAAATAGAACGCCGACTGGTCCAACTCTTTCTCAAGGATCCCGAGGGCCGAAGACCATGCCACGGCCAAGACCCACGCTACTGGAACGATCCGAACTGGCAGGATCTTGTCCTCTTCTACGAGTATTTCCACGGGGACAACGGAAGCGGACTAGGAGCAAGTCACCAAACCGGATGGACGGCCTTGGTCTCGACGATCCTCGAGCATCAGGCGGCTTGCAAATCCAAGAGTTGAGATCACCCCCCACTACCATCCCCTAGGATTGACATGACTCGTTTCTTTCAGTGCGCTTGCGTTGCAATTTTGGTCTATCTTAGCTCGCTGGCACTGGCCCAAGAGCCCCCTAATTTCCTGGTGATCCTGTGCGACGATCTCGGTTACAGCGACTTGGGTTGCTACGGCAGTGAGATCGATACCCCGCAACTCGATGCGATCGCCGCATCGGGACGACGCTACTCGCAGTTCTACAACACGGCCCGTTGCTGGCCCACCCGCGGAGCCTTGCTCTCAGGATACTACGCTCAGCAAATACGAAGAGATACTGTCGCGGGAGTCAAAAGTGGCGGCCAAGGTCAACGGCCTTCATGGGCAAAGTTGATCTCAGAACGACTTGGCCCCTACGGCTACCATTCCTACCACTCTGGAAAATGGCACGTCGATGGCCTCCCAACCAAAAACGGCTTCGAGAAATCTTACAGCCTACAGGACCACGACCGACACTTTGCACCTAAGAGCCACACGCTCGACGACAAGCCACTGCCAGAGGTCAAGAGCGGTGAGGATTACTATTCAAGCGCCTACATCGCATCGATGGCCATAGACCAACTGAGGTACCATCAATCGACCCATCCTGGAAAGCCGTTCTTTTCCTACGTTGCATTTACCGCACCGCATTTCCCGCTCCAAGCACCCAAGGAGCTTGTCGAAAAGTACCAAGCCCGTTACCGCGTCGGTTGGGAACCTATTCGACGCGAACGCTGGGCAAAAATGCAGAGACTAGGACTCGGTTCCTCGATCCTAGGGCCTAGCCTGATCGAGTCCGAAGTCGGCCCCCCTTACCATTTCCCAAACGCTTTAGAAAAACTCGGGCCCGGCGAAGTCAATCGCCCGGTTCCTTGGGACTCCCTCGGAGAGTTGCAGCGAGAGTTTCAGGCCAACAAAATGGCGGTCCATGCAGCGATGATCGATTCGATGGATACGCACATCGGACGAATCTTCGATTTCATTAAACAAAACCCCGAGCAGTGGAAAAACACCTTGGTCATGTTCCTGTCGGACAACGGAGCAAGTGCTGAGATCATGGTCCGAGGTGACGGCCACAATACCCAGTC
>Ga0315907_10001122_pt1 | contig 36734 bp, 36 predicted proteins | sample LakEriMetagenome_3_FD_203525 | JGI IMG/M metagenome (GOLD analysis project Ga0315907, IMG submission 203525) | Freshwater fungal communities from buoy surface, Lake Erie, Ohio, United States - Buoy 12 MA123 | ecosystem: Environmental > Aquatic > Freshwater > Lake > Lake biofilm | place: USA...
AAAGACGGTCGGGCCGATGGCGCAGACCATGCTGCGGGGCGTCAAACGGGTCGGTGCCCAGTTCACCCTGACGATGGCTGCCTGCAACCTCGCTCGACTGCCAAGACTGCTGGCCGAATGAGGCCGAAGGTGGCGCACAAGCGCGGCAAACCTCGGCGGCGGACCTGCTTCGGCCAGCGTGCCGAGGGAAACCGTTCCACTGCGACGACTATTTCAGCGGCCTGCTAGAGCGCGATGGATCCGAATACCGGCTGGCCGGACGGGCAGCGAGCGCAGCAGCGCTTCAGCTTTGCCAATGATCACGGCGGGCGCGTCGGGCCCGGCAGCAACTTCGACATAGACGAGGGGCCGCAATCCCACGTCCGGGACAGCAACGATTTCAACAAGCGCGGCTTCCAAGTCGTCGAGGTTCATCGTCCCCGACCTGGGCAATCGGAGGACCGGAGCCGGCCAGGGGATATCGCGGTGGCGTGTCGTGATGCTGCGTCCGTCGATCTCAAGGATCGTGACACCGTGACTGTAGCGGATTTCAGAAGCCGAGAGCGGAAAGCAACTTCCGGAATATCGGACGCGGCCGCCGTCGAGGTTCTGTGGCCCGTGGAGATGGCCGAGGGCCACATAGTCAAGGCGCGGGGGAAAGATGTCCGGCGGCACCGCATGCGAACCGCCGATCAGAATCCGGCGTTCGGCGCCTTCACTCTCAATGCCACCCGTGCAGTGGAGGTGCCCAGTGGCGATAAGGGGCAGATCACCCACGATCTGCTCGACGGCTGCAACGATCTCCGCATGGAAAGACCGTGCTGCGGCTTCAATACTGAGCCCGGTTTCTGTGTCTGAAAAGGTAACGCCCGTGAGGTCGGCCGCACGGAGGAAAGGGATCGCCAGAACGTAAAGAGCGGGATCGCCGTTTGGACCTGGGATGGCGACGAGATGCTCTCGTGCATCCAGAACGCCAGCTTGTCGGCGCACGGTCCCGATCGCGTGGATATCAAGGCTCTCAAACAGATCGGCGGGTGCTTCTAGACGCAGGGCGGGATCATGATTGCCGCCCGAGATCACGGTGACAAGTCGTGGGCGCCGACGCTTGAACTCTGCGAGGGACCGATAGAGGAGTCGCTGGCTCTCGCCTGATGGGTTGGTGTTGTCAAATATGTCACCAGCGACGAGGAGGAGATCGATGTCCTCCTCTTCCAGGACGTCGGCGAGCCTGGCGAAGAACACTTCGTGCTCGCGCTCACGGGACCAGCCGTTCAGGGTTTGACCAATATGCCAGTCGGCGGTGTGCAGTGCGCGCATCAAATCCTCAAAACTAAAGCAATTATTCGACGCAACCTGCGTCGCAAGAAATCACGAGAGTACAGCTTACCTTGGCCATCTCTTGTCACGATCTATCTCTTGGAAGCTGCGAGCAAGACTCAATACCACTGCGCATCTTTATCCGGCCTTCTTCTCGAAAGAGCTATTCGGCGAAACTTTCCTTGGTCTGTTCGTGATTGACCGTCTTTCGATTTCGCGCGCTTCAGCGATACGCCACATCCGGTATCGACCCTGCCCGGTCACTTCGCGGATAAGGTGTCGCGCCTCCATCCAAGCGAGGTTACGCTGAACGGCGGCGCGACTGGCGCCGGTCATTGTCTCGGCCATTGGGGCAGAGACGAGTGGCCATTCAGTAAGTACCGCGCGCAAGGCTTTGGGCGTTCTGCCCGAGAGTGAGGTCATCTCTGCCTCCGCTCGCGCAGCCCATACCTCAACGTCGTCGAGGTGCCGGATCGCGCTCAGGCAAGCCGTTTCCATCCCGTCTAGCCAGCGCGTCAAACGGTCGGCGGGTCGGCCAGAGGCACGAAGGCCCCCTGCCCCGCCCATGGCCAGTGGCGCAAAGACTGCCCCTCTTCCCTCACTGGCTGCGATCCGCGCGGCCGTGACAGCCGCTTCCATCCGGTCTCCGTGCTGCCCGAGACCGGCCAAGTTCCAAATGTGAAAGCCCATGCAGGCACGGCTGATCGGGTGCAGATCGGCAGCTTGCGCCATCAGGTCCAGCCAACCGCCCGCGCGATCCGCAAAGGGTTCCACCTCACCCGCCAAGTTCTCGGGGTCACGGCGATCCACAAAAGCAGCCAGGTCCACCTCCGGCCCTGGCCCTCCCGTCAGACGCCGGACCGCCCATCCGACCCGTGCCAGGGCGGCAGTATCGTCTTGAACTCCAGACAGGCGCAGGGCGATCCAGAGCGCCAGTCGATCCGGCCCGATGCGGTCGCCGACGAACCAACTTAGGTCGGCCGCTTCGATCAGGGCGAGCCTGTGGCGCCAACCCTCAGGCCCCCTCCGCAACCGCTCGTCCAGCCCACCGAGCCGACCTGCGACACGGGCGAGCCGCGCGGCATTGTCCGCCTCGGCTTTGCGCCAGTCGTCAACGATCGCAGTCTCGCGGGGTTCGGCTCTGGGGCCGGGCGGCAGATCGTCGGGCTCATCTTCGATCGGACCGGGTAGGAACCACAGATCGTCTTCGGATCGGTTTTGTTGCAAACTTCGGCGTTGGTCGGAAAAGGGCTTTGACCTTCTTCTGTTAGGCAGCCAAGGCAGCGAACTGGGCAAACGGGCAGAGTCCGGGCGTCATCTGGCCTTTTCGGATCATGTTCGCGACTTCGATCCCTTCTAGCGTTGCCGACGCAGAGGCGAAGGACTTGAACCCCAGCATCGGGCGAATTCGTTTCTTGATCGTACGGTGATCCTGCTCGACCATGTTGTTGAGGTACTTGATCCGGACCATCTCAATTGGGATCGGGCAGCCGAAGGACTTCAGCATTCGATTGACCGCGTTCATCCCGGCAGTGTTGGCCCCGCTGCGGTCGATGACGATCTTGCGGGGCAGGCCGTTAACCTCGAGCGCCCGGGCAAAGAACTTGGTCGCGGCCGGTTTGTTGCGCCGCTTCGAGAGCATGAAGTCCAGTGTCTTCCCGAACTTGTCGACGGCCCGGTAGAGGTAAACCCAATCACCCTTCACCTGGATGTATGTTTCGTCCATGCGCCAGGAACGATGTGTAGGAGCCTTTCTGCGACGCGCATTGGCGGCGATCAGAGGGGAGTACTTGGTGACCCAACGATTGAGCGTCGCATGGTCTACCTGCACGCCGCGCTCTGCCAGGATCTCTTCCAGATCCCGGTACGACACCGTGTAGCGGACGTAGAAGAAGACCGCGAAGAGGATGACCTCTTTCGGGAATTGAGCGCCCTTGAATGAGATCATCATATGTCCTCCGAAGGGCACCAGCCCCTTGGCACCGTCAATCACTCAGCACAAATCGGTCAAGAAACAAAGTTTGCGACAGAACCCCCGCATACGCCCTACCCGAACGTAGCCAATGGAGGTCTTTCCCCCCATGCGGGATGGCTGCTTGTCTGCTGCGAGGCTCGGGCAGAAACGGAAGCCAATGCTCGCCAGTACGGCGAATGCTCGCGGCGCGCAGGACTTGCATCGCTGGTCGCCCTATCCCAAAGCCCGCCTCAGAAACTTCCTGGTTTCCTCCATCTGTGGCGCCTCGAAGATCTGCGAGGGTGGTCCTTTCTCAATGAGTTGGCCCTGATGGAGGAAGACGACCGAGGTCGAGACGTCGCGGGCAAAGCGCATTTCGTGTGTTGCCAGCAGCATGGTCATGCCGCCATTTGCCAGTTCGGTCAGGATGTCCAGAACCTCGCCCACCAGTTCAGGGTCGAGCGCTGAAGTGACCTCGTCTAGCAGCAACACTTCGGGCTCCATTGCCATACAGCGGATGATCGCGACACGCTGCTGCTGACCGCCCGAGAGCTGGTCGGGCATGTAATCAGCGCGTTCGGCGAGGCCTATCCTAGCCAAGAGTTTCAACGCTTTCTCGCGTGCCTCGTCGCGGCTGATGCGGTTGACCTTGATAGGAGCCAGCATGACGTTCTCGATCACGCTGAGGTGCGGAAACAGGTTGAAGCTCTGAAACACCATGCCGACCTTTCGGCGCAGGCGGTTGACGTCGACACCGATCCCCGACACAGGGTCGCCGTCCAGTGCGATCACCCCAGAGTCGATCGTTTCAAGAGCATTGATGCAGCGAAGCAATGTCGACTTACCCGAGCCCGATGCCCCGATCAGGCAGACCACCTCATGCCGGTCAACGGAAAGGTCAATGCCTTTCAGGACCTTGTGCGCGCCGTAGGACTTCTGCAGGTCCTTGATGGTCAGGAATGCCTCGGCCAACTCAGCGCGCACCCTTCTGCTTCTGCCGGTCGATCAGGTAGTCGACGAGGCGGGTTTGCGGGATGGTGATGACGAAAAAGAAGAGGCCGACCACCGAGACAGGCGAGAGGTTGAAGAAGTTCGCCGCGAAGTATTTCGCCTGACCGAAGATATCCATGATGCCCAGGATCAATACCAGTGCGGTGTCTTTCTGCAGCGCTACGAAGAAGCCGAGGAGCGGCGGGATCACTCGCTTGAAGGCCTGCGGAATGACGACATAGGCATATGCCTGCGGTGCGCTAAGTCCCAGCGAGCGGGCTGCCGACAACTGGCTGGGGTGGATCGAGTCGATTGCAGAGCGGAAGAGTTCGGTCACATACGCTGAGAAGCTGAGGCTAAGCGCCAGAACCGCATACCACATCCCGTCCCAGCCGCTGACAAAGCCGATCTTGGTCAACGGTAGGCCGAAGCCAACAAGGTAGATGACGATGATAGTGGGGATGGCGCGGAAGAAATCGACATACGCGATGACCATCCAGCGGATCGGCCGCCCTGCCGGCCCCGGGACCATGCGCAAGAGCGCAAGGGCAAGGCTGAGGACAAGGATGATCACACTCGCCGCCAGCGTGATGAAGAGGTTCAACTTGGCGGCGGCCAGCACCATCCAAAAGCTTTCGGCCATGTAACCGGGGTCAAGGAAAGCGCGCTGGACAGCGAAATTGTTGGTGGTCAGGAAGACATAGGCTGCGACAACGACCAAAAGGGTCGAGGCGTAACCGATCCCGCTCATACTCATCTGGCGGCAGATCCAGGCAGGCTGGCGCGCGGCGACAAGTTGGCCCGCAGCGACATAAGCGTCAGCTTCGCGCATCTGGAACAGACCGCGTAGCGGGAAGATGAGGAGGAGAACCGCGATCCCGGTGCCGAACAGGGCAATGCCGTGAAGTGTCTGCGACAGCGCCAGGTCCTCGGTGGTGAAGGTCAGGGCATGGGTCAGTCCGATCCAGGTCAGCGCAACGGCGGCCAGCCCGAAGGCGGCGGAGACCATCAAGGGCACCCGGTATCGCACTGGCGGTGAGACCTTTCCCGCCGGGTAGGGAGGCGTTTCCTCGGCTGCGGCAAGGCTGGACATTACGGGGCCTCTTTCCCTTCGGAGTGGCTTGCGACTGCCGACCCGGGAGCGGGGCCGGCAGTCCTCAGGGTGCGACTGACCTTACTTGTCCCAATAGGGAATAGTCGCAGGGTCGACGCCCCAGAGCGGCGCGTACCAAGTAGCGACGAGCTGGGCCAAGGTCCCGTCGTCGATCATCGACTGGACTGCGGCATCGAAGCCTGCTTTGGCCTCAGAACCCTTGATCAGCACGCCGCCAACATCGCCGCCAACATTGTACTGACCGACCACGCTCAGCGCGCCGTTAGACTGCGAGGCCGCTGGCAGGACTCCCGACAGGTCGAAAAGGACCGCGTCAACCTGGCCGGCACTCAACGCCGTGAACATGTCAGCGGTGGCCTCGAAGCGGCGAACCTCGCCGGTGGGTTTCATCGTTGAATCGAGGTAGCGGTCCTGGACCGAGGCAAGGAAGACGCCGAGGCGCATGCTTCCCAAGTTGTCCTTGTTGATCTTCCCGGCATCCTCGCTGCGCACCATGACACCACTGGTCGCCACGAAGTAGGGTATGGTGAAGTCGACGGCCTTCAGACGTTCCTCAGTGATGAAGATGTTTGTCATCGCGACGTCGAAACCAGAAAGCTGACCGGCGATCAGGGCGGGCCAGGGCACGTTCTGCACGGTCACCGACGACAGCCCCGCGCGATGTGCGATTTCGGCGGCAAGGCAGTATTCAAAGCCGCCTACGATGGTTTCAGGTGAGTTGCCCTTGAAGCTGTCGGGCGCGGGCAGGATGGCGGCGACGGTCAACGTGCCTTCGGCCACGGTCGGAATCTGCACCGAGCCTGCGGTGCCCGTCAACTTGCATTCGCCGAAGCCTTCGGCGAGGGCCGGCACGCCCGACACCAGCAACGCCAGCGCAGTTGCGGTGGAAAGTCTGGTCATCTTCATTTCTTCTCTCCGTGTCATCTTGCCGCTTTTGGCGGCGGTTGCTAGTTCCGTTCACGCCGTTCTGGCAGAACTTCTAGGCGTCCCTTTTAGGGGCGTGGTCGTGTCGCGCGCGGCCTTTTCGGCCATGGCGCGGGCGGTTAGCCAGGCGAAGGTGATCGCCGGTCCAAGCGTGATCCCAGCCGCCGGGTAGCTGCCGCCTGCGACCGACTCGGCATCTGCGCCGATGGCGTAGATGCCCGGGATGGCCTGGCCCCCGGCGTCCAGCACAGCGCCGTCCATGTCGGTGTCCAGACCGAGGAAGGTTGACAGGTTACCGGGCACGATGCGGATGGCGTAGAACGGGCCGTGCTCCAATGGAGCCATACAGGGATTCGGGTAGTGGGCCGGATCGCCCGAGGCGCGATCGAAGGTCGTGCCACCCTTGCCGAACTCACGGTCGATGCCGCTCTTTGCATCCGCGTTGTAGCGTGCGACGGTCTCGGCCAGGCTGTCGGGCGAAATATCCAGCCGTTTGCCCAGGTCGTGCAGGCTGCGCCCCCGAACCAGATAGCCGCTGCGAAGGTGGCCCGTCAGCGGCGCTGGAAATGGGCCGACGCGGCCAAGTCCATAGCGCCGTAATGCCCTGTGGTCAGCGATCAGAAAGGCCTCGGCGCGGGGTGCCCCTTCGCAGGCCGCGATCAGCGCCCGGCAGAAGTCGTGATAGTTCGCCGCCTCGTTGGTGAACCTGCGCCCGTTTACCGTAACCGCGATGAAGCCAGGTTTCGCCCGGTCGCCAAAATGCGGCATGGCTTCCGCTCCCATTGGGGACACCGCCGCCCAGGCCGCAGGTTCCTCAGCCTTGCCCCTGATCTTACCGCCGACCGCAGAGCCAAGGTCGATCCCATCGCCCGCAACCTCGGGAGGGGGCAACGACAAGTGAACCTGCCCCTGTCTTGCATGAGGGTAGTGCCGCCTCTGCATGTCCTTGTGGTGCGAAAAGCCCCCCGTCGCCAGGACCACACCGCGCCGCACAGTCACCATGACCGGGCCGTCGGGCGTGCCCAACCGGGCGCCCGTGACTATGCCACCCTGCTGGGTCAGGCTCTGGACGGGCGATGACAGCCAGACCGGCACCTCGCGTTGCCGAAGGGCAGCCAGAAACCGCGCCACCAACGCATTGCCCATCGTCGTCCGCGCCCCGCGGTGCAGCCCGGTCAGACGCTGCCAGCCGTGCGCCATCACCAGCCCTGCAATCCGCAGCGCCGAACCGGTCGAGCGTGTCACTGACTGCAAATGGCCCAAATCCTCACGCGACAGCGACAGGCCGCCCATCACCCGCGCCGCCGGCAGCGGCTCTTGGAGCGTCCGGAAATCCCTGCCCAAAGCGCGCCCGTCGAACGGTACCGTCCGCAGAGATCGTCCACCTGCATGCGCGCAGGGCAAGTTGTCGAAATAGTCCGGCGCATCCGCCATGACCTCAACCGCCATCGCTCCCCGTTCGGCAAAGAAGGCCACCGCCCCGTCCGCAGCCTCGACATAAGCCCGGATGCGTCGCACATCGGCGCGGCCATCGGCGGCGGCCGAGATATAACGGATCGCCGCCTCAGCCGTGTCGTCAATGCCCGCCGCGCGCTGCCAGCGGCTAGCGGGCACCCAAAGCTCGCCGCCTGACCAGGCGGTCGTGCCGCCGATGCGATCGGCTTTCTCGGTCAGGATGACCTGCAATCCCATCTCGTGCGCGGCAAAAGCGCAAGCCAGGCCCGCCGCCCCGCTGCCCGCTACCAGAACATCGCAGGCAACTTGCTTCATCCGCCGGACCCGCCGGGCCTTGGCAAAATCACATGTTCGGTGACGATGATCCGCTCGAACCGGCTGACATGGGCCAATACATCGGCGCGGCCTTCGGGTGCCGAGGGCAGGGTCAGGGCGGCGCGGGCATCGGCTTCGGAATGGAAGACCTCTTCGGCCAGACCATCCCACTCCGTCTCGACCCCGGTTGCCGCTGGCAGCGCGCCGTCATCGCCTGTCGCCAGGTTGACTGAATAGCGCGCAAGAAACCGCCCCTGCCGGTCGGCGATATAGGGCGCATGCCGGTTCAGCCACCAATCGGCAAAAGCTTCGGGCGACAGCCCTTCGGCGCGTTTCAGAAGCCAGTAGATCTTGACCACTTCCTGCCCCCAAAGCTAGTTGATGCTGATTCCAATACTAAGTTAATATTTTTTGTATCCAGGTTTTGTCAAGTCTGGCGCAAACTCTGCCGACCCGCTAGAATTGGCGCAGGCTGCCGACGAAAAGGCGACAGGCATGGCGAAAACAGTCACAGACAAATCGACGGAGACCCGAAAGGCGCGGGGCATGGGGGCGGAAGACGTTTACCGCACGCTCAAATCCCAGATTATCCGGATGGACCTGGCCCCCGGCACGGTGATCGACGATGTTGCCATTGGCGCGCAACTGGGCGTCTCGCGGCAGCCAATCCGGGAGGCGATCATTCGACTGGCCAGTGAAGGTCTGGTCGAGGCGAACCGGAACCGGTCCAGCATCGTGGCCAGTTTCGACATCACCTCGCTTCGGGATTTTCTGGAAAGCATCATGCTGCTTTACCGGCTGACTTCTCGCAAAGCGGCGACGAATCGACGGGCCGAACACCTGACACAGCTGAAGGCCATTCACACCGCCCATACCGAAGCGGTCGCCCGCAACGACATGGATGCCGTGGTCGATGCCAACCGGCAATTCCACCATGCCGTGGCCGAAGCGGCGGGCAATACGATCTATCTGATCTGGGTACGCAACATACTGGACCATGGTGAGCGGATCATGCGGCTTTACCTGCGCCAGTACGACAACCACGTCGTCGACCAGGCGCTGGACGGCCACCGCGCCATCGTCGAGGCAATTGAGCATCAGGACCCGGATGCGGCCGAGGCTGCTGGTGCGCTGGATGCACAGATCCTGGCCGATGGGTTGAGCCGGTCGTTCCTGCGCGGCACGGTAACGGGGTTTTCTCTGACACCCCACGAACGGGGAAACACGCCGTGAGGACAGTCATGATCACCGGCGGTGGGGGTGGGATCGGCGCGGCGCTCTCGGCGGGCTTTGCCGCCGCCGGGGACCGCGTGATCGTGTTGGATCGGGACGGTGGCGCGGCCGAGACTATTGCCGCGCAAGTCCGCGCCCATGGCGGCGTTGCTGAGGCCGTCAATTGCGACGTGACCGATCCGGGACAGGTCACCGCCATGCTGGCCGGGCAGACGGCCCTTGATGTTCTGATCAACAACGCAGGGATCGAAGTCCGCGCCGAAACCGGCTCAGCGGAATTCCTGACGGTTTGGCGTCGGGTCATGGCGGTCAACCTCGACGCCGCAGCCAATCTGACGCAAAGTTCCCTGCCCTTCCTGGAGCGGGCTGGCGGGTCAGTCATCAACATTGCGTCGATCCAGGCGCAGGCGGTGCTGCATACCGCGAACACCGTCTACACGGTCAGCAAGGCCGCCATTGCCCAGTTGACACGCGCGCAGGCCGTGGAATACGCGCCGCGCGGAGTGCGGGTAAACGCGGTAGCACCGGGGATTGTCGAGACGCCGATGATCCGCCAGGCGGGGATTGACCCGGCCCGCTTTGGCCGCTTCCTCGACCGCATCCCAATGTGTCGCTTTGCCATGCCGGAGGAAATCTTCGGTCCCGTCGCCTTCCTCGCCTCGCCTGCTGCGTCCTATGTCACCGGGGCAGTGCTGCCGGTGGACGGCGGCTTCCTCGCGATGTGACGCGCGCCATGGCGGCATCCGATCCATTTGCGGGCTTTTCGGCGTCCCTCTTTGCCGGGCGCGAGGTTGCCGTGACCGGGGCCGCAGGAGGCATCGGGCGGGCGCTCGCATTCGGGTTCTCGCGTTGCGGGGCGCGGCTGCATCTGGTGGATAGAGAAGCGGCGGCGCTGGATCTTCCCGGACCCGCGCGGTTCTGGCCCTGCGATCTGGGCGACGCCGACCAGACCGCTAAGCTCGCGCAACGGCTGGTCACGCAGGGCGCGCTCGACGTTCTTGTTAACAACGCCGGGATCTTCCGCCGGACGCAGCAGGGCGACCGGGTGACAAAGGAATGGCGCGAGACGATGGCGGTGAACCTTGACGCCGCAGCGATCCTTTCAGCCGACTGTGCAGCCGCCATGCCCCCCGGTAGCGCTATCGTCAACATTGCCTCGACCAGCGCGCTCCGCGCATCACCCGGCACAGCGGCCTATGTGGCGTCCAAGGCCGGACTTGCGGGCTTGACACGGGCCTTGGCAGTGGACCTCGCCCCGCGCGGCATCCGGATTAACGCCGTCGCTCCGGGTGAGGTGGCGACAGCGATGAACCCACCCGGGGTTACTGGCGCGCTGACCGCCCGCATCCCCCTTGGCCGTTTCGGCACTGCGGAAGAGATTGCCGCTGTCGTTCTGTTTCTGGCCAGCCCGATGGCCTCCTATGTCACCGGGGCTACATGGGCGGCCGACGGGGGGTTCACCATTGGCTGACCGCGAGGCCGTAGACGTAGTGGTCATCGGCTCCGGCGCGGCGGGGCTGATGGCGGCACTAACCGCGCTGGACGCAGGGCTTGCAGTCACGGTGCTGGAGGCTGACGGACTGATCGGCGGTGCCACCGCCCTGTCGGAAGGCATGATCTGGGTGCCGAACACGCCAGAGGCGCTGACGCTTCCTGGCGCTCCGACACCGGGGGATGAGGCCGGGGCGGCACTTACCTATCTACGCGCGGCCTCCGGCAACCGCTTTGATGAGGTGCGGGCGCGAGCATACCTTACCGCTGCGCCCCGGGCGCTTTCCCTCGCCCAAAGAGCGGCAGGCCTTAGCTTCACCCTGAACCGGTCGTCGCGCGACTACTACCCGGACCTGCCTGGGGCCACGGTCGGCACCCGAGCACTGAACCCGCTCCCACAGCGCGTGCACGGGATGGACCGTGGCCTCTTCGCACAGCTGCGCCCGCCTCTGGGTACCATGGTCCTCTTCGGTGGCCTCTCCATCGCCAGCCGCGACTTGCCCGATTACCTGAACGTCGGGCGCAGCCCACTGGCGCTTCTCCGCGTGGCCCGCCATGTTGCGCGCTATACTGCCGACCGCCTGTTCGGTTGGCCCCGCGGCACGCGGCTGGGCAACGGTAATGTCATCGTCGCCCTGCTGGCCGGGGCGGTGGTGCGACAGGGCGGCACGATCCTGACGGGAAGGCCGGCAACCCGGCTCTTTACGGAAGGTGGGCGTGTCATCGGGGTCGAGGCGTCCGGCCGAAAGATGATGGCCGCACGTGGCGTGATCCTGGCGACGGGCGGGCTGAATGCTCACCCGCGCGCGCGCCGGGCCCTTCTCGGCCCACAGCCCCACATCGCTCTACCCGCGCCCGCCGAGGTTCCGCATCTCTCCGATCTCTTGTTCCAGGTCGGCGCGGCCCCTGCTTCCGAACCGTCGCAACCGGTCCTCTGGGCACCGGCCTCAATCGTCCCGCAAGGGTTGGCGCGCTCCGGCCCTTGGCCGCATTTCAGTGATCGCGCCAAGCCAGGGGTGATCTGCCTTGGTCCCGATGGCCGCCGCTTCGCCAACGAGGCTCAGGTCTATCACGATTTCGTCCCGGCCATGATTGCCGCCACCGGCAGACATGCCGCCGGCCCGCATTGCTGGATCATGACCGACCACTTGGCGATGCGGCGCTATGGCCTTGGCCCCATCGGGCCCTTCCCTGTCCGCCTTGGGCCCTATCTTAGGGTGGGTTACCTGCGGCGCGGGGCAACTCCTGCATTGCTGGCACGGGAGATCGGGCTTGATCCTGACACGGTCACGGCCACGCTGGCCCGCTTCAACGATCAGGCGCGGCAAGGCTGCGACCCCGACTTCGGGCGCGGCACCAGCGTCTATGACCGTGGCAACGGCGACCCGGCACATGGCCCAAACCCCAGCCTCGGCGCGCTAGCACTGGGGCCATTCTACGCCATCCGGTTGGTCCCCGGCGACATCGGTTGCTTTGTTGGCGCGATCACAGATGCCGATGCCCGTGTCCTTGATGCCAGCGGAGCCGTCATTCCCGGCCTTTGGGCGGCAGGCGGCGCCGCTGCCCCCCTGACTGGCGGTACCTACCCGGCGGCAGGGCTGACCATCGGGCAGGCGATGACCTTTGGCTACGTGGCGGGCCAGGATGCCGCCGGTTTTGGAAAGGACAGCGAATGATCAAGGTGATCTGGCTTTTGCGGCGCGCACCGCATCTGACGCAAAGTGAGTTCGCCGACTGGTGGCTGAACCACCACGCTCGAGACATTGCTGCGGATCAGGCCCCCTATCTGAAACGCTATGTCATCGATGTCCGGGTCGAGGATGATGGCGGTCTGGCGGGACGGCCCAAGGCCGACCCCGAATGGGATGGCATCGCCGAACAATGGTTCGCGACCGAGGCCGACTACAACGCCGTATACGGCCGCGCCGACCGCCCTACACGGGCCGATACGTTGGCCCACACCTCGGCCTTCCAGCGCCTCGTGGTGCGCGAATACGAACAGGATCTGGGGGGCGCGAGGGATGCGGTTTGAGGGCAAGCGCGTGCTGGTTGTTGGGGCCGCCTCTGGCCTTGGCGCGGCAATCGCAAAAGGTTTTGCCGCCGAGGGTGCGCGGCTGACGCTGGTTGATCGCGACGCCGCAATGCTGGCGGTGCTGGCCGGGGGCCTGCCGGAGGCGCAACTTGTCGCAGCAGATGCCGCCGACCCGGCCACTGCAAAGCGCGTGAACGGGACCGATATCTTGATCCACACCGCTGCGATTGACCCACTTTCGGCCAGTGATGTTCCCGGCACCAGCCTTGCCGACTGGCAGGCAGTGCTCAACGTCAACCTGACCTCAGCCTTCCTCTTCGCGCGCGCCGTGCTGCCCGGGATGATTGCGCAGCGCGCAGGCTGCCTTCTCTTCACAGGCTCGATCTCCGGCCTGCGCCCGACCCCGAAAGAGGCTGCCTATTCGGTATCCAAAGCCGGGATCATCCAGCTCGCCCGCGCCATCGCGCTGGACCACGCCCGCGATGGCATCCGCAGCAACACACTTTGCCCCGGTTTTCTCGAGGCGGTGATGGCTGACCGCAAGGCGACGATGGACGCACGCGCACTTGCCGACCGCAGCCGTGCCGCCGCAGCCCTTGTCCCACTTGGCCGCGAGGGTCGCTACGCCGAGCTGGCGGCCCTCGCCCTGGCGCTCTGCGACGACGCAGTGTCGAGCTATGTCACTGGGCAGGCAATCGTGGCCGACGGCGGAGTGCTGCTTACGTGAGAAGCTTCCAGCGAAAGACCTGATTGAGAACATGATGTAGGTTCTTGGGGGTCAGTTCATCTGCCGTGCACGGAAAGTGGGGTGACACCATCCCTCCATCTGCGGGCCAACGTTACCCAGGTAGGACTCGGTCCCAAGGCGCGAGTATTTCTTTGTTCAACTGAACTGCTGGAGTGTAGCCGCGCCGTACCTTCCGGCGAACGGTTCGGACCGCAGCCGTCTCCGCTTCTCCAGCCGTCGCGTAAGTCTCGACACTCGTCCGACCGTGCGTCCCGATCCGGCCCCTGGTCCGCAAGAGGGAGATGTCTCCGAACAGGTTCGGCAAGACATTGACGCAATAGTACCGCGCCATATTGGCCTCAGGGTCGATGCGGTGCGCCGCCCGGCGCCCGGCCCCCTCACACTGCCGAAGGATCGCGGGCCAGACGCATCGCCTCGGCCAGCACGGCCTCATCCCCGATATGGTTCATCAGGATCAGGATCAGCCGCGCGTTCAGCGCGTGGCTCTGCGTCTCGCTCAATCCCTCATGGGTGGCGATCAGGCGGGCATAGCTCTCATCCGGCCTTGTCAGGTTGGGGGTCGTGATTAGCACCGCCTCACTCCTTTCCGATGGCGCGCGCAAGCGCCGCCGCCACCGCCGCCTCATCCAGATGATCCCAGCGCGCCGCGACATGCTGGTCGGGCCGGATCAGATAGACAGCCCGCTCCGTACCGCCCAAGTAACGCGCCACCAGTTCCGGCGTGGGAGCAAGTGATAGCCCCTCCAGCGCCACCCCATGACCGGCCATGGCCTTTGGCACCCCCACCCCGATCCCCATCAGGGTAAAGCCGCGCCCCAAACGGGACAAAAGCCAGCCCTCGTCAAGCGGCGCATCCGGGCAGGGCGACCCCGGTCGCGTCCGCGCGGGCATTGCCGAATGATCCGCCCCGTTCAGGCCCGACCCGTCATAGGTGCAGGGCAAGGACAGCCGACCCGAGTTCACCACTGTCCGCGCAAAAGGCAGGCTCCCGGCTAGTGCCAGCACCGCATTGCGGAACATCTTCGAAACGGGCGTTTTTGGCGTAATGAAATCCGTGGCCCGCGTGGAATTCAGGATGTTCTCCTCTGCCCCATGCACCCGCTCGGCATCATAACTGTCGAGCAGTCGCTCAGGCGCTACACCCTCCACCACCAGCGCCAGCTTCCACGCCAGATTGTCGACGTCCTGCACGCCCGAATTCGCACCCCGTGCACCGAAGGGCGAAACCTGATGAGCACTATCCCCCGCGAACAGCACGCGCCCATGGCGGAACCGCTCCATCCGGCGGCACTGGAAGGTGTAGATCGAACACCAGTCGAGTTCGTAGTCCACATCCGGCCCCAGCATCGCATCAACGCGGGCGCGGATGCGGGCGGGTTCCAGTTCCTTTGCGCGGTCGATGTCCCAGCCCAGCTGAAAATCGATGCGCCAGATATCGTCGGGCTGCTTGTGCAACAGCGCCGAGTCGCCAGATTTGAAATGCGGCTCGAACCAGAACCAGCGTTCGGTCGGGAAATCAGCCTTCATCTTAACATCGGCGATCAGAAAGTTGTCCTCGAACACGCGCCCATCAAAGCCGAGGCCCAGCATGTTGCGAAGCGGGCTGCGCGCGCCGTCGCAGGCGATCAGCCACTCGGCTTCGACCTTGTAGGGTCCGTCCGGCGTCATCACGTCCAGCTCCACATGGTCTGCGGCAGGGGTCACCGCATCGACGCGATTCTTGCCGCGCAACTCGATCGGCGCGCCTTCGGCCTGTGCCGCCACGATGGCGTCATGCAGGAATTTCTCGAACCATGGCTGTTGCAGGTTGATGAAGGCGGGAAAGGCATGGCCGCCTTCGGGCAACAGGTTGAATTCGTAAAGCAGACGGTCGTCGTGGAACACTTTGCCAAGGTTCCACTGCACGCCCTTGGCCAGCATAGGCTTCGCCGCGCCCAGGCGGTCGCAGATTTCAAGCGTGCGTTTGGCAAAGCACAGGGCACGGCTGCCCAGCCCCGCGCCTTCGTGATCATCCAGAAGAACCACCGGCACACCGCGACGCCCGAGGTCAAGCGCGGTCGCAAGGCCGATCGGGCCGCCACCGACCACGACAGCCTTGTGGCGGACAGGCGTGGTCGCGTCCTGATCCGGTGATTTGGCGTAAGGATACAAGCGGAACGCGATCGTGTAGCGTTCCGGAATATCATGCTTCATCTGAGCCTCCCGGTTCCTTCCGTTCAACCCTGCAAGGCCGCCCACATGTCCAGATCGCGCTGTGCGGTCCAGATGCGGGGATGGTGAATGCCGCGCGCCTCGTCATAAGCGCGGGCGACGTTGAAGGGCAGGCAATGCTCGTAAATTGCATAGTCCTTGAACTTGGGGTCGCATTCGGCGCGGCAGGCATCCCATGCCTCTTTCAGGGTGCCGTTGCGGGCGGCGACGCGCGCGACGGGCCTGTAGGTCGACTCGACGAAGTCCTTCGTCCGGTCGAGCGCCGCATTGACCGCGTCGCGCCCAACAACCGCTTCCCCCCGACCCGGAGCAATCGCATCAAGGTCATAGGCGCGGATGGCCTCCAGCGTGTTGCCCCAGTCGGCAAAGTGGCCATCGCCGCAGTAGCAGGCGGAATGGGCCTCGACGATGTCACCCGTGAACATGACGTTCTGGTCGGGAACATGGATCACGGCGTCGCCTGCCGTATGGGCGCGGCCGAGTTGAAGGATGTCCACCCGCCGCTTGCCCAGCCAGACGGTCATCCTGCCATTGAACGTGGTGGTGGGCCAGGTCAGGCCGGGGATGCTTTCGTGCCCCTGGAACAGGCGCGGGAAGCGCTGGAATTCGCTGTCCCAATCCTCCTGCCCGCGTTCGGCCACCATATTGCGAGCGGCTTCCGACATTATGACCTGCGGCGCAGCGAAGGCCGATGCACCCAACACCCGCACCGCATGGTAATGGGTCAGCACGACATGGGAAATGGGCTTGTCTGTCACGCCACGGATGCAGTCGATCACCTTCTGCGCAAGGCGCGGCGTCGCCTGTGCCTCGACCACCATGACGGAGTCATCCCCGATGATGACGCCCGAATTTGGGTCACCCTCGGCGGTAAAGGCATAGAGCCCCTCACCGATCTCGGTGAAGCTGATGGTCTTTTCCGCCAGATCGCCCTGCGAGGCGAAAGCCTTTGCCATGTCCCTGTTCCTTATCGTGCGAAGGGGTCGGCGAGAGCGGGGATGACCTTCCCCACACAGTCGCCGAAGCCAATGGTGTATCCTGCGCCCTTGCACCGTCCGCGCAAGGTGAGGGTGTCGTTGTCCTCAATGAAACTGCGCGTTCCGCCTGATATGGCGATGGGTTCCTTGCCGCCCCACGACAGTTCCAGAAGGCTCCCACGGCTCTCCTTGGTCGGCCCCGAGATGGTGCCGGAGCCGAGGAGGTCGCCCGTATTCATCGCGCAACCGCTCGTCGTGTGATGGGCGAGTTGCTGAGGCGCGGAGTAATACATCTCACGGTAATTCGTCCGCGCGATCACAGTTTCGGCCCCGCCCTCGGGGCGCAGGCCCACTTCCAGCGCGATGTCGTAAAGCATTGGGCCGGGTTCCTGCAGATGTGGCAAAAGCGGCACCTCTCGCGGCGGGGTCGCCGTGCGGAACGGCTCTAACGCCGCCTTCATCACGACCCAAGAAGAAATCGTCGTCGCGGTCGCCTTGGCCTGGAACGGCCCCAGCGGCTGATACTCCCAAGCCTGAATGTCCCGCGCCGACCAGTCGTTCAGCAGCACATAGCCGAAGATCATCGCATCGGCTTCGGCCACCGTCACCGGTCCATCCGACGGCATACCAACCACCGCGCCCATTTCCAGCTCAATGTCGAACCGCCGCGACGGCTGGAAGGACGGCACCGCATGATCCGGCCCCTTCACCTGCCCCCAGGGCCTGCGCACTTCCGTCCCCGACACCACCACCGAAGAGGCCCGCCCGTTATAGCCGATGGGAATATGCAGCCAGTTCGGCGGCAGCGCATTCTCTGCCCCCCGGAACATCGTGCCCACATTGGTGGCATGATGCCGCCCGGCATAGAAATCGGTGTATTCCGCCACGAGGAACGGCAGATGCAACTCCACCTCTGCCAGCGGCACCAGAAACGGCTCAACCGCAGCCTGATCGGCCGAACCTTCGGCCAGCAGCGCGGTCAACCGCCCGCGCAGGGCGGCCCAGACGGCGGGTCCCGCGCCCATCACCTCGTTCCAGAAGGGCACGTCGAGCAACGGGCCCCCTGCGAGGGCAAGCAGCCCCTCTTCCTCGAGTCCCGTCACGTCGAGGACATAGTCCCCGATGGCCACACCGCAGCGCAACTCCTCGTCCCCGGCCGAGAACACCCCACAGGGTAGGTTGTTCAGGGGAAAGGGGCAGTCTGCCGCATTGGCGCTTTTCACCCAGGACCGTATCAATCCGCTGTTCATTTTCTGTCTCTGGATGTCCCCGGGGGGGCGGAGGGCTGGCCCCCGCTTATCTCACTTCACATCCGGCGTGCCGTCGAACTTCCTGTCGAGGCTGTCCCAGCAGTCGATGTAGTCATCCTGCAATGGGGCCGATTTCGCCGCCCATTCTGTCAGGTGCTGGGGAAAGCGCGTCTCGAACATGAAGCTCATGGTCTCGTCCAGCTTCTCGGGCTTCAACTCGCCGTTCGAGGCGCCTTCGAAGGCATTCCGGTCCGGCCCGTGCGGCAGCATGCAGTTATGCAGGGACATGCCGCCGGGGACGAAGCCCTTGGGCTTGGCGTCATAGATGCCGTAGATGTTCCCCATCAGTTCGGACATGACGTTCTTGTGGTACCACGGCGGGCGGAAGGAATGCTCTGCCACCAGCCAGCGTTCGCGGAACAGCACGAAGTCGATGTTGGCCGTCCCCTCCAGCCCGCTCGGCGCGGTCAGCACGGTGAAGATCGACGGGTCGGGATGGTCGAACAGGATTGCGCCGACAGGGCTGTAGGTCCGCAGGTCATACTTCCACGGCGCGTAATTGCCATGCCATGCGACCACGTCCAGCGGACTGTGCCCGATCCGCGTGCGATGGAACTGCCCACACCATTTCATCACGACCGAGGACGGCGCGTCCCGATCCTCGAAGGCCGCGACGGGCGTCTTGAAATCCCGCGGATTCGCCATGCAGTTCGCCCCGATCGGCCCGCGATTCGGCAGGGTGAAGGGCACGCCGTAGTTCTCGCAGACGAAGCCGCGCGCGGGGCCTTCCAGCACCTCCACCCGATAGACTAACCCGCGCGGCAGGATGGCAATTTCCTTGGGTTCAAGGTCGATGATCCCCAGTTCGGTGCAGAAGCGCAGACGGCCTTCCTGCGGGACGACCAGCACCTCGCCATCCGCCGAGTAGAAATACTCGTCCTGCATCGACTTTGTGACGAGGTAGATATGCGAGGCCATCCCGGTCTGGATGTTCACATCCCCCGCCGTGGTGACAGTCCGCATACCCGTGATCCAGGTCAGGTCTACGGACGCGTGCGGGATCGGGTCCCAGCGGTATTGGCCTAAAGAAATCACCTCCGGCAGGACATGTGGCGCGGATTTCCACAGCGGAACATCGATCTTCTCGAACCGCGTTGTGTGCTTCACGCTCGGCCGGATCCGGTAACACCAAGTCCGCTCGGGGTGCGGCTTGGTGAAGGCCGAGCCTGAAAGCTGTTCAGCATAAAGCCCATAGGCGCACTTCTGCGGGCTGTTCTGCCCCTGCGGCAGCGCGCCCGGCAAAGCCTCGGTTTCAAAGTCGTTGCCGAAGCCCGGCATATAGCCCTCATGCGGGCCAAGGTTCCTGACCGCGCGGATCATGCCTGCGGGAAGTGTGTGGCTGGTCATTGGGTCCTCCTGCGATGGCTCGGCCTGGAAGTCGGGGCCAAAAGTTCGAGTCGCAGTAATAGTTGCACTCGCAACCAAGTCAAGCTAAACCTCAATCCGCGCCGCCCCTTTGCGAAAGGCTGATCCATGTCGGACAAGATCGTGCTTCACGACTATTGGCGGTCCTCCTCGTCCTATCGCGTCAGGATCGCGCTGAACCTTCTGGGGCTGCCCTATGAGGCGCGTCCAGTCGACCTGTTGGCGGGTGAACAGCGATCAGGCGAGCACCTGGCCGCGAACCCCCAAGGCCTTGTTCCGGTACTGGAAATCGACGGACTGCGCCTGACCCAATCCCTTGCGATCATCGAATACCTCGATGAGACGCGGAACGCGGGATTCCTTCCCGCCGCTCCCGCCGCCAAGGCACGGGCCCGCGTCCTTGCCGAGGCCATCGCGATGGAAATCCAGCCGGTCTGCAACCTGCGAGTCGCCCGCCATGCCGTCAGCCTTGGGGGCTCGGCAACGATTGAGGGCTGGATGGCTCACTTCATCGCGCTTGGCCTGCAAGGCTTAGAGGGGCTTATCTCGAACGGACCGGAAACCGCCTTCTGCCACGGCGACAAGCCGGGGATTGCCGACTTCTGCCTCGTCCCGCAGGTCTACAGCGCCCGCCGCTGGGGTGTCGATCTTGCCGCCTTCCCACGACTTTCCGCCATTTCGGCCCGGGCAGAAGCGCTCCCCGCCGTCGTCGCAGCCCATCCCGACCGCGTCAGACCGCAGGGGTGACAGCGGATACTGCCTGTGGCAGGGTCCGCCCGCACCAAGGACCGACGCCATGGCCGTACCCGCCGATTTCGATCTGGAAAGCTTCCTGCCGTACCTGCTCAATCAGGCGGCCGAGGCCACGTCAAAATCCTTTCAGGCCAGCTACAAGGCCACCTATGGCATGACGCGCACGCAATGGCGCGTGCTGGCCAATCTGGGCAAGTTCGGCTCCATGACCGCGCGCGACATCTGCGCCATCAGCCACATCGAGAAGACCAAGGTCAGCCGTGCAGTCTCGGCGCTGGAAGAAGATCTCCTCCTCTCCCGCGCCATCAGCCCGCAAGACCGCCGAGCGGAAATCCTGTCCCTCACGGACCGGGGGCGCGAGGTCTTCGCCGACCTCGGTCAGAAGGCAATCGAGTACGACCTCGCCCTCCGCGCCCAGATCGGGCCCGAGATCGCGGCGCAACTGGACGAACTCCTGCGCAGCATCATTGCCGAAAGCGGCGCGGACGGCGACAGGGACTAGGACGCCGTCAACACGCCACGGTCGATCTGGTCCTGTTCGATGCTTTCGAACAGAGCGCGGAAGTTGCCCTCGCCGAAGCCATCGTCGCCCTTCCTCTGGATGAATTCGAAGAAGATCGGGCCGATCACCGTTTTCGAGAATATCTGGAGCAGGATGCGGGTTTCGCGCCCATCCACCACGCCCTCACCATCGATCAGGATGCCGTGCCTGGCCAGTTTCTCCAGGGGTTCTTCGTGGCCTGCGACGCGAGTCTTGGACAGAGTGTAATATGCCATTGGCGGTTTGGGCATGAATTTCAGCCCGCGTTCTGCAATGGCGTCGGTTGAGGTGTAGATGTCGTCGCTGCCCACGGCGATGTGCTGGATGCCCTCGCCGTTGTAGCGCTTCAGGTACTCAACAATCTGACCCGTCTCGCCGCGATCCTCATTGATCGGGATGCGGATGCGCCCGCATGGCGAGGTCAGCGCGCGGCTGTAAAGGCCAGTGTACTTCCCCTCGATGTCGAAGAACCGGATCTGCCGGAAATTGAACAGGCGGCTGTAGAAGTCGAACCACTTGTCCATGTTGCCCTTGAAAACATTGTGGGTCAGGTGATCGAGGTAATGGAAGCCAACCCCTGCAGGCTTCGGGGCGATGATGAAATCGAAGTCCTGCGCATAGGGGTTCGCGCCTGCACCGTAGCAATCGGTGAAGTAGATCAGCGACCCGCCGATTCCCGTAATCGCGGGCCAATCCAGCGTCTTGTCCGAGCCTGTGCAGGGTTCTGCCCCGTTCTTCACAGCATGGTCGAACGCGTGTTGCGCGTTGACAACGCGCCAGCCCATCGCAGGGGCGCAGGGGCCATGTTCGTCAGCGAAGCGGCGGGCATGGCTGTCAGGGTCGTCGGTCAGGATATAGGTGATGTTCCCCTGTTGCCAAAGCTCGACAGACCTCGTCCTGTGGCGGGCGGTCAGGGTGAAACCCATGCGGGAGAACAGGGCGCGGGCCTCTTCGGGCTGCGGATGGGCGAACTCCACGAATTCAAAGCCATCTGTCCCGGCGGGGTTAGCGTCACTGATCGAAGCGCGCGGGGCGTCATGCGGGAACGGTCCCATCCTTGTCTCCTTTCAAAGGAATGTGGTCGAGTCAACACTCCCACGAAACTGTCGCCAGTGGCGCGCAGTTTTTCGGCTTTTTTGCAGTTGGTATGCGCGTATACTGCGCTCATCTGCTAGATTACGCGAGGAATGCGCACCTTGGATTCGACCGACACGCGCTTGCTGACCGAAATCCAGCGCCGCGCCGATATCACTGCCCAGGAACTGGGCGAGATCCTGAACCTGTCACCAAGCCAGGTCGCCCGCCGCCGTTCCAGGCTGGAAGCGGAGGGCGTGATCGCAGGATACCGCGCGCGCCTTGATCCCGGCAGTCTGGGGCTGACGGTGCAGGCCTTCGTGCAGGTCCAGATGGTCGCGCACAACGCCGACAACGCCGCGAACTTCGTCCGCCTTGTCGTCACTCTGCCCGAGGTCGTGGGCTGCTGGACCTTGACGGGCGAAGCAGACTATCTGCTTCGCGTCTGGGTGACCGACTTGCCGGCCCTCAACACCTTGATCCACCACCGCCTGCTTGCGCACCCTGCGGTCGCGCGTGTGCAAAGTCAGATTGTGATGGATCAGCCGAAAGCCGATTCGGGGCTGCCCGTCTGATCTCGCGCAGAGCGCCGGCTTGAAGCCAGCCAGGCGGGCACAGGATCAAGACAGGCGACCGAATGTTCCCATGGCGCGGGTGCCAGTACCGGCTTTTCTGTCCGGCAGCGATCTGACGCACGCGGACAACGACCCGCAAAGGCGCAACCGGGCGGCAGGTTGAACGGTGAGGGGATTTCCCCTTCCAGGGCCACCAGATCCTTGCGGCCCCTCGGGTCAGGGCGAATGCCGGGTCCATCAGGGTGGCGGTATAGGGGTGCAGGGACGCCGACTTGGGGTCATGCAGTTCTTCCACCACCGAGCCAAGGTACATAACCACCACGCGACTGCAGAAGTACCGCACGAGCCCAAGGTCGTGGCTGATGAAGATGCAGGTCAGGCCCATGGAGGTCTGCAGGTCTTGCAATAGCGAGATGATCTGCGCCTGGATGGACACATCCAACGACGCAGTCGGCTCATCAAGGATCAGCAGGTCTGGGGACAGGGCCAGCGCGCGAGCAATCCCGACTCTCTGGCGTTGGCCGCCCGACAATTGATGTGGGTAGCTCTGGGCCATTGCGCGCGACAGGCCCACCTGATCCAGAAGTGCCTCGATCCGCCCCTTCGGCTCTGCGGTTCCCTGCACCACAAAGGCCTCGGCCAGGCAATCAGCCACGGTGTAGCGGGGGTCGAGGCTGGAACAGGGGTCCTGGAAGACGATAGCCATGGTCGCACGCGCCTTCTGCAGCGCGCGGTGGGAAAGATGCGTGATGTCCGTGCCGTCATGCAGCACACGGCCAGAGGTCGGCTCGACAAGGCGAAGGATAAGACGGGCGAGGGTGGATTTCCCACAACCGGATTCGCCGACGATACCGACGACATCCCCCCTCCGGACTGATAGCGAGACGTCGCGGACCGCCGTCATCTGGCGGGGTTTTCGGAAAGCCCCGGCAGGCCGGGTGAAGACTTTGGTCAGGTTTTCCAACCGCAGGATCTCGGTCACGGGCGGGTTCCCTCCAGCGGATTATGGCAGGCAAGCGCGCTCTGTTTGTCTGTCACCACGAGAGGGGGAACGACCCTTTCACAGATCTCGGTCTTGCGGGGGCAACGTGGGTGGAAACGGCATCCTGCCGGATAGTCAGCGACTGACGGGACGGAGCCGGGAATGCCTTTCAGCGCCCCAAGCGGCATGTCGTCGCGCGGAACGCTTGCCATCAGGGCGGTGGTGTATGGGTGGCGCGGCGCCTCAAACAGCGCGACGGTACTGCTCTTCTCCGCGACGCGGCCGGCGTAAAGTACGGTCACCAGATCGCAGGCTTGCGCCACGACGCCCATGTCATGCGTGATGAGCAAAAGGCCCAGGCCCCTTTCCTGCACAAGCGAGGTCAGGATGTGAATGATCTGGGCCTGGACGGTAACATCGAGCGCGGTCGTGGGTTCATCCGCCACGATCAGGTCAGGCTCGCCCGCCAACGCCATGGCGATGACGATACGTTGCTTCATCCCGCCCGAAAGCTGGTGGGGATAGGATTGGACGACCGTCTCGGCCGAGGAAATCCGCAATTGGGTCAAGATCTGGATCGTGCGTTCGCGTGCGGCTTTGCGATCAAGGCCCAGGTGCATCATCGCTACTTCGTCGACCTGGCCGCCAATGTGGCGGACCGGGTCAAGGGCGGTCATCGGGTTCTGGGTGATGAAGGCGATTCGGCGTCCGCGCAGTTTGCGCAATTCCGCCTCGGGGCGCTGGAGGGAATGGCCGTCGAAGGCCAGGGTCCCGCCGGTGATGCGACCGCCGATCAGGGGCAGAAGACCCATGATCGCCATGGCCGTCAGCGACTTTCCCGACCCGCTTTCACCGACCAGCCCGTGGATCTGACCCCGGTCCAGCGCGAAACTGACCCCGTCCAGCGGCGTGACCTTGCCGATGGAAACGCGCAGATCCTGAACCTCCAGCAGCATCAGGCGTCCCTCAGCTTGGTTCGGATGTCGAGCGCGGCGATGAGGGCATCGCCGAACAGATTGATGGCGATCACCGTCATGGTCAGGGCAAGGCCCGGTAGCAGGATGATCCAAGGCGCCGTGAAGAGCTGGGCGGCACCCGAAGACATCATGGCACCCCAGCTGGGCGTCGGCGGTTGCGCCCCAAGGCCGAAGAAACCCAACGTCGCCTCCAGGATGATCGCGTCCCCCGTAGCGAGCATCGCGGCAACCAGCACAGGTGCCAGGGCATTGGGGATCAGGTGCCGGAACAACAGATGCTTGTGGCTGGCCCCAAGGCTGCGGGCAGCCTCGATATAGGTTTCGGACTTCAGAGACAGGATCTGTGCCCGGGTCAGACGGGTGAACTGGGCCAGATAGGCCACCGCGATTGCAACCATGGTGCCCGTTGTCCCCGGCCCAATGATGGCCACAAGGATCAGGGCGATCAGGATTTCCGGGAAGGACCAGGTGAGGTCGACCACCGTTGTCACGACCCGGTCGAACCAGCCCCCGAAATAGGCTGCAGCCGCACCGAGGGTCAGCCCTGCCATCAGCGACAGGCCGATCGAAACGGTGGACACGGTCAGGGAGGTCCGCGCGCCGTAGAGGATGCGCGTCAACAGGTCTCGGCCGAACTCGTCGGTGCCCATCCAATGCGCCGCATCGGGGGGCATCTTGGCATTGGCGAGGTTCTGGACATCGTAGTCATAGGGCGTCAGCACGGGTGCAAGGACGGCAACAGCGATCAGGAACACCAGCCAACTGCCGGCAACAAACCCCATGGGCCGACCAAACGCGCCGCGCAGGGGGGCGAGCCATCTCATCATGTCAGGCTCGCCCGCGCCCGGGGGTCCATCAGCGCCTGAAGCACGTCGCCCAGGAAGGTGCCCAGAATGACGGCCGTCGACAGCATCAAGAGGCAGGCCTGCACCACAGGGTAGTCGTGCTGCATGATGCCCCTGATTAGAAGCGTGCCAATGCCCGGACGGGCAAAGACAACCTCGACCGTGATGGCACCGCCAAGGACGAAGCCGATCCTGAGAGCGAGGATCGTGACGACCGGGATGAGGGCATGGTGCAACACGCGCAAGAGCTGAATGCGCATGGGATGCATGCCCTTGGCGTGAAGGAGCATGACGAAATCCTTCCGCTGGGTTTCCACCATGGCCACACGCGTGATGCGTGCCACAAGGGCCGTGCCGCCGAGGCCGATGGTCAGGACGGGAAGCACAAGGCTGCTGGCCCCGCGCGCCCCGGAAACGGGCAGCCAGCCAAGCCAGACGGAAAAGACCAGCATCAGCAAGAGCCCCAGCCAGAAGCTGGGCAAGGTGGATCCGAACAGGACGCCGGTCATGATCGCCCGGTCTGGCCAGCGATCTCGGAAGAGCGCGGCGGTGACACCAAGCGTCACGCCGACAATAGTGTAGAATATGAAGGCGCTTGCCCCGAGCGCGATGGAATGTGGAAGCGCATCGGCCAATAGGTCGGCCACCGGGCGACGCATGATGATGGCCGTCCCAAGGTCCCCTTGCAGGACACCCCAGATCCAGATGCCGTACTGAACGACCAGCGGCTTGTCCAAGCCATAGCGCTCGGTGAGGATCTGGCGCTGCTCGGGTGGCGAACCGACCGTCAAAAGGCTATCGACCGGATCGCCAGGAACAAGGTGGATCAGCAGGAAAGCGACGATCGACGCCGCAAAGAACACGGGGATCAGAAGAAGACTTCTCTTTATGATAAAGCCAAGCATCTCCTGATCCCCGCTGCCGTTTGTCAGTTCGCCAGCTTCAGGTCCATGATCGCGGCACGCTGGAAGACCGGGGAATTGATGGTCTCGGGCATGATCACCCGATCAGCGTTATAGGCGACATTGCCCACCGGTTCGTAGATCGGCGCGAAGGGGAACTGCGACAGGATGTATTCGTGATAGGCGATGAAGTTCTTCGTGAACTCTTCGCCGGTCTTCGACCCTGTCATCGCAGTCGTGCGCAGTTCTTCGGCCTTCGGATCATTCCACATCGAGATGTTCGGATAGCCGGGGCGATCGCCGCCGAAGAACCAGTCCAGAATGGTGGCGTTGTCATAGAAGTAGGACCGCACGGCAGCCTGATGGGTACCGGCCTTGTACTGGTCGCGGATGGTCGCGCTGTCGAAGGTCAGGATATCGGCTGCGAAGCCTGCATCTTTCAGCTGCGCCTGAATGACTTCGGTCACGCGGCGGAAGTTCGAATCCGATTGCGTCCAGAGTGTGATCTCCAACGACTGGCCATCCTTGGCCCGGATGCCGTCGGCACCTGCCACCCAACCCGCTTCGTCCAGAAGGGTCTTGGCCTTGTCGAGATCGAACTTGATGCGGAACTGATCGGCCACCTTCTCTTCCGGCAAGGATGCGATCATGAAGGTCGACGGGATATTGCCAGCCCCACCGAAGAGGTTGTCCTTGATGGCCTGCTGGTTCACAGCCAGGGCCGCAGCCTGACGCACGCGGATATCATCGAAGGGGGCGGCAGTGACATTCATGACCAGGTACCAGATTTCCGAGTCAGGCATTGTCATGAGCTTGATGTTCGGCAGGCTGGCCGCTTCGGACAGAAACTCTTGCGGAACGCCCAGAAGCATGTCGACGCCGCCGGTCTGCAGTTCAAGGAACGAGGTCGAGGCCTCGCCGATCTCGCGCAGGCGGATGCGTTCGATATTGGCCGGGCCGGTGTTGGTCGCGTTCTTGGCACCCCAGGTGTAATCGTCGTTGCGGACGAGAACGCTTTCCTGCCCGACGGCAAAGCTTTCCAGCTTGTAGGGCCCCGTGCCCACGGCTTCGGTCAAGCCGTAGTTCTCGCCATCGGCTTTCCGGGCGCCGGGCTCCATGACACCGCCAAAGGGGGTGGACAGGTTGTAAAGCAGGTTCGGGTCCGGGCGCGTCATGTCCAGACGAAGGGTGTAGTCGCCGACTACGACAACTTCCTTGACGGCGCCCAGATAGTAATCAAAGTCCGTTCCTTTGAACATCGCCAGCCAGTCGGCCACCGCTTGGGCGTTGAAATCAACGCCGTTGTGGAACTTGACGCCCTTCTTAAGATGGAAGGTCCACTGCATCCCATCTGGCGCCTCTTCCCAGCTTTCCGCGAGGGCGGGCACGTAGCCGTGATTGGCGTCCTGTTCGATCAGGGTGTCGTATATCAGGGTGCTGGCCACGTTCGAGTTGATGGCCTTGAGCATGTCATAGGTTGAAACTCCCACTTCGGAGCCCCTAAGCGCCGCGACAAGCTCGTCGGCAATGGCGGGCGAAGAGAAGCAGAGAAGAGCGCCCAGCCCCAGTCCCGCCCACAGGTGTCGGTGATGTTTCGTCATTGTTCCTTCTCCCCTGTTGAAGTTGTGTTCTTGGATTTCTTTTTCTGGTTTCGGCTGGGCCCGGTGTGGCCCACAAACTTGCCGTAATAGTCGGACACTTCGGCCATGCGGGTTTCCACCTCGGGCCCGAGCACGGTGAAGATAGCGTTCAGCATCAACCCAAGCAGGCTGACCATCGGCGTGGTTGCGTCCCAGAAGTGATTGAGATCGCTTGGCACGGCGAAAACCTCGGTTGCAACCTCGCGCCCCCAATCGCAGTAGGTGTCGGTGACGAGGATGATAGGTATGCCCCGCGCCTTGGCGGATTGCGCAAGCTCCAGCGTCAGACGGGAATAGCGGCGACCATCCAAGAGGACGAGACAAGCCTCGTTCGGGTTGGCGGTCAGGACATCGGCAAAATGCCCGTCGGCCGAGGAAGCAAGTCGCACGCCCGGGCGCAGGTAGACCAGACTATCTACAAAGTAATGGGCAAAGCCACGTTCAGCCTGAAAGCCAGCAACGTAAACCTCCCTGCGCGTGGCGAGCAGGTTGACGGCCCACGAAAACCCGGCGGAGGCGGCCAGTTCATGCACGGTCAAGATAGCCGAAATTTCCTTTTCCAGCGCCAGGCTCGCCTCGACCGTGCCGCGACGCGAGCGTTCCTTGAACTCGCGCAACCGGTCACTTGGAAGCCAGGCATGGCTGCCGATATCGGCCTGAAGCCGAGCCTTCAGGTCCTTGAAGTGCTTTAACCCGAGGGCGCGGCAGTAGCGCCCCAAGGTGGTCTCCGACACGCCGATCTTGCGCGCAGCCGACGCTGCTGTCTCGAAGGGCAAGCTGGAGAGGTTTTCCATCATGTAGGTGGAAATCGCACGCTCCGCGGGGGTAGCGCTTTCCCGGCTTTGCTCCAGCACTTGCCGAAGAGCCACGATAGGGGCTGATTCGTCCGCCATTTCGATCCCTGTGCAGCGTTACAGGCTCAGAGTGGAGCTTTTCTGTCTTTGAGTCAATTATTGCCAGAAAAACTCCATATTGCTATCAAGGGCTCAGGATCGAAAACTGCCCATGACATATAGGCCATCGGCACCCGCTTAGACGGGCGCGCCTGAAGGACTGGGAAACCGGGGTGGCATGTCCAGCGAGCTGCCGCCGACTTGGAACAGGAGAGAAAGATGACGACAGCGTTCTACCATGACGAACGATGCCTGTGGCATTCTTGGGGGGAAGCCGTTCTGACCCTGCCTGTCGGCGGCTATGTCCAGCCGCCAGCCGGGACCAGCCATCTGGAAAACCCCGAGACCAAGCGGCGGTTCAAGAATCTGGTCGAGGTATCCGGCCTTTGGGATCATCTGGATGTCCGCAAGGCTGATCCGGTCACCGTGGAAGACATTCTGCGCGTCCACACCCAGCCTTACGTCGATCTGTTCCGCGAAACCTCGGCCAATGGCACGGCCGCGCCCGGCAAGACCCGTTTGATGGTGCCTGGCAGTTTCGAATCGGCCTCTCTCTCGGCTGGCCTCGTCAAGCGGGCGGTTGCGGATGTGCTGTCACGCAGTGTTCGCAACGCTTATGCCTTGGCAAGGCCGCCCGGGCATCATGCCGAGCCAGTCGCGGGCACGGGCCTTTGCCTCCTGGCGAATATCGCGATCGCGCTGGAGGCTGCGCGCGCCGAACACGGAGGTCTGCGTGTTGCGGTGTTCGACTGGGATGTTCACCATGGCAATGGGACCGAGACGATCTATTATGATCGGGATGACACCCTGACGATCTCGATCCATCAGGCGGCAAACTATCCAGTCGACCGCGGGAAGGCCGAAGATCGGGGTCGGGGCGCGGGCGAAGGATTCAACATCAATATCCCTCTCCTACCCGGCGGAGGCCATCAAAGCTACCTCGATGCCTTCGAACGAATTGTTGCCCCGGCGATACGGCGTTTTGCGCCTGACCTGATCGTTGTCGCCTGCGGCTTTGACGCCAACGGCCTGGATCCGATGGGACGGATGTTGGCCACATCGGACACGTTCCGCGCTCTGGCCGAAGGCACACTGGCTCTGGCCGAAGAGCTCTGCGACGGACGCCTCGTCTGCGCGCATGAAGGAGGCTATTCGGAAGCCATGGTGCCCTTCTGCGGTCTGGCTGTCGTGGAAACCCTAGTGGGGCACCGGACTGACGTCGTCGACCCGCTTGCCGACGATCAGATGCTGCAACAGCCACCCGGGGCCTTCATCGAGCTACAGCGCACGTTGATAGACGCACAGGCGCGGGATCTGGGTCTGGCCTGAGGGTCAGAACGTCCCCGGGTAGCCACCACCATCCATCAGGATGTTCTGCCCGGTGATGTAGCCAGCATGGTCGCTGCACAGAAAGGCGCACATCGCGCCCAACTCATCGGGCCGGCCCATGCGGCCCGACACCTCCTGTGCCTGCCACAGGGCAACCTGCTCTTCAAAGCTGATGTCCTTGGCGGCATGGCGGGCCTGTTCGAGGATTCGGTCCGTGGCGAAGGTGCCCGGCAGAAGATTGTTGATCGTCACGTTGTCGCGTGAGACTTCGCGGGCAAGGCCGGCGACAAAGCCCGTCAGGCCGCTGCGGGCGGCATTCGACAGGCACAGTTCGGCGATGGGCGCCTTCACCGCCACCGAAGTGATGTTCACGATCCGCCCGTGCCGCCGCCCGATCATCGGGTCGATCACTGCCTTGACGAGGTCGATGGCCGACAGCATGTTCCCCTCGATCGCACGCATCCAGTCGCTGCGATCAAAGTCGCGGAAATTGCCGAACGGTGGGCCGCCGCAGTTGGTGACAAGGATATCGGGCCGAGGAATGGGCTGAAGCAGCAGCGCGCGCCCGTCTACAGTCGTGACGTCCGCCACGACCGGGATCACGCGCCCCTTGGCCAGGGCCTTGATCTCCTTCACCGCCGCCGCGACGGTTTCAGGATTTCGGCCGTTGACAACAACATCCGCCCCCTCGGCGGCCAGCGCCGTCGCACAGGCTTTGCCGAGCCCCTTGCTGGAGGCACAGACCACCGCCGTCCTGCCTTTCAAACCCAGATCCATTTCTTTACCCCCTGCCCATCAAAGCGATTGCGCATCATTCGGGGCCGCCTTCCCGAAATAGTTCCGCAGGATCCGCCCATAGATCGCTGTCAGACCGATGATCTGGTCCACCTCGATCCTTTCATCGACCTGGTGCATGGTCTTGCCGACAAGGCCGAATTCCACAACCGGACAATGTGCCCGGATGAAGCGCGCGTCCGAGGTGCCGCCCGTAGTCGAAAGTTCGGGTGAAAGGCCGGTCTCGGCCTTGACGGCCCCTGCGACCAGCTCGACCAAGGGGCCGGGCTGGGTAACAAAACTCTCCCCCCAGACCTCCAGCGCAATGTCGAAGCTGACGCCGGATTCTGCGGTCACCCGTGCCGCTTCGCCGCGCAGCCAGGCATCGAGGCTGGAGGACGAATGCGCATCGTTGTAGCGGATGTTGACCTTGGCCACGGCCCGGGCGGGGATCACGTTGTCCGCTGCATTGCCCGTGTCGATCGTGGTGATGGCCAGGGTCGAAGGGTCGAAATGCGCGGTGCCCCTGTCAAGCTCATGACTGGCCAACCGATCCAGAAACCGGACCAGCGCCGTCAGGGGGTTCTTCGCGCGGTGAGGATAGGCGGAATGGCCCTGAATTCCGGCGGCGGTGATCCGCGCCATCAGGGCCCCACGTCGGCCGATCTTGATCATGTCGCCCAGACGTTCTGGACATGTCGGTTCTCCGACTAGGCAGACATCCATCCGCTCGCCTTCTGTCTCCATCCAGTCGAGGATAGCGCGCGTGCCATCGGCGCCGATGCCTTCCTCGTCGCCAGTGATGGTCAGGATGATCGCCCCGTCGCCCGGTCTGGTCTGCCGGGCGAAATCTGCCGCCGCCGCGGCAAAGGCCGCAACGCCCGTCTTCATGTCGGTCGCCCCACGGCCCCAAAGCTCCCCGTCGACGATCTGCCCACCGAACGGGTCATGAGTCCATGCCGCTGCATCGCCCACCGGCACCACATCGGTATGACCGTTGAAGCCGAATGTGCGCGCGGCACCCTTTTGACCCCAGCGCGCGAAAAGGTTGGCAATGCCGTTGCGGTCAACCCGGCGGCATTCAAAGCCGCATGATGCCAGCAGGGCCTCAAGCAGTTGCAGCGCTCCACCTTCGACAGGTGTGACGGTGGGGCAGCGGATGAGCCGCGCCGAAAGGTCGACTGGATCGATCCGGGTCATGTCTCGCCCCCTGAGTAAACGGTTTCCGGATCAAGCGGCCAGATCGGCCTCCGCACCTTGCGATAGGGCTTTCTCGTCAGATCGGGGGTGGCCAGTGCGCCGCTGTCGCAGACAATGACCCTGCCCGCGATGGGTTCGAAGGCCGCGCGGAAGTGCTGCATGCTCTTCAGCGCCAGAACCGATTTTTCCAAAGGCATTATGCCAAATGCCGCCAGTTGCTGCCGGTCCAGCAGCTGTTCGGGCTCGGTTACGACGAGAATATCGACCCCGTCCACCCGTAGCACCGCCGTCGTACCATAGGACCGCTGGAGCCCTCCCAGCATCGGACCATCGCCGCGAAAGGCGCCGTCCGACAGCTTCATGATCCGCCCCGATAGCCGTAGCGGCCCGCCGCCGAAGCCCGGATCGTTCTTGCCGCCCAGTTCGACGGTCACAACCTCGCCCTCGCGATGGCGATGCAATTCCTCCGCCAGCGCGGGGTCGACCATCGGGGCGAAGGCGGCGTTGGTCACCCCAGCCTCCAAAAGGGCGCGCAGAAGGTTGGTTGCATCGCCATAGGCCCCGGCGCCTGGATTGTCTGCATAATCCGCAATGACAAGCGGACCCTGGCTTGCGTCGACACCCTTGGCAATTCGGGCGGCCTCTTCGACGGTCAAGTAGTCGTTACCGCTGATGTGTCGCGCCTCCCAGATTGCGCGGGCATGGGCATCGGCAATTTCCGCCGCGCGCACCTCGGCCCCTGGTATCGCGCGGTCGAAGGTGACAAGCACGCTTGGCCCGGCCTCGCGGATGTCAGCCTCGGCGAAGCCTGCGTTGAGGGAAACAGAAAGGATGCCAAGCTCTGTCTCCTCTGTGCGGGCGCGGTCATATGCCGCCACCATCGGCCCCGTGTCCGAACGGCCCGAGGTCGCCTCCTCAAGCATCGGCGGCGCGCTGCGCAGGGTGGATGGACGTGTCTGGCCCGCCATGGTCGTATGAAGCAGGTGTGCGGCCCGGTACCCGGCAAGGCGAATGTCGACATGCGGATAGGTCTTGTAGCTGACCCAGATCTGGGCAAGTTCCACCATCGCCTGCGTGGCATTGGCGTGCAGATCCAGCGTCACGGCAATTGGCAGGTCGGGGCCGACGATTTCGCGCAAGCGACGCAAGAGCTCTCCCTCGCCGTCTTCGCAGAACTCGACCACCTGTGCGCCATGAAGGCCAAGCAGGATGCCGTCCAACTGGCCCTTCTGCGCCCGCGCCGCGTCGCAGATGATCCCCGCAATATGCTCGAAGGCCTCGCGTGAGACCGGGCCCGCCGGGGCTGCGGTAGCGGAAACCGTGTGAATCAAGATCCAGCCAAGCTCTTCCGCCGCCGCAAGGTATCCGGCAAGTTCGGTATTGTCGGCCGAACCGCGCAGGTCAATCGCTGCACTCCCCAGCGCAAGCGTGTCGGCCCGGAAGTCGCGCAGTTCTGTCAGTCCCTTCTTGAACGTGTTGTTTTCGGTGAAGAATTCGGCGGATAGGACGGTGAAGGGCATGGCGGTCTTTCAGGATACGGCGGGAGGGGGCGTCATGGCGCGGGCGGGATGCAAGAACCTTTCAGGTGTTTTCTCGCCCTTAGGCACTTGCGCGCTCGTCCTTCCCGACATGGCCGATGAACTGGTCGTAAAGTGTGCTGACGCTTTCCATGCGGGCCTCGACTTCTGCGGCGCCAAGGACCTTGAAGACACCGTTGGCAAGAAGGCCGATCAGGCTGCTCATGGCCGATGTCGCATCCCAGAAATGGTTCAGGTCCGTCTGCACGGTCAGGATCTCAGAGACTTTCCCGCGTGCCCAACTGCAATAGGGGTCCGAGATCAGCGTCACCGGGATTCCGCGTGCCTCGGCGGCGAAGGCAAGGTCCCGCGTCAGACGCGAATAGCGCCGTCCATCGAAAACGACGAGGCAGGTCTTTGACGGGTCCGACAGCAGGATTTCGGCAAAATGCCCCCCCGCAACATCCACCTGAAACACGCCGGGCCGCAGATATTGCAGGCTGTTTGCCAAACTCGCGCCATGCCCGCGCTCGGCCTGAAACCCGGCAACGAAGACCTTCGGACAATGGGCAAGGCGCTGCACGACACGGTCAAACTCTGCGGTGACAGCCAGGGCATAAACCGCCGTAAGGGCAGCGATTTCCTTTTCCAGCGCGATGGACAGTTGCCGGTTGCCCATCAGGCTGCGCTGATGAAATTCTTGCAGCTTGTCGCCGATCAGCCAGGCAGGTTCGCCCGAACCGGATCTAAGGCTCGCCTTCAGGTCCTTGATGTCGTCATAGCCGAGCGCCCGACAAAACCGACTTATGGACGCCGCGCTGACCCCAGCCTTTTCAGCCAAGCTTGCGCCCGTCTCGAAGGGAAGGTCACCCAGATTGGCCAGAAGATGATCCGCGATGCGCCGTTCAACCTTGCTTGCAGAATTCGCAAAGGCAGTCAGCCGGGCGATCAGCTCAGCAGAACGGTCGTCAGGCTTTTCGCTGACCAGTTCAGGCAAAATGGCACTCCCTTTGGAAAGAAAAGTGCCAGACAGCGCACATCGGGTCAATATTGAAAGGAAGCTTTCAAACTGCTAGCCTGCACCTGAACGCCAAGCTGAATGCCTTGCAGGAGGGACCAATGCCACAGCACCAGACCTACGCGCCCCTGCGCATCGACGGCGCCGAAATGCGCCTTGTCAGCCTGCCCCTGGTGACGCCCTTCACCATCGCCACCGGCACGATGCACGACAAGACCTTCCCGCTGCTGATCCTCAAGGCTGATGGCTTGGAGGGCTATGGCGAGGGGGTCATGGACCCCCTGCCCGACTATCTGGACGAATCTATCACGGGCAGCATGGACTTTGTCCGCACGGTCCTTTTGCCCCAGGTCATCGGCAAGAGCTTTGCCAACCCGGCCGAGCTTGAAGCGCTTTTCGCCCCTTGGCGCGGGTTCTACATGGCTAAGGCCATGGTCGAGATGGCCTTTTGGGACCTATGGGCCAAGTCGCTGTCCTTGCCACTGAAAGCGCTGCTGGGCGGCACGAACGACGCGATCGAGGTCGGCGTCTCGTTGGGGATCACCTCGGTCGAGGAGACGGTGAAGCGCGCCGTCGCGCATCAGGAATTGGGCTACAAACGCATCAAACTCAAGATCAAGCCGGGGCATGATGTGGCTGTCCTCGCCGCCGTGCGCAAGGCGCTGCCCAAGTCGCATCTGACGGTGGATGCCAACACTTCCTATTCTCTGTCCGACACCGGAATCTTCCGGGCGCTGGATGACTTCGACCTGGACTATATCGAACAGCCGCTGGCCTGGGACGATATCCACGACCATGCGAAACTTCAGTCGCGCATCACGACGCCTCTGTGCCTCGATGAAAGCATTCGTTCGGCCGCCGATGCCCGCAAAGCCCTGGAGAGCGATGCGGCAAGAGTCATCAACATCAAGGTGGGGCGGGTGGGCGGCCATCTGGAGGCCAAGCGCATCCACGACCTGTGCGCCGCCTTCGACGTGCCCGTCTGGTGCGGCGGCATGCTAGAGGGGGGGATCGGCCGCGCCCACAACATCCACCTCTCGACACAGCCCAACTTTCGCAAGCCGGGCGATACCTCCAGCTCCAGCCTCTACTTCACCAAGGACATCATCAACGAAGCCCTGACGGCCGAAGACGGCCTGATGCCGATTCCGCCTGGCTCGGGGATCGGCGTGACGCTGGACTGGGATTTTCTTGCCAAGGTTTCCTCGGGCATTGAGACGTTTTCGAAATTAGCCAGCCCTTGCCGCAACCCGAAATCCGCGACCTCAACGGCATGGCCGAATTCCGGCAGGCCGAGACTTTACAGAACGACGTCTGGGGCAAGCAGGATACCGCCGACCCGGCCGATCTGATGATGGTGATCCAGGCGGAAGGCGGGCTTTGCGCCGGTGCGTTTCTGGAGGGTCGGCTGATCGGCTATGTCTTTGGCTTTCCGAGCAAGGATTCGGGCGTGCAACATTCCCATCGCCTTGCGGTTCATCCCGACGCGCGCGGGTTGCACCTGGGCTCGCGACTGAAGTGGTATCAGCGCGACTGGTGTCTTGCGCGCGGCATCGACCTTGTGCGCTGGACCTTCGACCCTTTGCGCGGTCTGAACGCCAGCCTCAACCTTGGCACGCTCCGCGCCATCGTCCGCACCTATTACACCGACTATTACGGCGACATGAAGGGTATCAATGCTGGGCCCCCCTCAGACCGATTGCTGGCGGAATGGCGGCTGCGCAGCGATGCGGTCAGCGCGCAGGCGAGTGGCTTGCCAGCCAAGGCGCACGGCATGGTCTCACAGCGGTTGAAGCTGGCCGAGGGATCTGACGAGTTGATCTCGAACGATCCCTCGCGCGCGCTGGCGGAACGGATGCGACTGCGGCAGGCGATCACCGGCGCAATGGCCGAGGGCCAAGCGATCATCGGGTTTGACCGGAGCGCGCGGGAATACTTGATCGGACGCCTGGAGACGTAGGAAGTCCCGGTCTTTGCAGAGGGATTTCCAACTAGGCGTGCCCCGATGACAACCACGCCTGGCTGTATCCAACAGAGGTCACTCGGGGTGATGCGCTATGGCCAATCCGCCAAAACGCGGTCGCCAAACCCTTCCCGCCGCCAGTCTGCGCTCCTTCGCGTCGGGACGAGAGAGCCCGACGAAAGGCTCGCGTTATGTCTTCGTGGCCGCCATTAGCACGCTGCTGAAGAACCCCACGCTGGACGGCTGACTTGGAAAATGATTCACTTTCCGGGCGGTTTGGCGGGGGAAGGCGATGCGGGGATCGGACGAGACAAGTGGTTCGCTTTTCAGTTATGT
>Ga0315907_10001125_pt1 | contig 36689 bp, 35 predicted proteins | sample LakEriMetagenome_3_FD_203525 | JGI IMG/M metagenome (GOLD analysis project Ga0315907, IMG submission 203525) | Freshwater fungal communities from buoy surface, Lake Erie, Ohio, United States - Buoy 12 MA123 | ecosystem: Environmental > Aquatic > Freshwater > Lake > Lake biofilm | place: USA...
TGTACAACCACCAGTTGCCGCAGTCAGCGCTCAAGAGCAAGACGCCGATGCAGGCGATGAAAGACTGGTATCGGACGCACCCGCATTTGTTTCACAGGCGGCCACATGATCGTCCGGGATGCGACACTTAAGGTCTAGCTTGGTGTTCCAAGACTCATCCACATGACCATATTGAACGCTCCGAAACCCGTTTACCCGTTTCGCCACATAGAGCACAAGTTTCAGATACTGCCCCTAATTGGCTTGACGGCAGGTGGCTTGGGGGTCGTTTACTACGCATTAACGACGCTCAATGGCTTAGTGCTTGCAGGGTTGTGCGCAGTGGTTGGCTTGGCATGCGTGTTAATTGCTTACTTTGCGCTACTGCGGCGCTTCACGCCCGTATTGCCCCACATAGTCGGTGGCAAAAAGCGAATCATCATCTTGGCAACAGAAATTGCTTTTGGCTTTGCGGGCTTGGCGATTTTTGGTGCTTTGTTCTTTAATCGCATGCTTGCGGACGAGCCGCCCTACACAGTTGACGCAGTAGTAGAAGAAGTGAACCGACCGGGCACCAGAGGGGGCTGGGGCGCTACATTCAGCATCAATGGCAATTCATACTATCAAGCGATCTCGCCAGAAATTGCCCAGGTGGCAATGCAATCGCAAACCATCGTACTTACTTTGCAGCCCGGCGCTCTAGGCTACGACTTCATACTCAGTGCGCGGGGACGTTAGGCCGCATGCTCTGTTTAGCTACCCAAGCAAAAAGCGGGTGGCTTCAAACCAAAGCGCTGAGCGCATCCACAAAGCCATCGGCATCCACGGCCTGCACAGGCTGACCATGGTTGTAGCCATACGTCACCAAGACCACCGGGCAGCCCGCAGCACGGGCAGCTTGGGCGTCGTTGCTTGAATCGCCCACCATCAGGGTGCGCCCCGGCTGGGTGCCCAGCGCTTCGCAGGTTTTGAGCAAGGGCAAAGGATCGGGCTTTTTGCGCTCGAAGGCATCGCCACCAAAAACATGCTCAAAGTAGCCGTCCAGCCCCTTGGCTTTGAGCAAAGGCACGGCAAAAGCAGTGGGCTTGTTGGTAAGGCAGGCCAAGCGCAGCCCCGCGGCACGCAGGGCCTGCAAGCCCTGTTCAACGCCTGGGTACACCGGCGCGTATTGGCCATTCACAGCCAGATAGTGGCGCTGGTACGCTGCCCAGGCATCTGGGTACTGGGCTTCAATGTGTTCACCACTGGCCAGGGGTTGCACATGCGCAAGTACCGACCGAATCAGGTGTTCTGAGCCCTTGCCCACCATGCGGCCTATGGCGTCTTCGGTAATGCCGGGCAAGCCCATGTCGACCAGGGTGCGGCCCAGGGCCTCGGCAAAATCACCCAAGGTGTGCACCATGGTGCCGTCCAGGTCAATGATGGCGGCGTCGAGTGGGCGGGCAAGCTGGGTGATAACGGGCATGGCGGTCATTTTGGAGAAAGTTACCGCGAGATTGTCACCGCAAGCTTAAGCTATGCCGCTTCCAGGCGGGGTCTTGCCAGCGCTGGAACATGGGCAGTGCAGCCACGTCGCCCGATTGGTGCTCGGTATTGAGGCCATCTATTTGCAGCACCTCAAAGGTGCGGCGGTAGCGGCCTTGGGCTCTGGCCTCGCGGGCGACCAACACGCGCTGGCCGCCGGGTACCCAGCCTGCAAACTCTACATAGCCTGTCTCGGGAGTGGCTGCGGCGGGAGGCAACACATCGACCACCCAGCCTTCGGGGGTTTTGCGCAGCAACCACATCTCGCGCCAGCCCTCAAGGGGCTGCACCGCCAGGGCCAGGGCGTTTCCTTCGCGGCTCAGACTGACAGACGCAGGCCACACCACGCCATAGGTGCAGCGGCGGGCCAGGGGTTGGTCGGCTGTGTTTTTGGCATCCACCAACAGCACGCAGGTTTGGCCAGGGGCCCCGGGCTGCAACACCACCATGGGTCGATTGGGCTTGCCTGCGGGTACAGCAGGGCTGGCAGGCACCAAGGCCCAGCGCACGGCGCTAATGCGCATGGCGGCGTCGTTGTAGTCGCTTTTATCGGCATCGGTCAGCTCGCCAGCGGCCACGCTAGAGAACTCGGTCAATGCCCGGGTGGCATGAGCCACAGTGGTGGTGGAAGCGGGGTCTTTGCGGGCCTGCTGGAAGGCCAAGGCGCTCCACACACTGGCGCGGCGCACATGGATGCGATTGCGCTGGTAGCCTGGCAAAACGGCTGTATCGACTTGGTCAAGCACCTGGGCTTGCCAGTCGAGCAGTTGGGTGCGCTCTACCGGCGTCAGGTCGGGGTTGGCGCAGTCGGGCCGGGTGAGGGCCAAGGCAGCGCGGGCGCGTTGCTCTGCACTGGCCTGGGCCATGGCCATTACACGGCGAAAGGCCTCACCGTCGTAGCACACCTGCATGCGGCCTTGGGTTTCATAGGTGACAAACTTCACACCGTATCCATTGGCCACCTCCAGGTGGCCTGACAGCAGCGTGGCGCGTGCGGTAGCCGATGTGCTGGGCGCCGCAGAGCCCGGTGCAGGCGCAGTGGCAACGGATGCGCGACGCGCCAAGCGCTCTGCCGCGGTGCCCAAGGCATCCATAGCCTGGGCGCCATCAGCGCCTGCCAGAGCTTGCGCAGGGGCTGCTTGCACATACGCCGCAGCCAAGCCTATGGCCAAGGACTCCTGCCCCGGCGTGTCGCGCACAAAGCGCAGCAAATGCAGCAGCTCTGGGGCCTGGGCATCGGCCAGTTGCACGCGGCGCACTTCGCTGGCGCGGATGTAGCCACCGCGCTCACGCCTGTGGTCCCACACCTGCAAGTAGTCCAGGCGTTCGCCGCGCACTTCCAGCATGTCGCCTTGCCACAGCACGGTTTGCTGGTGGGCAGCATCACGTGGTGCAGCACGCAGAGGGGCTTGGTCTTGCACCACGATGGCGGTGCCCATGGTGCTGGCCAAAGCCAGTGCAGCAATGGTGGTGGACATGTTTATTGCTCCACGCTGTTGTTGGCGTCTGCCTCAACAGGCAAGGCTGCAGCTTGTGTGCCACGCTGATTGCCCAACAGGCTATTGCCAATAAAGCCTGTGTCCATAGAAGGTGGGGCAATGATGACCTGCACTTTGTCAGACAGCTTGTCTGCCATGGCCTTTTGTATGAGCAAGGGGTGGCGGGTGATCAAAGCCCCTTCGCGCGCCATTTGCTGCGCGTTGGCCTCGCCTACACGTTGCAGGCGATAGGCCTCAGCCTCGGCCAATTTTTGGCGGGCATCGGCTTCGCCCTGGGCTTCTATGCGGCGTGCCTGGGCATTGCCCTCGGCGGCTTTGACGCGGGCTACGCGCTCGGCTTCGGCCTCCAATTGGCGTTGCTCGATTTGGCGCTGCTTGAAGGGCAGCACATGCTTCATGGCTTCTTCTTGGGCACGTGCAGCAATGATTTGCTCGCGGGCAGCGGCTTCGGCTTCTATCTCGCGGCGGGCTTTTTGGGCAGATGCCTCCAGCTCGGTTTCTTTGACCTGCTTGTCTTTGAGGTCAAGCGTGTAACGCATTTTTTCGGTGGCCAGCTCTTCAGACAGCAGCGAATCAAGCCCCCGGCGGTACTCTGAAGGCAAGTCCACCTTGCCGATATGTACGCTTTTCAGCAACACGCCTTCTGCGGCCAAGCGGGTGCGCAAGTCGGCCTCCAGGCGTTGCTGAATATCGGCACGCTGGGTAGAGAAAATCTCACGCACAGTATGGCGGGCAAACACTTTGTATACCAAGCCCTGCACTGCGGGTTCTACTACGTCGGCCTCAATGGCTTCGGGCAAAAGGCCTGCGCGCTGGGTGAGGGCGGCGGGGTCAAGTGCGTAGCGCACCGTCAAGTCCACCCCCAAAGACAAACCCTCTAAAGACTGCAGGGCCGCATTGCCACTGGCTGTGCGCATGGCCTCAGGGCGGTACGTTTGGTCACGCAAAGAAAACACCCGCAGGCTGTGTACGCCAGGCAGTACCCACACATTACCTTCGCGCCACTGCGTGCTGCTGCTGGTAATCAGGTTGGTACGCACACCCAATTGGCCGGGTTGCACTTGTTCGATGGGTGGGTTTTGCACCACCCACCAACCCGCTGCGCCCACTGCACCCAATACAGCCAGGGTACGCACAGCGCGAATCACAGCCGGGCTGGGGCTTGCGCTTGCCGCGCTGGCACGGCCTACGGCGCTGTGTACGGTTCGGGTGCTGCGACGGCCCAGTTGGCGTATGGCCAAGGTAATGCTGCGTAAGTTCATGGGGTATCCCTCTAGGTTGGTGTTGATATGGCTTAAACGACAGAACAGGCGTATGCCCGCTCCAGGCAAACAATGGCGGTCAAGATGGCCCACACTGCCACCACCAAAAACCACCGCAGCAAATGACCAGCGGCTTCAAGGTGCTGTTGGGTGCGGTTGGCTCGGGTTTTCATCGGGGTCTCCAGTGGGTGGGTATCTGGAAACCGATTCTTCGCATTCCCCCCGGAAAGGGCCATGCCACGCGCGGGAGGCTGTGTTCCGCCCGCGGAAGAAACCTTCACACCCCTGCGGCACTACCCCACCCATAATCAGCACCATGACCAAAGTGGCTGTGATTGAAGACGACTTGCCCACCAGCAACCAACTGGCTGGCTGGATACGGGCTGCCCGCCCGGATGTGCAAATTGACCAGTGGTTCACCCGCGACGACGCCGAAGCCGCCCTGGCCCGGGAACGCTATGACGTGGTGCTGCTCGATATTGAACTGGGGCGCGAACGCCATGCAGGCGTGGCGCTTATCAATGCCATCAACAAACAGCACCAAGGTACACCAGTGCTGGTGGTCAGCGCCATGCCTGCGGCTATTTACCGCAGCATCATGAAAGCGCTGGACGCGTGGGACTACCTGCAAAAAACCACTTTTGAAGAAGCCGACTTTATTGAGACGTTTTTAGACATCTTGCGTGTGGCGCGTGCCAGCAAAGCCGCCAGCGACACAGCCCCTGCACCACAAGAGCTGGTGCTAGACCCGCTGTGGCAGCGCACCCCCACATGGCGCGGCCAGCGCATCAACCTGCCCCTGACGGCACAGCGCATCTTGGCTACGCTGCACCAACGCTCTGGCGAAGTGGTGGGCTACGAAGAACTGTTTGATGTGGTCAAAAGCGGGCGTAGCCGTGACAACGTGCGCAAACATGTCAGCACCATCCGCGATGCGTTCCGCGAAATAGACCCCAGCTTTGAAGGCATAGAGAACATCCCCATGCGGGGCTTTCGTTGGGTGGGCACACCCACAGGTGGGCGGCCCGCATGATTCCGCGCTGGCCTGCTGGGCTGGAGATGCCCCGACTGGGCCTGGCGGCCCTGCGCCAGCGCCTGCTGGTGCGCAGTGTGTTTGTGCTGCTGACACTGGCCACGCTGGCTTTGTCGGTCGTGCTGCTGCGCGAAGAAAAAGAACGCGCCTGGCGCAGCTATGTGCATGGCTTTGAACGCAGCCAGGCAGAGGTCATGGCCCGCCTGCGCCACCCGGCAGGGCAGCTTGCCGTGCTCAATGCCGCCTACCCACAGGCCCACACGGGTTTGGCCCCCTTACTGTTGCCCTATGCAGCGCTGGACTTTGACGACCAATACAAAGCCCAACAAGCCATTGAAATGGCAGGCTGCTCAGTGAGCTACCCCAACGGCAGCAGCCTGTGCACAGCCATTGGCAACAACCCCTACGCGGGTGGCTTTATCTACTTGGTGGGGCAGTTCAACAGCGGGCCCTTGCAAAGCCGTGAGCGCGGCATGCTCGACCTTGCAGACGTGCACCACGCACGCATACGCCTGCAAATGCGGGGCACCGATACCGAATGGGTGGCACCGTTTGAGGCCCTGCCACCCACCAGCGCAGATACGGTGCGCGGACGGCTTACAGGTTTTGTTGGCAATGCTCCGCAGCTAGACAAGCTGGCACGACCTGTGCGCGATTTTCGTGGCTGGTTATGGCAAAACGGCCCCTGTGTGGATGGTGGCAATGACCTTGGCACCTGCACGCGCCGCGCGTTTTTTTCTATACGCTTACCGGTAGATGTGTTTCGCGATGCACTTTTTAGCCAGGGCAGACGAGTGTCTGTGGCCTGGCCCCCCGAGGACTTGGGCGACATTCGCGTGCACTTACAAATGTGGGCACCTCAGCAAGCCACGCCTTTGCTAGACAACCAAACCCCGGGCGCTCAGCCCCTGGCATCGCTGCAAGACGTGGCACGCGGCCTGCTGCCCGGTGAACTTGTCACACTGCACAAAACAGGCAGCACAGATCAGCCCACCATCATCCAAGGCGCAGGCCGCAGCAGCGACACCCCGCCACCACCATGGCTGGTGCGCCTGATCAGCGCCCTGCCACTGGATACACCCGTGACCGCGCCCACGGCCACCACGCAACTGGCAACCGCATTAGGGCCTTACACCGTTACCTTTAGCGGTGATTTACGGGGCGTAGAACAAAACCTGGGGGCTGTAGCCACCCGCATGACCTGGTACGTGCTGGCCATGCTGGCCGCCATTGTGCTGGGCTGGCTGGTGATTGAAGTCGGGCTGCTGCGCCGCGTGAAAGCGCTGACGCGCCGGGCTGCGGCAGTGTCGTACAACATGCACGACGCACAGTGGGGCGCCCGCCTGGGCAAGCTGGACGTGGCCGACCTGCGCGGCAAAGACGAGCTGGGCATTTTGGCCGGTGGCTTGGCCGACTTGTTGCAGCGGGTGCAGGACGACCTGCACCGCGAACAACTGCGCACCCAACAAGAACGGGACATGTGGCACGCCGTAGGCCACGAAATCATGTCGCCATTGCAATCACTGATGGTGCTGCACAGCGGCACCGATGACCCGGCCCGCAGATACGTGCAACGTATGCAGCAAGCTGTGCATGTGCTGTATGGAACTGCATCGCCCGCAGAAGCGATTGCCGCTGCCGACTTACCGCAAGGACGACTGGACCTGGATGCCTTTTTGCGCACCATAGCCACCAATGCGCCCTTTGCGGGCATCCACAACGTGGTGTATGCCCCTGACACAAGCACCGATGGTGCCCCTGTATGGGTACGTGCCGATGAATTCGCACTCGAAGACGCTGTGACCCACATCTTGCGCAATGCAGACCGCTACCGCCCCGCAAATAGCCCCATCACTCTCACATTGACAGCTTCTGCATCCACAGCCAGCGCCACGATACACAACTGTGGCTCTACGATTGCAGACGATTTGCTGGACAAGATTTTTGAGCTGGGCGTATCGAGCGCAATGCCAGATGACCCACTGTCGCCATCAGAGCACCGGGGCCAGGGCCTGTTTGTAGCCAAAACCTATATGGCCAAAATGGGCGGCACCATCAGCGCCCACAACGAGGCCGACGGCGTGGCGTTTGTGCTGACGTTTCAGCGGCTGGGGTAAGTGGGATAAGTGATAAGGACTTTATGGCCTTGAGGCCAGCTGCTGGCGCATAGCGGCCACCACTGCCGCATAGTCCGGCTGCCCAAAAATGGCGCTGCCCGCCACAAAGGTGTCAGCCCCAGCAGCTGCAACTTGGGCGATGTTGTTGGCCTTGATACCGCCATCCACCTCTAGCCTGATGTCTTTGCCGCAGGCATCAATGCGTTTGCGCACGGCTTCGATTTTGCGCAACGCGCTGTCGATAAAGCTTTGCCCACCAAAGCCAGGGTTGACGCTCATGATGAGAATGAGGTCGATATCGTCAATGACCCAATCGAGCACATCTAGCGGCTGCGCAGGGTTGAACACCAAACCGGGCTTGACCCCCTTGCTGCGTATGGCCTGGATGCTGCGGTGCACATGGCCGCTGGCATCGGGGTGGAAGCTGATGTAGTCGGCCCCTGCATCGGCAAAGGCTGCTGCCAAGGCATCGACAGGCTGCACCATCAGGTGCACATCAATGGGCACAGGGGTACCGTCGGGTTGGATGGCATGGGGCTTGAGCGCCTGACAAACCATGGGGCCAAAAGTGAGGTTGGGCACGTAATGGTTGTCCATCACGTCAAAATGGATCCAATCAGTGCCAGCGGCAATCACGTTGCGCACTTCTTCACCCAAGCGGGCAAAGTCGGCAGACAGGATGGAGGGGGCGATACGGTAAGTGCGGGTCATGGGGAGATTGTCTCGCAGTTGTAAGCGCTTGTTTGGCTTCGCCTATTTTGCAATCCAGACCACCTCATGGTTGACTGCATACAAACGACACTCCGAGCGAGCGTATTCCTGACAATAGGCCAAAGCTCTGGCGTTCACGCGGGGGCCACCTGTAGAAAACCCATAGGCACCTGTGGCAGGGTCAACGGCAAATGCCTTTGGCGGTCGCTCACGCAACCAGTTGGCATAGCTTTCACGCCCTTTGGCGCTGAGCATTGGCACCTTGTTGATTTCATTGATTTTGGCAAAACCCGTAGTGGCAGGCGTGGGAACATCCGTAAGCACCATGAGGCTCGCGGGCAAAACCCTGAGTTTTGGCACGGGTAATCCATGCATGCGCATAGCGTTCATGACCTTATCGCGCCATAAAGGCAAGCCCTCAGGGTAAACAATCAAGAAATGCGCATCGTCGGCAAAGTTGCCTATGCCGTACAGCACAGCTTTACCCCCAGCCTTGGTATAGCGATCAAAAGCAGCGTGGTGCACATGGGGCGGGAAGTAACTGTCGTTGGTGCCGTAAAACCACAACGATGGCAAACGGGTGTGCTGGCCGTATGCCCCCAGTCCTTGGATTAGCGTTTGCTCCCACTGGGGGCAGCTTTCATTTTTAAGACCTCCGGCAAAGTTCACCAGTAGCTTGGTACCGGGGTGCGGGTCCATGCCATAGGCCAGTGTGACCAAGCCTCCATACGACTGGCCCATAACTGCGTTGTTGGAAACGTCGGCCCACCTTTGGGTCTCTAGCCAACTTAAAACACGCCGTACGTTTGCAGCTTGGCGTTGGCCATTGCGATAAAAGCTGCAACCGACCGAAATGTCTTGGCCTTTGGATTTGCTAAAGCCAGGCATCATGGGCACGACCACTGCATAGCCATGCAACACAAACTCTTTGGCAAAAACCAAAGGGCGGGCCCTGCTCTGTAAGTTTGCATCGCTCTCTTCTCTGCCATGGTTAAACACCACGACCGGGAAAGGCCCTGTACCCGTAGGTTTAAAAACCGTGACTTCTAATGCAGGTTTTCCAGCGCCTTGGTCGGGCATCATCACAACCTGCTCGCCCAGACTGCGATCTAGCTCCTGTGCTTGGACTAGAGCCGCGCCTAGGCAAAAAATTGCCACAAGCAGATGCCAGCAAAAATATCTGCTACTCAAAGAGTTGCGCACCATTGGGTCTAACAAAGGGTCTAGGGTTTTTAGTGCAGAGGCGCTATGGCCGATGAGTGGTCATTATTTGTGAAACCGTATTGGTATCAAACCCCTTGTGCGCAAACGTCTTTGGGCAGCCCATACTCCCTAGCTTGCCTTAGTATTTCAACATGCCAAAAAACCAATTTGACATCGCGGTAGAGCCGCAATACCTGCCTGAGCAGTCTGAACCCGATAACGGGGTGTTCAGCTTTGCCTACACCATCACCATTACCAATGTGGGGGATGTGCCAGGGCAATTGATTGCGCGGCACTGGATCATCAGCGATGCGCATGGGCACACAGAACAGGTCAAAGGCCTGGGGGTGGTGGGGCAGCAACCTTTGCTCAAACCCAAGGAGGCCTTCCAGTACACCAGTGGCTGCCGCCTGCGCACGCCCAGTGGCACCATGCATGGCACCTTTTTGTGTGTGGATGATGAAGGCACGCCTTTTGAAGCCACGGTGCCGCTGTTTGTACTAGAGGCTGTGGGTTTTGCTGCACCAGGGCAAGCGCAACCTCTGAGCGCCAGGGTGCTGCACTGATGGCGGGCCGAATGGACTTGGCGCAGTTGCTGGAACAACTGGCCCCCGACGCAGCGCTGGCCGAGCGGCATTTGTGGTTGATCCACCTGCTGGACTGGGTGCGCGGTAACGGCACCAGCGCAGCAGATGCTGTGGGGCGAGTGCAGATATTTTTGGACACGGTAGAGGCGCAACCGGCCTTGCAAGACAAGCTCAGGGCATGGTGGCTGGCCTTGGCAGACAAGGTGGACATGACCACGCTGCTGGCCGACTTTGGTTTTGCACCACGCAATGCGCTGTTCAGCGAAGTGGCCGAGCGTTTGCGCACCAAGCTACTGCCGGGTAGCCCCGAGACCATTGATGCGTCTGAACTTTTTATGCTGGCACTGCCCGTGGCCAGTGATGCCAAATGGATTGCAGCCTTGCCTGAGCCTTTGCTGCAACGCATGACCGCACTGCTTCGGGCCCCAGACGCCACAGGCATCACAGGGGCAACGCACTGGCAGTACCTATTGCTAGATGCCATTACCTACTGTGCAGGGCAAATTTTGTCGACAGGTTTTGCGCCCGAATTGCGTTTGCGCATGAGCGAGACTGCGCGCGAGGCCCAACCTTTTCATGCTCTGATCCGTGATGTTGAGCAATTGCGCCGACAGGTGTTGGCCATGCCAGCAGACCCACAAGCGGTTGAGCAAGCCGCCCAACAACTGCGCGACCGCCTGGAGGCATGCCGGTCAGCCGCAGCAACGGTGTATGCGCACCTGGAAGACCACGGAATTTCTGTGGGCCTGGTGTTTCGCATACGGCAACTGCGTGAACGCATTTTGCGGGTGCGCGACTTGCTCGATTGCCTGCTGTCGGCCACCCCCACATTGGCGGGTGCGCGGCTCTTGTCCAAACTGGTGCTGGTTGCACAAGAGCGGCGCAGCCTACGGGCCTTGATGGCGTCCAACTCATCACTGCTGGCCGCCAAGGTGGCTGAGCGCAGCGCAGAAACGGGCGAGCATTACATCACCCGCGATGGCGCTGAGTACCGCTCCATGCTGGCCAAAGCATCTGGTGGTGGCGCGGTCATGGCGTTCACCACCCTGGCCAAGTTTGCCCTGTATGCGCTGGCCTTGTCCCCGTTTTGGGCGGGCTTTGCGGCGGGGGTCAATTACGCCTTGAGCTTTGTGCTGATCCAGTTACTGCACTTTACCGTTGCCACCAAGCAGCCCGCCATGACAGCACCTGCCATGGCCGCCAAACTCAAAGATCTAGGTACCGGGGAGGCGGTGGAAGCCTTTGTGGATGAAGTCACCCACCTGGTCAGGTCGCAGGTGGCTGCGGTACTGGGCAATGTATTGGTGGTGTTCCCGGCGGTGTTGGTGCTGTGCTTGCTGTTTGCACTGCTCAAAGGCGCGCCCACCTTAAGCCCCGAGACCGCTGCGCACAGCCTCAAATCGTTGCACTTGTTGGGGCCATCGGTGCTGTTTGCGGCTTTTACCGGGGTACTGCTTTTTGCGTCTAGCATCATTGCGGGCTGGACTGAGAACTGGTTTGTGCTGCACCGCCTGGACTCGGCCATGCAATACAACCCACGCATTACCCATATGCTGGGCACAGCACGGGCTGCGCGCTGGGCTCAGTTTTTGCGCGAGAACATCTCAGGCTTTGCGGCCAATGTGTCGTTAGGCTTTATGCTGGGCTTGGTACCTGTGATTGCCACGTTTTTTGGCTTAGGGCTGGATGTGCGCCACGTCACGCTGTCGACCGGCCAAGTGGCTGCGGCCATGGCGACCTTGGGAACGCAGGCTTGGCACACGCCCGGTTTTTGGTGGGCACTGGCCACCTTGCCATTGCTAGGGGCACTTAATGTAACGGTCAGTTTTTACTTGGCCTTTCGCTTGGCAATGCGGGCGCAAAACGTCACTGGCGTTGAGCGCAATAACATTTACGCGGCGATCCGTGCGCGTTTGCGCCGCGCTCCTTTAGGGTTTTTCATGCCCGCGCGCAGTAGCGCCGTATGATGGCCTGCGTTGGGTGTTGCACCCAATTGGCTTTTTAATCAAGCGGCACTCCGTGCCTTCTTAGCTGTCCCTGCGGGACAGCGCACCCCTACCCTGGCTACGCCGGGGCCCATGGCAGCTCCAACGATGGGGCTGTGTCTGATGCTTTGCATCGCCACCCCGGGCATTGCCCGACTGACATGGAGATCTTTCGACATGAATGAACTATTGGCTTTTTGGGCCCAATGGCTAAGACCTTCAGCGGGCCTGCCTACGGTGCAATGGTCGCTACTGCTAGCAGTGGCTGCGGTGGCCGGGTATTTGTGCCAGCGCCACACAGGCTTGCCCAAGGTGGTGGGGTATTCGCTGGTGGGCACTGCCGCTGGCTTGGCGGGTTTTAACGGTGCTTTGTGGCCCTTGCAAGGCATAGGCCTGTTTTTGGTAGAGCTGGGTATGGCGATTGTGCTGTTTGAGTGCGGGGCACGCATTCCGCTCAAGTGGTTTCGGCACAACCCCATGGTGCTGGTGCAAAGCGTGACCGAATCTGCATTGACGTATGGCGCGGTGTACTACGTGTTGGTGTGGCTCAACCAACCCGTGCAAGCCGCAGGGCCGCTGGCGCTGGTGGCCATGGCGGCATCGCCCGCAGTGCTGACCCGCGTAGTGGCAGACACCCGTGCGGCGGGTCCAGTAACAGAAAGGGCCACGGTGCTGGCCACGCTTTCTACCTTGTATGCGCTGACCTTGGGCAACGCGCAGGCTGAATTGATGACGCGGCAAGACCAAAGCTTAACGCTGGCACAAAACATTTACCCCGTGGTGGTGGTGCTGGGTGTATCGATTGTGGTGGCAGCCTTGCTGGCACTTGTGCTGCGTATTGCACTGCGCTTTATGAGCCCCACCAGCGAAAACACCTCCATGCTGCTGCTGGCGCTGATTGCCGCAGGCACGGCCGTGGCGGCGCACATGGGCGGCTCTGCACCACTGGCCGCGCTGCTGGGGGGCATGCTGCTCAAGCAGCTCAACCCCAGGCCTTGGGCTTGGCCCCGGCAGCTTGGCAATGCGTCGTCGCTGCTGACCATGCTGATGTTTGTGTTGGTATCCACCGTTGCCGCGCAGGCCGACTGGAGCCTTCCTGTTGCCAGCGCAGTACTGGCACTGATTGTGGTGCGCCTGCTGGCCAAAGCACTGGGTGTGGGCATAGGCAATGTTGGCAGTGGTGCCAGTTGGCGCCAGGCGGTGTGGGTGGGCTGCGCCATGACGCCCATGTCGTCTGTTGCCCTGCTGATTGCATCGCAATTTGTGATGGCATCGCCGGCCACGGGCTACCTGATTGCCAGCGTGGCCCTGCCTGCCATTTTGTTGATGGAGATTTTGGGGGCCGTGACTGCCACCGTGGCCATTTACCGTGCGGGCGAAAGCTCAAAACCCTGGGCACCGCTGACACAACGCACTAACCCCACAGCCGCACAAGGAGAAAACCATGGCGCTTGAAGCCTTCTCCCACTCAGAGCCCCTGACACTGGGGGTCGAGCTTGAGCTGCAACTGGTCAACACCCACGACTACGACCTGGCCCCCTACGCTGAAGACATGCTGCGCTTGATGCACAAAACACCGCTGCCCGGCAGCGTGGTGCCCGAGATGACCAACAGCATGATCGAGATCTCGACCGGCATTTGCCACTCGGCCAGCGAAGTGCTGGGGCAGCTTACACCCATACGCGATGCGCTGGTCAAAAGCGCGGACAAGCTCAACATTGACGTAGTGGGCGGCGGCACCCACCCTTTTCAGCAGTGGCACGAGCGGCGCATTTACGACAAGCCCCGCTTTCGTGAGCTCTCAGACTTGTACGGCTACCTGTCCAAGCAGTTCACCATTTTTGGCCAGCACGTGCACATAGGCTGCCCCGATGCCAACGCGGCGCTGCTGATGCTGCACCGCATGTCGCGCTACATACCGCACTTTATTGCGCTGTCAGCGTCCAGCCCTTATGTGCAGGGGCAAGACACGGCATTTGACTCGGCACGCTTGAACTCGGTGTTTGCGTTTCCGCTGTCGGGCCGCGCACCGTTTGCACTCACGTGGGAGGACTTCACCGCCTACTTCAACAAAATGACCGCCACCGGCGTGGTCAAAAGCATGAAAGACTTTTACTGGGACATTCGGCCCAAGCCCGAGTTTGGCACCATAGAGATCCGGGTGTTTGACACCCCGCTCACCATCGAACGCGCCGCCGCCCTGGCTGGCTATGTACAGTCGCTGGGTGCGTGGTTTTTGGCCAGCGAGCCCTTTATGCCCACTGAGGACGACTACCTTGTGTACACCTACAACCGCTTCCAGGCCTGCCGCTTTGGTATGGATGCGGTGTACGTAGACCCCGCCACGGGCGACCATATGCCGCTGCGCGAACATATCTTGATGACCATGGACACCATTGCAGGGCCCGCTGCAACACAAGGCGCATCCAGCGCCCTGCACCTGCTGCGCACCGATGCTGCGGCCGGGTACAACGACGCCCGCTGGCTACGCGAGCGCCAGCGCGACGAGCAACTTCTGGCCGAAGTCAGCCGGCAGGCAGCGCTGCGGTTTCGGGGCGTTGCGCTGTAACTGTCTTGCTTTGGAAACACCATGGGTGAATTCGACCTCATTGCCCGCTACTTCAAGCGCCCCGCACGCCAGGCCGTGCTGGGCGTGGGGGACGACTGCGCGCTGCTCGCGCCTGCGCCGGGCATGCACATCGCCATCTCTAGCGACATGCTGGTCGAAGGCCGCCATTTTTTTGCCGACGTAGACCCCGAGGCCCTGGGCCACAAGGCATTGGCGGTGAACTTGTCTGACCTGGCCGCCTGTGGTGCCAAGCCCCTGGCCTTCACGCTGGCCCTGGCACTGCCTCGGGTGGACGAGGCTTGGCTTGCGGGGTTTTCGTGGGGGCTGCTGGCCTTGGCCGACGCGCACGGTTGCGAGCTGATTGGAGGCGACACCACCGCTGGCCCGCTCAACATCTGCATCACCGTGTTTGGCGAGGTGCCCCAAGGCCAAGCCCTGCTGCGCAGCGGCGCACAGGTGGGCGACGATATTTATGTCAGCGGCACCCTGGGCGATGCACGCTTGGCCCTACAAGCGCTACAAGGGCACATCACCCTGCCCACCGAAGTATTGGCCAGCGCCCGCCAACGGCTAGAGCGCCCCTCCCCCCGCGTTGCACTAGGGCAGGCCTTGCGCGGCATGGCCACCAGCGCCATTGATGTCAGCGACGGCCTGCTGGGCGACCTTGGGCATGTACTGCAAGCCTCCGGCGTGGGGGCCTGCATCAACACCACAACCACTACTAATTTAATAGCAAACAGTGCTTGTTTTACTATGGCATATGGCCCATTTGATCTAAAAATGGCCCAACAATGCACCCTGGCAGGCGGTGACGACTACGAACTGGCCTTTACCGCCCCGCCCCACCACCGCCAAGCCGTTGCCGCCGCAGCGCAGGCCAGCGCGACCACCGTGACGCGCATAGGCACTATTGAAGCCACCCCAGGCTTGCGCTTGGTGGATGCAGACGGCCAGCCAGTGCAGGCGTCGTTTGCATCGTTTGACCACTTTGCCAAGCCTTAAAACACCAACGCGCAGACTTGATCGCGCCACAATAGTGAAATCCTCACCTGCACTGGATTAGCCATGCCCACTGCCCTGCGCCTTATGGCCCGCCCTGTCTACTTTGTTTGTGCTGGGCTTTTGACCCTGCTGCCCACCGCCCACGCACAGCCTGCCGCTGCCGACGCAGCACGCATCAGCCGCGTGGTGGTGTACCCCGGCGCGGCCACGGTAGAGCGCACCGCGCGCGTGGTGCCTGGGCAGCGCATGCTCAGCATTGCCTGCCTGCCTGCCGGGCTGGATGCAACCGCCATACAGGTGCACGCCGACGAAGGCGTGCGGGTGGGTGAATTGGCCCTGCGCACCCAGCCGCGCAATGCTGTGGCGGCCTGCGCCAGCCCGCTGGACGAGCGCATACGCACCCTTGAGGATCAATTGGCCACCCTGCAAGCCGAAACCGCCGGGCTGGAGCTTGCCTACAAATACCTGAGCACCCAAGCCACCCAAACCGCTACCGCAGACAACAAACCCACCACCGCCAGCCCCCAGCAACTGGCTGCGACGGCAGATGCCCTCAAACGCACCACGCAAGACGGCCAGGTGCGCCTGCATGCGCTGCAGCGCCAACGCGAAGCCCTAGAGCGCACCCTGCAACCCCTGCGCGATGAACGCGAGCGCACCGCAGGCCAGCACAGCGACGTGAGCACCCTGACCGTACAAATTGCCAGCGACCGCGAAGCCCGCGTGCGCGTGACCTACAACCTGCGTGGGCCCGGTTGGCAACCTAGCTACCGCGCAAGCCTGAACCCCACCAACGGCCAACTGGTGCTGGAGCGCCAGGCCCTGGTGGCGCAAAACAGCGGCGAAGACTGGGCCGATGTGGCGCTGACCCTTTCCACCGGCCAGCCTGGCCAAACCACCCAAGGCCGCCTGCCCCGGCCCTGGACGCTGGACGTGGCACCGCCACCCCGCGCCCGCAGCGAAGAGGCCATGCAACGCCTGGCCCCTATGGCACTGGCAGCCCCCGCACCTGCGCCAGCAGCCATGCGCACAGCAGACGAGGCCGACATGCCCAACTTTGACACCAGCACCTTCGACAAAACCTTTGCCACCGAGTTTGTGGTGCCCCAGCGCATCACCGTGCCATCGAGCGGCCAGCGCGTGACTTTGGCATTGGGCAAGCACGAAACCACGGCGCAACTGCGCACCCGCACCACCCCCGCGCAAGAGCCTGTGGCCTACCTGATTGCCGACCTGACCCCGCCCCCAGGCGTGTGGCCCGCAGGCCCTGTGGCCCTGTACCGCGAAGGCACCTTGGTGGGCAACGGCCGCTTAGATTTTGGCCAAACCAGCCCCGACGCCACACCCAACCAGCCCATCACCACCCTGTGGTTTGGCCGTGACGAACGCCTGCGCATCACGGTGGAACCCGAACAAAAACGCACCAGCAGCACTGGCCTGACCAACTCGGGCACCGAGCGACAAGTGGTGCGCAGCTACCGCATAGAAAACCGCCACAAAGAGCCCGTGGTTCTGCAAGTGCTGGATGCCGCACCCGTGTCGCGCAACGAAGCCATTGAAGTGCGCAGCACCTACCAGCCCCAACCTAACACCACCACCTGGGCGGGTCAGCCTGGCAGCATTGCATGGCAGCAAACACTGGGCGCAGGGGCCACAGCCCGCTTTAGCGCAGAGCACACCATTCGCCACAGCAAAGACCTACAAGTGCTGGAGCGCCCATGACGCCAAGCGCCACGCCACAAAACAGCCCGCGCCCTGGCGCATCACGCCGGGCCAGCGTGGGTTTTATGTTGTCGCACCCGGCGCACTGCATTGCGCTGGGCTTTGGCGCGGGTTTGTCGCGCTGGGCACCGGGTACCGTAGGCACCTTGTGGGCTTGGCTGGCGTTTTTGGTGTTGCAACTGTGGCTCACGCCCTGGGCCATGGGCTGCGTCATTGCGGGTGCCACCCTGGTGGGCTGGTGGGCCTGCACCACCACCGCACGCAACCTGGGGGTGGCCGACCCTGCCTGTATCGTATGGGACGAAGTCGTGGCCTTTTGGCTGGTGCTGTGGCTGGCCATGCCCATGGGTGGGTGGGCGCAGTGCGCAGCGTTTTTGCTGTTTAGGTTTTTTGATGCCGCCAAACCTGGCCCCGTGGGCTGGGCCGACGCCACCTTCAAAGGCTTTGGCTGGCGCGGCGGCTGGGGCATTGTGTGGGACGACTTTGTAGCCGCCTTTTGCACCCTGTTCGTCATCGCCGTGTGGCGGTTTTAAGGCGACCACCATGTCGCTATCAAATTCAGAGCACAAACCCCTTGACTTACTAAGGCATAGTGCCAATTTGGCTCAAATTGCTGCATTTTTGACCGCCCAAGGGCACTTTCTGGCCACGGCAGAAAGCTGCACTGGGGGCATGATTGCTGCCGCCTGCACCGATATGGCTGGCTCTAGCAGTTGGTTTGAACGTGGCTTCGTCACGTATTCCAACGCATCTAAAACCGAACTGCTAGGCGTGCCCGAGGCACTCATTGCCAGCCAGGGTGCCGTCAGCGACGCCGTAGCACGCGCCATGGCGCAGGGGGCGCTGGCACGCAGCCATGCCCAGGCCAGTGTGGCCGTCACAGGCATTGCGGGGCCGGGGGGCGCCACACCCGGGAAACCTGTGGGCACGGTGTGGCTAGCGTGGTGCGTGGGGGGCCGCACCCATGCTCAGGTGCAGCATTTTGATGGCGACCGGGCCGCAGTGCGGGCTGCCACGGTGCAGTGCGCGTTGGCAGGCCTAGTGGCCTACCTGCAGGACGCGAACCCTGCCGGGGCTGCGCCTTAAAACCAACTGGGCGCGGCTTCTGAACAGCCGCGCCTGGTTGCAGTGGCGCTTTACTTGGTAGCGCGTTTGCAAATCATGACCGAGCAGGTCAGCTTGCGGGCCACGTCGTAGGTGGTACTGCCAAACAGTACCTTGCTGATGCCGCTTGAGCCGTGCGAGCCCATGATGACCATATCGGCCGATTCATTTTTGGCAGTAGAAATAATGATGTCCGAGGGTTTGCCAGACTCCACGGTGGTGACCACTTCTTTCCAACCGTCTTTGCGGCTGTTGCCCAGGGTGGTCAGGCGGCGGCGCAGGTCGTCCACCAGCTTGGAGCGAATCTCTGGGGGCTGCTGCATTTCGGGGCCTGCAGGGTCCACCACGTGCAGCAAAACCAGGGTGTGCTCTGGCCCGGCAAAACGATCCAGCGCCACTTGAAAGGCGTTTAGAGAGTCGTTGGAAAAATCAATGGGTACGAGGATGCGCTGAAAGCTCACGAAACAATCTCCAAAAATGAAAAGGGCACCGCGGCCCTTCGCCCACACGCACGAACACGCAAGGCATGTGCCAGTCTAGCAGGGAGGCGGACTATTTCCTTACAACAAATATGACTTTGTTGCATAACGGTTTCTACGTACCCGCGCACCACTTTGGGGCATTGGGCACCTTCAAGCCATGCATTTGGACTTTTTTTAAGGTTTTTTGCGCGTATGCCCTAGTCAATAAAGCACCTATTGCTATGCTTACGATAGCAATTCAAGCACCGTGGCATTTCTTGAACTTTTGTCCACTGCCGCACCAGCAGGGGTCGTTGCGCCCAGGGGTGTGGGTTTTGACGATGGTTTCTACGCGCGGGCCGATGCTTTTCCACAACTGACGCAGGTCGTACACTGCCCAAATGGCCTCGCCAAAGGCCTCTACCCGGGCCTGGCTAGTGCTGGGCGGGCCGTCTTCGCTGAACATGCACACCTCCGGCTTGCCGGTGTCGTCCTCGGTCAGGGCCACAATGCTGTCGAGCGCATCGTTGAGCCAGCGGGCGGCTTCTTTGTCGCGCGGGGCGGCCCAATCGTCGGGCCAGTTCTCCACCACAAACATAAAGCCCAAGGCCCACACTTGGCCAAACGATGGAATGTCCTGGCCTTGCATCTCGGCGCGCTCGGCCTCGGGCAAGCTGGCCACTGCGCCGCGCATGTCCATGGCTTCGGGCTGGAAGGTGCGTTCGTCGTCCAGGGTTTTGACATCGGTGTCCAGCTGGCGTTGCACTTCGTCATAGCGGCGCTGCCACAGCTCCAAAAACCGCGCCTGCTGCGCGGCATCGGCAAACACAGGCAACATCGGCAGGGGCTGGCCTTCGGGCACATCCAGCGCAGCGCCATCACCCAGCAGCATGGGCAGGTATTCAGCCGCAGCAATGAGGAGGCGCGTGCACAGCAGCGCAGTCAAAAAGCCATCGCAAAACTCCCACTGCGGAATCTCATCGCCACGTGTGCGCAGGTCGTCTAGCAAGGTGTCCAACTCGTCGATCTCGTCTGGCCCCAAGGCCGGGGGCAAGGTAACGGGCGCATGAGGCTGGTCAGAAGAGTCCATAGGGTCGTGGTAATGGGGCATGGTGTTGGGGGCCTGCACACAAAAGCAGATCAAAAAAGCAAAACGCGCAAGAAGCTGTTGGTAGGCCAACGCAAACCACCGCACTTGCCAAAGGCTTTTATGATGCGGCAGTTCTTGCTGCGTCCCTCAACCCTGTTCATGCAGGGTACGACCAAGAGTGTAGCCCTGCCGTTTTGTTTTTCTTTTTGCACTGCGTTGCCCATGCTCAAGTACCTCAACACCTTGTACCCAGTGCGTTACACCGTTTTAGGGCTGTGCATTTTTGCCTGGCTGCTAACGCTTTTTGCCTTTGTGGCATTTGGTGTTGGGCTGCCCTTGCTATTGGGGCTGTCTGCACTGGTACTACTGGGCGCTTACGACCTGCACCAAACCCGCCACGCCATCTTGCGCAACTACCCCGTCATTGGGCATTTGCGCTTTATGCTGGAGCACATTCGCCCCGAGGTGCGCCAATACTTCATTGAAAGCGATACCGAGGCTGCGCCGTTTTCGCGCGCCCAGCGCTCTTTGGTGTACCAACGCGCCAAAGGTGACCCCGACAACCGACCTTTTGGCACCCACCTGAACGTAGCGGCACAGGGCTACGAATGGGTCAACCACTCGATGGCCCCTACGCAACTGCCATCGCACGACTTCAGGGTATGGATAGGCGGCAGCCCCGATGCACCCTCGCCCTCGGTCATCCCCTGCACGCAGCCCTACCACGCCAGCGTGTTCAACATATCGGCCATGAGCTTTGGTGCTTTGTCGGCCAATGCCATCTTGGCACTGAACCAAGGGGCCAAGATAGGCGGCTTTGCCCACGATACGGGCGAGGGCTCAATCTCTGAGCACCACCAAGTCCACGGTGGCGACCTGATCTGGGAAATAGGCTCGGGCTACTTTGGCTGCCGCGATGCAGAGGGCCGTTTTTGTAGCGACACCTTTGCCACCCAGGCGCAAGACCCCCAGGTCAAAATGATTGAGCTCAAGCTAAGCCAAGGTGCCAAACCCGGCCACGGTGGCGTACTGCCCGGAGCCAAAGTCACCCCTGAAATCGCCGCAGCGCGGGGGGTGCCGGTAGGCGAGGACTGCATATCCCCCGCCAGCCACAGCGCCTTCAGCACACCGGTTGAGATGATGCGGTTCATTGCCAAGCTGCGCACCTTGTCGGGCGGCAAACCCACGGGTTTTAAGCTGTGCATAGGGCACCCATGGGAATGGTTTGCCATTGTCAAAGCCATGCAAGCCACAGGCATCACGCCCGACTTTATTGTGGTGGACGGCGCAGAAGGCGGCACCGGCGCGGCCCCTGTTGAATTTACCGACCATGTGGGCGCCCCGCTGCAAGAAGGCTTGCTGCTGGTGCACAACACCCTGGTAGCCACCAACCTGCGCAGCCGCATACGCATAGGGTGCGCCGGCAAAGTAGTGTCGGCCTTTGACATTGCCCGCATGATGGCCCTGGGCGCTGACTGGTGCAATGCGGGGCGCGGCTTCATGATGGCCCTGGGCTGCATACAGGCCCAAACCTGCCACACCGGGCAATGCCCCACGGGCGTGACCACGCAAGACCCCCTGCGCCAGCAGGCCCTGGTGGTGCCCGACAAAGCCCGCAGGGTGGCGCAGTTTCACCGCAGCACCTTGCATGCCCTTAAAGAACTGGTACAGGCCGCAGGCTTGCAGCACCCAGGCGACATCACTGCCCACCACATCGTGCGCCGCACCAGCGACACCGAAGTGCACCAGCTGGTGCACCGCATCATCCAACTGGAACCCGGTGCACTGCTGGGGCCACTAGACGCTCTGCCCTATGTGTTTCGCACCTACTGGCCGCAGGCCAGTGCACACAGCTTTGCTCCCTTGCCCGCAGAACCACTGACGCAACCAGCACCCGCCAACCCGCATCACAACTCCATGGCTGCACCAGCAGCGGCCATGGTGGTGGCCAGCGCTATGCAGACCCTGGCCGACGAAGACGATGACAACAACGCACCGCCACCCGACCCTTACGGCGACACCGCACCAGCCCCACTGACCATCGCTGAACCGATCATTGACACCCCAGCCGTGATGGCGCGGCAGCGGGGTGACAACGACAGCGTGGACATCACTTTATGAACCAGGGCACACAGCCCGCTGCCGCAGCACCAGACTACACCGCCCACCTGCGCCAACACCTGCCCCTGCAAACAAGCACCGTAGCCCGCTACACACTGGGCAACGAACAGATATGGGTCAAAAAATCAGGCCCACCACACAGCATGTGGCGTTATCGCGCAATGGGGGTGTTAGCCAGCCTACTGGGGCAAACCGTGTTGCGCCCCGTACCCCACCCCGGAGGCACCACGGCCATTGCCACCGAAGTGCGCCGCCTACAGCAACTGGCTGCGTTGGGCCTGCGCGTCCCGCAGGTGGTGGCCGCAGACACCCAGGGCTTTGCCATGCGCCACTTGGGCGCGCCCGGCTACGAGGCCTTGTCACTCGACACCGAAATTTGGCAAGCAGCCCAACAAGGCAAGACCAGCAAATCACTGCACCTGTGGTTAGAGGGGCTAGCCGCCCTGCACACCGTGCATGCGGCTGGCACATGCCTGAGCCAGGCTTTTGCCCGCAACCTTATACGCTGCGCAGATGGTGCTGTGGCCTACATCGACTTTGAAGACGACCCCAGCACCGTGCTGCCCATGGCCCACTGCCAAGTGCGCGATGTGCTGTGCTATATGCATTCCACCGCATTGCACCTGGTCACCGCTGGGGCTTTTGCGCAGGCACGCCAGCACTGGCCACAGTGGCTTTCCACCTGCCCTGCTGACATGCAGCAAGTACTCCAAGCCACCACCGCCCGCATGGCCTGGCTGCGCCACCTGCCAGACAATCGCCGCCTGGGGCGTGACATACAGAGGGTGCGTGGGGCTTATGCTTTATTGGCGGGCTAGGAGCCAGTCGTACCTGGCGGTCGCCAGCTGCAAATCAACCGCAGCAACTATGCCGCCTCCAACACTAAGGCCGTAGCCACATGGGTGTCCATGTTCAACAGGCGTTTGCGCATGCAGATCACGGCCTTGTCTTTGCTGAGCAAGATGGCGCGGTGCGCAGCGGCCAGGTCGATGAACTTTTGATCGTCGGTGTCTTTGCACACATAGGCCACACGCGGGGCAATGTCCACTAAACGCACCTGCGCATCAAACGCAGCCAGCACCTGCATGGCGCTGACACGGTAGTAGTCCATGCGCTCGGCAATGTGGGGGTAGGCCAGCACGCGCTCGAGCTCATCTCGCATCACTTGCGTGGCAATCCAGTGCAGGCGGCCTTGTGCCAGCAGGCTGCGCAGCGGCGCGGTGCGGGGGTCGGAAAAAATCAGCAAGTCCAGCGCTACGTTGGTGTCCACCACCACGGCCCGAGGGAGGGTGCCCACCGGCACATGGGCGGGCAGGCGCAGTTCAAGGTGCATGGTGGGTATCTGCGCCAGGGGGCTTGGGAGCGCGGTCGCGCACAGCGCCTTTGAACATGTCAAAACGGAACAGGCGGCATTCAATAGGGCCGTTCCACATGGGCACGCGGCGCGATTCTTTCAGACGCATTTTGCCGGGTAGCTTCAGGTCGGGGGTGAGCATCCAGCCAGACCAGTTGGCGTAGTTTTTCTTCCAGTGCGAGGCCAGTTGGGCAAAGAACTCGCCCCCGTCATCGGTGTGCGCGGCCTCGCGGCCCACGGCTGCGCCTTCAGCACGCTGGGCTGCACGTTCGCTGGCGTTTTGCCCAGCGCTGCCTGCGGCGGCAATGCGCTCGCCATAAGGGGGGTTGAGCAACATGACCCCCGCTTGCTCGCACGGGGGCATGCGCTGCAAGGCGTCGCCACCGCGCAGCTGCACCGCATGGGCCACGCCTGCACGCTCGGCGTTGCGCATGGCAAAGTCCACCATCCGGTGCGATACGTCGCTGCCAAAAATAGGCACAGGGCTGGGCACCACAGCCGCTTGGGCTTGGGCCTTGATGGCGTCCCACACATGGGGCTGAAAGGGCAGCAGTTTTTCAAACCCAAAGCGGCGCTGCATGCCCGCTGGGATGCGGCAAGCGATTTGCGCGGCCTCAATCACCACCGTACCGCTGCCGCAGCATGGGTCGTACAAGGGCTGGGGGGCATCGCCATGGGGGTTCCAGCCGGTGGCGGCAATCATGGCGGCGGCCAGGGTTTCTTTTAGGGGGGCGTCGCCTTTGTCTTCGCGCCAGCCGCGTTTGAACAAGGGCTCCCCTGATGTGTCGATGTACACCGTGGCCTCGTCGGTGGTCAGGTGCAAATGGATGCGCACATCGGGCCACTGGGTGTTAACGTCAGGGCGCACCCCGGTTTTGGCACGGAAGCGGTCTGCCACTGCGTCTTTGACTTTGAGCGCGGCAAAGTTCAGGCTGGTCAATGGGCTGTGCTGGGCGGTGACCTCTACCTTGAAGCTTTGGCGGGTGGTAAACCAGATTTCCCAGGCGACGTCGCTAGCAGCGGCGTAAAGGTCGTTTTCATTTCGATAGGTGCGGTGGGCCAGTTGCACCAGTACGCGCTGGGCCAGGCGGCTGTGCAGATTCAGCAGTAAGGCGTCGCGCCATGCGGCGCGCAGCAGTACGCCACCACGGCCCACCAGCAGGTCGTTACCGGTCAACCCGGTAATGCCGTGGACTTCATCGGCCAAAAAACCCTCAACGCCAGCGGCGCAGGGCAAAAACAGTTGCAATTGGTTCATAAGGGTGCCGAGGATACGCGTTTGGGGGGCAATATCCCAGCGAAAACGCATTGAAAGCATGCACCATGGTTTGACATGTGCTGCAAGCAGTTTCAGCACCTCTTTAAAAATGGCCAAAGCATGATTGCCAACAATGCGGTAAATTATGTGCAAACGCACATAGCTTGCTTGCCAACCCGGCAAAAGTAAGTGCAAACTAACGTCTCAGTCCCTGCACCCCCTTCCCATGAATGTTCCCTTGACCAACCCTACCGGTAACGGGGCTGAACGCCGTCAGCACGAAAGACGAACGCTGCGCGTAGCAGCGCAGCTGAAGCTGACCGATGCCTCCGCAACAGGTGCAAGGCCCATGGATGTCCGCACGCTGGACATCAGCCTGGGTGGCATGGGAGTGGTGACACCGGTCAATTTGCGCTCGGGTGTGACGCTGACCATCAGCTTTACCCTGCCAGCCCGATCTAAAGGCATCACTCCCATTCAAGCGCGTGTGCAAGTCATGCACAGCATTTTGGGACGTGACGAAGGGGGTTTCAAAATTGGCCTGCGCTTTTTGGCAGCAGACAATGCCACCAATGCAGCCATACGTGAGTATTTGGGGGTCTAAAACGCCAGCATAAGCCCCGCGCAGATACCGCACCAACGCTCACACCTCAAAGACTTGGGCATAGCACCGTCGGGCCCGCTGTTTGAACCGCCTTTTACAAGGTCTTGCGCAAATTGGCCGGGGCGATTTTGAGTGCCTCCCGGTATTTGGCGACAGTACGCCGCGCGCACTCTATACCCTGCTCTTTGAGCATTTCTGCCAGTTGGTTGTCTGACAAAGGCTTGGCAGGGTTTTCTGCCGCCACAAACTGCTTGATCAGCGCACGCACCGCCGTGCTAGATGCGTTGCCGCCCGTATCAGTGCCCAGGCCCGAGCCAAAAAAGTACTTGAGCTCGTAGGTGCCTATGGGTGTGGCCATGTATTTGGCTGTGGTTACGCGGCTGATGGTGGACTCGTGCAAGCCCAGCTCATCGGCAATGTCACGCAGCACCAGCGGGCGCATGGCCAGCTCGCCGTGGGTAAAGAAGTTTTTTTGTCGATCCACAATGGCCGTTGACACGCGCAAGATGGTGTCAAAGCGCTGCTGGATGTTTTTGATAAACCAACGCGCCTCTTGCAAGCGTTGTTGCAGCCCTTGGTGGCCATCGCCGCCTTTGTGCCCACGCAAAGCGCCCGCATAAATGTCATGCACCCGCAACCGGGGCATGACGTCGGGGTTGAGCTGCACCACAAACGCATGGCCCGCATCGCGGTTGCGGGTGCGCTCTGCCTTGCGCACGATCACATCGGGCACGATGATGTTGCGCTCTACGTTGGTAAAGCGCCTGCCGGGCCGAGGTTCCAAGCGTGCAATCAAACCTATGGCAGAGCGCACTTGCTCGTCACGCCCACCACAGGCTTGGCACAGACGACGCACATCGCGCCGGGCAAGCAAATCGAGTGGCTGCTGGCAAATGCGCAGGGCCATTTGCACGGTTTCAACGTCTGCCTTGCCCTCTTGCGCCAGCGCTGCCAACTGCAGCGTCAGGCATTCGGCCAAGTCGCGCGCGCCCACACCCACGGGCTCAAGGCTTTGCAACAAGCGCAGCGCCACCGTAAAGCGGTGTACCAACTCTTCTAGTTGCTCTGGATCATCATCGCCCGCTAGGCTTGCCGCCAAGGCCTCTAGGGGCTCATCCAGGTAACCATCGTCGTTGAGGGACTCAATCAAAAACCGCAGCGCTGCCGTGTCCAGCTCAGATAAGCGCAGTGACAGCGCTTGGCGATGCAAAAAGGCGGTCAGTGATTCGTGCGTTCGGGCCAGCTCTGTGGCGTCGGCATCGTCGCCTTCGTCGTTGTTGCGGGTGCGTGCCGGGGCATCGCCGCCCCATTCCGCATCGTTGGGCGCCATTTCTACGGTGCCATCGCCCCCCCAATCGGGCTCTTCAGACGTTGCAGCAGTGTTCTCAGGCTCAAAATCGGCCTCTGCCTTAGTAGAAAGCGGGGTATTTGCTATAGAAAATATAGCATCTTCGGCCGCATAGTCGTCTGCTTGGGCCGGCACATCGGCCTGCGGTAGACCGAACTCTTCTCGGGGCGCCTCATCGGCATTGCGCTCTAAAAAGGGGTTCTCATCGAGCATTTGCTCGACTTCCTGCGACAGCTCCAGCGTTGACAGTTGCAGCAACCGAATGGACTGCTGCAACTGCGGCGTAAGCGCCAAGTGCTGCGATACCCGAAGGGAAAGACCGGGCTTCATGGTGTGCAGGCAATCACAACATCAAAACCTAGGTGCATGGGCAGAACCATGGCCACTACATTCGGAAGTGCTCGCCCAGGTAAACCCGGCGCACATCGGCGTTGTCAACAATTTCGGATGGCGTGCCCTGCGCCAAAACATGCCCATCGCTGATGATGAATGCATGGTCGCAAATACCCAGGGTCTCGCGCACGTTGTGGTCGGTGATCAACACGCCAATGCCTCGGGCCTTAAGAAACCCGATGATCCGCTGGATCTCGATCACCGCAATGGGGTCAATGCCTGCGAAAGGCTCATCAAGCAAGATAAAACGCGGCTGGGTTGCCAAGGCACGTGCAATTTCTACACGGCGGCGCTCCCCGCCAGACAAGGCCAAAGCAGGCGAGTCGCGCAAGTGGTCTACCCGCAGCTCTTGCAGTAGTGCGCTCAGTTGGGTCTCAATCGCAGGCTTGGTCAGAGGACGCCCCTCGGCGTCTTCTTGCAGCTCCAGCACGGCACGAACGTTTTCTTCTACCGTGAGCTTGCGAAAAATCGAAGCCTCCTGAGGCAGATACGACAAACCCAGGCGTGATCGGCGATGAATGGGCATGCGCGCTACCGACTGGCCATCGATCAAGATGTCGCCCGCATCACAGCGCACCAACCCCACAATCATGTAAAACGAAGTGGTCTTGCCAGCGCCATTGGGGCCCAAAAGCCCCACGACCTCGCCCTTTTGCACCGTAAGGGACACGTCTTTGACCACCTTGCGGCTGCCATACGATTTGGCCAAATGCAGGGCTTGCAGGCGGCTGCCTGCGGCAGTGGTACTAGCGCTCACGGTGTAACGCCCTGCGAAGCGCCGGGCGTAGGAGCAGCAGTAGGAGCCGCACTTGGCCGAGGTGCTGGTGTTGCCGCTCCCGAAGCGGCCTCTTTAGGGCTTAGCACTGCTTTGACGCGCCCACCACCCTCACCAGTTTTGGCACCCGGTTGCTGGCCCTCAACGCTGAACACGTCGGTGAGGTTGTTGTACACAATCACGCCACCCGACAATTCATCTGTCACGACAGATTCGCGCAGCTTGCGCATTTCAGCGCGGCGCACAAACCGCACGTTGTCCGTGCGGCCATCGTATTCAATGACCTCGCTCTCGCCCTCAATGAACTCGCTGGGCGCACCTGGGGGGGTATCACGTTTTTGCCTGAAAAACGCCCTTTTGCCAGGCTCTGCCGTCACCACTCCATGCTGGTAGCCATCCGCATCTTGGCGCACGTCCATACGAGCGCCGCGCAACACAATGCTCCCCTTGGTGACGACCACCCGGCCCGTGAACACGCTGGTCTGCTTGAGGTCGTCATGCCTCAAAGCATCAGCCTCGATGTTCATGGGCTTGCCCCGATCGGCCTTTTCGGCAAACACCGATCCAGACAGCACAACCAACAGCAGGGGTATTAAAAAAGGATATTTCATAGGGCACGAATCTTGCAGTCATTGTAGCCAGCGCAAATGCCTTCACGGCAAAGAAAAAGCCCGCCGAGGCGGGCTGACGTGCCAGAACCACGAGGCATCAAACCGCTGGGGCCGATGCTGCCAATTGCTCTGCAATGCGCAGCACATTTTGCATGCCCCGGGCCATGCTGCCGTCGGTGTAATAGCGGCCAGCAATGCCCATAGACGGCACGGCCTCAACGCCATAAGCGTCTTGCAACTCTTTGGCTCGACGCACTTTGTTGGCAACGCCAAACGACTTGAAGGTTTCGGCAAACTTTTTGGCATCCAGCTTGGGTTGCTTGGCAGCCCAGGCAAAGATCAAATCCTCGGTATCAAGCTTGTTGCGCTCTACGTGGATGGCACGGAATACCTGCCCATGCAAGTCCGACACACGGCCCATGGCCTCCAGGGCAAAGTACAGCTTTTGCTGCGCCTCAAAGTTAGGCCTGAAGGCCACTGGAATACGGCGAATAGCCAAACGGGCTGGCGCGTTTTTGATCCACTCTTCCAATTGGGGCTCGAAAGCATTGCAATGGCCACAGCTGTACCAAAAAAACTCAATCACCTCGACCTTGCCCTGGGGCGCATCGGTGGGCGCTGGAGTTTTTAGTTGCAGATAGTCTTTACCAGCAGCAAAGGTTTGGGCTTGCGCCACAACGGGTAAACCCAAAGCCGAGGCCGCAGCAACCGATGCGGCAGTCAGAGAAAAATCGCGGCGTTTCATGCGGTAACACTCCTTATTGAAATCGTTGGCTGTGTGACTGACCATCGTGGCAAAAGTTCTTGGCCTTGTGCAGCATCAGGCCCCGCCACCGATTACACGCTGCGCGGCGTGTGAAACCTTGTTCAGAAAGGAAAAGGCCCCAACCCTACTGCAAAAAGCATGGCTCAAGGACAACTAGCGCGCTACACGCACCAAGGTGGAGTCAATACTGGCCTGCACCAACTTGTCTTTGAACTGCTCGGCGTCATCGCGCTTGGTAAATGGCCCCACCCGCACCCTGAAAACCGGGCGTCCGTTTTGTTCGCGCTCACTCACGCGCGACTCCCAACCCAGCATGGCCAACTTGGCGCGCTGTGCTTCGGCTTCCGCTTGGTTGCGGAAAGCGCCTGCTTGGACGTAGTAGTCAAACGGGTCACTGCTAGCAGCCCTGGCCGTGGCCAATGCACCTAATGGGTCAGCGTTGGCAGCTGGCGTACTGGCTGCAGGCTGTGGGCTTGCAGCAGCCGTCGCTGGCGGTGGTGCTGATACGGGTGCAGATGCCGGAGCAATGGGCTTGACTGGCGTTTTGCCGTACAAAGGCGCATTGGGGTCCCAGTTGCGGTTGCGCTGGGCCTCATCAGCATCTTGTGAAGCAGATCGGGTACCGCCCTTGTTCAAAAACGGCACAGGCACCTTGGTGACATACACCGCTACGGCCAAGGCGGACCCTAGGCCCACGATCAAACCCAGGATAAAACCAACAATGGTTCCGCCGCGTTCTTGCTTTTTCATGCTGGTCATCACTCACATTCTGACTGGGGCAGACACGCCCAGAATTTGCAAACCATTGTGCAACACCTGTGCAGTGGCGGCCACCAACGCCAAGCGCGCTAACTTCACGGGTTCTTCATCTACCAAAATACGCTCGGCATCGTAGTAACTGTGGTAACAAGCTGCCAACTCGCGCAAGTAAAAAGTCACATCGTGCGGAGCTGCATCAGCCGCAGCGGCAGTGAGCATATCGGGGTATTTGGCCAACAGCAGCATCAATGCCAGGGCCTCTTTGCCTTGCAGAGGAGACAAATCCACGTCTTTGAGCACCGCACGGTCACCGCCCCATGCTGCCAGCACCGAGCAAATACGTGCATGCGCATATTGCACGTAATACACCGGGTTGTCGTTGTTCTGCGCCACCGCCAAGTCCACATCAAAGGTGTATTCGGTGTCTGGCTTGCGGCTAAGCAAAAAGAAGCGCACAGCGTCTTTGCTGGTCCACTCAATCAAGTCACGCAGCGTGACATAGCTACCAGCACGCTTGCTGATTTTGACCTCTTGCCCACCTTTGACCACCCTCACCATGGTGTGCAGCACGTAGTCAGGGTAGCCCTGGGGAATGCCTACATCCGCCGCCTGCAAGCCTGCACGCACTCGGGCAATAGTGCCGTGGTGGTCGGTGCCCTGGATGTTGATCACCTTGCCAAAACCTCGTTCCCACTTGGTGATGTGGTAGGCCACATCAGGCACAAAGTAGGTGTAACCGCCATCGCTTTTGCGCATAACGCGGTCTTTGTCGTCACCGTAGTCTGTGGACTTGAGCCACAGTGCTCCGTCTTGCTCGTAGGTTTTTCCGTTAGCAATCAGCTTGTTCACTGCGGCTTCTACTCGGCCACTGGTGTAAAGGCTCGACTCTAGGTAGTACTGGTCAAACTTCAGGTTAAAGGCTTGCAGGTCTTTGTCTTGCTCGTTACGCAAATAGGCCACTGCAAATTGGCGAATGGACTCCACATCGTCCACATCACCGCTGGCCGTGAACTCACGGTCATCTGCTTTGACGGTTTTACGGGCCAAAAAGTCGTTGGCAATCTCTTGGATGTAATCGCCGTTATAAAACGCTTTGCTGGCTGGGTTTTCAGGGTCAGTGGGCCAGCATTCATCGCCCGGCTTAAATCCCTTGGCCCGCAGCTGTGTGCTTTTGGTCAACGTCTCAATCTGGACACCCGCATCGTTGTAATAAAACTCGCGGTGCACCTGCCAACCCTGGGTACTGAGTAAATTGCAAATGGCATCACCCAAGGCAGCTTGGCGGCCATGGCCTACATGCAATGGTCCCGTTGGGTTGGCAGACACGAACTCCACCAAAACACGCTCTGCACGCTGCGGCTGATCACCAAAACACTCACCGGTGTGCAGCACCTGCTTGACCACTTGCTGCTTGGCTATGGCTTTGAGGCGCACATTGATGAAACCGGGGCCTGCAATCTCAAGGGCATCTACCCACTGGCTAAAGGCGGGGGTAGCCATCAGCCGGGTTACCAATGTCTCTGCCAGCTGACGCGGGTTGAGCTTGAGAGGCTTGGCCAACTGCATGGCAGCTGTACAGGCATAGTCGCCATGGTCTGCCATTTTGGGCGACTCAAAAGCAGCACGCCCGGCAGCGCCGGGCGAAAGGGTGTCTAGCTCAACGGCCAGTGCCGCGAGCAATTGTTGTTTAACTGAAAGCATGGTGTGATTTTACGGGGCGGCAAGACTGCCTTGAGGTTGGTTGCGATCCTTACCAGCCGCGCGCCCAAAATACTGCAACCACCGCAATCACAGGCACCAAATGGGCTGCGCCCATCACCCAGCGGCGTGCCGCTTTGATCTCGCTGGCAGCAGGCAAACCTGCACCCGCTTGCAACTGCGCGTGCCAGCGCCTAAAAATAAACAAAGGGCGTATCGCCAACACCACCACGAGTAAGAATAAGGTGGTTTTGACATGGAACAAGGGCTGCCCGCCATACCATGCCCCGCCTTTAACGCCCCACACCACACGGGCAACTCCAGTGAGCAAAACAAGCAACAAAACCACCGCCACCAGAGCCCCAAGCTTTACCAGACGCTTTACCACCGCTTCATTGAGCCACTCTGGTCGGCACAGGGCAGCTTGGCTGGACATAAACACCACAAGGGTCAGAAAAGCGACCAAATGCAAGCTGGCCAGTATGGCTTCAAGTGTCATAAAAATCTTTCGCTTGGTACAAAAGCAGCAAGTCTATTGAATGTGCAGTGCCCCTTAACGAACGCTGGCTTTGACCTTATCAGGACTTACGCAAAGCCGTCAGGGCCAGGCGCGAAGACGCAGACAGCACGAAACTTTCGGCAAGGCGAAGCAACAACGCCATGGCGGTTTTGCGTAACTCCTACTTATATTGTTGGCTCAGGCTTCCAAAACCGTGGCTGCTGGTAGTAGTGCTTCAAAAAGTCTATCCATAGCCGTACGCGCAAAGGCATATGTTTGCGTTGTGCGACCACTGCAAAAATCCCGTTAGGGGGCGCAGCAAACTCTTGCAGCACAGCAGTCAAGCGCCCTGCCAATATATCGGCCTCTACCTCCCACGCGCTGCGCCAGGCAATACCATAGCCAGCCAAACACCAACCATGCAATACCTGCCCATCTGTGCAATCCAAAGGGCCAGACGGTTTGATGTATTGGATCTCGTGGCCACCATCTTCTGTCGGCACTTTAAAAGCCCATCCCCGGGTTTGTGATGCCTCGCTTGAAAGCATCAGGCAGTCATGCTTGGCAAGGTCCACAGGTTGCAACGGCACACCACGCTGGCGCAAGTAGCGCGGTGTAGCCACACACAGACGGCGGTTGTCCGCAAGCCGCACGCTCACCAAAGATGAGTCTGGCATATCCCCCACGCGCACAGCGCAATCCATGCCTTCTGCCATCAGATCCACCACCCGATCGCTCAAATTGAGGGAAACACGCACATCTGGATGCTGCTGCCGAAACAAAGGCACTAAAGGAGCCACATGCTTTCGACCAAAACCGGCAGGTGCCGTGATGCGCAAATGCCCCGACGCTCGCATACCACCGGCTGATACGCTGGCCTCAACATCTGCAACATCTGCCAACAACCTCTGACAGTCCTCTAAAAATGCGGCGCCCTCATGCGTTAGGTTAATGCGGCGCGTGGTGCGCAGCAGCAATTTGACGCCCAAATACTCCTCAAGCGCATCCAGTCTGCGCCCCATGATGGCCGGAGCCACGCCCTCTGCCCTGGCAGCAGCACTCAAGCTGCCCCGCGTGGCCACCGATACAAACGATGAGAAGGTTTTGAATTTATCCATCTGTCATGCTGGTCATGTAACTTGCCTGTCTGAGTGGATGCAGTCTGTGCCTGCAAGCTGTACCCCATCTCACGGCGCTGGGTTTCATGCGATGCCCCGAGCCTTTTGCTTTGCTAACTAAGTATTGCCAAGCCATGCTGGCTCATACTTTCGCATCATTTGTGCAAAAAAGTCAAAGGTTTACGATATTTTTGAATATTTAAACCCACGTTTAATTGCAATACAGTTCTTTATCCGTTCGCACTGTTATGTGCGCTCACCAAATACCTAGCAGAGTGAATTTATGAACCATCGCACCTCAGTCCACGGCCTGCACATTGCAGACACACTTTACGAATTTCTGAACAACGAGGTTTTGCCCGGCACTAGCATTTCGTCAGATCATTTTTGGCAAGGCTTTGCAGCCATCGTTCATGATTTGGCGCCCCGTAATGCTGCTTTATTGGCCGAGCGCGATCGCCTGCAAACCGCTTTGGATACCTGGCACCAAGCCCACCCCGGCCCTATTGCAGACATGCAGGCCTACCAGCGTTATTTGCAAGATATTGGTTACTTGGTTCCTCAACCTGCGAAAGTTCAGGCCACCACATCGAATGTAGATGACGAATTGGCTACACAGGCAGGCCCTCAATTGGTAGTGCCGATTCTCAACGCCCGTTATGCATTGAACGCCGCCAACGCTCGCTGGGGCTCTTTGTATGACGCTCTCTATGGAACCGATGCCATCCCCGAAACTGACGACGCGCACAAAACAGGCCCATACAACCCAGTTCGCGGTGCAAAAGTCATTGCATTTGCACGTGATGTTCTGGATCAAAACGTGCCTCTAGCGATGGGCTCACACCATGAAGCAACTCTGTACTTTATTGAGGATGGTCAGCTGAAGATTGCATTGAAAGCAGGCGGCAATACAACTTTGCGCGAACCATCACAACTGATCGGATATCAAGGTGATGCACGCAACCCAAGTTCAATTTTGTTCCAGCACCATGGTTTGCACCTTGATTTGCAAATCAATCGCAACACCCCTATTGGCAAAAGTGATGCGGCGGGCGTCAGCGATTTAATTTTAGAGGCGGCCCTGTCCACCATCTTGGACCTTGAAGACTCTGTTGCCGCCGTGGACGCCCAAGACAAAGTGATCGGCTATCGCAACTGGCTTGGCATCATGAAGGGCACGTTGACCGAGCAGGTGAATAAAGGTGGCCAATCATTTACGCGTGGCCTTAACCCTGATCGCGTCTACACAAGCCCTATGGGCAACGGTACAGTCCGGCTACATGGTCGCTCACTCATGTTCTTGCGCAATGTGGGTCACTTAATGACTAACCCCGCTGTTCTATTCAGCGACGCCTCTGGCCAACAGCATGAGGTCCCGGAAGGCATCATGGACGCCATCGTGACCACCACTATTGCGCTGCACGATTTGCAAAGCCATGGCGTTAATGGGTTGCGTAATTCACGCAAAGGTTCTGTCTATATTGTGAAACCAAAAATGCACGGGCCTGCCGAGGTTGCCTTTGCTAACGATCTCTTTGCGCGGGTTGAACAGCTTCTTAACCTACCGCAACACACCGTTAAGCTTGGGATCATGGATGAGGAGCGTCGTACCAGCGTCAACCTTAAAGCCTGTATTGCTGCCGCAAGTGCCCGTGTTGCGTTTATCAATACGGGCTTCTTGGATCGCACTGGTGACGAAATGCACACGGCCATGCATGCCGGGCCGATGGTGCGTAAAGGTGATATGAAAAGCAGCGCCTGGATTCAAGCTTACGAGCGGAACAACGTTCTTGTTGGCTTATCTTGCGGCTTGCGTGGCAAAGCGCAAATCGGTAAGGGTATGTGGGCAATGCCTGATTTGATGGCAGAAATGCTTAAACAAAAAATTGCCCATCCTCGTGCTGGCGCGAACACTGCATGGGTTCCTAGCCCTACCGGTGCAACGCTGCATGCCTTGCACTACCACCAAGTCAACGTCAAAGATGTCCAAATTGCGCTAGAACAAATCAATTTAGATGCTGAGCGCGAGACCCTTTTAACTGCCTTGTTAACTGTTCCTGTGGCTGCATCACCTTCATGGACTGAACAAGAAAAGCAGCAGGAGCTCGACAACAACATCCAAGGCATTTTGGGTTATGTAGTACGCTGGATTGATCAGGGTGTTGGCTGCTCCAAAGTTCCTGACATTCACAATGTTGGGCTTATGGAAGACCGTGCCACCCTGCGTATCAGCAGTCAACATATAGCCAATTGGTTATTGCATGGTGTGGTAACTGAAGCCCAAGTAAGGTCAACTTTCGAACGTATGGCTGCTGTTGTCGACCAGCAAAACGCTACCGATCCTTTGTATCGCCGAATGTCTGGTCACTTCACTACCAGTATGGCTTATCAAGCTGCGTGCGACTTGGTTTTTAAAGGTATCCATCAGCCTAGTGGATACACCGAACCACTGTTGCATGCTTGGCGCCTGAAACTCAAAGCCCAGCACTGATTTTCTTAGTCGATGTGCGGCTTCTTCAGCTGTTTGATGCCTTTGGAACCACCGCACATCCAATTGCAGGGGGTACTCAGTATCGTGCACATCGCGTCTTACCGCTTTTTGTGCTTGTAACCTTGGCAAGGGTTTGGCTGCTGCAGTGCGTTGCTACTGGCGCCTAACTGCATATTGGACTCTCGACCTTTTATGATCCTAGTCCTTACTGTTTTGGAGACTACCGAAAATGCCTACGTACCATGTTGAAATGATGGAAGGCCGCACCCTTGAACAAAAACGCAAGCTGGTTGAAGAAATCACTCGCGTTAGTGTTGAAGTTTTAGGTGGGAGTCCTGAATCCGTCGATGTCATACTGACTGACATTAAGAGAGAAAACTGGTCTACAGGTGGCAAACTTTGGTTAGATCGCTCCTAAGTGATCCAATCAAGGCAATGTATTTTTGCCCTTTTAAAGCAATGAATGCTTGTTTTTGCACTCTCCTTACACGCTAACGCATGCCCTGGGGTGGGCTGCTTGCTGTGCGGCAGTGTTTTTTGTTGTGTGATTTAGTTGAATTTTTCTTTTCCCCAAAGCAAGAACGCCCCTGCTGTAATGGCAGGGGCGTTTTGCGCTGTAAGAGCCTGACGATGACCTACTTTCACACGGGAACCCGCACTATCATCGGCGCGAAGTTGTTTCACTGTCCTGTTCGGGATGGGAAGGAGTGGGGCCAACTTGCTATGGTCATCAGGCATAACTTGTGGTTGTACTGATGCAGGATCAGTACAACGAATTCATAGAGTTTGGAATCAGTGTTTTGTTATTTTGACTGCGTCACTTGGCATAACAACCCTGACTGGATGTCAAAGTTATAGGGTCAAGCCGCACGAGCAATTAGTATCGGTTAGCTTAACGCATTACTGCGCTTCCACACCCGACCTATCAACGTCCTGGTCTTGAACGACTCTTTAGGGGGCTCAAGGCCCCGGCAGATCTCATCTTGAAACGAGTTTCCCGCTTAGATGCTTTCAGCGGTTATCTCTTCCACACTTAGCTACTCGGC
>Ga0315907_10001127_pt1 | contig 36667 bp, 32 predicted proteins | sample LakEriMetagenome_3_FD_203525 | JGI IMG/M metagenome (GOLD analysis project Ga0315907, IMG submission 203525) | Freshwater fungal communities from buoy surface, Lake Erie, Ohio, United States - Buoy 12 MA123 | ecosystem: Environmental > Aquatic > Freshwater > Lake > Lake biofilm | place: USA...
GGGTCACTGGTGGTTCCTGGATATGAACGCCAGGTGCTCTTCTATGGCACGAACGGTCTGCTCTCTGGCCGAGTCTCCGTCGAACTGCGGCTCTCGGGCGGCCTGACGATCACCCCATCGGGCCTGGTTTTGGCTTTGTCGGGATCTGGGGAATTGTACGCGATCAAGACCGATCTCCGGATCCAAGGCGGTGCTTGGCCCATGGTGAACGGCAACACCCGGCTCAACGGTCGGGGCCGCTCCCGGCCGACGGTCACTTTGGTGGACCCCGACCCGACTAAGGTCCACCGCACCGATGAAGGGGTCCCGTTGTCGGTGAAGATCGGGACCGAGGGAAACACCATCGCACGGGTCGAGTACCGCACGGGCACGAATCTCGTGGCGGTCTCCACCAACTCTCCGTTTGCATCCCGATGGGCATCGCCCCCGCCCGGTGTGTCCCCGTTGACGGCTCGGGTGATTGACGAGAGCGGTGGCAGCGCCGAATCGGCGACGGTCTTGGTGAAGGCCGCGTCGCCCGGGGCGGCGCCGCTGTGGATCAGCCATCCCACCTCCATCAGCACCAATGCGGGCACTGCCTTTTCCAGTGTCGTGGAATCCCTCAGCACGACTCCGACCACCTACACCTGGTTTCTCGATGGTCGACCCGTGAGTGGGGCCGATGGCCCGGTTCTCACCCTCGCGGCCACCACCCCCAACTTCTCGGGTCGGTACACGGTCGTCGCAAGCAACGCCTTCGGGGCCACGACCTCCGCGCCGGCGGCGATGACATTCCTGCTGGAGCCCGAGGTGTTCTGGAGCCGGGAAATGGCTACCCGTTCGGCCCGTCCTTCGATCGGTGCCGACGGCCTTCTCTACGTCCAGAGCGCCAACGGGCTCCTCGCACTCGATCGGGCTGGAACGGTGCAATGGGTCTTTCCCGGCTGGATGAACGACGGGATCCCGATCGCCGACGACGGATCTATGATCGTGAATCAGGAGAATCGCTTCCTGACTTCGTTGGACGCCACGGGACGGGTGCTCTGGAGCATCGGCACGGCACAGGGAGCGACCGGTCTAGCCCGCGACCGAAGGGGCGAAGTCTTCCTCGCCACGACTGACGGATTCCTGGAACGCCGCGGTCCCGACGGAACCCTCCGTTGGCGGTCGGCGATTGGAGCGCAGGATCCAACCACCCCGATGATCTCCACGCTGTCGCAGGTGATCCTTGGGGCTGTGGATGGACGGGTGCGTGCCTTCTCTAGCAGCGGGGAGAAACTCTGGGAATCGGACAGCCTCGGGGCGCCGATTCGCGGGGGAGCGATCGCCCCCTCGGGCACGCTGGTGTTCTCCGGCAACAACCGCCTGATTGCCCTGGGACCCGATGGAACCCTTCAATGGCAGATCACCCTCCCCGGCACGGCGGGAATCCCGGTCATCGCCCCGGACGGCGCGATCCACATCGGCATGTCGGATCAACCCGACCCCAATCTACCGGTCGCCGGACGGGTTAGCGTGTACGAGGCGGATGGCCGACTGCGCTGGTCCCAACCGGTGGAATACCCCGCACTGCAGGCCGGGGCGATCGCCAGTGATGGCACCTTGTTCATCCCGGTGGGTCACCGACTGGTCGCCTGGAACCGTAATGGCACGCTGCGGTTTCGCCTATCCACCGAGGGAGACAACCTCGGAGCACCGTTGATTGGGTTCGATGGCACCGTCTACATGGCCGACGGCAGGTCCAGGTTCTTCGCTTTGCGGGGCACCCAGCCGATGCCGAGCAACGGATGGCCATGTACCGGCCGCGATGTGCGCGGACGTTCCGACGCCTCCAGCAATGCTGACCCCGACAGCTTCTTCTTCCCGACGGCCTCCAACGGGTTCGACGACGAGGTGTCCACGATCCTCGCGCCGGGAGACGGTTCGCTGGTCGTCGGTGGACAGTTCCAGATCGCCGGCGGGCGTCCGGCCGCGCGCATCGCCGGCTGGAACGGCACGAACTGGTTCTCCATCGGCAACGGATTCACTGGCAAGGTCGTCCACGTGGTGCGGTGGGGCACGAACATCGTAGCCTTGGTGAGCTCCGACCGGCGTGGTGGCGTGGTACCCTTCCCCTACCTGTGGGACGGCACCACTTGGAAGGCCATCCACCAAGGGCTCGCCGACGGCATGGCAGCAAGCCTGGTGGTGCACGAGGGACAACTGCTCGGAAGCGCGAAATTCTCAGGATTAGATGGCATTCAACGCCCCTATCTGGCCCGTTGGAACGGAACCGAATGGGGCCCCGTGGGCGAACCCATGGAGGGCCAGGGCCTGACCCGGTTCGCCTCGGGCCCGAACGGACTCCACGCGTTCATGGACCAAATCGTCCTCCGATTCGACGGGACCCGGTGGGAACAGTTGGGAGGGATCTTCAACGAACCGATTGCAAGCATTCTCGATTCGACTTCCGGATTGTTGGTCTCGGGAGCCTTCACTTTCGGCGGGACCGATCGGGGCCGGGTGGCCCGATGGGATGGCACGAGCTGGGTTCTCATCGGCGGTGGTCTCGGGGGTATTCCTCCCTATGTGAGCTATGCCCAGACCCTCGCCAGCGATGGTCAGAACCTCTATGCCGGCGGCTTCTTCACACTCCCCGGCAGTACCAACGCCGTGGGGATCGCTCGCTGGGACGGCACCCGCTGGACCGCCCTTCGCAACCAGGACGCGTATCTGGGCCTCGAGGACAACCATGTGCGCACCCTCGCCTGGGCCGACGGCCGCCTGTACGCCGGTGGCTATTTCCTGAGGACCGGCGACCGACGTGATCTCCGGCATTTCGCCGTCTTCGACGGTGCCTGGAAATCGCTCGGAAATCCGGTGCTCACCGTGGACCCCCAGCTGGGAGTCTACCTGTTCAACGTCCTCGGACGCCCCTACGTCGTCGAATCGAGCGATGACTTGGTCGTTTGGAGGGAACGCTTCCGGTACCAGCAGACCGATGAACCGTTGTTGGTGCCAAAACCGCCAGGCGACACATCCGACAGGCGGTTCTACCGCATCGTTGTTCCTTGAGCTGGAACCCCCCTCGAATGCAATGGATTGAAGGGGCTTGCTTTGATGCCTCTTTCAGAGCGGGATGTTATGGCAATCCACATTCTGTTTTCCATGAACTCAAAGGTGGGCAGTTCCCAACGATCCGACGGGGCGTGTTCGGACGGCCAATCAGGCTCGTCTCGGACCCCTGAGACACTTTGGACGCTGATGGTGGTCCCCGCTTCCCATGGTTCTACCGAGCACTTGGGATTACTTTTTAGGACCTACAAAGACGCCGTCTGCAACCTGATTCGGAATCATCGGTCTGGGCTATCGCCGGAGGGGGTGGAAGAGCTCTATCAGGAGTTTGTACTCGTGTGTCTCCGACGAGATTTTCTGCTCAAGGTCCATCGTTCCAAGGGACGGTTTCGTCACTTTTTATGGACCTGTGTCCGCAGGTTCTTGATTGATGAAGGGGAGCGTTTCCAACGCCGTCCAGAGGCTCATCTGGGTGGACTGGTAGACAATGGCGTTGGTGATGAGCAGGGCATCCAGTTCCCAGAGGATGACTCAGCGGAATGGTTGAGCATCGATGAGCCCTGGGCCTTGAAACTGGAGAGCATTGCATTGCAAAAGGTCGACCAGCATCTCGATGGAAAGGGTCTTTCGGAGGATATCCGTCGTTCGATTTGCCGCCGTCTGATGGCTTGTCAGGGCGAGGAGCAGACGCTCAAGGAAGAGGCTCGGAAGCTTGGAATTCCGGAGGCCAGGTACAACAATTTGTTTTATCCGGTGCGAGAGTTGTATCTGAAAACCATCCGAGGTGAATTGGGAGGCCAAGTTCCTGCCAGCGAGCTTCAGGGGGAATTTGACCATTTCATACGGGTTCTTACTCGGATTCGTCGAATGAAGGATACGGACTGATTGAGCTGAATCTGCCACGCCGAGTGTTTGGTCAGATTCCAGGTGATTATCGGCATGGTTCCACCGTTTGAAAATCAGCGTTGATCATGAACCACGGCGGCAACGGCCATTTCAACGGTGAGGATGCGGCCAGGCCTTTGGAATCCCCCAGCGCCAGGTTATTGGACCCTATCGAGGGTCCTCTCATTGAGTCCGATGAGGTCCAGCCGGGTCAGGTCATCCGGGGATTCAGAATTATCGAGCGGTTGCAAGCGGGTGGCTTCGGTGAGGTTTTCAAAGCTGAGCAGGTTCAGTTGAAGCGCATTGTTGCTTTCAAGGTTCTGAAGCTGGGGATGGAGTCTGGGGAAATCATCTCTCGTTTTGAGACTGAGCAGAAGGCGCTGGCCCTGATGGACCATCCGAATATCGCGAAGATCATCGATGGGGCCCTCACTCCTAGGGGCAGGATGTTTTTTGCCATGGAGTACGTGCCTGGAGTTTCGGTCACGGATTATTGCGACAGCAGGCGTCTCAGCGTTCCCGAACGTCTCGAACTCTTTCTCCAGATTTGTGACGCCATTGAGCATGCCCACGAGAGGGGCGTGGTTCATCGGGATATCAAGCCCAGCAACGTCTTGGTCGCTGAGAGAGAGAACAAGCCGTTCGCAAAAATCATCGATTTCGGAATCGCCAAGGCGGTGCATGGCCAACTCTCGGACCAAGGCGTGCAAACGCTGAGCAATCATTTCTTGGGTACTCCGGTTTACATGAGTCCGGAACAGGCGGAGCGGAGCGGTGTGGAAATCGATAGGCGCTCCGATATCTACAGTCTTGGGGTTCTCCTATACGAGCTTCTATGCGGTGCCATCCCGATAGGAAGCAAAGAGGAGGCTCAGGGGGATTTGGAGGCGATACGCAAGCTGGTGCTCGAAAAGGATCCCGAAAGACCGAGCACGCGAATCGTTCAGTACAATCAGGAGAAGGCCACGGTGGTCGCCCGCTGTCGGGATTGTGAAATCGACAGCCTCGTGAACGTGTTGTCGAAGGATTTGGACCGGATTGTTCTGCGGTGCCTCGAGAAGAATCGGAATCGAAGGTACTCAACGGTCTCGGAATTGAAGGCAGACATTCAGGCTTATTTGTCGAATGAGCCCTCTTCCATTGCCCCGGTGAAGCCAGAGCGAAGGACTGATGGGGGAAGTGGGGATCGTTTGAAGAATACCGCGCTGGCGGCGTTGGCCCTCTCGTTGGTCGGAATGTTGGCCTACCAGTGGCTCCCAATCACGGACGAGCAGAGGTTTGTCAGGCATTTCAAAGTGCTTTATCCGCCGCCCGCGGGGCAGGCGGTCAAAATCGGCCAGGATTTCAATGTCCGATGGGTCCCAGCTGGTCGTTTCACCATGGGCAACTTAACGAATCTGTCCTCGAATGAGCTCCCCCACGAGGTGGTGTTCCACCGGGGATTCTTCATCTGTGAGACCGAGTGCACGCAATTCCAGTGGGAATTGGTCATGGGAACACGCCCGTCGTATTTCAAGGGAGCAGACCTTCCTGTGGAGCAGGTGAACTGGGAACAGGCCGTCGAGTTTTGTCGGAAGTTGACGGAAAAACATCGAGAGCAAGGCAAAGTGCCCAAAGGTTGGGAATGGCGTTTGCCTACGGAATCGGAGTGGGAATATGCCGCGCGGGCTGGCACGACTGGCGCTCGCCACGGGGAACTGGATCTGATCGCTTGGCATCCGAAGAATTCAGGCTTTACCACTCATCCGGTCGGTAAAAAGCAGGCCAACGCGTGGGGACTTCATGACATGATTGGGAATGTTTGGGAGTGGTGCTCAGACTGGTACGTGCCGTCCTATCCGACTGGGGTTGTTACCCATCCAAAAGGTCCAACTAACGGAACAGCTCGAGTGTTTCGAGGAGGCACATATCAGTCGGATAGGGACTATAAATTGGAGTCCGCTCACCGGAGTGGAATTGCCCCAAAAATTGGAGCCAAGGACATCGGCTTTCGACCCGTGCTCGACCAGGTTCGTCCTCCTCGATGAGAGGGTCTCATGAGGGATTCAACTCCTTTATATCGCTTGAGCGATGATGACGACATTCCTTCTATCGGAGACACCCCAATGGACAAGTTATGGTGTGCATACGTGATGCCCAGCCCGATCAATGGGTGGGTGGCTGGAACAGGGGAGGGGGTGTACGCGGGGAGTTCCACTTCTTGTTGGTGAAGCGATTGCAAGGTTCTCAATCTGACCGGTCCTCCCAGCGCGTCTTGTCACCCGACCAATGGTGGTGCCCTCGGTGAAGCGTCGAAATAGAGGGCTGGCTCAGTAAATGTAAGCATGTTTTCCTGAAAGTGGGTGAAGGGTTGTTTTTCGGCACAATCCTTCAAAAGCCGTGGAAACCTTAGGGAGCCGTCCGCGAGTGAAGCTGGTGCGTTTTTAGACACTCAGACTCACCGTTGGGGTGGGCTCGGAACCTTGGATGACCTGTTCAGCCAGACCCCAGAGGGCCTTGTTGAGGGTCACCTTCGAATCAATGCCCCGGAGGGCACGCACGGTACGGAGTCGACCATTTCGGTCCCGCCGTCCGTCGGAAGCTCCACCGCGAATCAGGTGCTCCTGAACGCGGTTGAGGATGGTCCAGAGGTCGGAAGACGAATCTTCCGCCCGCCGGGCCTCTAGGAGGGAGCCGGGGTCAACCGGAGCATCCTCCTCGAAACGGACCGCCAATGCGGCCCGAGCAAAGGCGAGTTGTTCGCCCCAGCTCATCGAGCGCGTCCGGAAGTCCTGGATGCGCCGACTGACCTGCGGCATGAACTCAATCACCCGCAGACTGGCCCGGACGACCTCGACGGGGTCGAGGCCGGAGTGCCGGAACCGCAACGCCTCGAAGCCCGCCTCGGAAACCACCAGTCCGTTGGAACAGATCCGGCGGTAGATTCCGGCATGGAGCTGATAGGCGCAGCCCGCGTCGTGGGAATTGAGAAGCACCAGCTCCACGTTCCACTCGTCGAGGGTCTGCATCTGCTCTACCTGGCGGAACCGGAGGAGGTGCTTCTGGAAGCCCAGACGCTCGACCTTGCGGGGGCGCTGCTCTTCCACCTGCACCGGAGCCCAGTTGGCCTCGCGTAACCCCTCCACGATCTCCGAGGTGGGCACGAAGGTGTACCTGGGGCTCAGACCCGGCGCCGCTGCTCGGGCGAAAACGCTCGGAGCGGCCTGTTGCAGGGTCTCGGTGCTCAAGGCGCTGGCCTTGAAGTTGATGGTGCTCATTGGAACTCTCTCGCTGTCTGTGGCGGGCCGACGAACAGAGTTTCTTCCGTCCGTGCGCTGCGTTGTTCTCCCCCTACCGGCGCTGAAGCCGCCGTTATCTTCGGGAGGGGGAGTTTTCCGGGAGGAGCGGGCCAGATGGCCTGCATGAAACGACCCGGGAAAACCTGAGGGGAGCGAGAGAGAGCCTCGTTTGAAACCCCAACAGCAGTGATTCTACCCGGGTTCGTAAACGCTAAGCAAACGGGCCACCCTCTGAGGGGTGACTGGCCTCGGGGAGTGTGGTTCGGGGAAGGGAGGCAGGTTCAGGGCTAAGTCCCCGGATCATTAGGACCTAAGGGAATGAAATTATGGCGGACCTCGTGCTATCGGGGATTCTTGAAGGCCGCGGCTTTAGCCAGAGCCATGAGAGCAGCGGATTCTTTCGGCGTTCGAGTTTGGTCGAGGAGGATGTCGAGGGCTGTTCGGAATTGATTCGGCGGAAGCGATCCGAGCCGCTTGAGTTCGGTGCCCCAGCGATTGGCAACTTCCGCTTCCGTGGTAGGGATGTATTGAGCGATGGAATCGAGGTCTTGGAGATGCCTGGCAAGGTCCGCTAGAGCCTCGCCGGCGGCTTCCAGAACTTCCTCCCGCGAGTCCTCGTCGTCAGCCATGTCGTAGGCGTCGCAAGCGGCGTCGAGGGTGTCAGCAACTCCAGTGAGGTCATCCAGCGTTTCCTGAAAGTCCGCAAGGTCATCCACCGTTGTCCCTTTCGCTACCAGGGAGTCCGCATAGTCCAAGACTTTGGCGAGCAGGGTCTGGAGATTTGGAACGGTCTTGTCGCTGATGGGGGAGTTCCCCAGTCGAACTATTTCGGCAAGAATGGTCTGGAAAACGGTTGGCATGGTTGCGTCATAACCTACCGCATTCTGAAGCTGGGCGGTAGAGGCCAAAACTGACTATCCACTGAGCAATCACAACTCCGCCGTGCCCTCGATGTTCGTTTCTGTTTGAGCGCTTGCCGTTCAACTTTGGATGCGTTTTGTCTTTCGCTTTAATCGTCCGCGAATGGCTTTGCGGAGGGCTGCTTCAGAAACCGAGGGCCATGGAAGTTTTTCGAGTGAACGGTTCACAGAGTCCCTGTCAAAATGGTTTGGGTTATAGGAATGGCCGAGCCATTCCGTGAAATCCATGGCTGCCGTGCTTTCGGGCTTTTTCATGGCCCTCAGGAGGTCCCTATAGCCTTGGATTCCGCCACAATCTTCCGGAGGGCAGGCTCCAGCTCCTTCCACGCATGTTGCTAGTTCAGGCAGGGTTGTCGTCTCGGTTTGGATCAGGGAAAGAGTATGCTGCCAACTGTCCCCGAAATCATACTCATAGCGGATGGAATCGCCCGGCTTGATCAGAAGCTTGTTCAATGCGCATTTCCTCTCATCGATGGTCATTGGATCGTAGAGGTCGAAGCTCGGATCTGAGAAGGTTTTGTCCTTGAAGGTAAATTGGTGCAGGTGGCTGTTGGTCCACCCCATAGAGACTTGGATGACTGCATGAATCCAGCCGAGGTGGGCATTTGCTGGAACCAAGAGGTTTCTCCAAATCTGACCCTTGGCATGGTCCAAACTGACCTTGAGTAGTAACCCGGGAGATCGGGTTTGCTCCGTAGTGAAATCGTTTGGCTCAAAAATGTTCATCGGACCCCGGATTCGAGAGCCGGCGTCGTTTGATACACCGGTGCCGTGTGCGCGACAAAACCGTTTTCGGTGTTCGCTCAAGAAGGGTCCTTTGTGGGGCAAGCGGGTTGAACCCATGGATGCCCCGCCGAGGGGCTTGTCAGCGGCCCAGAGCCCACTCCCCCCGGCTCGGAACGTGCGCTTGCGCTTGCCTGAGGTCGTCACCGCGCATTCCCGCCGGTCCAACATGGCGAAACCCTCTCTCTTGGGGCCTCGGGGCGGTCCTCACCGACCCGGTGGTGTCGTCTCACGCCAGGTGGCGTGGCGTTGCAGCCAGAGCACATCCGGGTCGTTCGGTGCGTCGAAATCATCGCGGGGCACCCATGGCGCTCCCAAGGTTCCCCAGCGGTGGGTTTCAACGTGGCCATCCCCGAAGACGACGTTGCCCGAGCGGTTGTGCAGGTGCCCGGGCTTGTCCCGGACCTTCCACAGGGACGGTTGGGATTCCTTGAAGTCCCACTGCAGCGAAAAGGCTCCGTCATTGATGGTCTCGGGCCGTTCCTCGAGGAAGGTCAGGGCCTCGGTCGGCGAGAGTTGGACCAGATCGGAGAACCGGCGGTAGGTCTGTGCGGCCGGAGTCTGGATGCTGGAGCCCATGAAGGCGTTGAGCGAGACTGTGCGGACCCGGGGCATCGTGAATCGCCCCAGGGTGACTTCGCGGGCCGACGGGCACTTCCACAAGGCGGTGTTCTGGACATACGGTGCCAACAGGCTCTGCTTGAGGAAGAGGGTGTTGGTGCAATCGGGCCCGGGCATCCCGAGCCATCCTTGCACCCAGGTTTCGCCCAGCGGGATGTTCTCGCCGTCGAGATTGGGCGGCATGAAATCGGCGTGATCTTGGGCGTATAGGGTGCCGGCCAGCCCGAACTGCCGGAGCTGCGACACGCACTGGGTGGTGGCGGCCCGTCGCTTGGCCCCGGCCAGGGCCGGCAGAAGCATCCCTGCCAGGATGGCGATGATGGCGATGACCACCAGCAGTTCGATGAGGGTGAAACCAGGCGCCGGTTCCGCAGGGCGTCGACTGCCAGGATCATCGGACCGGCCACTGCCAGAATCGCGGAGCCTGCTTGGGAATCTGAGTCTCATGGATCAGGTGTGCTGTATCGTGAGAGATGCGGTGCATACCGACCCGCTTCCGCATCTCGCTCACCGTTGAGGTGCCGTCGCCAGCGGTGGCAATCTCATCAACGCTGATGATCGCCGAGGTGCAGCGGGGCGATTTCAACTGCACTCATTCCTGATACGCGGGGAGGGCTGAGGTTCTTTCAAAGAATCTCAGCCACCTGAAACTACTTCGATGAAAGCGGTGGTGGCCTGTTTGCCACAGCCTTGCGGTCGACCGTCAGGTTCCATCGCCACTGCTGGCCATTTGCATCGGTGGTGATGACGGCCGAGTCCTGGTCGGCAAACACGGCGGAATGGAGATCGGTAGCATGGCCCAGTGGCATGGTGAGAGGTTCTCCGCTGGAAGCATCCCAAACCACCGCCGACCCATCGTCGCTGGCTGTGACCACCCACGGGTGAGCCTCGGCAAATCGGGTGGATCGGACCTTGTCCCGATGCCTGAGCCGTGGGCACAGAGGTTGGCCGGTCCGTGCATCCCAGATCCCGGCCGAGAAGTCCTCGCTGGATGTGGCGATGCGAGATCCATCCGCGCTGAACGTGGCCTGGAGGACTCCATCATCGTGGAACAGGGGCGGTGCGACCGGCTTGCCCGATGGCACATCCCACAGGCGGGCACTCCGCTTTTCCAGCGTCTTGTCCGCCGTGGCGGCCACCAGCCGTGTGCCATCCGGGCTGAATTCCACATGGACAACCGGTGCCTCGTGCTCGAGCACCCTCCGTTCGGAGCCCCGCAGACCCATGAGGTGGATCTGGTTCTCGCAAACAACCGCGAGCGTGGCGTTGTCTGGACTGACCGCGACTCGGGTGATGGCTTCCGGAAAGTCCAGCACCCGTGTCGAGGCTGACTCCGTGTTGGAGATCACCAGGTTGGTTCCACGGGCTTGGACCTGCAGGGCACCCGCCTGGCACCGGAGGGGCAGGGGGGCGACGGAGACGGGCGTAGCACCCCAAGGAACGGCCGCAAGTCGTGGTTTCAAGTCCCAGACGATGACTTTCCCGTCGATGTCGGCCGTGAGGATGTGGTTTGGGTCGTGACCCAAGGAGGCGGTCATGAGCCGTCCCTCATGCCGGATCGTATGGTTGAAGGGGACAAGCTGGTGTTCGTGTGCATCCCAGATCCGGGCCACGCGATCCAGGCTGGCGGTCAAGATACGACTACCATCCGCACTGTATCGGACATCCACCACGGCCTCTCCATGTTTCAGACTGGGCGGAAGCTCCAAACCCGTGGCGAGGTTCCAGAGCTTCGCCGTTCCATCGTAGCTGCAGGTGACAAGGGATTGCTCATCCGGACTGAAATCGGCGCTGTACACCCAACTCTTGTGCATCAAGGGAGCAAATTTCTGTCGGCCGGTCGCGGTGTTCCAGAGTCGGGCCGATTGGTCGGTGCCGGTGGTCACGATCCAGGTTCCCGACGGGCTGAACTTCGCGAACAGAACGTTGCCTTCATGCCCCTCCAATCGACGCATCGGCGGACTCGCCGCCGAATCCCACAAGTAGGCGGCTCCTTCGTAGCCGGTGGCGACCACTTTGCTTCCGTCAGCGCTGGAGCTGGTGAAAGTGGCCGGGACGCCGATCTTGAAAAGCACCTCCCGTATTCCGGTCCGCCAATCGGTCCGGGTGATGGATCCATCCGATTCAGCCGAGAGGACACTCTCGCCATCGGCGGTAAACGTCGCTGATTCGGTCTTCGTTCCCTGACCCAAGCGCCCTGAGAGGGGCTTGCCTTCGAGCATGTCGAAGATCTGGAAATACTGTTGATCGAGAACGATCAGCGCCCGCGTGCCGTGCACCTGGGAATATCGGATCGGATTGGCCGGGAGTTGCCAATCCAGGACCCGCCGGGGGGCCATTTCGCGGAGGACCGCGAGCCTGAGCCGTTGGCTGCCGGTGTCGTCACCCGACGCCCCTTCGAGGTCCAATGCTTCCTGCAGAGGAGGGATGGCACCGGAGTAATCACCGCTCCCCATCCGCGAAATACCCGTGGCCACCCGGGTGCCGACCTGCCGTTGGCGCTCGACGGCACGGTGGTTCCACTGTTGCTGAACGTGGTAGAAGACGCCCCCGAACAGGACGGTCACCACCGTGGCGACCAACCCGATGGTCCGGAGCATCCGGACTCGACGTTCGAGGGTGTGGAGTCGTCGCACCGACCGCCCATTGGCCAAGGCCAGGAGGTCGCTGGTGATCTCGCCTGCAGTGCGGTACCGCAGGCGTACATCGCTCTGGCAGGCCTTGATCAGCACCTCGTTGAGTTCCAGGAACTCCTTGGAGAAGCGGGGCTGGTCGGGCAGTGCCGGGAAATCATTGCGGTCTTTGCCGGAGACCAGCTCATAGAGCACCTTGCCCAGGCTGTAGAGGTCTCCCTGGATGCTATTGGGCCCTTCAGGAGCGATGAATCCGGAGGTTCCGACATAGGTGTTCGCCTCCGACAGCGTAGACACCAGGCTGATATCCGCGAGTTTGGGGCGGCCGCCGACGAACACCACGTTGGCCGGTTTGATGTCGCGATGGATGAGGTCTTTGGAATGGAGGAACTCCAGGGCCTGTGACAGCGCCAATCCGATCTGGACCGTCTGGTGGACGGTCAGGGCGCCACTGGCCGCCAGATCACTGGCCAAAGTGCGGGGACGGTAGTCGTCCGGGACGATGTTCTGCCCGTGGACCTGGTCGTCACCGAGCTCCATGACGTAGTAGAAAAACTCGCCGCTCGGGCTCCACCCCACCTGAAGCACATCCACCAATGCGTCATGGACCCGTGAGATGGGTTCGAAACGCTTGATGCCCTCGTACTCGCGTTGGAAGGGTCGCGCATGGTCGAAGCGCTGACGGGCGACGATCTTGATGGCGCGATACACACCCAGCACCGAACGGGCCAGCCACACCACGCCGTAGCTTCCGAAGCCGATCGGCCGGATCAACTCGTGGTCGGGAATGCTGGGAGGTGGAACCTCCGACGGCATCAGGCCTGTTGGATCTGGGGGCGGGTTCACCGGTCCGAGGTGGGTTCAGGCATGGATCGGGCCCATGAACCGCGGAGGCTTGGGTGTCGAAGGGGCGGGGGAACTTTTCCGCAGCAAATCACACAGCCTGCGCAACAGGCGGTCGCGAATCACCGCCTCGTGGGCTTGGGCGACCAATCGATAATTATGGCGCTGCGGATCCGGGGTTCGACGGTGGGTCATCATGGTCTCACTCGGCTTCTTCCCGCAGAGCCTGCAACTCGGCTTTGAAGCGATTGTTGACGCGGTGTTTGGTGACATAGACATAGGTCGAGGTGACATCCAGCGCCTCGGAAATCCTCGCTGTCGGCCATTCTCTGAGCACGGCCAGGTCGAAGATCTGGAAATGCTTCGGTGACACCTTCCTTTTGACCCGCTCGATCGCCGCGGCCAGGAGGTTTTGTTCCCACTCCGTATCCCAGACCTGTTGGATCCCGGTCTCGATGGTGGGATGGATCTCCTCGGGAAGACTGGCCACGAATTCCAGTCGGCCGGTGCCCCGTTTGCGAAACTGATCCTGCACCCGCCAGGCCGTGGTCTTGAGCAACCAGCCCTTGAAGCTCCCTCGGTGCTGATCGTATTCGAACGTCCGGATGGTTCGCACCACGGTGAGCAGCGTCTCCTGAACCACGTCTTCCGCCTCGGTTTCCGTCAACCCGGCGCGGCGGGCCGCGTTGAAGATGAGCTTCCAGTAGAGGTCGAAGCACTCCCGCCAACTTTCAGAGTCATCCGAGTGTTTCAGCCGGGACAGCAGGCTGGCACGCGTCGGGATCCATGGATCGTTCTCCTCCATTTACTCAAGATACGTTCGCTCCGGGTTGAATCTTTCACTGGCCAGCATGGTTTAGATCGCGACCTTCGACGGTTCCTTGGTCGATGGCCCGAATCCCCGCGACCCAGCGAACCGATGCCCAAGATGCCAAGTGGATGCGATGACGCTCTCCGAGGTGGGGACGAACGTCGACCCGAGATTTGAGCGACGATTCCTGAAAGGACCGGCGCTGGTCCGCCGCACCTCATGCGGACAACGGGTTGCACCGGTGAGCCGAGACCACCGCGTCACGTTTTCGTTGCTGGTGACGAGGCTCGAATGATGGGCCGAGTCGGCCTGTTGGGATCTCAGAGCTGACAAGTTTCCCGTCGTCCAGGAGGTTCACGCCGAAAAGGGCAATTTGCCATTACCATCTGAGCCAAATCGCACCACGTGTCGCCATGTGTCCGTATTTGACGAGGATCATGTGGCTGCCCCGTTGTCGCGCCATCTGCCAGCCATCCTGGGTAAACGCCTTGACGACATCGCGTCTGTTGAGTGTCGGCAGCGCTGGCATCAAAGGGCGACTTCGACTTGTTGCGTCTCGATGGTCAACGGCAAGCCGCGCTCGGCCCGGACTTCCAGACAGACGGCGATCGCTTCGCGGATGTTGGCGAGGGCTTCGTCGCGGGTGTCACCCTGACTGACACATCCGGGTATGGACGGGCACTCAGCGACCCAAACGCCCTCTTCATCGCGCTCAAGTGTGGTGACCAACTTCATCTCCTTGACCCTATCTTCCTTTATCGGCTCTGGAAAGTCGCCCGTTCCGATCCCGCTTCGCATGAGAAGGTGCGATGACCTTGCCGGTGCAGCGTCGCAACCTTGCACCGGCCAGCATGGTTCAGATCGCGACCTTCGTCGGTTCAGGGTCGATGGCCCGAATCCCTGCGACCCAGCGAACCGGTGCCCAAGATGCCAAGTGGATGCGTTGACGCTCTCCGAGGTGGGGAGAGCCACAGGGACACTGCAAGGCAGTGGTGTTGCTGTAGTCGGACTTACGGGTGCTAACATTCCCATTGGGCTGGGTCCGGGGGAGAAGGGCCTTAATCGGGTCAGCCGGCTAGGAGCTGCGGTAACAAAGTCAGATTGTCGATTTTTTGAAAGAAAGCCTCCGCATCCTCCGTAGTTAGGAAAAAGGGTGATTCCGTATCATCCCATACTCAATTTTTGAACAGACACGCTTAATTCCATCTTCCGTAGTCCGAATTCCTTGCACGCCAATATCGAATCGCAAAACCCAATAAGTCAAAATTTTTAAAAGCATACTCTACTGCAATCAATTTTCAAAAACCGTTACCGAGCAAACCAACCAGCCTTGTCACCAGCTAAAAATAGTTGGTCGATCACGAAATTGCTAACTCCGAAAATATAAAACGGCAAAACAATTTAAGATTACTCGTTGCCATCTGTCCCAATAAAATTAACCATGACAATTGCGGATTCAAGAGTATTCTCGACAGCGTTGCCGCCAATGCTAACCTGCAAAAGTCGGCGCAAGGTCTTCAAAGCTTGGCCAACCGGCGCAAGCGCGTTCACTCTCATAGAACTTCTGACAGTTATCTCCATCATCGCAATCCTACTCGGCATAGTCTTCCCTGCTATATCTCACGTCCGAAAAGCATCATTGCGTGCCGCTTGTTCCAACAACCTTCATCAATTGATTCAAGGTGCGATTCTTTACTCCAATGACGATTCAAAAGGAGCATATTCATCCGCAGTTCACGACACAAATGACGTGATGACATTCTTGCACCCTGACTATATTCGAGAACCACGCTTGTTTCTCTGCCCATCAACGCGGAATGCGATTCGTCCGACTCAAATCGTTACAAACCCTATCAACGGCAGAGTGGAATTGTATGATTTAACCGGTTATGCAGGAAATACAACCAACTTTGGGACGAGTTACGAATTATTCGGATTTATGAATTCGACATTTGACACAACGAATTATGAAAAATTTTATTTTGCGGATACTGAAATCAGTGTTCCGGGTGTCAAAAAGACAATCAACTCTGTGGGATCATATATCCATCAGTATGACACTTTTGGTATGAAGGGCATTCCACCTGGGCCATCTCGGATTTGGCTTATAGTAGACGGGGATGAGCCGCCCGGATTTCAGAATTTTCCAGACTCTACAAATAATCACGGTGCCGCTGGTGCCAATAGTGCTCTTTGTGATGGGCACGTGGAGTGGATACCACGATCATCCTACATTGAACGCTATGAAATATCGCAGGATGAGAATCGAAAATCTCATTATGATTAAAACAAATCAGCGCAAATTTCTTCCCCTGATTAAACGTTAAACAAACAAATCAAAAATCCAGAATTTAATTATCGGTATGATACAAATATTTTCCAAAAAAGGTTGCATCCGTTTGATATTGTCGGCAATTTGTTCTCTCGGTTCCGCTTGCATAGCATCGGAAATTCCATACCACATAATTACCGTTCTTGAACAAGGTCTGCAAATTTCCGCTGGTGGGCTTTCGCAGGTGAGCTACTCAATTGACGCTGATCAAGCAACGATTGATAGACTTGCGAAGACCAAGTCACCAGCAATAACCAACTATTTACGATTTACCACAAATACATACGAAATTGATTCGCTGCGAAAAAATCAAACGGCGGCGAAGTCGACAATCTTTGATCAGCGAGGTCAGAACCCTACACCTTTTAAATATGGATGGACGGAACGATACATGTGGAAGAAAGTTGGCGATGAAGTTCCATGGCTAGTTCCATTGAAGGCGCCCGGGGTTGAAAACGATGCGATCGCTAACTCGATCAAAGCGCTGCTTTCATCACAGCAAAATATTTTCTTACATCTCCAAACAACTTTTAGCGCTCCGTTTCTAGTCGGTGGTTCAAACTTCAAATATTCCAGGACCAAAGGCCGCCTGGAATGGACCAGTCCACAAAATCAGCAAATCGATGTCGATGTTGACTTTCGAACGAACCAAATTTTTCTCAAGTATACGGATCCTACTGCCAAGGTGCCGGTCGTTGGGCGTCTCTCTATTGAATCTGTCGACGGATTATCAATAGTTACTGCTATTTCATTCTACTTTCAAGAGATATCCGACAACTTACCCAACCGGATTGTCCACATTCAGAACATTTTTACCTCAGATCATAAAATGCAGCCGGCCGACGATTTCCTGCCTCAAACCCATTACGGATGGAGCCACTGGCTCGAATACGTGAATGGCCAATGGGTAACGAAAACGAAATCAGGTAGAATTACTCCAATTAACACCAACACCCCTGCCATTAGCCTTTTCTCCCGAGGGTGGTTCCGGATCTTCGTGCTTACTTTAGTGATTGGATCATTGTGCTATGGTGGAGTATGGTTTTTCAGAAAATTCTCCACATCAAACACTGTCTCATAAAAGATTGCTTTTGTAGGTCGTTTAAAACCTCTATTAACTGTGGCTAAATTGAATTAAAATCCATGGACCCCGGGCGAAATCAATCGCATCGCCCAAGAGAGACGTCGGGAACGTCTTGGGCTGCATCTTTTCCAGCACCCGGCAAAGCCGCTCAACAATCATCCGGCTCTCGGCGCTCCGAAGTGCCATCCACAACCGAGGACCTGCTTCGTTCTGGCCCAGCACAGCCTCCGCCCGATCAAGGTGTTGGACCTGTCTCGGTACCCAACCGGCCCACATTGCAGCACCATTCCGTAACCCACGTAAATCTGCCGTCCCGGGAATGGAACCGTCGAGGAGATGCATCCTGGGAAGGAATTCCCGCCACTATAATGTCCGACGACCAACTCGCTGCCTTCGACTGACCACGAGCAGCGGTCAACCGGCTTCACTTTGAAACGGAGAAACACATCAGCCGGATGGTCACCGGCACCGACTTATGGCCCGTTGTGGTGATGGGACCGACGCCGCCAAGCATGGCCGAAGCTCGAACCCTGGGTCAAATCAGCCTGAAAACAGCCGTGACTTGACTGCAGGCCGTACACCCATACTGTCAGCCATATTGTGAAAACGACTCTCGTTCTTCCTGATGACCTTCTGATGGAGGCCAAGACCCTCGCGGTCCGTCGGAAGACCACGCTCAAGGCCATTGTTGAAGCGGCTCTCCGTCGGGAGATCCGGCCCTCCATGGAACCGGAAAATCCAGACCCGGCCCGGTTCGAGGTTGGGCCCTTTGGCATCCTCCGTATCCGGAAGGTGTCTGGCAGTCGTGGCACCACGGTGGCACAGGTTCAGGCCGTCCAGGAGGCGTTGGAAAACGAGGAGCTTGAGCGGATGGCCAACACTCGCCGCCCATGATCACGCTCTTGGATGCCAGCGTGCTCATCGCCCTGGGTGATGCCGGGCACGTGCACGAAGGCACTGCCATGCGCTTCTTCGAACGTGAGGCTGTCACCGGAGGTTGGGCCACCTGTCCGACAACCGAGAATGCCTTCCTCCGCATCCTCAGCCATCCATCGTACCCGCGAACGCTGGGGAGCCCGGTGGAAGCGCGGCGGGTGCTTTCACGCTTGATGGCGGCACCGGGTCATCAGTTCTGGCCGGATGACCTGACTCTGACCAATGAGAGGCACCACCCACAGTTGCCCGGGTCCAAGAATCTCACCGACTACTTCCTTCTGGCGCTTGCCGTGAAGCACGGGGGCCGGTTCGCCACGTTCGACACCGGCATCAACGCGGCACTCGTGCCCGGCGGGCAAGCCGTGCTTCACCTCCTTCCGACATCTTGACCGGTCCGGCAAATGCCTCAAAACCCCTCTTGCCAGACAGGCCGATAAAATAACCGTTCTTTTTTGGCTGATACACTCTTGAGCGTCCGCTTTCCGAACTGTGAAGGCAGTGGTGCCCCTCATGAGTGGGAGTCAGGTCAAACCTCCTGAAATACCTCGGGCCGACGTCGCGCCAATTCGAGAAGGCGCAGAGCGGCACCGCTCGGGCGTCGACGCCCCTTCTCCCAGCTAATCGCCGTGACTTTCGACACATTGAGGAGGGAAGCGAATACCGCCTGACTGACGTTCAATCGCTGGCGAATTTCTACAACGTCCTGGGCTGCTAGCGGTTTCACCGGGCTCGGTAGGAGGGCACGCTTGCGGAGAGTCAGCTTCCGCTCGCCGCGGACGTGGTCCGCCATCGCTTCCACACTCGCCACCAGAGCTTCCGCATCGAACGAGATTTCTTTGGTTTTCATGGTCGGAACTGTTGCTTGATGACCGCCACCGCCGTCTTCAGGGACTTCAGTTGGGCTGCGGTCAGGGTTTCGCTCTTCGCCTTCGTATACAGGTAGAACAAGATGATCACGTCGTGCTGCTTCAGGTGGAGGTAGATGACGCGGGCACCGCCACTCTTGCCTCGTCCCGGAAGCCGCATTCGGACCTTCATCAAGCCGCCCGACCCTTGCATGACATCGCCCCGGTCCGGCATAGCCAGCAATTCCGTTTGGAACTTCAGGTAGCTGGCGTCATCCACGAGTTCGTTCACGGCTTCCGTGAACTGGGGCAACTCGATGAAAATCACCGCAACAGTGTATTACCTGGTAACACAAATGCAAGGCTGGTTCAGTCGCCTGTGACTGCACCGGTCGGCGCTTGTGGAACCCCTCTGTCAGCACCGTTCCGAAACCCACGTAAATTTGCCGGTTTGAAAACCACGGTTTTGCTGGGTTCTTTGGGGGCGTTTTCTTCCGGATTGAGCGTCAGCGTTTCTTCCTTCTTCCGGTTTTCTTCCCGTCGGGTCCGCCTGAGGTGATCTGACCCTCGGCTTGCCGGCTCGGAGATGTCTTCTTCCGGCCTGTGGCCAGCTCCGTTGCCTAATCCAGGTGCCTGGATTGTGGCGGGCTTTTCCAAACAGATTCGCGCAACCGCGCGCTGTGCATTGTAGCAACCCGCAGCGGCAATCGTGGAACGTCGACCGACTTGGACTGCGAAGCAGTGACACCGTTTCGGCGAATTGAGGCAACGTGCCACTCAATCCTGGGGCTGCTTTCCTCAAACACTCAGGCGAAGATGAAGGTGGCAGACTGGAGCCACTCAAAATCGGGAATCGTTCCCTGACCCCGTTTCCAACTTTCAGAGTCATCCGAGTGTTTCAGCCGGGACAGCAGGCTGGCACGCGTCGGGATCCATGGATCGTTCTCCTCCATTTATTCAAGGTACGTTCGCTCCGGGTTGAATCTTTCACCGGCCAGCATGGTTCAGATCGCAACCTTCGACGGTTCCCTGGTCGATGGCCCGAATCCCCGCGACCCAGCGAACCGGTGCCCAAGATGCCAAGTGGATGCGATGACGCTCTCCGAGGTGGGGACGAACGTCGACCCGAGATTTGAGCGACGATTCCTGAAAGGACCGGCGCTGGTTCGCTGTATCTCCTACGGAAGACCTGTTGCGCCGGCGTTTCCCAGCAATTCGGTCGGGTTCGAAGTCATCGCACCTCCCAGACCGTGTTCGGTTTCAAGGGGGTGCGGCAGTCTTGATATGAAATGAACACGGTGACCATGCCGACCGACCGGGATCTGGTGAGGTCGTACGCCCGGGAAGGATCAGAAACGGCGTTCCGAGCTCTGGTGAGTCGGCATGTGGACCTGGTTTTTGCCACGGCCTATCGCCAGGTCGGCGATACGGGCCTCGCCGAGGAGATCACCCAGAACGTCTTTGTTCGCCTCGCCCGCAAGGCCACCGTGCTCGCCGGCCACGAAACCATCGCCGGATGGCTCCATCGGTGTGCGATTCTGGAATCCAAGGCCCGCTTCCGGGCCGAAATGCGTCGACGCCGACGCGAAGAGATCGCCGCGGCCCTCGCCGAGACGCAGCGCGCAGGACGCGATCCGACAGTGGATCTGAGTCCGCTGCTCGATGAAGCGCTACTCCAACTTCGGGAAGGGGACCGCATGGCACTGGTGCTCCGATTCCTGGAGGAACGAAGTTTTCGGGAAGTCGGAGCCGCACTGGGTGTGGACGAAAACGCCGCCCGACAACGAGTGAATCGTGCCTTGTCCCGGATGACGGAGTTTTTCAGGCGTCAGGGTGTCGCTCTACCGACGGCCGGTGGAGCCGCCTTACTCCATCAGGCGACCCTGGCGGCTCCGGTCGGTCTCGCCTCGACCGCCTCTGCAGCCGGCTTGGCGGTCGGTGGTCCCGCTTCCGGACTCGGTGTGGCACTGCTTTCCCTCATTAATCTGACCAAGACCCAGACCGCGCTGCTCTGCGGGGCCCTCGTCCTCCTGCCCCTCGGCTGGCAATCCTTCACGGTCGGCAAGGCTGAACGGGAGGTGGGATTCCTCCGTCGGGAATGGGCACGGTTCAACGATCAGTTGTCCGCCAGCGAGCGGGAACTGGCCGACCTCGACCGCGCCTTGCTCCGACTCCGGAATGAAACCGCCGCTCAGCGCGTTGAAATGGCCCGTATCAAAGACGGGATTCCAAAACCCAAACCGGATTCCACCGCCACAAATACGTATCGATGGGATGACAAGGCTCCTCTGGTGCGCCTTCCGAAGCGATTCCTCGCCGCCCTCAATCCGAATGGAAACGCGAGCAATCAGGGCAAATTGCCCCCGGAAATCCGGGGCGTTCTTCAACTCACGGAGGCTGAAGCCCGCGAAGTCCAATCTGCGATCGACCGTTTCACGGCCGCCTACCAGGAGCTGATATTGGAAGTTGCCCGCCCGACTGCACCCACCCCTGAGGAATTGGGCGGCCGGTCACGCGATCAGGTTAGGACCTTTGAATTCAAGGGGCTCAATGAACCAGCCCTTCGCCTTCGCCTCGATTTCATCACCGAACTCAATACAACGCTGGACGTCGAACGATCGAGACTCCTCGACAGATACTGTGCTTTCGGGGAACCGGACCATCGGCTCACGGTCTACCAGTCCGACCCATCATCACCCAACGGGGCCGAACCTAGGGTAACTTTCCGAGTCGAGTCTCCGGACCGCAGTTTATCGACCACCAGACGCCCGTTGAGCGAGGTTCCTCGTTATGTACGTCCACTCATTCAGCCATGGCTCGATGCCGTGGACCCGAGGACGAGGGATTCAGCTACCCCAACAGCGACGCCCACCCATCCATGAAACGGATTCTGCTGATCACCGCAGCTCTATTGATGGGTTGCCTCGTCTTGCTGCGGACGGGCATTGAATCCAGTCGCCTTCGCAGGAATTTGCTCCCGTTGGAGGGGCAAGTTCTCGCCGCATCGAACCGACTGGCCATCGTACATTCCAATGTCGACTCCCGACGCCAAGACCTCGCGAGTGAGATGGCCGAAAGCGATTCCGTTGTCAGAGAACTCGCCGAAGTCGCTCGCCGTCGTTCACAGCCCTCGTCCGACGCGGTGGTCAGCTCCACACCGCTTCCTGACGAGCTGTCCACATGGAATCCAGAGTCACCCTACATCTGGTTGGAGAAACCGCTGTTGAAACGGATGTCTTTTCCTGTTTTCGGACTGGATGGATCCCTCTCGCCACCCGCGTTGGAATTCCTGGCACTGCAACCGGGTGAGGCGAACCGATTGAATGAATCCTTGAAGCGACTCCTGACCGAACATCAGCGCCAGGAGGCCTCTCGCAGTCGGGTGGCGCAAGAACACCTGCCGAATATCGCCAACGATCCAGGCCCCAAGTTCACTCTGCGCATCGAACCGGGGACGGAAGTCTCCGTGGACCTCAGAACCAAGGCCGAGGCCGCTTTGATGGAGCACTTAGGAGCGCAACGCATGGAACTCTTCAACGGCCCCATCACAGATGGGTTGTCGAAACTCTTCGGGGTGCAACCGTTCCAGCCGAGGACTCTCTCGTTCATCCGAAACCCCGATGGCATGTTCATGTTGGCCGATCAGCGAGGTGATTCAGAAATTGCTGTTGCCTGCTGTTTTCCCGATATCCGGTGGAATCTTCCGGAACACCTGCACCACCTGATCTCGGCTGATTTCCTTCAGAACCCTGCAAAGCCTCCGGAACCCTGACGACCTCAAGGGTTGACCTGGAATTCTTCAGTAAAATGCCGGTTTCCTGAAAGAACAGGCCCGGATCTCACGTATCCCTCGAAAGGTATTCATCGATGGATCCCGTTCGAGGCAATCAACCCTGGAGGTTCGGCTTGAGGTACGGCCGCAGTGTCCACGGATCTGACGACCGTGCACAGCCGGCCGAACGGCGCGGAACAAGGGGGCATTTATGACACAGACCAAAACCAAGGTGGGGGTGGTTGCAATCGTTGCGGGCTTCTTGGGAACCGGTTTGTGGATGGAGCACCGGCATTGGAATCGTTTACGCCAACAGCAGGCCGATACGGCTGAGAGTCTGACGGCGGCAAATACCGAGTTGATGATCTTGAGGACGGCATTGGAAAACGCCTCCAACCAATTGGCTCAGGTTGCTGCAGTCCCGGATGAAATGCTGCGGCTTCGGGGTGAAGTGGCGCGTTTGCGTCGTGAGGGCGCTCGGCCGATTCAGGAGGGGCAATCCGACTCCGACAAACCGCGCGCTCATGACCAGAACCAACGCGATACGGCAACCGCGCTCAGCTCCACGATTCCACTGGGCCAATCCTTGTTGACGGGTGGATGGAGGACCCCCTCGGGAAAGCGGGCACTCGTTGCGGTCCAACCGACCGTGGACAACTCCGGTGCGGTGCCGGTGATCACCTTGAGCATCCACATGTTGGAGGGGGATGAGGAAATCCTTCGCACCAAGGGGTACGGCGATCTCCTCGACCCCAACACCGAGGACCCACCTCGACGGATGCTCACCCAGGCTGAATTGCAGGCCTGGCTGGACAACGGCGATCCCAGTTTCAAGATGAACAACCTAAAGCTGACTCTCGAAAGTGGACGTCAGGGCGGATTGGAGCGGCTTTTCGAAACGACCCGTGGTGTTGGAACAAAACTCGATTTTGTTCCCTATCTTTCAGCCGATCGAAACAACGTTCAATTACTGCTCATCTACGGAATGGGAGGAGTGAACGAGACTGGCTCTGCCCAATCACCCACCGTCCCCCATCCTTTCTATCAGTTCCCCTGAGACGTCGATTGGAACTGGCAGACGGATCCGGAAAGGTTTTTAGGTCTGCACCCCACTCCTTCGGATGACGCAGAATCGAAGCAGCGCTCAAGCTGCTGATTCTGCGGCCTCAGGGAGGCGAGAGGAGAGGCTGGTCCCCGAAAAGATGCCGGTAGTTCCAGAGTGACGACTTGGGCCCGATTGGGAAGGTGAGGCCGCCGCTGGTGTTCTTCTCCGGGTTTGCATGGAGTGTGCCCACCGGTGCCTGAGCGCTTCTGCCGTCACCGGCGAAATGAAGGAAGTGATTCACGTCGCCCCCGGCGGTGCGCTCTGCGCTGTAGGTGATAACGCAGTCGCGATCGATGTATTGGCCGTTGAGATAGCGCAACCGTCCCTTTAGTGGCGCCTGGAGTACTGCGGCGCGGGTGGACCCGAGTATCTCCGTGAGGCTGGACTGGATTTGGTCACGCAGGATCGGGAGCTCATTCGTGAGACCGGAGAGTCGAAACCGGACGGCGCGACGGTTGGGATCAGCCTTAGGGGTGGCCTCGGGAATCCGCTCGGCAGATCGCAATTGGAGTTCCTGGAGCTGGAAGCGTAGGTCAGCCCACGCCTGCCGCAGGTCGGCCTGTTCCGAGGGGGTCATCCCGAGGAGGGCCAGGCATTCGGTCGTGGGCTCGCCGTCCGAGGTCAGCACGGCGAAACCGATGTCGGATAGGACACGTTTCGGGAGATAAAAATACGGCCTGTTCGAGGGCCATGCGCCTTCTGTCGCAGGGTCGGGTTCGACCCGGGCTTGGAGTGCGGCCTCGGAGGCGGACCGGAGTTCCGCCCGGGTCGCGGTGAGCTCCCGGGAGGCTTCCGCGAGGTTCTTGGCAGTGGTGTCAACGCGGGCCTGCACTCCGGCGAGCGTGGTCACGGCCGTCGCCTGTTCCGCCTGGAGGCGCGCTCGGTCTGCAGCGGCGTGCCGTGCCGCGTTCCGATGGTGCACACTGGCGGCGAGCGCTGCGACCGCGATGCCGATGGGGACCAGGGATGAGTTCATGGGCGTTGGGGTTCGGAGGCATTGGTCAACCATCCCGCGATGACTGGCTGAAGCCGGTCGGGAAGGGTTTTGAGAGAGAGTTCCCCGCTGGAGACGCTTTGGATTTGGATTCCCCCGTCGGGAGTCCGGATGCCGGTGTAGAGGAGCTGTTCTTTGGGGCCAGACCGTACGACCGTTTCGATGCGTTCGATCCCGCCGAACCGGTTGAACTCGTTCTCGAAGGTCGACTCGGACTGTAGCCAGACGAGGTCGGTCCGTTCGACCCCGAGAATCCCATCGAGGGATTGACGCAGCTGGTCGCGAAGAGCGATTCCGCGATCGGGAAGCGCCGGGGTGATGAGGGTTGCAGCCGGTTTGGAATCGGATCGGACTTGTGCCGGGGCCCAATTGCTCAAGTAGGCGGCGGCGTGGACCTGTTCTTGGAGCACCTTGACCGTTTGCGCGAAGGCCTGGCGGATCGCGTTGGCCTCGGTCTCGGTCACGCCGAGCGCTTCAGCGAGAGGTTCAGCCAAGGAACCGTCGGCGCTCACAGCCGCGATGGGGACGCCAGGCGGGGCGTTTCCGGGCGAGGTCGGAACCGGGACGCTCCCGGAGAGGCGGAGCCGGGGGGCGATCGACTTCGGGATGCGGATGTGAGAGGCGGTGTCCGACCACAGGTAGAGCGAGGCGTCCGGTGCCGAGGCGGCGGTCGCGACCTGGTCGCTGGCGCGGCGGAGCAGGGAACGGGTCTCGGCGAGACGTTCCGAGAGTGCCTTGAGACGGCGCTGGTTGGCCGCCTCATCGGCCTCCGCACGGGTCAGTGCCTGGTTGGTGGCGGCGAGATTCCGGGCGATCTCGGCCGCCGCCCGCCGCAGGGTCGAGGCGGAATGCCATTGGTATCCGACCGGCACGGCCGCGATGAGCAGGCAGGCGACAGCGGTCTGGGTCTTGGTGTAGGCCATGAGCTGGGAGACGAGGATTGCGAGGGCTGAGGAAGAGACAGCGACTCCTGCTGCGGCGATTGCGGCGGTGGTGATCGAGGTGGCGAGCGGGACAGGAGCGGTGGTGAGCGCTGCGGCCTCGAGGGTCCTCGCCGCGAGCGAGGCCGTGACAGTCGCGGCTCCGCGGCGGCGCAGGATCGTGGCCAGGGTTTCGAGCGCACGGGCGGAGCGCTTCTGCGCCGCGTCCTCGCCGACCCCAAGCCGCTGCGCGATCTCCCGGAACGGCCGGTTCTCGAAGTAGCGGAGGAACAGCGTCTGCCGGTCCTTTTCTGGGAGTTCGAGGAGGGCATCGTCGAGGATCTCGAAGGGGCGTGGATCCGTGCTGGATGGTGTGTCCATGGCGGTGCCGAGTTGGGCGGCGTGTTCCTCACGGTTCCGCCGTCTCAGGTCGGTGCGCTGGCGGAGCCGGGCCTCGAGGATCGCGGCGCGGTGAAGCCATCCGGCGAGGCCGCTGCCCGTCCCGATGGAACTCGCCTTCCTGGCGAGGGTGATGAAGACGTTCTGGGTGACTTCCTCTGCGGTTGGTGGATCGCCAAGGATGCGAAGGGCGGTGCCGTACACGAGATTCACGTGTCGACGGACGAGTTCGGCGAAGGCCGCTTCGTCGTGTCGAGCGACGTGGGCTTCGAGGAGTTGTTCGTCTGTGGACTGACCGTCCTGCATGGCGTGGGATCGAGGGGGTTTTGACCGTTTCAGGAAACCTGCCGGTCACTACCGGAATCCGACATGGAAAGTTGATGAAAGACGAAGCAGGCGATTCACCGTCACATTTTTGAAAGAACTGTTGCGGATCTCACGTAACTCTCAAAAAGCATTGGTCGATGACACCCACTCCTGACAGTTCCGGCCGACAATCCTCTTCGTGAAGCCTGATCCCATAGCACCGAGACGACTCGGAGAATCCTCGGCCCCGCCGAAGGGCTCCCAGGCGCGCGCGGGGCGATGGGTGGCTGGGGTTCTCGTTCTGGTGGTGGCCGGGGTGGTGGCCTCGGTGCGACTCCGTTCCCGACAGGAATCCGGCTCAGCAGTCTCCACCGGCAGCCAGGAGTCCGAGTCGGTCGATTCCCACCTGGCTGAAAGCACTGGCGCTCCAGTTCAGGCCCAACCTAGATGGGGCACCGACGAGGTGCTGCGGCGTCTGGCGGCCATCGGGTCGATGACATTGGATCCACGGGAGCGAGTCCGGCTCATCCAGGAGCTGATCCGGAGCGCCGATCTCACTGAGCCTGGTTGTGGAGCCGCTTTCTGGGACTTCGCCTTCGGGCGATTGACTCCAGAAACGGGCTTGGAGCCGGTGTTGGATACCCTGGGTCGTTTCTGGGCCATCGCCGACCGAGACGCCGCTTGGGCCTTCCTGACGGACCCTGAACGCACTTCGACCAATCCTCACGACAGGTTGGGTGACAGCCAATTCTTGGCGCTGAAGGGGCTGCTCTTGGAGTGGATGCGTTCGGATGTGGCGGGAGCGCTGGAGCGGGCGCGATCGTTTTCACAACCGGTGCGCCGGTCGGGATTGATGGTGCATCTCTATTTGGAATGGTTGACGACCGCTCCGAACGATGCGCTGGCGGAATTCCCCAACGAAACGTTCCAGGATGGGATGGGCGGGCTCTCCACCCGCATCCTCTTGCTGGGGATTGTCCAGCAGCAGAATCCAGCCCTCGGGTTGAAACTGTTCGATGCCATTCCCCGTGAAGCTTGAACAGGGGTGGATGATCCAGAGGAGGTCGCCCAGCATTTGGAGTGGATCACCAATCACCCCCAATTGGGTGCCACGCTCATTGAGCGACTGCCCGAAACCATCGCGCGTCCTCTGGTGACGCAGATCGTCGACGCCTGGACGCAGGTCGACCCTATGGCCGCTTTGGAATGGCTTGTGGATCAATCAAAGTTTGCACAAACCGGACCCGATGTTCTCGGCAACCTCTTCAAGCGTCTGGCGGAGGTGGACCCCACTTCCGCAGTGGCCCGATTCGAGCGGTTGTCATCCCAGGATCAAAGCCCATGGGCCCCGGTGCTGGCCGCCGAATGGGCCAACCGCGATCCGCGATCAGCAGTGGCCTGGGCTCAAGCGAGATGGCAGCAGGGCATGGGACCTGAGGCCCTCCTTCGAGGGACCGAGTCTTGGATCAAAACCGATCCGGTCGGAGGCGCGGCCTTCATTCGGGAGATCTTGCCCACGGTCACCCAACCCGCGGAGCGACTTGAGTTCGCTCAACTCTGGGTGACTGCCGAGCCTTCGGCCGGGTTGGATACCTTGCGGAGTCTGGTTCCGACCGAAGCCCTGGAAGCCCGGCTCAAGCAAGCCTTGCCGGCTTCCGTGCCCGCCGATCCGCTCACCGCCGCCAACGCGGCCCTCAAGATCAGTAACCCGCTGGTCCGTGGCCAAACAGTCGCCACGGTGGGGTTCCAGTGGGGGACTCGCCATCCTGAAGATGCCATGGACTGGGCTGCTTCGCTGCCACAGGGCGGTGAACGATCGATGGCAATCCGGGAAATTTACCGGGCTTGGACCATCAACCAGTTCGAGAGCGCGACCACGTCGCTCAATCGCCTCGAACCGCCCCTGCGGGATCAGGCGCTGATCGGCATCATCCACGAGCGCATGAACAACTCAGCGAGCGATGCCGCAAACCTGGGACTGAGGGTCACCGACCCCCAGACCCGCGCCGAGTTGCTGGACTCGGTCTTCCAACGCTGGGGCCGATCCAATCCCGCCGACGCCACCGCGTGGCTGCGGAAGTCCGGTCTCCCGCAGGCCCTTCAAACGCAACTCAGAGCCAGGGTCCCGTAGCAATGGCCACCCCTGACGGACGCAGGTTCGACGTGCGATCTCTATCGTCTGCCTGGATACCGTCATAGGGTCGCAGTGTCGGTGATTTTCTTGAGAAGATATGGTAGCCTCTTGAATGGCCATGACCACTGTAGAACGTTGGATTCGTGATATTCAGAAGTGGCGCTCCGAAGCAGCGCGAGGCGACGCCACGGCCCTCTCCAATATCGCGGTGGCCTATCGAGTTTTGGGTCGCCCCGGCCTGGCCGCTCGATGGTTCAAGAAGGCGGCGATGGCCGGCGATGGCGACGCCATGGTGGATTACGCCTATTGCCTGCAACACGATGCGGGTGTCAGGCGTGATCTGATTTCGGCTGAACAGATGTATCGGAGTGCGATTGGGTCCAATCACATCAGTGAGAACGGTCGCGAGGAGGCCCTGTATCTGCTTTCCACCATCATGCTGCGGGACGAGTCCGATTCCTCCCGCCGTGAGGCGCTCAAGCTGTTGAAGGCGGCGAACGTCGACGGCGACTACCCGGTTGCCCAGCGCCTTCTGGAAGAGATCGTATCCGGCAGGGTGGGGATCGCGTGCACCTGTCGTCGCAGCCTGCGTCCCGGTCTGGCCCGTGTTCATTGTCTGTTGCATCGCCAGCGTCGCGGTCAACCCGACGGTTTGGCCATTGCCGGGAAACCTCCGCGTTCCCGCTCCAAAACCCAACCAACGACCGATGGATCCGCTCGTTGAGCTTCGCGTGTCAGGCACGGTGAACTGGACTAAACCCCATGAAACCTCGAATTGCTGTGATCGTGTCTGTGGTCTTTGTCAGGCGAATGGAACGATTGGTTTTCGAGAACGAAACCCTGCTGAGGAACTCCTTCCATGAGCACCACCACCGCTGAAATCGTGCAGGCGATTGAGCCCACGGCCGTGCGCGTGTGGACCGAAGGACGCCTCGTGTTCATCGAACTGCACGACGGACGGATCGTCGGATTTCCTGCCGACCGATTCCGGATCCTCGCTGGCGCCACAGACGATCAGTTGGCGGAGGTCCGGTTGGAACTGGATGGATACGCCCTTCGTTGGGAGGCATTGGACGAGGATCTCACGGTTCCCGGTGTCGTCGCCGGCCAGTTTCAGTTGCCCCCGTAGTCGCGGGTGAACCTGCGTCCCAGACGTTTCTGAACGGCTCGGCCTTCGCTGAATGGGTGAGTCGACATCTGGACCCGGTGAAAGCGCCAAGTGGCTGGCTATCACAAGGCGCGTCTCGATATCTCTGTGTCAGGCTCCACCCGACCCTTGTTGCTCACATACCGGTGGGTAGGTCTCACCTCTCAGGTGCTGGCCTCCTCGACCGTTGATGCCCGCCCTTGTTTCAGCGATGGCTCTCTCGCCAGTGGCATGGCGCTCACGGCAACAGGATCGCGCGGTAAAAATGCAGTGCTTGCCCGCTGGTATTCGGATCGGCGAACCGCACGCTTCCGAGGTCGTTCGTGAGGACGGCGGCCTCGGTCCAGATCTGGAGATCGCTGGAGGTCTCAATCCGATAGCGCTGGCCGGGGCGGCCCTCGATCTGAAATTCCCCCGGGCCGGTCAGCAGCTCGAGCGATAGTTCCTCGCGGATCGTGAGGGACTGGTCCGGCGCGATATTGCGGAGGCGCTGGATAACACCGGAAGGCCAACGGACCTCCACCAGATCCGCCTGCGCCGCATCCCCCAGCCCGATGCTTGCGACCAGTCCATCCTGATTGCTGCCATTGCCGCCGCTGATCGCGCGAGTCTGCCAGCGCGGTTCGCCTCCGATCATGGCGCGCACGCGCACGACGGCGCCGATCCCCGCCCGGTTCGACAGCGCGCCCAGACATCGGATTTTGAGCCAGTGATTGGTGCCGGGCTTCGAGAGATAAAGACCGCTGTTCAGTCCGGAGTAGGTCGGCACGAAGAGGTCGGGGTATCCATCGTTGTTCGGATCCGGCCAGGTGACGCTGCTGGAGGGGAGCAGTTCGCGCGCGGGCATCGCTTGGGTGATCCGGCTGAAAGTGGATGCACCTGACGAAAGTCCCTCGTTCCGGAAGAGCATTCCTCCCGGCGCGACGGTGCTGATGAAGACATCGAGCAGGCCGTCGTTGTTGAAGTCTCCCCAGCCGGGCGTGAGCGATAGTCCTGAGCTGCGCGCCAGGCTACCGAGGGTCACGCGCACGAGCGTTCCCGCATCATTACGGTAGAGGAAATTCGCCTCATCAAAGTTGGTCACCAGCAGGTCGAAGTCGCCGTCGTTGTCATAATCAGCCCATGCGACTCCGTACGAATTGCCGCCGTCGGTCACGACCGCCCCGGCGGTGATCTTTGAGAACGTCCCGTCACGGTTGTTGCGATAGAGGAAATTGTTCACGCCCGAACGGTTCACCACCACCAGGTCGAGCCAGCCATCGCCGTCGTAGTCGCCCCAGGCGCATGCGGTGGACGCGCCGACATCCCGTACCGGTGATCCCGTGGTGATCCGGGTGAAGGTGCCGTTGCGGTTGTTGCGGTAGAGCGCGTTGTTTCCCGCATCGTTCACCACGAAAAGATCCACCCAGCCGTCATTGTCGTAATCACCCCAGGCGCAACCCTGCCAGCTGCCCTGTTCGGAGACCACCGCCCCGCTCGTCACCTTGGTGAACAATCCGTTCCCGTTGTTCCGGTAGAGGAAGTTCGCCCCGAAATTGGTCACGAACAGATCGAGGTCACCATCGTTGTCGTAGTCGGCCCACGCTCCCGCCGTCGAGTTCCCTCCTTCGGAGATCACGCTGCCGCTGGTGATGGCCGTGAAGGTGCCATCTCCGTTCCCGCGGAACAGCGAATTGCGCCCGCCCGCCCAATTGGGAATGAACACATCCTCGTTCCCGTCACCGTTGAAGTCGCCCCACGCTGCAGCCAGTGCGCCGCCGCCACCGGAGACCAGTGGCCCGGATTCCACCCGCTTGAACACCGGGTTGGCCCGTTCGTCATCCTGGATCGTCACCCAGGCGCGCGAAGGCAGACCAAGGACCGCGCCGGCACTGGGATCGCGCAGTGTGAGGACGAAGCTCTCGTCATTCTCGGGGTTGGTATCGTCCAGAAGCGGGATGGACAGCGTCTTGAGCGATTCGCCTGCGGCAAATTCGAGCACGCCGCTCGTGGTGACGAAATCCGCGCCCGCGATCGCCGTACCGGAAGCCGTTGCGAACGCCACCGAGATCGGCAGGTTTGTGGCACCGCTTCTGCGCACCTGGACTGTCGCCACCGTGTTCGTCTCACCGATATCAAAGACCGGGGCAGACCACTCGACCACACCCCCTGGCGGTTGCGAAACCGCGACGACCACGTTGTCCAAACCCCAGCTTTCGTTGACCGCCGATTCAAGCCCTCCTGCGCCAAATCGCAGCACCAGGCGGCCGCCTGAATGCGCGAAGGTATTCGTCATCCGATACACAGAATCCGTGCCGCCGGAGTAACTCGGCACGGTTGGAAAGCCGAGCGTGTTCAGCTCAGACGCCCCGGTGCCGCCCGCGTTGAGGCTGTAGGGATAAGCATCGGGATAGCTCTGTCGCAGACCGGCGTCGCTGCTGTTGCTGAACGTGGCCCGCAGCAGCGTCCGCTCACCGCCTACGCTCCATTCCCACAAATCGGGTCCGAACCCCGTGTTGCTTCCATCCCAGGATTGGATCACCAGCAGGTCGAAGCTCACCGTGACGGCCGAGTGCGCCGGCAGATTGCCGAGGGTCAACGTGGTGCCTTCGTTGGCGAAACGCCCAAGGAAACGGCGCGCGCCTTTCGGCGTCGCGGCGAACGACGCGGGCTGCCATTCGGAACCCGCGTTTCCAGCGGCTTCGAAGTTGTTCTGGTACACCGTCTGAGCCTGGGCGGACGTCAGATGAAGAGTGAGCCAGAGCAGCCCAGCCAGCATTGACCTGAAACCCAGTGAGTCAGGCAATTCAGCGGCAATGGCCCGGGTGAACGGTTCCAAGCGCTGGCTAGGCCGAAACACAGTGGGAAGCATAGTCGGGACATTAAGTTCTCTCGATAGGGACTGGCTAGCCGCACTTTCGCGACTTTCGCGACTGGGCAGCGATGTTGCCCCAAGGCGTCCTTCATTTTGTCGTGCACATGCTCGATCGAGCCGGCGCAGCATCCGCCGTTGCCCTGGTCCTTCACTCCAGCGGCTGAAATCCGGGTCTCTTCGAGCGGTGGGTTTTTGCAGCATCACGCAGGGGTGAACTACATCTCCCACAGCTTCGCCAGAGGCACGTCCGGCGATTCGCCCAGCCCGAGGGAGCAGCAGCAGATTTGCGGAACCTTTGAGAAAGAAGCGACCAGGCCTGGGGTTCCGGTTCACGGACAGTTTGGTTGCGCGAGACCGCTCGGTTGAGCGGAGCAGGTGTCCAAGTGCTGTGTAAGCGACCGTCCAATTGCTGGGTACACGACCGTCCAATTGCTGGTTTAGGGCGCCGTGGTGACGACAGGTAACAGCCTGGTTTTATCCGAGGCCTCCGCCTCGAATCGCTCAGGGCTGCTTCACCGGAATGGTGATCCGGCCGAGATCCAATGACGAGGCAGTGTGGTCACCCGCCGGTACGACGACCTGCACCTCTCGTCTGCCCAGCTCTTTTCGAAAAGACCGCTGGTTCTTGTCGTCGTGATCCGTAGGCGGCACAGAGACTCGCAGTTTCAGCGTGTAGGTTCCGGCCGGCACATCGTCGAGGCGGAACGAGCCGTCGGGCTGGATGTCGGGGCAGAACCGGCGAATCCGTGCCTCTTGGCGCGCATACGCCCGCATTTGCCTCACCGTGTCCGGCATACGGCTGAACTCACCCACTTCCAAGGTTGGGCAATCCATACAGACTTCTTCCAATGTTTGCAGGTCATCACGCCACTGGTGACCGGCGACCGGTCGATCCAATTCGAGCCGGCCCACCAAGGAGCGACCCAGGGTCGTCAGGGTCACTTTGGTCACCCCGCTGGCCATGACATCCACCCGCTGTTGTGGCCCCATGCCGATGATACCGACCGGGCCCGGAGAAAACTTATACAAGCGTCGCAACGCCACCGGCCCGGGCGGAACATGGCTGAACCGAAAATGCCCCTGTTGATCGGTGGTCGCTCTCGTCTCGAGCTCGACAGGCCATCGGTCCGAATCCGAATCCGAATCCGGCAGCCATGCCTTCAGCGATACCTGCTGGCCCGCCGTCGGTCGGCCCGCGGTGAGCAGCACGCCTTCGATGATGCCCCAGGGCTGTAGGACGATAGTGGTGTCCTTTGCCTGCTTGGCGGGGATCTCCGCGAAACCGGCCTCGTGCGTCACCACCAGACTTTCCGTGTTCAGCCGCAACTCCAGAGAGAACCGGCCGGCGGTATCAGTGATCGCCTGCGGGGCTTGGGTGCCGGAGAACATGCGGTTCTCGCGGACGAGAAATCCGAAGCCGAGCCCGTTGAGCCCCACCACCGCGCCCGCGACGGGTTGCCCTGAGGCATCCACCACCCGCCCGTTTGCGGGGCCACCGCGGCGCAGACGAAACCGGAAGGCATGTTCTTCCGCGGACAGGGTGCGTTCGTCGGACACCGCGGGATCGAAGCCCTCCGCTGTCACCTCCAAGAAAAACGGCTCGTGAGGATGGTTCTCCACCACCCAGTTGAATTGCCCGTCGTGGCCATCGCCCAATAGGTGCTCTCCCAGGCCACTGCTGTGCCTCAACACGGTAAACCTCGTTACCGGGTCACCGGAGTCTTCGTCCACAACGGTACCGCTCAACCGGACCGTGTCGGCCGGCGGAGGTTCCGGCTGCGGACTACCGGCCTGCTGATCCACCGACAGTCGGAACGAGAGCGCTTCAGAGCCCGATTGGACCTCTTCGATCGCCGTCATGAAACCGGGTGCCGTTATCTCCAACTGGAGTTTGCCAGGCGGGAACGAACCGAGCGCAAAGCGTCCGCCTTCGTCGGTTTGGGCCTCCAGCCGGGACCGACCGACGTGATGGAGTTCCTTTACCCGCGCCTGGGACAGAGGCAGTCCGTCAGAGTCCATCACTTGTCCAGCCACCTTGAGTCCCCGCCGCAGGATCACGACATGGTTGGTGGTCAGCGATGCAGGCCCCTCCAGCGATACCGCCTCGCGGATGAATTCCGGGTGGGTGACTACATAGCACATGTTTCCCTGATTTCCCCGAAGCACTGGCATCTGTTCGCAGCGAAAGCGGCCCTGGGCGTCGCTCATCAGGTCGCTGAGGCGCGAATGGAACGCGATGTTCTGTCGTTTACTCCCCATCATGCCTGGCTCGATGAAATCGATCCGGGCATTGGCGACCGGCGTGCCTGCCTCATCCTGCACCACCCCCGCAAGCAATTGGCCGGGCTCGAGGAGGCATTGGTAGGTGAGCACGGGATCGGTGAACTCGTGGTGTCGCCATCCCACAGTGACTGGCACATGGCCGGGTGCTGAAACCCAGAGTGTCAGCAACCACTCGGGGGGATTCGTGATGGGAATCTCGGCGTTGCCATCGCGATCGGTGACCCAGTCGAGGTGGATGGAATCGCCTCGCCGTCTGGAGTACATGGCGATGATTTGGGCCGTCAACGGGCGATTGTCCGTCGTAGAACGGACGTTCAGCAGAATCTTCGAGGTTTGTTGCTTGGTCGGAGTTTCTGCCGTTGGTGAAGACTTCTCGGGAACAGGTTGGGTCGTCGGTGGGACCTGGGCCGGGAGAAGCGTGGCCGCGGTATCCGGCGCCCCAGGGTATGCCTGTGGCGAAAGCCAGTGAATGCCTGCGGTCACCATCACCAACGCTGCGACGGCCCACGGCATCAGCCGGCGAACCTGCACAAGCCACCAGTCGCGCACCGCGCCAACAGCGAGCGTTGTTGCGGCTTCGCTGGCCGTATTCGCCGCGGCCGCACTGGCGATGAGGCCTGCAAGACCCGCCGGTGCTGCGACGGTCGGCAGGTTTCCCAGCAGTGCCACCAAGCCGACTGCGGGTACAACGACACCGCGACCGGCGAGCCACGTTCGGAGCTTTTCCACGGCGCGGCTGACGCGCTTTTTCGCAGCCTCTTCGTGGATGCCAAGCGCCTGACCCACGGCGCGGAGCGGTTTGCCTTCGAAGTAACGCAACAACAATGCATCGCGATCCGCGGCAGGCAGCGCGGCCAAGGCGGCGTCGAGCTGAGGTTCCACTTCCTTCCAGTGGTCGGGCACGGACGGTGCGTCGATGACGAGGGGTTGCATTGCGGCGAGGGATTCGTGGTGGGAACGGCGGTGTTCTGCCCGCAAGGCGCGGGCGGCCACGAAGCGCGTGGTTCGGAACAGCCAACCGGACAGCATTACCTGAGAACCGAGTGAGCCGGCCTTCCGGGCCAGCACGAGGAAGACCGCTTGCGTGACATCATCGGCCAATGGCGACGCGCCGACCTGCCGGCGGGCGGAGGCATGCACGAGGCCGATGTGACGACGGACGAGTTCCGCAAACGCGGTCTCATCGCTTCGGGTGACCCAGGCTTGAAGTAGTTCGGAGTCTTTCATGTGCGCTTCGTTTCACCCAGTAATCCCCGGTCACCGGCGAAGGGGACAGGACGGGTCATAGACCATCGCCATTGGCAGGCAAACGAAGGGCGTCCCAATCATCCTCTGCCGTCGGATGAGGGTGCAGCCTTCAAACAGGAGTTTTTCGAGGCGGAGCAGAGGCTCGTGAGAGAGTTCCTATGAAGCCGAACTGAATACCCGTGGAAGCACCGCGATTGCGCTCTGTTTCCATTTCCATACCCCCTGGGTTCGGGCGAGCCGAGGCAGTTCGTTCGTCATGAGGCCACGGCCGTCGGAGAGCGCTGTCGGTGAACTGTGCTTTATCCTCAGGCAAAACCCATCCGAATGGGGCTCAGGAGTGGACTCTGTGCCGGAGCCAACTGGAATTAGTATGAAACCTTGAACGTAGGCGAGTCCTCAGGTCGACTCTGACGCTTGTCGTACAGGCGGGTGGTGGAGATGTCTGAGTGGCCGAGCCACTCCTGGACTTTCGCGATGTCGGCCCCGTGTTCGAGCGCATTG
>Ga0315907_10001129_pt1 | contig 36650 bp, 53 predicted proteins | sample LakEriMetagenome_3_FD_203525 | JGI IMG/M metagenome (GOLD analysis project Ga0315907, IMG submission 203525) | Freshwater fungal communities from buoy surface, Lake Erie, Ohio, United States - Buoy 12 MA123 | ecosystem: Environmental > Aquatic > Freshwater > Lake > Lake biofilm | place: USA...
TGCCATTTGTAGTAAAGCTCCCACAGCTCACCACACTGTCATTCCCGCTATCGCCAAATCCACCAGCGTCGTGCGCGAACAGGTAGGCGACAAATGTCTGACCACTACCATTAGTAGAAAAGTCAGAACCAACACTAAAAACAGTAGAAGTGGGATCCTTTGAATTAAACTCACTGCTTGCACCAATAACGGCGCTGGTTGTATTTAAATACAACTTCCTTGTCCAAGCTGGTGATGCTGCGCTTCTATGCCAAACAGTCCAGTTATCGGAGTAGCTGGTCGGCTTAATAATCACGCATCCTGGCGTTGAACCAAGCGAATGAGCGATATCTTGCGAGGTGCCATTCCCCGTATAAGTCACCACATCAAAGAACTTGGCCGCCTTGCGGAAGGTCCAGGAGGCGTAGGTGGCGGCGTTGGTGTTGTAATCAGTGTCAGCGCCGAGAGAATAACCTGTTGAACTGAAGCTCGTTACGCCAGTCAACTCTTCTAGTTCTCCTGTTGTGCCATTAGACGTAAGAGATTGTGTTGCCCCTCTTGCTGTATCAACAAGTCTGTGATTAGTGGCGCCACTGCGCCCTTTCGTCCAAACCAAACCCCCCTTACCGCTCAGATCAATCCCATTCGTGATCGTCTGCGTGCTGCCGTTGCCGGTATAAAGCCAACTTTGGAAGCATTCCTCAATGTAAACCTTTGGTGCGCTGGCGGATGCAGCGAGTGCTTTGCTGTTCAGCATCAGGCATCACCCACGCGAGCGCCGTACACTTGCGTGCCGACTTTCCACAGCACAATAACCGTGTAACCGGTGGTATTCAGCGTCGGTGCATTGCCGCCGCCTGTCTTCCACACCACGCCACTACCACCGAACGTCGAATCACTCCAGGTCAACGTGTAGGCGCTGCCGTCATCCACCATCAGCGTGACCGATTCACCCGCTGCAAAGTTGGTGGCCTTGGGTGTGCGGTTAGCCCCGAGCGTGATCAGTTGGATGCTGCCGTTGCCAGGGTCGATCTCAAACGCTGCCCCATCAGTGATGGTGAACACGTCCTCAAGGATCGTGCCGATGATGGCTGGATCAGTGAGCGTTTTGTTGGTGAGCGTTTGGGTGCCGGTGAGTGTTACATCACCCGCAGGTAGGCTTGTAAGTGCGCCCCCTTCTATGACGTAACACTTATTTTCGTCTGTGGCGTAACAGATCTCACCCTCTTGCAGGTCAGCGATGCTGCTGTTGAGATTGCTGTAGGTGCCGCGTGCAATGCGGACAGGCGTGCGGGTTGCTGGTGTTGGCATCAGTTGAAGCTCCCGCCGTCGATGGTGCTGCTGGTTGTCACAATGCTACTGCCATTGGCGAAATTGCCACCATCGACGATCACAGCACCGCCTGCCTGTGCCCAGCTAAGCGTGCCTGCTGCGTTGCTCACCAAAGCGTAACCAGCTACGGCCGCATCGGTTGCGGGCAGTGTCCACGTGACATTGCTGGCAACCGTAGCCGGCGCTTGAAATGCAACCCAGTTGCTGCTGTCAGCGTCAGCAAAGCGCAGATCTGACTGGGCGTTAAGCGTTACATCACCAGTCAGACTGCCGCCGGCTTTGGGTAATGCGGCAGCAGCCAGGTCATAGGCTGACTTAACTGATGTACTAGATGCGGCAGTCGTGCTTGATGTTGTGGATGTTGAGTCGCTGATTGCATATATTGATGATCCGCCATTAAAAGCCACACCCTCGCCAGCATCTTGAAAAGTGATGCTGCCTGTCATTGTGCCACCAGCCTTAGGCAATGCCGCTGCTGCAACCGTTCCAGCTAAGTCCGCCAAGTCGTAGGCCGATTTGACTGAATTAGGCGTTGCGGCTTTGGTTGTGCTGGTGCTGCTAGTGGAATCCTCTAGCTGAACCGTGCCAATGACAGTGGTGCTAGCAGCTGTGACTTTGGTGCCGTCGATAGCGGCGCTGGCATTGATGTCTGCATTAACGATGGTGCCGTCAGCGATCATCGTGCTGGTGACAGTGCCAGTGTCGCCAGTGCTGACAAGCGTGGAATCTAGGTAGGTCTTGCTAATTGCTGTGCCCTGCCAAGTGCCAGTACCGATGGTGCCAACGCTTGTCAGGCTGCTGCTAACCACGGCGCTGCCAAGACTGGTGGCATCCAGCACCTTGGTGCCAGCAATGCGGTATTCCTTAGCGCTGGCGATATTAAGATGCTCGCTGAATGTCCACGCATCGGTGGCATCGATCCAGCTAATCGTTTTGTCGGTGGTGCCTTTGAGTGTGACGCCACCACCATCGGCTGTCACATCGGATGGCGTGGTGACCTTGCCAATAACAATGTTCTTATCTTCTACATCTAGCGTCTGAGTATTGATAATCGTTTCGGTGCCGTTGATTGTTAGATCGCCTTGGATGATGACATTGTTATCAAAGGTTGCTGCACCGGTTACATCAAGCGTGCCAGGGATATCGATATTGCTGGCCCACTCAACACCAGTGCCGGCGGCATCGGTTTGCAGCAGCTGGCGCGCTGTGCCATCAGCAAGCTTGCTGACGGCAATTTCAGCATTGCTGGCAATGGAAGCATCTGTGATCGGAAATGCCGGGATCAGACTCCATGGCGTATAGGACAGCGCAGTCCATGCTGAACTGCCATCGCCAATCTTCCACTTGCCGGTATCGGTTTCGTATCCCAGCTCACCGGCCAGCAGTGTTGGATTGTTAAACGTCCAGTTCGCGGCCGTATCGCGGCGCTGCTGCTGGAATGCGAGAACAGTGGTAGTCATGCCGATGCGCCGCCGTTTACGATCAGGATACGGGCAGGAGTGGCGGCAGCGCCACCAGCGTCAAACATGTACTCTCGAGCGGGCGAGCTGGAAGAGCTGGCAGCGTCAAATATCAAATCACTTAGATCAATGGCATAGGTTCTCAGTTCAACCTCAACGCTCCACAGGTCGCAGGATCCATCTGTGATGACTGGTGGCGATGCGTAGCGCCATGCATAATCAGCAATGATTCCGACCGGCGGCGAGTCGTATCCATTCCAAACTTCAACAGGAAGGAAGAAAATCCCATAGGTTCCATCCTGTGCGATGTAATGCGCCTTGATCAGATCTAGGTCAGCCTCACTAATGTTATTGAAAGCCAGCTGCAGCGTTTGCTCAACACGGCGGTTGCCTTGCCGGTAGGCGACCGTGCTGCCGGATAGTGCGACCTGCTGCACCTGCGGCACATTGCCTGGTACATAGGTGCGAGCTGATGGGATGAGAGCAGGAAACGCCATGGCTAAATCGGCACCGTTTCAAGTTCAACCGTGAGGCTGTACCGCCGAGGCGATGCGATGCTCACATCAAAAGCGCCGATATATCGCCATTTGTAGGTGGCCGAGCTGACTGGCGGTGTGGTGTAACCGCCCCATACCTCAGCCGATAGATCGAATGGGATCAGGCTGCCTTCCTGTCCTGCGTAATGATCGAGGATTTGCTGCGCTTCTGATTCCGTCAGATATTCGTAGCCGAGCGTCAACCGTTGCGCGACATAGGCTGAGCCTTGCTTGAAGCGCACCTCACCGCCACTGGTGCCTTTGTAGACCTGCTGAGGGATATCGCCCAAACTGAGCGATCTCGTGCGCGGTGCTAGCGATGGGAATGTGGCCATCAGACGACGGTAAAGCTGCCGTTTAGCACTTCAGTGCTGATGATAGGCACGGTGCTGCCATTGACCGGAAACTGCGCTGCCTCAATGCTGGTAGTGCCATCGGTATTGTGATCGATTGATGTGATCTGGTAATACTCAGTTTCGGCGCGGTTGTCGCCTGCGCTGCTGATCCGTTGCTTTTGCACCCGGATGATATTTGTAGGTATCAGGCCAGTGGTATCGAGCGCTGTCTCGAATTGAATTGAATGCACCGAATAACGGCGTCGCGCTAAGAAGTGCTTGGCGTAGATGATGGCATGGTTGCGGTTTGAGCAGAAGTCAGACATATCAAACTGCTCTACCGGCGCGTCAAGGCTGACGCCGGTGTAACGCACCTGCACGCTTTGCTGCGTGCCGATGGCGTCTGGGTCATTCTTGCGGAATAGGACGGCAACATTCACATCAGACTTCTCTGCTGCGCTTACGTATGTCTTGCTGTAGCTGCCCGGCAGGATCTCATCCTCCGTAAACGTAGCCGCAGGAGATAGCGTTGCAGTGCTTATCTGATTGCTGCCATTCAAAGGCAGGACAGGAGCAAAGCGATATTGCCCGCCAGTCGAGATGAACGACAGAAGGAAAAATGGCGCCGTCTCGCTGAGCAGTTCAATGATGTTCACTGATTCAGCGATGATGCCGTTGAAATGCAGGCTGTAGTTATTGCAGAACGTCGCCAGCGTCGGCATGTTTGTGGTGAGGATCGGCCGCGATACATCCGGTGTTGTGCCAGCTGCTTGCCGCTTGAAGCTGGTGAATAGGTACATAGCCAGATCCACCAGCTGATTGCTGGCGCCTTGCGTACTGCCTGCTGCATCCACGCTGTAGAGCGCGACTCGAATCCCTTGCTCGTAGTAGATCGACAGTTGCCGCGTTGTCGTTGGATAGGATCCAGCTTCCGGTGGATCGTAGATATCACCTACCACCTTCAGGAAAGTGATGTCCGCATACGAAGAGTTATCAGCGGTTGGGGTGCTAGCTGGGTTTGGGTATTTGCTAATGACATACTCAGTCTGCACACCGGTTAAAGTGCCTGTGCTGGCTGGGTTGGCCAAGTAAAACTGATTATTCACTCCAACAACCGTCCGTTTTAACGTGACACTGCCGGAGGAGAAAGGCAGCCAGAAAGCCGACGGATTGAAATAGCCAACCCCGTAGTTGGGATTATCGATTAGATCTAGTGGCGTATCAACCAACCCGCAACCGTAGGCTGCTACTCCAGTTTGGTTTATCGCAAATTGTGTATTGGATGGGAGCCCGGCTGCCGCAAAGTATGCGGCCGAGATGTCCGCGCCGCTTACATTATCAAAGACCTGAATCGTGTAAAGAATAACAGAGTTTGAGGTGTCGCCAGTACCTCTCGCAACTGTACGGATTCCGCCATACAAGCCAGTGAACCAATCCTCGCGAACGGTTGATTCACCTGAAGCAGGTAGAACCTCTGTCACATACGAATAGGTTTCATTTCCGCAATACAACCCCGCGCCGAGAATGGGGCACGTACCAGGTGAGGCCGCAAGCGTGGCCGCGCTGTTGTAGATATTGCTGATCGTGATCGTCTGATCAGCAAGAAATGCCATGCAGCGCAGCCCCACCCATGTGCGGTGCTTGACAGGGCTGCTGACAATTTCACCTTGGCTCACAGGGAACAGAAAGCTGCCCTTGAAAAAGTAGGAGCCAGCCTTTACCAGCGATGGCTGAATCCATACGCCGCCGCTATTGCTTACGCGCTTGCCGAACAGAATCGGCACCGTTTCGCCTGCAACAGCAATCCGCTGCTCAGCACCAAGATCAGCGGCTGGTGTCTTGCGATTGCCAGGTGAGCGGTCTTTGTTTGTGCTCGATTGATTCGGTGACGCTTTCGGGGCGGGAAATGCACATGTTTCTTGAGTCGTATTGACGACTGGCTGAATCTGTCTGAGGCGTGCCTTTACCGAAGGTGAAAGCCTTTGCGCCTTGACGGATGGCGAGACCCGTTGCGCCTCAACAGAAGGTGGCAATCTTTGCGCCTTAACTGATGGCGACATCCTTTGGGCGCTTTGGGATGGTGTTAAGCGATTCATTGTTCATTCTCCTTGCATTGGCTCAATACTGCAGCCAATGCCATAGGAGGCAGCACTGCCACACATTCATCAATACACTGCACGCCTTCTAACTGCGTGCCATCAGCAGCGAGATAGATGCGGCAATTATCCTCAACAGCCAGCGTGACGCCTTCATGGGTGCAACCATCAGCGCATTGCACCTTCATGTTCATGGCAACCAAAATCCTGCTCATCGTCCCGTGAACCTCCCGATCAGATCAGATGCCACTTTGCGTGTGGGTATCTGTGGTTTTGTTTTGTCAATCATTGGGCTGACAGTCCATGTCACAGAGTTGTCATCAACCTGTGCACCATCAATGCCGCCAATGTAACGGCTGATCAGCTGGGCACTGCCAGGATCAAGGCTGTCCATGCCTGCATCCTGCAGATAGAGCGAGGCAATAACTAGGCGATTCGTGCCAATGGCTGCATCCGTGAGATCAACCACGTCGCCAGTAGCTGCGATTTCAACTGAAAGATTGCCGATGCTGTTGGCAGCACGCAGGGAAAAACCTGATGCTGTGAATGGGATGTAGAAGAAATCACCTTGCACGTCGCTATCGATCAAAGACATATCCTGTGGCACTTGATAGAAATTCTGCCAGCGGCGTGTTGGCGAGCGCTTGCTTGCAACGTAGACGCTATTTCGGTCTGCGTAGTATTCAAGGAAGCAAATCAAATCGTATTGATCAGCCATTACGCCAGCCCCAGTGAACGCCGAACAGTGCTGTCACCAGCCAATAGGCTCAGGGTTTGATTGACGCCAGCCTGCACCGCTGCAGTCAGATCTTCAGTGGTGACAAAGTTCGCACCGTTCATCTGCATGACGGGCCCGGTTTGAATGCTGACGTTTGCGCCAGTAGGCACCACCATGCCGCCCTCAGCAAATCGCGGGATTGCAGCCGGGCCACGCACACCAGCCATCCAATTGGCAGCAAACGCGCCAGCCTTGGATTGCGGCACGATGTATTCAGGCTCGCCACCTTCACCAACCATGGCCAAAGTCGGGCCGCTCACAACGCCACCGTCGGCAAAGCGAGGGACGCTGGGCATTGGCAACTGTGGGATCTGTGGCAGCCGCAACCTGGCAAGTGCAGCATTCGCGCCGCGGATGATGCCATTGATCGCGTTCACCACGCTGCCGATGGCAGTGCCGATGCCATTCAAGATCTGATTCACAATGCCGCGAACGGCTGTGAATGCCGCTTGAAATGGTGCCGTGATCGCCTGCGTTACAGCCTTAAACGTGTTGGCAATGCTCTGCACGAGCTGGGTGATTACTTGATTCAGTGGCTGCACAAAGCTGGTATTCACAAATTGCACAACAGCCTTGAATCCCGCCACTACGGGATCAATAAAGATGACCTTAAAGTTTTTAGCCGCAAGTGACAGCACTTGTCCAATTGCTTGAAACGCTTGCCCGATTTGATCCCTGAAGGCATAGATCGCAACGCCAGCAGCAGCAGCCAGCGCAACCCACCCCACCGGGCCAGTAAATACACCGATCAAGATCTGGCCCAGCGTACCCAGGCCAGCCACTAGCGGGCCAATCGCACCAGCCCAGCCGGCAATCAATGCCGGGATAGCAGCCATGGCGGCACTGATGCCAGCCAGCAATGGGCCGATGGCTGTGAACACCGTGATCACTGCTGTGATCGCAGGTGCCAATGCAATGAATGCAACTGTGAGTGCAGCTGCGCCGGCCACAAATCCCTGCTGCTGTGGCGTCAACGTTGCAAACCACTGGCCAATCTGCCCCAAGATTGCCAAGAATCCTGAGATCACAGGGATCGCCGCTTGAATCGCACCAGGCAACGCCGCGCCGAGTTGCTGCGCTAGTTGCGTGATATACGGCAAAGCGGCCGTGATCGCTTGATTGAAAGGCCCGGCCAGTTCACGCATGATCATGTTGATCGCGTCATTGAACTGATCAGCAGCCTGCGCCATCTCAGTGGTTACGGTTGCCGAATACTGGCTGATGGCCTCGCGACCACCGTTCAACATCGGGATCAGGTTGGCGCCTGATTTGCCGAATATCTGCATTGCCAGCGCAGTCTTCTCAGCGCCATCTGGCAGCTTTGAAAACTTGTCTGCAAGATCGAGCATGATCTCATCGACACTGCGAATCTTGCCTCTTGCATCCGTCGAGCTGATGCCAATCGATCTAAGCGCTTCATTGGCCTGTGACGCTGGATCCACGATCCCCTTAGCCAGCTTGCCCATTGCCTTGCCGACTTCATCCAAGCTGCTGCCAGCATCCTCTGCTGCTGCGCCAAATTTGCTAAGCGATTCAACGCCTACGCCAGTGCGCTGGCTGAGATCGTTGATATTGTCAGCGCGATCAATAGCTTGCTTGCCAAGCACTGCAAGGCCGCCAACAGCAGCGGCGCCCAGTCCTGCCATTACACCGGCAGCATTCTTGGCCATACCGCCAAGCTTGCTGAATGCATTGCTTAAACCAGTGGTTTGGTTGTTCGCCTTATCAAGCGAACGGGTCAAACCATCAATCTGGGCCAGACCGTCAACCTTTGCCCTGATGGTCAGGGCCGTTGTCATGTCCAGCGCCATGGCTATTTCTTGCGCTTGTTGACCGCTCCCACCACTGTAGCCTCCATGATCTGAAGGTCACCTAGAACGTCAACCGGATCAGCGATCTGCAGCAGATCAAACACCCAGCGCACAGCGCCATAGTCCAATCCGATCAGCGTGCCTGAATCGGTGCGCCATTGCGTTTGCACCTTGAGGAACACGCGCACGGCTGGCCATGCGTCTGGTTCAACCTCGAAATTAACGGCCGCCTTGCTCGGTGGTGGTTCGATGCCGAGCACAGCTGCATCCTTTGCTGTGTCGTCAACTTCCATGCCGCCTAGCCAATGCTCAGCGGCCCCGATCAGTTTTTTCTCTTCTGCTCCACCAGCGATTCAAAGTAGGCAGCCACCAGTGCGCCGGCCATCATCGGCACATCCAATAGCTGAGCCTTCACCGCATTGCTGAATGGCACGGGCTCGCCATCGCCATCCACGATGCCATCCCAACCCACGAGGATCTCATCGGCAATGCTCTGATCGCTGACGCCTTCGCCCGTATCCTCGCCCTTTTCGTTGGCCTTGACGCGCACCTGCACCTCGCGCTGGATCTCATTGATGCGGCTTTGTGGCAGCCGCTTGAACTCAGCATCAAATGTCTGCCGCTCTCGTTTCCCACCATTGGCCGGCAGCTTAATGCTCACCGGCCAGGTGTAGGAGTCCGACTGCTTAAGGACAAATGCCACGCGGATCAGGTAAAGACGATCTCCATCTCATCATTGCCTGAATCGGTCGGCGTGGCAATGTACGGCAGCGTCAGCATCTGGATGCCATCCTCATCGCTGTAGGACGGGTTGCCGATATCGATCTGATCAGCGGTAAAGGTCACGATATTGCCGGCGGTCTGGCCGTGCTGGAAGGTCAGGTTTCCAGTGGCGTTGCCGGTGGCATCGTTGAAGAAATTGTGAGCGCTGACCGAGACAGCCTCAATCATCACCTCACCAGCAGGGGCGCGGTTGGTGATGATCACCTCTTTCGTGCAGCCCACCAGCTCGCGATAGACCAGCTCATTGGCCAGTTCCATCGTGAAGCTCTGCAGGCAGCCGGCATAGCTGAACACCTCAAAGCCAGTGGTGTTGCCCTGTTTGAACACCACCGGGTCAGCCTGATTGGCGTAGGTCGGGCTGCTGATGGCCGATGCAGTCGGTGCGTTATAGATGCCCGTGAACTCAAAGGCGATGGTGGGAATCTCGCCCACGGTGCAGTTCAGCGAGAAGGTGCCGCGGCAGCCAGTCGCCTTATGCAGCACGCCATCGTTGTTGAAATAGATAGTGACCGAGCCGGGCGAAGCGTTGCTATTCGGCGTGTAGGTCACGCTCGTGCTGGCCGATACGGTCTCGGTGAAGGAGCAAGCTTTGAGCAGCGGGCCATAGGCCGGTGCAGTGCCAGCGGTGCCAGAACCTGCAAGCTCAACCTCAAAATTGATCAGTACACGAGTCTGCGCCAGCAGCTGCTCGGATTGGCCGAGGTAAGGGCGGATCAGCTCACGGCTAACGGTGTCAGCCTCGAGCGGTGTCACCTCGATATTGCGCACCAGGATGGCGTTGGCGCCAACAGTTGGCGTAGGGTCAACACCGTAAGTAGTCTCGATTTCGGCCAGCAGCAGCTGGCGGCGGGAAAGCAGCGGCATGGCTTGGCCGGATGAGATCTTTCACACCATCGTAGCCGGATCAGCTGATAGTTAAATTGGTGACAGAGGTGCGATAACGCACGAGATATTCACAGCCAATCACGCCAGCAGGCTGATCCGCTTCGATCATGTCGAAACTGACTGACTGAGGCTGCACATCGATGGCATAACCGCCCAGCGTGAGATCCGCCATGATCTTGCTGTGCAGGCTTTCGATGATCGGATCAGCGGTCTGATCCGGCACGGTGCCGCGCACGATCACCGCGATCCGTACCGTCAGGCTCCAATCCAGCGTGGGCAGGCTGGTGTTTTGCTGCGCCGTATCGGATACGGGCTCGATCACGATGGCCGGGCTTTCGCCGCGGCTCAGCGGTTCCACCCTGCTGCGGTAGATCCGCGTGCTCACGCCCGTGGTGCCAGTGAGCGCAGTGCGGATCGCGGTCAGTACCTGTTCGCGTTTGGTGGTCATCGTTAGGCGGAGGCGACTTGCACCACTGTGCAGATGATGCCAGGAATAGCGGGATGTGCCGGGCTGGCTTCTGCAGCCTCAGCGTGGATATAGGCGGCGACGTTAGTCGTCATCCACATCAGCTCGATGTAGTCGTTTGCTGCCAAGCCCAGAACGAAGTTGACCGTGCCGATCACGTTGCCAGCAATGCCGCCATGGCTTGAGATGATGCTGAAGCGGCTGTCGCTGTCAGGCACATTACCGGCAGCGCCGGCATTGTTCTTGCGTAGCCACACGTTGATGTCGTGGATCGAGCTGTCGGTATTGCTGAACTGAATCGAGAAGGTGAAGCTGTAAATGCCTGGATAATCGACCGTGATGCGGCCATCAGAGATGACCCTGATCCCGCGGCTTGCCGTGTCAACCTGCCGCAGCTTGATCGAATATGCCGTGTTGATCGCAGCTGCAACCTGTGAGGTGCTATCCCAGAAAGATCCCCAGTAACCAGGGCAGCCGTGATACGGCAGACTCACCCATGGTGATCTGCCATTGCCGATCTTCAGGTTCTGTGTGTCGCTCTCAAGGCCGAACTCGCCTGCCGTCAGCACAGGATTCAGCGCTGTCCACTGGCTGCGTGTGTTGACCTTGATAGGACCGCTCATGTCTTTTGCAATCCGAGTTGCACAAACTTTCCGTCATCCATCAGCATGGCCTCTCTGACGGTATAAGCAGCCCCATCCACAGTGATCGAATCGCCGCGGATGAGACTGCCGAAATTTGAGGTTCTGGCCGTCAGCGTGTAGTCGGTGCTGAGCACCATCCCATCGCTAACGATCTGGCTTGGCATGTCCAGGATTCCCTTCGCAGTAACGGCGCCAGCAGTGCAGCTGACGCCGAAGTCTGCGAGGAACACATCCAGATCCTCAGTGAATGCCATGCTCAGCTGTACTTCTTGGAGCCGAGAGCCTGAACCGATACGGCGCCGGTGCCGGTGCCGCCGGAGACAGTGAAGAGTACGCGAACGTAACGACGGAGATCGTTGCTGTTCAGGTAGATCTTCTCGCGGAATGCGGTGTTAGCAGCAGCAGCAGTGAAGCCGCCACCGGTCACATCTGCGAAATCGCCGGAAGTGGTGGTGTTGCTGTGCTGGATCTTGGCGGTCAGGGTGACGCCAGAGCCGGCAGCAGCAGCATCGATGATGAAGGCAACGTCGCCCTCATAATCCACGAGATCAACGTTGGCGGGGGTGCCAGCGCCGGTGGATCCCACCACTGCGTTGTTGTGAACTGAGAGCAGATCGGTTTTCGATCCGAGGTTGTGGATGGTCATGATTTTGCCCTCCGTCTGGGGGTAGTTGGTTTTGGTGCAGGCTGAGCGATAACCTCAACCGCTTCTGCCACTGAGGCAACAGCCTCAACGGCTTTGCCGATACCGATCAGGAGCTTGGCGTCAGAGGGGGAAGCCTCTAGGACTTCCCCGATCTTCACCACTCGGCCCGAAAGCATCGTCTGCCGTAGGACCTTGATCAACATGATCAGAGGGTGTCGTTGCCGCGGCTGAAGGATTCAGGGTGACGGACGGCGATGTCCACATCCTGCATAGCCACCACGCGAACGGTGCCGGAAGTGCTGTTGGTGTAGGGGTCCACCATCAGATCGAGGCCAGAGAAGTAGCCGATGATCAGGTCAGCGAAGTTGCCGAACCACAGATCGCCGGTAGCAACCTGATTGGAGAGCACGCCGGTGTAACCGTTGACCTCGTTGCCTTCCATGATGAACATGCCGGAGCCGGCATCTTTCTTGGCGGTCTTGAGGCCGCCGCGCATTGCAGCGTTCATCAGGTAGACGGGGTTGCCCAGCAGCGCGTTGGCGGTAGCCACGTCGCTCTCCAGTGCCACCACTTCCTCAAAGGTGGGGGTAGCAGCAGCGAAGTTCTCGGTGCCGATGCCGGTGGTGAGCTTCAGTCCGAGGGGCTCACCGTTGGAGCCAGTGCCATAGAGGCCAGCCAGGTCGATCTTCAGTGCAAGCACACGAGCCAGGTCGGTGCGCACCATGTTCTCCACATCAATGGAGGACTGGATCATCAGGCGGCGGCTGTAGTCGGTGAAGGCAGCCACGGTCTTAGGAGTCAGGCTCACCTGATCCACGGTCTGCTGCGACTCGTTGGGGGCGCCAGACTCAGCAACCCAGTAGGCAGTGCCAGCGCCGGATTGACGGGGGATTGCCACGTTGCCGGTGAGGCCGGTCAGCACGGTGGCGCCAGCCTGATCCAGAGCGGAGGCATTGCGCAGCAGATCGATGAAGCTGCCAGCGTCCAGCTCGGTAGCAACCAGGTTGCCGCCAGCGGTAGCAGCGCCCACGTTCAGGTCACGGCGCAGCACATCCTGGGGGATGGTGATGCCGCGGGACTGCCGGCCGAGCTTGGCGGCAGCAGCCTCAGATGCTTCAATCTCGAACGCAGCAGCCTCACGGGCCGAGCGGTCGGTGGGGTTTGCCAGATAGTTGATGGCACGCATGAAGGAGAAGCTGCGGCTCTCCTGCGCGGTCAGGCCGATTTCAGCGGCGCTCATAGTCACGGGCTCCTGTTTGATGTCGAGGTTGTCGAGCACAGCAGCGCGAGCATCGTCGATAGAACGACCAGACTCGATCAGCTGGCGGCCGAGATCGGCCATGCCGTGCTTGTCGCACAGCGCGTTAATGCCAGCGATGCGGGAGCGCTCAGCCTCGGCGGCTTCGGCCCGCACCACTGCCAGATCAGGGGTGGTGGTTTCCATTGCAGGAATGGGATCAGGTGTAGGTGCTGCCGAGGCAGCTTGCTCGGCCTCCAAGCTTCGGCCGATACCGACGCCGGGGTCAGCCGGCACCGATACAACGGAAACTTCATAAGGAGACCAGGCAGTAGCAACAAAGTCGCCACTGCCGCGCTCTTCCATTTTGTCGATGGAGTAGCCAAAGGAGACATTGCGAAGAACGCCATCCTTCACATCACTCAGGATTTCCTGAGCGAAAGGATTGCGGCTGAACCGCACACGTGCATAACCGCGACGACGTTTGCCGTCGATGTATGCACGCTCCACAACGCCGATCACTCGATCAGGGTTGTGGTTGAACAGGAGCGGCGCTCCATCGTTGAGGCGGCTGAGATCAGCGGCCTCGCCTTCATGGCTCAGAATCTCATTGCCGAAATAACGGGCAACAGGAAACTCAGAGCTAAACGGAAACTCATAGGTGCGATCCTCAACCTCATCGAAGGTTGTGAGCTCTGCACGCTGGTGGCGGCCAAGGCCAGGCATTGCCCGCTCCTCACCCGTTGCCTCCTCAAACATGATCGGATCCATCTCGTGCTCGCTCAGCCAAGTGCGAGCCTCATCAGTGGTGAACTGCTGAGCATCAAACCGCACCGCCTGGATCTCGCTCTCGCCTTCCTTAATTCCGTAGATGAAATCGATGCCATCACCGCCGGCATCATTCTCGCGACGCAGTTCGTCGTACTGATCGGGATCAGTCAACCTGGCTGCGTGCTCATTTGGATAAGGCCGCGCCTCTTCCATTTGTCTACCCTGCAATGCCTTAATTGTATCCGGCTCAATCGGTGCCATCAGTCTTCGGACCCTTCGAGCGGATCCTCTAGCACTGACTCCTCTTCGTACTCTTCCTCTTCATCCATCGGCAGCTCCGTATCCTCAAACGCCGGCTCGCCGCCCATCGTCACAGCAGGCTGTGATCCACCGCCAGCGTTGACCTCGCTCGGATCGGTATCGAGCACGATGTCCATCTCATCGAGCATCGCCAGCTCCGCCTGACGGGCAAGCAGCACATCATCGAGATCGCCGCCCTGCTCGCTGATCACTTGGCCCAGCGTCTTGAAGCCGCAACGCACAGCATCCTTATAGGCGTTCACCTCACGCTGCGGGTCCACCCATTCCCAGCTGCGGGGGATCCAGCGGCTGGCGCGGTAGCGGTCAGGGTTGGTCTCATATGCAGGCAGATTCAGCTCACCGCTCAGCACCGCCATATCGAGCCAGTTCTCGTAGACGATCTGATGGAAGTTCTCAATAAAGAACCGCTGCAGCACCTTGTACGTGTCGCGCTCTTCCAGCAGGCTCAGCCGGCTGCTGCTGTAGTTGCTCTCTGAGAAGTTCTTGCTGATGCTCTCAAAGCTGACGCCAACGCCAGCCGCCACAGCACGCAGCATCGAACGGGTGAATGGCTCCAGCTGCCCATCGGGTGCATTCAGATCCGGCACGGTCACGCTCTCGCCCGGCGCCAGATACTTGAACACGCCAGGACTGAACTCACTCACGCGCTCGCCCTCATAGATCTCATCACCGATCAGCTCACCCTCAGGCGATTGGATGAATCCCATCAGTGCGCTGCTGGCACGGGCACGCACCACCTCGGCCTCTTCATAGCCCTGCAGCATGTGCAGCCGCATCAGCGCCGATGCAAACCATGTAACGCCGCGCGTCTGCGATGGGCGCTCCGGCAGGAAAAGGTGAATGACCTCATCAGCAGGAACCCGGATCCGTCGGCCATTCGTCCGCGGATTGCCCGCATACGTGTCACCCGGATGGTTGGCATAGAAGTGATACGCCTGCGGCCGCAGGTAGCTATCCACCTCGATGCCCATCCGCACCGTGTTACCGGCCGCGGCCTGCGGAATATCGTCGTCGATCAGGTAATCAGATTCCAGCACCTGCAGCGCGAACGGCACGCGCGAACCGCCGAATGGCTGGCGGATCATCCGCACAAACACCTCGCCGCTCTCCGCCAGGCTGCGGCATAGCAGCCGCTCCATATCGTGGAAGCCCAGCAGGCCGCTTACATCACAGCGGCTCTTGTGCATCCACTTCTCCCATGCCTCATGGATCTGGCCGTTAATCGCCTGATCCAGTCGCCCGCCACGCTGCATCCGCACCTGTGACTGGTGCTTGATGCCGTGCCCGATCACATTGTTCTGAATGCTGCGTAATGCCTGCCGCGCATAGTCGTTGTCACGGCACAGCTGCCGCGCACGATTGCGTAGCGCCTTGAAGCTGCTCTTGATCTCGCTGTCAGCACTGGTGCCGCTTGTCACCCAGTCAGCCGTCAGCCTGCTGACACGCGCACCCTGATACGCCCGCGCACGTGGCCGCGTCGGCTCAAATCCCATCGCCTTGAATAGCCGCGTCCGCAATCCCATCAGAACCTCACGAATAGGTTGTGCGGATTGCCCAAGCCGTTGGCGATTAGATCCGCCATCTGCTCGCGCTTCACCTCAGCCTTCAGCCTACTTTCACGCTCCATCAGCTCGCCCAGATCCAGCTTGGTAAAGCTGCGGCTGCCGATGGTGTACTGCTTAGCGCCGCCGCTAACAATCGCGCGGATCGCAGCCTGCACTGCATCCAAATCAATCTGCGCCTGCGTGCGCCCATCAAATGCACCGGGTGTGCCCGCATAGGACAGCGCCGCATCCACCGTCAGCTGCCCGGCGCCCAGCGTCACCTTCTCACTGCCGGCAGTAGCAATCGCCTGCCAATACCACTGCCCCGCATCGAATGCCGTGCTGGTGCTAGCGGCGATGGTGAACTCCCACCCAGTGCCATACGCGGTGCCCGTTACCGTGGCGCCCTCGCTAGCCGTATTGGTGCGCAGGTAGTAGGTCAGCGTCCACGTCGCGCTGCTGATCTCATTGCCCAGATTGTCGACGCCCGCAACGTCGCGCCACTTCACCGTGTCGCCTGCCCTGATTGTCGCGGGGATGTTCACGGCCTACCAGTTGCTGACGAATCCAGGCCCAACCGCAGCGGGCGGCTGTTGCTTCCTCGATCTTAGCGGTGCTTTCTTGCCCTCCTCCAACTGCACTCTCAACTGTTCCCACATCGTCGCCTTATTCATTCGCCGCCCATAGATCAACATCGCCGCGTAGCCATATACCGCACAATCGAGCGCTTCATTGCGATCCCCTGCTTTCTTCACCCACTCCCTGATCGGAAAGCCCCGGTGATATCGCAACGCTTGGCGCTCGCTCGTGAGCTGGCGGTAGTACTCATCATCAGCAGCGAGGCCGAAGTTCAATCCGCCGGTGGTCTCGTTATGGCGCAGCCGCCCGAACAACGTCGTCTTGATCGTGTCGGTGCCCAGCTGATATAGCGTCACGCCGCGCTTGATCACCTTGCCGCGCCAGTTCACATCCACCTTGCTGCCCTTACCAACCGCCGGGCTGTTGCGCCTGCTGCTGCCCTTGATCGCCACCACACCACGCGACCCGCGATCACGCACGTACCGGTACACCTCATGCGTGCAGTGGCCGCCAGAGTCCACCGCCACCTGCGCCAGCTTCAGGTGCTTCCCGCCCTCCGTCTCCCATTCAGTCGCGAGCACGTGATCCAGCTGCTCCCATACCTCCGTCTGCGTCGGGTCGCCCATCAGCTCCTGATGCCACACCAGCCAGCCCGTCTCACCCTCGCCCCATCCCCACACGCTCACCGCTAGTCGGTTGTCCTGCACGTCCACGCCACCGGTCAGCAGCACCACGCCAGCAGGGCATGTACCAGGTTTGTAATCCAACCGCCGGGCCAGCAATCCATCGGCGCTCACCTTGGCTGCGTAGTCCTCCTCCCATGTCTCCGCCAGTCGCGTGTTGACGAAGCTCTTCAACGCAGGCGCATCGCCCTTGGCCCGCAGGAAATCATCCACCAGCTGCTCCCAGCTGCACCATCCCAGCGGGCTGTAGAGCCCCGACAAATGGAACCCAGCCGTGCGCCCATTGCTCGGTGCTGTCGCACGCCACTCACCGCCGCGCAGCATGGCCGGCTTATGCATCTCCTCGAATCGTTCGCCGCAGTGCTCGCACTGATATCGCGCAGTCTCCGGCTGGCCATCGGCCCACTTCAGCTGACCCCACTTCAACCACTCCATCGCGCCACATGATGGGCATGGCACATAGAACCGCCGCTGATCGCTGCGCTGATACTCAGCCTCGATCCGTGAGAAGTCCTTCACGGTCGGGGTACTGGTGAGCAGGATCTTGCGCCGTGCAAATGTCGTCGTCCGCCGCTCCGCCAAACTCACCGGGTCGCCTTCCCCATCCACATCAGCAGGGAAGCCGTCGACCTCATCACAGAATAAATACCTACACGGTGCAGAGCGCAGCCCGGTGGCGCTGTTCGCCCCGGTCAGCAGCATGATCCCGCCGCTGAACTCCTTGCTAAACATCGTGTTGCCAGAGTCTCGCGCTCTGGCCGGCGCGATCTTGGCCGCCAAGCATGGCGTCTCCGTGATCATGCTTTCGAGCCGTTGCTTGCTCAGCCGCTTCGCCATCTCCACCGTCGGCTGCACGCACAGCATCGGGCCCGGCGCATGGTCGATCACATACCCCAGCCAGTTGCTGCCTGCCTCCGTCTTGCCCGTCTGCGCCGCAAACATCATCACCACCCTTTGAACAGGGCTCTCGCTACTTAAACAATCCATGGGTTCCCTTAAATAAGGCGTCCGATCCGTGCGCCACGGCCCCGGCTCCGCACTCGCCTTACTGCTCAGCTTGCGATAGCGATCCGCCCACTCGCTCACCGTCAGCGGCGTTTCAGGCCGCAGCCCGTCCAGGAACCCATCACGCCATGCATCAGCCATCACACAGCTCCACAAGCGCTGCACGGTGCTCCTGCGTCAGCACCTGATGGATCCGCACCGGGTCCGTCTCACCAGCCAACTGATGGCTCAATCGATCCGCCAAATTCGCCAGCGCCTCACGCACACTCCGGCCCATCTTGAACGCTTCCTTTTTCACCTCATCAGCAGGCACCAGCTCGCCCCTCTGCTGCGTCACCTGCAGCTTCGCTAGCTCCGCCTGATAGTGCTCCCGCCGCGCCCTGCTCTCATTCAGATCAGGGATCGCATCATCCGGCAGCCCCTCCACACGCCGCTTCAGCTCCGCTGCATCACGCGGTGGTGGTGACTCAATCGGATCGCCCCGGCTCACCTTGCTGACGTTGTTGATCGCTGTGTTCTTGTTCCACAGCTCTAAAGCCAGATCGCGATCCAGCCATCGCCTGCCATCCTTCTCCACCACAGCAGCAGCAATCCTGCTCTTGGTCGCATGGGTCACAGCGCCCTTACTGCATCCCCTGATCGCTGCAAACTCAGCGAACGTAACCAGCACAAAGTTGAATCGTTCTAGCGTTAAGTTAAACCCCGCTAAACCGCCCTAAACTGTCTTAAGGGAGTCTCATTTGCGTCTCAATATGAGATCCCTTGCGCCGCAAGGATTTAGGGGCCCTCACCGCTGGCGCTAGCGAAAGCGTGCGCGAACGAACGACCCACACAGTGTTGACGTGGAAGGACCCACGCGCGTCATCGCGCGGTCGCCATCGCTTTGTCGAGCGCAGCGCTGAGCAGATCGTTGAAGTTGCGGGCGACGATCTTCTCGCCGATGTCTTGAATGGGGAAGCGACCTGTGTATCGCGGTGCTGCTGATGCTGCGATGAAGTAGGGGAACAGCTGCTCTCGTGATCGGCGATAGATGCCAGGTGGTCTGCTGCCGCCCTTTGGTGTGCCGACAAAGAAGCCGCCGCGTTTGTTGGTGGTGCTCAGTCCTTTGCTGATGGATCGCAGGGTCGCGAGGCTGACGTTGCCTGCGTCTGTGGTCTTGACCAGGGAGGTGGGTACCAGGGCTGTGCCAGGTGGCAGTGTGCCGTCGTTGTCAGCGCCAGCAAAGTAACGCTCAAAGCCTTTGGCTACACGTGGCCCGCCTTGGATGCCATAGCGGAGGTAGCGGGCACGGTTGCGGCCCTCTTGGTTATTGGCGAAGACGTAGGCGGTGAGGGTGGTCTTCTTGGCCTTCTCAACCAGGAACGCGGTCTGGGTGAACTTGACGGGCCCTTGGAAGTATTGCTTGGTTGCGCCATTGAGCGATTGCCTGGCCTTGAAGGCCACGTCATTCAGCGCGACGGACGTGGCAAAGGGCAGCTGCTTAGCGACGGCCGCAGACCATCGCGACGCCTGCTGCAGGCCCTGCTGATCGATCTCAAGGGTGATGGCCATGGCTTCACCGTAGGCAAGCGAAATGAATCGGGGGCTTCTCACTGCGAATGACAAGCAACCCACCATCAACACGATGCACGTGAAAACGCCTCAGTGATTCGCGTGCGTGTCGCGTGATGTAGGCGCGGATGACTTGCTCACTGCGGCCAGTGATGTCCGTTCCATCGTGCATCGGGATGAGGAATGATTTTCCAGCGGTGAGCGTGGCCAGTGGCCAGTCTGGTTTTGGGTAGGACTTTCTACCTACCCAGACCATGCGCCCATCAACCTCATGAAAAGCACCCATCAGAGCAAGATTGCAATACAGCAACACTCTAGGGGCTTACTGTCAACCTGCCAACCTTGGCAACCTTGCCCCTATAGACAGGATTTCTGCCCTTCCCTCCCTTTTCCTTTAAATAAAACCAAGGTTAGAAGGTTAGTAAGGTTAGTAGAGGGACTGCCCTGCAATGGATCTCAGCCTGCCAACCTTTCCGCTGAGGTTGGAAGGAATACCCATCTGGAGCGTCCGTCGATCCATTGGCGCTGTTTGGCAAAGCCGAGCTCGCGCATGATTGATGCGACCTGCATCTGATCGGCGCGGCTTTGGCGCTCCACTGGTTTGCTGATTGCTTCGGTCAGCAGCAGCTCGCTGGTGATGGGTCGACCGTCATTGCGGGGTGCGTTGACCCATTCCTGGATGGCAGCCTTCCATGGGCTATCGACGAGATAGGACTCGTTCTCGTGATCGACCTGTGCGCTGTGCTCGCGTGATAGGTGGTTGGGTTCGCCTGCCCGGTATGCGTGCACCGCTGCGCTCCAGATGGCGTCACGTTCCAGCAGCAGGCCATCCACGGGGATGTGCGGGGCGGCTGTAACGGGTATTACCCAGAAGCGGCGGTTTCCGGTGTCGTCGACCAGGAAGCCGGTGTCGCGGTTGGTGGAGCCGACGATGATGGATCGACGTGGGTATGCCTCTGTTGTGCGTTGGTACGGTGCGCGAAACATGTCCGTCTGTTGGGTGAGGAAGGCCTTCACCTGGCCGGCGTGCTTGCGGCCGGTGATGTGATCGAGCTCGGCCCATTCCATGAGCCACGAGCGGTGCAGCACCATCAGGTCATCCTTTGAGCCGATATCGCGCAGGGCATCGCTGAACCAGAGACCGCCGAGGTTGCGCCAGAAGGTGGACTTACCGCAGCCCTGGGGGCCCATAAGCACGCAGGCTGAGTCGTGCTTGCAACCGGGCTCGAAGATGCGGCGCACAGCGGCCACGAGCGTCGCCTTGAGCATGGCGTCGTAGAGGCTGCCGATCTGATCACCGGGCCGTAGGTAGGCGGTTGCTAGGTGGTCGATTGGGATGGGTGGGATGTGATCGGCTACATGCTCGAGATATTCGCGGACAGGATCGTATGGGTTCTCAAGTGCAACGACGTGGACGGCATCGGCTGCTAGGTCTTTGGTGACCTTGACGCCTTGCTGTGAGAGCGCGAGGTAGAAGTGCTCGATGTGCTCGAGGGGTTGCTGATCCAGCTCGATGGTCTTGGTGAAGAGGTTCCACCTGAGGCGGTCAGCCATCTGCTGACGCAGCAGGGCGAGGAGCTCATTGGATTCGAGCTTGAGCAGTTTGCCGTTATGGCTTGGCGTAGGGTTTGATGCGCCATCTGGTGCATGGACGGATGGCCGCGCGGCTGGAGACGTGCGGCTTTTCTGATGGCCTGCAAGGTGGGCGAGGGTGCCAAGGGAGACGCCACCGGCTGCGGCTGAGAAGGTGCGCCATTTGGCTTCGCAGGCGCCGGGCTCGAACTTGCCGGAGATGGTCGACCATTGGATCCAATCGGCGAGCAGTGCGTCGTCAACGCTGTGGAGTGCCATGCCGACCCGTAGCCATGCGTCGTAGTCGTCTGCGTCAGCTGCTGGCACTGATGCGAGGTAGGCGCGTGCGCGTTGGATGTCTGTATCTGGCAGCTGCAGGAGTGGGGCAGGCGCGGGCTTCTGTCGCTGCATCTGCTGCAGCAGTAGTGATGGCGCTTCTGCGATGGTGAGATCGCCGGGTGCGCGGTCTTTGAGCCAGCGGTAGGCGCCAGTCATCGGGTGAGCGCCGGCCACGACGGATTGGCAGCCAGCCCAGCGGAGCTCTAGCTGCTCGCCTTTGATGCTGCTGCGCAGCTTGGTGGTCTTGATCGTGGCCCAGAACGGTTCAGGGACCTGATAGATGATCTGCACACGGCCATCACGGCCTGATGTGACGGCCCAGGATTTCGGTAGGTCGCGGAGTGGTGCGCCGATCTGCTCGAGCACTTCAGAGGCGCCGAGGCCATCGTGATCGACGAACAGCAGGCCACCGGATTGCGGGCCAGCGATGACGCCGATTGCTACGGCACGGCCGGACTGGATCTCAGTTGTGAGATCAGCGCGGCTGATAGGGTGCTTTTGCCATTCGGGCTGATAGGGGCGCTTGTCGTTGCCGACTGCTACTAGGGCCCAGTGGTCGGGGATATTGGCGAGTTGCTCTAGGAGGTCGGCTACCACATGGACGGTGAGAGGCCGGCAGAGTTTGGCAGATAGGTTGGCAGGTTGCCAGTTATCTCAGGAGATCGTTTGCGTCTTGGATTGAGCGGGCGATCCCTGCGATGCCGCCTGACTGCTGCACGGTGCTGAGCCATGCGTGCTGCTCGGGGCGGATGCGGCCGGTTGGCGTTTTGACTTCTATCGATGTGAACACCGCCACCTGACTGCCGACCATGCCGGGGGTGATGGTGATGATGCGCCAGCCGATCAGGTCAGCTGAGCCACGGGCAAGACCGAACTGCACGGGCCGGCCGGTGCGTGGATCAGGCAGCTGGCCGACCTGATTGCGAAACAGGCGCAGATCGGAGCGGGTGCCGAGTGCTAGGCGGATGCGTTGCTGTAGATCCGTCTCAGCGTTGGCCACGTGCCTGATGGATCCGATACGCCCAGCCGGGACTGTAACCGCGTTCCTTGGCTAGGGCGAGGAGTTGCGGGAGGGTGCGGGCTGCTTGGCGTTGACGTTTGGCCCTGTCGCGTTCTGCGATGCGTTGCTGGACTGATTCGCGCTTCAGTTCTTTCAGTTCACCCATGAGTTGGCGGATGGCCCGCGATTTGACCGGCGCACACTGCGCACCACACACCGGGCACTGTGGTGCGGGCTTGAACGCGGCGTAGCACTCAGGGCATGTGCGTACGGTTTGTACGGACGTTGTACGTACAGAAACGGCGCCCTCGGCTAGCGACCATTCGCGCGGATCATCGGGGAATCCATGGCGGGTGACATTGCCCACGTGATCCAATATCAGCGCAGCATCCTTACCTGGCGCCGGGCGCAGTACGCGGCCAACCTGCTGTAGGTAGAGGCCGAGCGATTGCGTGGGCCTGAGCAGGATGGCGCAGCTGGCGGCTGGCACATCGAAACCTTCGCTCACCACGTCAACGGTGACGAGGATGCGGATCCTGGCCACGGCAAAATCAGCTACCACCTGATCGCGGGCACCAGTGCCACCCAACAACAGAGCTGCGCTAATCCCGGCCGTCTTAAATGCGTCGCACACTGAGACAGCATGGGCGACATTGCAGCAGAACGCGATGGCCTGCTGTCCAGCGGCCAGGCGCTGATAGTGCGCGATGGCATCACCGGTGACTGTTGGCCGATCCATAGCAGCTGCTGCCTGATCGTTGGCGTAGTCACCAGCGCGGCGCCTCACCACCGACAGATCAGCCACCACTGGCGGCGCGTAGATGCGGGCCGGGGATAGGAATCCCCAGAACACCAGATCAGCAACGCTGGGGCCCATCACCAGATGATCGAATGCCTTGCTGAGGCCGCGGCCATCGAGCCGGCATGGTGTGGCTGTGACGCCTAGGCGGTAAGCATCAGGCCAGTGATTCAGGATCTGGCGCCAGCTGCCAGCCGCTGCGTGGTGGGCCTCATCGATGATTACGAGCGATGGCGCCCAATCCATGCGCGATAAGCGCCGCACGAGCGTTTGCACGGATGCGATCTGCACCGCGTGATCTGATGCGGGATGGCCCGCGGCAATGATGCCGTGATCGAGCCCAGCCCATGCAAGCTTGCTGGCGGTCTGGTGGATCAGCTCGCGGCGATGCACCAGGATCAGTACGTGGCGCCCGCGTGCTGCTGCTTGTGCGGCGATGGTTGCCAGGATCACGGTTTTGCCGCCACCAGTCGGAAGGCATAGCAGCGGTGCCCTGGCGCCCTGCTGCATGGCGGAGCGCACGGCATCAATGGCGCGATCCTGATACCCCCTCAGCTGCATGGCAGGAGCTCCGCTTGCTTAGCTGCCTGCACATTGGTGAGGTTCTTCACTGCGCAGTTGAAGTAGGAGGGCTTGAGCTCAAAACCAACAAATCGGCGGCCCATCTGCAGGCTCACGTGGCCCTCGGATCCGATACCAGCAAATGGGCTGAGCACCAGATCGCCGGGATTGCTCCAGAGCTGCAGGCCGCGCCGGATCACTTCCAGTTGCAGCGGGCAAATGTGGCGTTCGTCTTCATTGGCTCGGGCGCTGCGATATTGCAGCGTGTCTGATGGGTTGATATCCATCCATACGGGGCTGGCGTAGCGCTGCCAGATGTTGATGGAATCTTTGATTGCGTCGCCTGTCTTAGCTGGTGGGTTCTCACCGGCAAACTCAGTGAACGGGCCGGCCACTGGCTCAGTGTTGTCGCCAAGCTTGCGCACGGTCACCAGATAGTCAGGGATGCCCTGACGGCTGAGTGCTGAATCCTTGCGGATCTGCTTGTGTAGCAGGCCGATTGCTTTGGTGCGCTGCATGGCGGTGACTGGATCTTTCCAGATGCACACTTCGCTATGGAAGACGAAGCCAGCGGACTGGAAGATGCGGAGCATGTCGCCGCGGAAGTCCTTAACGCCGATGAAGCCATCGCGCTCTTTGCTGCTGGGCAGATTCATGCAATGAAAGCTGATAAGCCGGCCAGGCATCATCACGCGGTGAAGCTCAGCGGCCAGGAATCCAAAGTGATCGAAGAACTCCTGTTCGGTACGGCTGTTGCCCATATCGCGGTCGCTGTTGGAGTAGGTGTAGAGCGACGCGAACGGCGGGCTGAAAATGCTGTAGTGGATCGAGTCAGAGTCCAGCTGGCGGATGCTTTCCACGCAGTCGCCCATGTACAGATCCCAGTTGTCGCCGGTTTGATGCTCGGTGATGTGTGGGGCAACTTGGCGCTGGATCTTCTTGAGTTGTTCCATGGTTGATTGCTTCATGATGGTGACCATGGATTGCGCCATGGCGATACTGTCCGCTTCCTTGCGGCGGATGTTGTCGATCACGCGGCCCTCTGCCACGTCGTAGATGATGTGAGCGTTGACGGGTTGCTGTTGCCCGAAGCGCCAGCAGCGGCGGATGGCTTGATAGAACGCCTCATAGCTGTGGCTGAGGCCAACAAATGCGACGTTGTGGCAGCGCTGGAAGTTGAGGCCAAACCCGAAGATGCTGGGTTTGCTGACTAGGACGCGGATCTTGCCGTCTTGGAAATCGATTGCAGCCTGGCGCTTGTGATCGTCTGAATCCGAGCCTGATACCTCAACAGCGCCATCGATGGCAGCGGTGAGCGCTTTGGATTCATCATTGAGATCACACCAGATCAGCCATTGCTCAGTGTTGCTGTTGGCCAGGGTGGCAGCAGCTGCAACGCGCAGATCGAGCGATGCCTTGCGCACGTGGCGTTGATCGCTGAGTGTGCGGGCCTCCATGGCGAACAGCGCCATCTGGCCGGCGTCATCAGTTGCGGCATCACGTGGTGTTTCAACCGTGCAGTCTTGGATGCAGAGATCGGGAAGGATGAATCTGCCGTCGTCGTAGCCGAGATCTGATGGCTTGCGGATGGTGACTGCCCAGCTGCAAACCCACTCCCAGAACTTGCTGACGGCATGGCCCTTGAGTCGCCACTTGCTGGTGTCGCCGCCGTCGTGGACGAAGAACATGGCCAGCATCTCGGTGCGGGTCATGACGCCGATGAACTCAGCATGATTGCCGAGCTCCATGTGATCGTTCGGCGCTGGTGTGGCGGAGCAGGCCAGGCGAAATGGCGTCTGCGCGAACGATTCGATGATCTGGTTACGGATCTTGCCGGTGTATGCCTTCAGGATGCTGGACTCATCGAGCACCACGCCTTGGAAGCTGCCAGGATCGAAGTGAGCCAGCTTCTCGTAGTTGGTGACCGTGATGCCGGGTTGCACATCGGCCTGTGTGCTGGCGAAGTGGCAGGCAATGCCGAACTTCTGGCCCTCGCGCACGGTTTGGTGTGAGACGGCAAGCGGCGCCAGGATCAGCACATTGCCGCCGGTGTGCTGATGCACCTGCGATGCCCACTCAAGCTGCATGGCGGTTTTACCCATGCCGCAATCGGCCCAGATGCAAAACCTGCCAACACGGCAGGCCATGGTGACGATGTCCCGCTGAAAGGGGAACAGCGGCGCGGTGAATGCTGATGGATCAAACCCGACTGGTGGGCAGGCGGTTGATTTGGAGGCGAGGAAGGCGGAGTAGTTCATAGGCGGATGGTCGGGCTGAGCGGCCCGCTGTGGCGCACCGTAGCGCACCTCGCGGCATCGGGTAGTATTTGCCGGTAACCCGCCACAACCTATGGACAACGCCGACTATCACGCGCATCCTGCTGTCTCAAAGTCTCACCTAGATCTCATCGCGAGATCACCGCTGCACTACTGGGCGCGATATCTGGACCCTGACCGTGTGGCACCAGAGCCCAGCCCCCAGATGCGATTGGGCACTGCGCTGCACACGCACGTGTTGGAGCTAAGCCGATGGGATGAGGAGATCGCCGTGGCTCCTGGCGATATCAACCGCCGGACTAAAGAAGGCCGCGAGCAATGGGCCGCGTTCGAGGCCAGCTCAGCCGGCAAAACCGTGATCACCGCCGACGATGCCGCGCAGGTGATGGCCATGGGCCGTGCTGTGCTGCGTCACCCTGCTGCAGCGATGCTGCTGGGGCTGCCGGGCAAGGCTGAGACCACGCACATGTGGACCGATGCCAGCACCGGGCTTGAATGCAAATGCCGGCCGGATTGGCTGACCGATGACGGCAGCATCGTGGTTGATCTCAAGACCACCAAGGACGCCAGCCCGCGAGGGTTCAAGCAAAGCGTGGCGAACTATCGCTATCACGTGCAAGCCGCTTGGTATCTGCACGGGCTTGAGCAGGCCACCGGCAATCGCCCCGATCAGTTCATCTTCATCTGCGTGGAATCAACCGCGCCGTATGCGGTGGCGGTCTATGCCGCCGATGCGGAGATGATCGAGCGGGGCCACGATCAGGCCATGCGTGATCTGGCGAAATTGGCGGTATGCCGCGCGGCTGATCACTGGCCGAGCTACAGCGAGCAGATCGAAACGCTCAGCCTGCCCGCTTGGATGACGGGCGCCACAGGCCAGCAGCAGACCACTGAGATCGAGACCTATTAATGGATCCACAATCAGCCATCACAACCCAGCCCACCGGCTCAGTGTTCTCTGGCATCCAAGCCTTCGAGGACGCTCAACGAATAGCGAAGGCTTTGGCCAGCAGCACGCTGATTCCGCCTCAGTTCCAAGGGCAACAGGGTTTTGCCAACTGCCTGGTGGCGCTTGAGATCGCGGGCCGGATGGGCATCAGCCCATTCCTGGCGATGCAGCATCTGCACGTGATCCATGGGCGGCCGTCATGGTCCAGCAGCTTCATCATTGCGATGGTGAACGGCTGCGGCCGGTTCAGCCCATTGCGGTTTGAACTGAGCGGCAGCGGTGACTCGCTTGCCTGCTATGCCGTGGCTACCGATCTCGCCAGCGGCCAGGAACTCAAGGGTCCCACCATCACGATGGCCATGGCCAAGAAAGAGGGATGGGCCACCAAGAGCGGCAGCAAGTGGCTCACGATGCCCGAGCTGATGATCCGTTACCGGGCCGCTGCGTTTTGGGGACGCTTGTATGCCAGCGACATGCTGCTGGGTATGCAGAGCCAGGAAGAGGTGGTCGACGTGGAGCCCGTCACGGTCACCGAAACCAGCGTGGCGGATCTGAATGCTGCCATCGTGCAGCCGGCGCCAGCGGCACCCGTTGCAGCACCAGTGGAGGCGGATCAGGATGAGCTCTTCTGAGTATCTGACGGCGCCACAACTGGCAAAGCGTTGGGGCTTGCACCCTGACACGCTGAAACGATGGCGGGATGCCGGCAAAGGTCCGGCATATTTCCGCACTCCCGGTTTCGTGCTCTATCCCCTGGCCGAGGTGGAGCGCTACGAACAGGCCAACACCATTAACCCCGAAAACAAATGAGCTTCAAGCTGAACCTGTCGATCTTCAAATCCACCAAACCCGACTCAAAGGTGGATTTCAGCGGAATGATGAACGTGAAGGTGGAGGAGCTTGACGCCTTCTGCGCCTTTGTGATGAGCCAGACGCCTGATCAGTACGGCTCAATTCAGGTGCCGATCAGCGGCTGGAAGAAGACCAGCAGTAAGGGATTGGCATATGTGAGCGCTGTGGCGCAGCCACCGCGTGACTGGGTGCCGCCTGTGCAGGCAGCCGCGCAGAGCTTGGCCGCTGCCACCGATGGCGTAGTGGTTGACGTGGAGCCTGATCTTTTCTAGTGCCCCATCAGCTCGCATTCGAGGCGGGCGATTTCGTTAACGGCCTGCTGCAATAGCTGTTGCTGGTAGCAGGCTTGTTTCAAAAGCGCCGCGGCCATGGTTCCGGCGTCTGGGCTGTTGAGCAGGCTGCGGGCCTGCTTTTCAATTTCAAATTGCTGCTCTGCTGTCAGCTGGACAGCCATCCACTCACCGAAGTTCATGGTGCCATAGTGGTGGTGTACACATGCACGTTAGCGAAGCTGTGAAGTGCCCCCAATGCGGCAGTGACGAAATACGCGCAACCTATACCAACGGCCACGATGCCGACCGTGTGGTGAGGCAACGCCGATGCTTGGCTTGCCAGAATCGCTGGTATACGGCGGAGCTAGCGGTGAGCTTGGCCGTGGTTGGTTGGGAGCGCAAGGAACCAAACAGCAAAAGTCTGCCGGTTCTGCGGGTCCCGGTCGAGCTGGCAGTGGGCAGCGACGCGGTGTAACGGGATGTGACTGGCCACCCTTGACGTGCACCGCGGAAGGGGCATAATGGCCACACGAGGGGAGCGGTCCACTCGCAAAAACTCAACCGCCGGCCGAACAGCGCACACGAGGCCGTAAAACCCGAGCGCAACACGGCCCGACTAAGCCCGCACTGCCGGTTGGCCCGGCACTCCAATCCACCCACACCATGAAACAGGCACTCACAAGCGACTGGGGGCCGACTCTGTACCTATGGACTGCTCAGCTCGCAGAAATCGTCGTAGCCGTGTACGTCAGCGGTCTAATGCTCGGCGCATGGCTACATCGCCTCAACGACCGCATCGCACGGATGGTCGCATCATGAACGCGATCAACAACGCCATTTGCTGCCTGATCGCCGCCAGCGTGTTCGCCATGATCGGCATTGAGTCCGGCGCACATCACAGCCCCACCCACTCGGGCACGCAGCAGGTGGTGCGCCATGACTGAACGCCGCTTTTACTTCACGATCAAAGCCGCCAACGTCTTTGAATCGATCACGGCCTGCAGCCTGACTGAGGCCAAGCTGATCGCTGCTGATACTTGGCTGGAATGGTGGTCGCAGATTGAATGGCTCAACCCTGAACAGGAGCCCAGCAATGGCTGATGTAACCGGAGCGCTGCTGCAATGGCGCACTGATGAGACTGAGCTAGGCAACTATGGCGAGGGTGTCAGTCGGCCACGGCACAATGCCCGCGTGAAAGATTTCACGGTCTTGGTGCGATTCCCGCAGGTGCGCCCCATCAAGTGGTACACCCGCGCTGAATCTAAGACCGCGGCCGCGAAATACGCCCGCAACCGCTGGCCCCATGCCATTGCTGTGGAGGTGCTGTGAACGATATCCGCCAACGGCTAGAGCAGCTGCTTAGCGATACGGGCGCCTACCGTCAGGGTCGGCAGGATGAACGCGAGCGACTTCAGCACCTGATCGATATTCGCATTGATCAGCTGCATTGCATCGCTGGCATCCGCAACCGGCAGCAGCTTTGCGCTGAGCTGCTGCAACTCCGACAAACGCTCGAACCATGAACGCCACACAGCTTGACCAGCAACGCGCCGACATGATGGACGCGCTGTACGAACGGAGTGGTCGCACGTGCGGCACCTACACCGGGCTGTGGGTAGAGTTCTGCCGCGATATTGCGGCCAACTTCCGCGACACGGATTACACCGAACTCTTGGCCCGCGTTGTTCGTGCCATGGATGCCACTGAATCGGTGATGACGCAGAAGCAAGCGCAGCAGGCCATTGAGGTGTGCCGCCAGCAGCTGCTGGGAGATAAGTGGCGATGAGCGTTGAGCTGATCCATTGCACGCCTGATGCCGAGGCGCTGATCGTGAAGATGGCCAGGGTCAGCAACCCGGCCAATGCCGATAATCAGGCGACAGCGCCAAGGCTGCTGCGGTATCTGATCCGGCATCGGCACTGGTCACCGTTTGAGATGGCCAACCTGTGCCTGAAGATCGAAACCGAACGCGACATTGCGGCGCAGATCCTGCGTCACAGGTCGTTCAGTTTCCAAGAGTTCAGCACCAGGTATGCCGAAGCGCAGCGGCCAGTGATTCCGCGGCTGCGGCGTCAAGACGTAACCAACCGGCAGAACAGCGTGGATGATCTGCCTATTGATCTGAAGATTGAGCTGTTGGATCGCATCGGTTCGTTGTACCAAGACGCCACCAAGCTCTACGGCGACATGCTGATGGCGGGCGTTGCCAAGGAAACTGCCCGCCGCATTTTGCCCCTCAGCACTCGCACCACGCTCTATATGCACGGCACGCTTCGCTCTTGGCTGCACTATTTCGTTGTGCGCTGCGGGCCAGAGACCCAGTTAGAGCACCGCGAGATCGCGCTGGCCGCGCGTGAGATCTTCACCGAGCAGTTCCCTGTCATTGCTGAGGCCGCTTTCAATGACTAATCCAATCAATCCAGATCACTACCGCCGCGGCCCAGTGGAGGCTATCGACGTGATTGAAGCTGCAATCACTGACGCGCCGCACATGGTGCCTGCCTACCTGCAGGGCCAGGCGCTGAAATATCTGCTACGCATCTGGTGCAAAGGTCACGCGCTTGAAGACGCCCGCAAATGCCGCTGGTATATCGACCGTCTGATTGCCAAACTGGAGGGATGATGCACCAGCTGCCTGGCCTCAATCTGATTGAACGCCTTGCGTTGCGGATTCTCACGCGCAGCAAGCGCACGGGTCTGGTGGTGGTGAAGCCTTACGGCTACTCATGCGTATACGTGGCAGCTGATGGCACGGATCCGGTCGCTGCGTATGTCACGGATGGGCCTGAGGAGCCGGCCAGCATGACGCTAGAGCGGATCTTCCATCAGCCGGCTTACGGGGAGGATGAATGATCAGCCTGCACGCTGGCCGTTTGCTGCTGGTGTGCAGCCGTTCTGATCGCAACTGGCACGCTCGTCTGGTGCTCGGCCCTAAGCCTGAACACCAGCTGGAGATGGACACGGGCACGGTGCACCTGCAGACGGCGCTCATTAAGGCGCAGCAGATCTATCAGGCAGCACGCAATCGTATCCGCCCCGCTGATGGGCCAATGATGTGCTGGGATTGCCACTACTGGGAGATGCGCCACCAGGCGTGCGGCCTGGAGTTGCCAGAATCAAAACGTAGTGGCGGGCGTTATGCGTCCCGCTGTGAAATGTACGAACGTGCCACGTGAGTGGGCCACTCCTATACGCGCTGATTGGTGTCCGCTGATCCACCAGTCGTTACAGGCGATTGATCGCCACAACCAGCTGTGGTTTGTCAGCAGAGACCCATTCCACCTGCAGCAGGCGCAAGTGCTGCGGGAGTATGTCGGCAGACTGAAGGTATGGATCCACCAGCAAGAGGCGCGGCAATGTTCGGACCAGAGGTGATCAGCCGCACAGATCGAGATGGCGGCTATATCGAGACGTTGATGCCAGTGCACGGCGAGGTGTATTACCGCAGCTGCGTGGGTGGCATCTGCCGCTACAGCTCTGATCTATGGCAGGCCGAGTTATACCTCGATCACCTGCTTGGCCGGTGATGCTACACGACCTGTTGATCTTGGTGGTGGAATATTGGGTGACGTGCCTGCTTGCGCTGTGGGTGTGCAGCAGGATCCTGCCGTAACCTAAGCAGGTTCCCGCTCTGCCTTGGCATCGGGCTGTGCAATGGGGTGGCCGGTGGCGGGTCCTCACGCGGTGCCCACCTCACCGCAGCCGGCCGCTGCGGTTCCGCCTAGCCCTCGAAAAAGGTCTAGGCCGAAAGCGTAGCGTCATCCTGCAGCCACTGCGCAATGGCCCATTCGCCTAATGCTGACCAGAAAGGCTGGGCTCTGTACCAGTCCACCCAAGGCTTATGGCCCTTGCTGCAGTTGCATCCCATGCAGCAGGCCACCAAATTCGATGGCGTGGTGGTGCCGCCGTGCGCTTTGGGGATTACGTGATCAATGGTCGGGCTGCGGCCAAGATCTGCGCCGCAGTAGGCGCATTGATAGTTCCAAGCCAGCAGAATCTGATCACGCGCTGATCGCCGTGTGACCAGCCGCGTCTCATCAATCCGATGACGGTCCACACAGATCTGGCGGGATAGGAACCGCGTTCACCTCGATATCAATGATGTCCTCATCGGATCGGATGAACTCAGCCATATGGCTGTAGATATCGCCCGGCAGATCATCCGCGGACGTGTTGGACCGTATGAACAGCTTTGCGTTAATCTCCAGGAAGTAGCCCTGCATGACCATGCGCCGCTTGGCATACGGTAGCGGTCGCCACTGCGTCTCATGAGACTGCAGAATTGCTACGGGATTCGGCGGCAGGATTCGCGCTACTGTCCCGCCATGCAATACCTACTGCGCATCGGCCCGTGGCACATCGGGCCATTCGCCACGCATCAGGCCGCCAGCCACTTCGCTGAAAGCCACGGCTGCGACGATTACATGATGCTGCCGATGGATGATCCAGCCGAAGCGCCGGGCAAGATCTACCGGCTGCGCATGGCGCCGCTAGCGCACCCGATGAAAAAAGCGCCGGCGGCTTAGCCGAGCGATCCATGCACGCCGAGATGCCCGTTGTATCGGCCAGTCTCCGCATAACTCCGCTCCACGGTGCCGCTGACCAACAGGAACTTCATCTGTCCGATGCGCAAGCCCGGCCAGATTGGCAGCGGATGCAGCCGCCGCTGATTGCGTAGCTCCATGGTGAGCCTGCTGCCGAACCATCCTGGATCCGCCCAGCCGGCCTCAGCGTGATCCCAGCCCTCACGTGCGCGGGAGGACTTCAGCACGAACTGAGCGCCGACGTGATTAGGCAGGTTGAAGATCTCCTGCGTTTCAGCCAAGAAGAATTCACCAGGCTGAATCCAGAATGGATCTTGCTCCGTGTGGCCATGCAGCTGAACCTTCTGCAGCTCCGGTGTCTTGGCTACCTCCATCATGATCTGGCCGCCGAGCGTCACGTCATAACTGGCCGGGTTCAGCTGAGCTTCGTTGTATGGGCTCACCATCCCGTACTGTTGGCACAGCCGGCGAATCTCGTGGTCAGGTAGCAGCACAGAACCTCAATAATCCCAGCGCACCTTAGCCCTGCTGCTGCGGATGCCTAGATGGATAAAGCCTTTGTAGGCGCCATAGCCGAGGCTATAAGGCCAGTTTTTGTCGCACCAGTTCTGCACCGCATAAATATCGGCACCTTCGATGTAGAAATCGACCGCACCGCAACCGAGTTTGTAAAGATGCTCGCTGTTGCTGGCGCCACCCACTTGCGCATTGATGGCCGGCGGTCGATAGCCCGAGGTGATCACAATGGGCTTACCGCCGAACTGCACGCGCACACGCTCCAAAAATGCGGCCAGCTCCGCTGCAATATCAAGCTGCCCTTGATTGGTGAACCTGCGCGCTTCCTGATCCAGCGCGAATTCTCCCAGCCTGATGTGCGGCGTGATCCGTGCGCTGAATGAACTACTGGGCCGCAGCTTTGCGGTTTCAGGCTCAACCGCGGCCTGATGCTGCCCCCATAACTTGCCTTCTGCTCTCCTGCGCCGCAGCAGGCCAGCCTCCACGTTGGTGCCAGGGTTCCTGTACAACTCAAGCGCTGCTGGCACTGCCGCCCAGTCACGATCACGCAGGCAACGGCTGATGGTCTCGAACCCTTCTGATCCGTAGAAGCCAGCGCCAAGGTTGTAGGCGAAGCTCACCAGTGCTGATCGCTGCTGATCATCCATCACCTTCCAGTGCGGGATGGTGGTGCGCAGCTTCTCAGCAATGCGATCCACCTCCAGCCGCAGCAGCATGTCGGCCTCGATCACGTTGATCTTGTCGCCGCGCTTCACTGGCACGCCACCGCTGTAGCGCGTGGTTCCATAGCCAATCGTCCAAGGGTCGCCGCCGCTGAGCGGGTCAGGGTATGCCGAGAGATGGCAGCCCTCAAACTCCTTAATCAAGCTGATCGCGGCGCTTAGATCGCTTTGCTTGCCGTCTTGGCTCCACGTCTGAAACCAGTCTCGATCCCTGCGCATCACGGCGTCGTAGCCGTTGGCGGCCAGATCGGACTCTAGCTGCTGAATCGCGGCGCTCTGATGCGGCAGTGCCTTGTAATACCTGAACAGCTGCTGCAGCGAGATTGGCGCGTCGTTGGCCATGATTCAGCGGCGCTGCTTTGGGAAGGCCATCTGCAGCACCTTCACCAATAGCTGCACCCAGCTGTTGGATTTAAGCGGTGAGACTGCAATGATCTCACTGCCTGCTGCAACGATGATGGCGATCACCGCAATGGTGGTGGCCTGATCCATGATCAGCACGATGGTGGACGTGCTTCCAACTTAGAGACGCGTTGCTCTACCGTCGATAGCCGACCAAACGTTTCTTTCCGGTCTTCTTTGATATCGGTATGAAGCACCTCAAGCTGTGAAGCGATGTGTTCCACAGCTGAGGTAAGCCTGATGACCGCCTCGCGGGCTTCATCAGATTTGCGACTGAAGCCAGCAGCACCCATGGCTGCGACTGAAATTGACGCGCCAGCAATGGCAGCAATGACTTCGATCATGGCGCCATGGAGCTACCTGTTCAGCTTACCGACCTTGCCCGCGCAGGGGTTTCTTGCCGCGACGACGTGGCCGTGATCGTGACCCATAGCCTTGCCGGGTGGTCTTCGGTGGGCCGGATTGATGCTGCAGGCCGCCGGTGCCGGTTTTGCTTTTTACTGCCATCAGTTCTCACCGGGCTTCGGCGGCCACTGCACGTTCCAAGGGAAGCCTTCCTGTTGCGGCACCATGCGGAGAGTTTCGCGGTACAGCGCCCAAGCACCCTTGCCGTCAGGATCCAGCGGGCTGTCTGCAAGCTGGGTCCAATCACATTCGGCTAGACGGCGGTTGCGATCTTCTCGGACAGCCTTGCCCTGCTCAGCGTCTTTGGCAAAACAGTACGCCTCATACTGCTCAGCAGCGGTGTGTACCACGCCTTGGTCGTCGGTGTAGTCCTGGAACACAGGACCAGCGATGTAGTGCGTGAACCACTGCCCGTTGACCTCAACCACGCCATCACGTTGGCTGTACTGGTAGGGCGGGATCAGGGTTGGCTGCGGACCTTCCAGCACAGGGTCGTAGCCGAAGCTGTCAATGATCCCGGCAGTGAGCTGCGGCGGGAAGCTGGTGTTTGGATTAGAGCGGCGAAACTCGTCTTCAGTGATAACGGCGCCGGTGGTGCGGTTGCGGAGTTCCATGGTGATCAGGCAATAGCGAGGCCGATATAGGTAGCCCCGTTGACGTTGGCGTTAGCCGTAGATTCTTGATTGACGATAAAGCCGCTGTTGTCTGGATCAATCCAATCCAGCGTGGTAATTTCTGCGGCTGTGCTGTTTAGGTAAAGCAGCGGATCGTTGCCGGAGACAATGCCGCGAGCAGTATCGGCCACTAACCAGTTGCCCGTTGAATCTGTCCTCTTTATCAGCACGAACTTCGCACCGGCAGTAAAACCGCAATCAATGGTTTGACTGGTGCCGTTACCTGTAAAACTGAAGCACTTGCTCACGCCGGGGCAGGTGGCGAAGAGGTAGGCGATAAAAGTCGCACCGCTTGCATTCACCCTCGTATATGTTCCAAGAGAAAACGACGTGCTGCCTGGTGTGGTTGAGTTCCAGGCCGTTGTCACTTGATAACCACCAGCTGTATCCTGCAGGAAAGCCAACGCCTCATTTGCTGGGACGGTGTAGCCTATATTTGTAAGATTTTTGTGATATACGCACCAGTCATCTGACGCGCTTCTTTTCTTAACAATCATCAACTCCGGCACCACGCCAAGGTTATGGCTGACGGTGCGTGCTGATCCCGTGCCCGTATAAGCCACCACGTCCATGTAGCCGGGAGCGCGGCGGAAGGAATACTGCACCCGACTCTCACTGGTCATACCTTGACCAGAAAATCCCGTCGGATCATCAAAGTAGAAAAACCCAGTCTGCTCGGCAACCGTGCTTGAACTGTCAAGGTATTTTGATCCGCCAATAAGGCGAGCACTAAAATACCACTCACGAGAGCCTAGACGTGATCTAAGGATCATATGATCCAAGGGGAATCCGACATTTACGTCTTTTCGGCCACTTGATGTTGCCAAAGCTTCTGCATCAAACACCCCCGTGGCATCGGTGGGCGTCTTCATCGGCCCACGGCGGATGGCGATGTAGATGTAGGTGTCATTGAGGTTCACGTTGCCAACCATTTGGAAACCGGCTGCAGACACGTCTATCTCGTTTGAGTTTGAGTTTTCTGCGTTTGAATTATTAGTAGACAGCACAGCGTCATTACCACCTGTTGGGATGCCGCGCATTGTGTCAACAATTTTCCAAGCACTGCTGCCAACAGTCGATTTGTAAACCACCCATTGGGGCTCCCAGCCGAGAGTAACGGCAGTTCCAACTCCACTGCCATTTGTAGTAAAGCTCCCACAGCTCACCACACTGTCATTGCCGCTATCGCCAAACCCGCCAGCGTCGTGCGCGAACAGGTAGGCGACAAATGTCTGACCACTACCATTAGTAGAAAAGTCAGAACCAACACTAAAAACAGTAGAAGTGGGATCCTTTGAATTAAACTCACTGCTTGCACCAATAA
>Ga0315907_10001131_pt1 | contig 36642 bp, 16 predicted proteins | sample LakEriMetagenome_3_FD_203525 | JGI IMG/M metagenome (GOLD analysis project Ga0315907, IMG submission 203525) | Freshwater fungal communities from buoy surface, Lake Erie, Ohio, United States - Buoy 12 MA123 | ecosystem: Environmental > Aquatic > Freshwater > Lake > Lake biofilm | place: USA...
AAAAACACCACAAATCCTCCCACATGGACACCGCGTCGAACCCACGCGTTTTTGAACCGTTTTTTGAAGAATTGATACAACAGCAACCACAGCAAAAGGATGATTCCTCCCACTTGGGAAAGGGCAGTTAATATGACAAAAAGGATTATTATTACAAGGATGTTGAGGACTTTCATGTGAATTTATTTAATGGCTACCAAGTAACACATTTTCGGTTGATAGAACAACAGGCGTTTATTTTGCAAGATTTCAAAGACTTCAGGTGAAACCGTAAAGCACCCGTTGCTGTTGCCTGTGCATCCGTTTTCGCTCACGTAGCTTCCTGTATGAATAAGAATACTTCTTACTTTTGCGTTGCTGTTACTCTCACTCTTTCCTATTAATCCAAATGCCTTAGGCCAGTGTGAACATGTTGATTTTTTCACATAATTATCGCAGCTGCAATCATGTTTTTTAGGGTGTCCCATCTTAATTTCTTTGGTGATTTGAAAAAATCCTAAACTACTTTGATTACTACCTTCTATATTAGAAAACTTACGTGGCGCTAGGAAGGAGCTGAACGACGCAGATTTTTTACCATGCGCTGTGTACGAGGTAGCAATAACCTCACCTTTGTCAACCACCCACAAGCGACGGTTTCGTCGGGATTTACTAAAATCCACATAAATGACAAACTTATTGGCTAAGTCATTGTCTGAATAATACGAGGATTTAATGAATTTTTCAGGCAAAGGCGATTTATAGAATTCACCCGTTATTGGTTCTTCTTTACTCAAGAAAATCCAGAGGAATAGTAATGCAACTAGGGCAATAAGTAAAGGAAGGATCTTTTTCATGGCATTATCTCAATAGTACAGCCATTATCTACGGCATCGTAGATCTCATCGATTTCGGGATTGGTGAGTGCAATGCATCCCAAGGTCCAATCTTTCCAACGGTGAAATTTACCTACCCATCCGTATTTTTGTCCATGAATTAATACATCACAACCGTAGCCAACATCTATTGCTTTGTGATAGGCAGACCAGGTTCGTTTTTTAATTTGGAACTGTCCTTCTGGGGTAAGGTGGTCGCCACATTTTTTTTTTGCATCCTGCCCTTTTTTGCTGATGGAGACTGAATAACTGGCTATGATTTCACCTTGGTAGTATAATTTGAGCACGTGATCCGTTTTATAAACCACGATCTTATCCGCTTTTTGACCCTTTATTAATTGATTTTCCGGATAAAAATAATATCCGAATAGGGTAATTAACGTTCCGTAACCCAGGATCTTCAGTTTCCGTTTCATATCCTGTTAACCGCTTACCGGTTAATCGTTACAGGATGTTTTTAATACATCAAACTCTTTTTTGAGCTTGTTCGCCATTGTGCATCGTATTTACTGTCTGAAAAATAGATAATTAAATCTGCATCGTATTTACTATCGCAGAAATATATTTTCTTTTTTGCATCGTATTTTGAAGAGGCAAAGAACCACAATCCTTTGTTGTCTGTAGCATCATATTTTGAGGAACATTTGTATACAACCAAGTCAGCATCATACTTAGAGGATGCAACATAAACTTTAACATCCGCATCGTATTTTGAGTCAACCGAAAATACTACCTGAGTGAATGCGTTCAGGGAAAGGAAAATGGAAAGGGAAAAAAGTAAAATTTTCATGGTTTTTTGTTTATTATGTAAAGATAGTAAAAAATCTATTGAACAACTTACGCTAAGATTAAACTTCTCGCCCGATATTGATAATCATGTAAAAAGCCCTGCTTCGCTGTTCAGCTTCGCAGGGCGAACGTGGAGAAGATCGGGCTTACCTCAACTTCGTTCGGCATAAACTTCTCGCCCGATATTGTAATAATAGAAAAAGCCCTGCTTCGCTGTTCAGCTTCGCAGGGCGAACGTGGAGAAGATCGGGCTTACCTCAACTTCGTTCGGCATAAACCTCTCGCCCGATATTGTAATAATAGAAAAAGCCCTGCTTCGCTTGTTCAGCTTCGCAGGGCGAACGTGGAGAAGATCGGGCTTACCTCAACTTCGTTCGGCATAAGCTACTCCCTTTGGTCGTGAAATCGCTTCGCTAAGTTCTCGCCCGATATTGTAATAATGGAAAAAGCCCTGCTTCGCTGTTCAGCTTCGCAGGGCGAACGTGGAGAAGATCGGGCTTACCTCAACTTCGTTCGGCATAAACTTCTCGCCCGATATTGTAATAATGGAAAAAGCCCTGCTTCGCTTGTTCAGCTTCGCAGGGCGGAAGTGGAGAAGATCGGGCTTACCTCAACTTCGTTCGGCATAAACTTCTCGCCCGATATTGTAATAATGGAAAAAGCCCTGCTTCGCTTATTCAGCTTCGCAGGGCGGAAGTGGAGAAGATCGGGCTTACCTCAACTTCGTTCGGCATAAACTTCTCGCCCGATATTGTAATAATGTAAAAAGCCCCAAGCGGGGCTTCTTTATACGTGGAGAAGATCGGGCTTACCTCAACTTCGTTCGGTATAAACTTCTCGCCCGATATTGTAATAATGTAAAAAGCCCCAAGCGGGGCTTCTTTATACGTGGAGAAGATCGGGCTCGAACCGACGACCTCTTGACTGCCAGTCAAGCGCTCTAGCCAACTGAGCTACATCCCCATTAAATTTGAATCACACTTGCTCTAGTTCCGCAACTGCGGAAAGCTACATCCCCGAGATGAGTGCGAATATACAGCCTTTCAGCTAATCTTGAAAGTTTTCTTTTCGTTAGCTGTTCAACTTTTGTATCTTTGTATAGTTCCTGTTCAACGGAACCCGCCATGAGCAAAACGATCCAACTTATTATAAACCCCTCGGAATTAGGGGCAGGAACTCGGGGTGCATCCTTAGGTCCATATGCGATTCAAGCCGCTTCTAGAATGCAAGGAAATTCATTGTTTACCGAGTTTTCCTGCGAAACACTTTCAGACGTTAATCACCTTCTGGATCGCCCAATTATTTATCCCTTAGCGAAGCGCATTGACGGGATGCAACACGTATATCAAACCGTTTCTTCCGCCTTGGTTTCGCATATTCAAGCCAATCGGTTTCCGTTTATCTTAGCGGGTGACCACGCTTCAGCAGGGGGTACCTTACATGGGTTGAAAGCCGCTTTCCCCGATAAACGCATTGGGGTGGTTTGGATAGATGCCCATGCGGATTTACACTCGCCTTACACTACGCCCTCTGGTAACTTGCACGGCATGCCCCTTGCAACTGCCTTGGGGGTTGATAACCTTCCATGCCAACGGAATCACGTAGACATCGAAACATCCCTTCAATGGACCCAATTAAAAAGTAATTCTGTTAAGTTCTCCGATTTGATTTATGTCGGTGTGCGCAGTACTGAACCGGAAGAAGATGCAGTTATTGAAGCAGAACACATTACCAACATCACGGTAGAGACGGTTCGGTCACTTGGTGTTCAAAAAGCCTTGGAACAAATCACCCATCAATTGGTTGCTTGTGATATAATGTATGTTTCCTTTGATGTAGATTCGATGGATCCCGTTGAAACGTCCTTTGGCACAGGTACTCCGGTAGCCAATGGCTTAACGGTTCAAGAAGCAAAATCACTCCTCGACGGATTGTGTCGTTCGCCAAAGTTAGTTGCCTTGGAATTCGTGGAAGTGAATCCAACCCTCGACGAGAAAAAAAATAGAATGGCCGAGGTCGCCCTCGAGTTAATCACCCATTGTACACGTACCCTAATTGAATCATGGAAGTAGCGTTGAAGGATATCCTCTTAACTAAAGGAAAGGAATGGTTAGGAATTGACATTGATCCATCGTGGATTCAGTTTCAACCGACCCGCAAAGGCGTTCGTGGTGACGTAACCTTAATGGTTTTTCCCTTTGCTAAAGCGCTTCAATTGCCACCTGCAGAGGTTGCAGAACGTATTGGTAAGCATGTGAAATCGGAGGTTTCCTTTGTTGCGGATTACGAGGTGATTCAAGGATTCTTAAATTTTGTATTTTCCGAGACGCTATGGTCGGATCAACTCGTTGCCATCCATCACAACGATTCGTTTGGGATTGCTGCACCTGATTCTAAGCCTATGGTGATGGTAGAATATGCTTCGCCCAACACCAATAAACCGCTGCATTTAGGTCACCTTAGAAATATTTTCCTTGGCTATGCAGTGGCGCAATTAAAAAAAGCACACGGCCATCAAGTCATCAAAACCCAAGTAATTAACGATCGCGGAATTCATATTTGTAAAAGCATGCTGGCTTGGCATCGCTTTGCTCCAATCCAATCCAATGGCGAACGCGAAACCCCCGCGAATTCTGGGCTCAAAGGGGATAAGTTAGTAGGCAAGTATTATGTGGAGTTTGAAAAGCATTTGCAACAGGAAGTTAAAGAGATCTTGGCCCGTTGGAATGCCGGAGATTTCTCCAACAGTTCTGAGGCAGTGCGCGAAAAATATCAAGAATTAGTTCATGCGCTCGTTGGAAAGGATGAAAAGGCACAAGCGGCCATTTCCGATAAAATCAAGGAGCTCGCCAAGAATGAAACCGAAATTCTAAGAGCAGCCCAAGACATGCTGGTGCGATGGGAGGGAAGGGATCCAGAAACTTATTTAATGTGGTCCGCCATGAACGGTTGGGTTTACGAAGGATTTGCTGTCACCTACAAACGCATGGGGGTTGATTTTGATAAATTGTACTACGAAAGCGATACCTTTTTACTGGGTAAAGACCAGGTGATGGACGGCTTAGCACGCGGTGTCTTTTATCAAAAACCCGATGGCAGTGTTTGGATTGATTTGACACCCGATGGCTTAGATGAAAAATTGGTGCTTCGCGCCGATGGTACAGCCGTATACATAACACAAGACATAGGAACGGCCATTGAACGTTTTCATGATTATCCAGCCTTATCTGGAATCGTTTATACGGTGGGGAATGAACAAGATTACCACTTCAAGGTATTGTTTTTAATCCTACAGAAGTTAGGGTATGCTTGGGCAGCAGATTGCTTCCACTTGTCTTACGGAATGGTAGATTTACCTTCTGGAAAAATGAAATCTAGGGAAGGTACCGTGGTAGATGCAGATGACCTCATGGAAGAGGTGGTAAATGCAGCAACAGTAATGACACAAGAACGCGGTCAGATTGCTGAATTATCAGAGACGGAACGCAGCGTGCTTTTTGAATCGATTGGAATGGGAGGCTTGAAATATTATTTATTAAAAGTTGACCCGAAAAAACGAATGTTATTCAATCCGGAGGAATCGATCGATTTAACTGGAAATACTGGTCCCTTTATTCAATATACCCACGCCCGAATTAATTCCTTATTGCGAAAAGCAGGATTAATCCAATTCGATGAGTCCACACTGGTGATTGAATCCGGAGAAATTGACCTCATCAAATTACTCGCTACCTTTCCTCAAACGATTGCTGAAGCGGCAGACAATTATTCGCCAGCGGTATTGGCAAATTACCTGTATGAAGTCACTAAAGCATATAATTCATTCTACCAGCAAAGTCCGATTTTAAATGAATCTAACGTAGGGTTGCGCGCCGCACGGATCTTGATTTCCATGAATGTTGCTAAGGTGTTAAAAACTGGGTTAACCATTTTGGGGATAAATGCGCCAGAGCGTATGTAAACTGCTTTCCTTTTCATAACTTTATGAACCTAATCTACGTCATGAAGTTTTTTTCCTTCCTACTCGTCCTTTTTATGTCCGTTAAATTGACGGCACAAACTCAAAATAGTACCAAAAATCACATAATCCAAGAATGGAAACTGCCGAACGAGTCGTTTCCGCGCTTCGTGAAATTCGACGGAAAAGTAGCGGTAGATCCGGAGGCACACAGTAAATTCATCCGGGAGTTATTTGACTTACCTGAAGAATATTCAGTCATTCTCTCGGATAAGATAAAGGATCAGATGGGTTGGATGCACTATACCTATGCATTGTCTTACAAAGGCATTCCCATTAGGCATAACGCCATTAAAATTCACATGAATGGGAGTTTTTTGGTTTCTGTGAATGCGGCATTGGATAAAGTTTCCGGTTCGATTACGCCCTCCATTTCAAGCGACCAAGTGATTGAGACCGCGCTGAATCATGTGCATGCAACGCGCTACAAGTGGGAGATGCCAGAAGAAGAAGCCTTACTGAAAATGGAACAAGGAAACCAGGCCAGCTATTATCCTGCACCGGAATTGATGTGGTACACGAACCCTTCAGGTAATACAACCACGTTAGTTTATGGAATGGATGTATACGCAGACGAACCCTTGTCCAGACAGTTCATTTACATTGATGCCCATACCAACAGCGTTGTCGCTTCGGAAAATAGAATACATACAGCAGACAGCAACGGCATTGCAGTTACAGCCTATTCGGGCAATCGTCCGATCGTGGCAGATTTTTTTGCATCTCAATTTAGGCTTCGTGAAACGGGAAGGGGAAATGGAATTCAAACCTTTGACTTAAATAACACGTCAAATTACGGTGCAGCAGTAGATTTTATCGATGCAGATAATTATTGGAATAACACGGTCAACCAAGACCATTTTGCCGGTGATGCGCATTGGGGAGCGGAAATGACCTATGATTATTTTTGGCAAATCCACAACCGAAATAGCATCGATGGGAATGGGTTTTTATTGAAAAGCTACATGCATTACAATACCAATTACAATAATGCTTTTTGGGATGGTCAACGTATGACCTATGGAGATGGAAACGGAACGACCTTCACGCCACTAACGGCGATTGATATTACAGCCCACGAAATTGCACACGGTCTGACCTCAAATACCTCCAATTTGGTTTATGCGAATGAATCAGGGGCATTGAATGAATCGTTTTCGGATATTTTCGGGGTTTCTGTGGAGGCTTTTGCCAATAACAACCAGTTAAATTGGATTATGGGGGAGGATGCAACCCCTAATGGAAATGGAATTCGTAGTATGAGTAACCCAAACGCATTTTCGGACCCAGATACTTATTTAGGCACTAATTATTATACTGGAACCCAAGATAATGGAGGGGTTCATACAAATTCTGGGGTTCAGAATTTTTGGTTTTATTTACTCACAGTGGGCGGCACGGGTACCAACGACATCAATAACGCCTACAACGTGAACGGCTTGGGTATTGTAAATGCATCGCGCGTCGCTTTTCGCAACAACACCTTTTATTTAACGCCGAATTCAGATTATCAAGATGCACGATTTTATGCGGTGCAGTCGGCTATTGATTTGTTCGGCGCATGTTCTCCAGAGGTAATGAGTACCACCAACGCGTGGCATGCGGTCGGGGTTGGACCTGCCTTTTCTTATACCGTCAATGCAGATTTTTCAACCGCGTTTCAAGATTATTGTCAGGCACCTGCCCTCGTTAATTTCACGAACGAGAGTTTTAATGCAGGGACCTTTCAATGGAATTTTGGTGACGGTACTACATCGTCTTTGTTAAATCCTTCGCATACCTACCAATCGCCGGGCTTGTATTCGGTTTCCTTAATTGCAAGTGGCGGTGCGTGTGGTACAGATACGTTGACCTTGGTAGATTACATTAATGTGGATCCAAGCCTGCCTTGTGCAATCACTATGAATCCGGCGGGATTGAATCAAACCCAAAACTCCTGCACGGGAACCTTATTCGATCCAGGAGGTGTTGCTTCCAACTACCAGGACTTAGTTACCAGTGAAATCACGATTGCTCCAATCGGGGCAGCGACCATTACCCTTAATTTCTCAATCTTTGATTTAGAGGCCAATTATGATTATCTCTACATCTATGATGGCCCGACCAATACCAGCCCTTTGATTGGACAATACACGGGTAATACCTTACCAAACGGAGGAACCATACAGAGCACTTATGGGGCAATTACCTTAAAATTCTTTTCGGATACTTATGTTACCAACGCGGGTTTTGTGATGACCTGGGCCTGTCAAATTCCCAGCAATCCTCCAGTGGCCGATTTTCAGGCCAACGCTATTACAAGTTGTACTGGTGAAATTACGTTTGAAGATCAAACAACCGGAGGACCAAATGCCTGGAATTGGAATTTTGGTGACGGGAGTGCATCAACGCTTCAGAATCCAACGCATATTTATCAGCAAGACGGCACCTACACCGTTACTTTGATTGCTTCAAATAATATTGGTTCTGACACTTTTGCCCTTCAAAATTACATTACCATTGATCGTCCTGATGCTCCCCTTGCTAATGGGGTAATTTTGTGTTCCCCCGACAGCGTTACTATTCAGGCTACGGCTAATGGAGAAATTCGCTATTTCGATGCAGCTATTGATGGTAACTTATTGGATACTGGGGCTTATTATTCGATGTTTTTGGCGCAAACAGATACCGTATGGGTTGAAAATGTTGAGACTAATCCCGTGCTTTATGTGGGGCCATTGAATAATAGCTTTGGAACAGGGGGTCAACACAACAACGCTGCTACACAATACCAGATTTTTACGGTGCAAGAACCGCTTACCATTGTTTCTGCCTGGGTAAATGCTGGATCAACTGGGGATCGAACGATATCCTTATGGGACGAAAGTGGGAACCAATTGGATTCGAGGTTTCTCAATATTCCGTCCGGTGGGTCCCGAATATCATTGAATTTTCATCTGGAGCCAGGAGTCAATTACCGCATTGGTGGCGCTCAAATGAATCTATACCGCAACAATACGGGTGCTTCCTATCCCTACCAAATCCCTGGATTAATTTCTATCACAGGGTCCAGTGCTGGCGCTGCTTTTTATTACTATTTCTATGACTGGGAAGTGATTAAGGATCCGTGCGTCAGTCCCAGAACGCCAGTTGCCTTACTTATGGAACAAGTGACGGCAGCAGCGAGTATTTCCACCCTAGGAATGACAGCAACTGTGGTTGCCAATGCCTCCAATAACGCGACCCAATACAGTTGGAATTTTGGGGATAATACGTCTTCTACACAAGCCACGCCTACCCATTTGTATACGCTTCCTGGTACTTATCCGTTGACCTTAATAGCCAACAACGATCATTGTTCTGATACCCTTAATCTTGAAGTGGTTGTGGATAATGCTTCATTGAATGAACTCAGCGGAAGCAATTGGGTGCTTTATCCAAATCCAGCGAACGAGCGCTTGAATGTTGAATTCTCTCATGGTATCGCATCATCTGTATGCATCGTAGATGCTGCAGGACGTATGGTGATGGAATGTCCAATACAGAGCGCGCTTTCTTCCCTTAACATTAGCGGATTGGCGCGTGGTACGTATCGGGTTATAGCCAACTTTAGTGATGGAACAAGATCCGTTAAACCCTTTGTGAAACAGGATTAATTTCCAAAGATTACCTCGTCCGTTAATTCTCGGACCATTTGAAAAAGTTCTGCTTTGAATTGCTTGGGATCGTAAAGTCCACGTTCCATTTGACGTAATTTATGCTCCCATTGACCAGTAAGTTCAGGACTTTTGAGCAGGTCGCTTTTAATGGTGTCAATTAAATGCATACCGGTATCCGTAGCGATGAGGTTCTTTTTCTTTTTCTCGATGTACTTTCGTTTGAACAAGGTTTCAATAATGGCAGATCGGGTTGAAGGTCTTCCAATCCCATTTTCCTTCATTAATTCCCGCATTTCTTCGTCCTCTACCAGTTTCCCAGCGGTTTCCATGGCTCTGAGGAGCGTAGCTTCGGTATAGGGTTTTGGCGCTGAGGTTTTGCCTTGGTGCATAAAGGGTTCATGCGGACCTTCTTCGCCTTCGGTAAAGAGGGGTAAGATTTTATCTTCAGATTCACCTTTTTTCTGCACTTTTTGATCGAGGTCTTCATAGACCACACGCCATCCTTTGTCCAATACCTGCTTCCCAGTTGCTTTAAATGCTAATTGATCTACTTGCCCCATTACGGTGGTATTTGAAACCTTACATTCCGGATAGAAAGCAGCAATTAAGCGGCGAGCGATTAAATCATATATTTTAAATTCATCCGGTGAAATTCCTGAGGGAACAATTCCCGTAGGAATGATCGCGTGGTGGTCGGTTACCTTGCTGTTGTCGAAAATCGCTTTTGTTTTAGGAATCGGCTTTTCCAACAAAGATTCAGTAAATCTACTGTAATCTCTGAGCCCTTTTAATACATTGGGTATTTTGGGGTGAAGGTCTTCGGAGAGGTAGGTGGTGTCAACCCGTGGGTAGGTCACCAGTTTTTTCTCGTAAAGGCTTTGAACGTGCTTAAGTGTTTCATCAGCGCTAAATCCGTAACGCTTGTTTCCATCTACTTGCAATGAAGTTAAGTCGTACAATCTCGGATTCCCTTCTTTTCCCTCCTTTTGTTCAAAGGAGGTAATTTTAAAGGGCTTATCTTTCAGGTATTCCACCCCTTTCTTGGCTTTTTCTTCCGTCTTTAAGCGCTCAATTTGACAAAGGAATTCCGTTTCTCTGTACATCGTTTTCAGTTCCCAATAGGTCTCGGATTTAAATGCATTGATTTCCTTTTGCCGCTGAACAATCATGGCGAGGGTAGGGGTTTGCACCCTTCCAACAGAAAGTGTCATTTTTGCTGGGGCAAATTTCTTGGTGTAGAGTCGTGTTCCATTGATGCCGAGCATCCAATCGCCGATGGCACGGGAATTTCCTGCAGCAAACAAATTATCGAATTCTTCCCCATTTTTAAGCTTAGAAAACCCTTCTTTGATGGCTTCATCGGTGAGGGAAGAGATCCACAAGCGCTTTACGGGAACTTTACACCCTGCTTTCAAGAGTACCCAGCGTTGAATCAATTCACCTTCTTGACCCGCATCCCCGCAATTGATCACTTCTTCACATTGTGCTACGAGGGATTTGAGCACATTAAATTGTCGCTGGACACCTTCGTCTTTGATTACTTTTATGCCAAATTGTTCCGGGGAAATGGGTAAATCTTCCACCCGCCACTGTTTCCAGTTTGGGTTGTAATCTTCAGGTTCTTTTAAGGTACATAAATGACCAAAGGTCCAACTCACCCAATATCCATTTCCTTCAAAATACCCCTCTTTCCGAGTGGAGGCGCCCAGAATTTGAGCCAAATCTCGTGCGACACTCGGTTTTTCCGCAATACACAGTTTCATATTAAACGTTGAAGATTATACTAGAATCTTTACTAGACAAGTTAAAAATCAAAAATAACTTTAGAGTAAATATTGGTTAATTTAGTTTAAGCACTTTAATGGTTTCAACTTCTTCTAATGAATTTTCCACTGTGACAAAATAAATTCCATTAGTAAGTGTTCTGAAATCTATGGAAGCCTCATTAAAACCATGGTTCGAGGTTACATTTTTCCCTTGAATATCAACAATTTTAAAGCTAAAAGAACCTCCTTGATTGTTTACAATATGTAAAAAATCGCTTACGGGATTTGGATAGATATCCAACCAAGGTGCTGAGATAATCGTATAGCCATTGGTGATTTCTACAGTAATTGGATCTCCCGTAATTCCACACCCATCTTCATTGGTTATGTAGACACTATAATTTCCAGGAATTGAAGCGATGTAATATGAGGAATTTGCTCCGGGAATAATGTCCCCATTCAGATACCATTGGTATGTTGATGCAGCTGAGCAAAATAAGGTGTCGTTTGATCCTTGCGTAATCGTTGGAGGTGAGGGGCTTACTCCAACATTTACGGTAACTGTATTGCTAACAGAACTCGTACATGTACCAACGGTGTTGGTAACAAAGTATGTTCCTGGCATGCCTACCCAAATGGTATCGGTAGTCTCACCATTAGGAGACCAAAGGTTTCCGCCAATTATATTCGAGTAAAGTTGTATGGCACCATCTGCGCAGATAATGTGAGGACCTGGTGGCGAAACAATCGGTGTTGCAGGACTTGGTAGAAGGTTGACGGTAATTGGTTGGGACGTAGCCTGACACCCATTTTGGTCAGTGTAAGTTACTGCATAGTTACCGGCAGCGGTAACATTTATCGTTTGGGTATTTAGATTATTTGGACTCCAAACATTACCAAGGGCATAAGAGGAAGTTAAAAGAAGCGTATCGCCGGAACAAATATTAGTTGACCCAGAAGGTGTAATAACGGGGCTTTGAGGAGTATTAAATAAGGTAATGTAGTTCGATGAAACAAGTGTATCGAAGGTAACACCGTTCCCAACAACCAAGGTTACGGGATAAGAACCTGGGGAACTGTAGCAAATATTACTGGGGTTTTGAACATTTGAACTAGAAGGAGTCGCGCCTGGAAAAGACCATTCCCAAGTTACAGGATTTCCATTAGAGTTATCATTGAAATTGATGCAATTATTAGATTGACAAATTTGAGCTTGGTTCGTTTGAAAAGCTGCAGATAGCGATTGGATACCACAAATTACAGAGGTTGTCCCCCCAGAGCCATAACTTCCACCAACACCTACGGTTCCGCCCGCACTCAAGCTACTTCCTCGGGTCGTGTTTGTAGGTCCAGTGCCGCGATCCGCTCCTCCTGTTCTCATGGTACAACAGGTAGTTAATGTGGAGTCTAGTTTCACAAGATATAACTCATCTGGATAAGTGCCCGCCGTTAGTTCTTGTGAATAACCCGCAATCATGTACCCGCCATCGGATGTTTTTATTAACGATTTACCAAAATCATTTTGAGCGGTTCCAATAATGTGCGTAGAAACTAGGGTGCCGGTACTATTCACGCGTATTAGGTAATACTCCAACCCTACCTGCTGTCCGGTAGTGTAATTATAATTGAAAGAAAAAGTATAGCCACCAACCAGATAGTCTCCATTTGGCATTTGGATAACAGATTCTGCGTAGTCACTGCCATCTGTAGAGAAAAGTGGAATTTGAGTTCCACCGTAATATCGTGTCCATGAAACTTGTCCGGCACCGTCTAGTTTTACTAAAAGGTAATGCCAGTTGAACCCTCCATTCACTTTAGGTTGTCCCGCTTCGCCCGCAATCATAAAACCTCCATCCGCTGTTTCAATTATCGATCTCGCATAATCAGGATATTTGGTGGCATTCGCATCTTGGACAAGTCGAGACCAGACCATATTCCCGCTGCCGTCTAGTTTTACAATGTAGAAATCATTGGAAGATGTGCTCGCACTACCCGTCCAAGTATAGGCAGTTCCAGCGATTGCAAACCCACCGTCACTCGTATTTGTTATTGAGTAAGCAATATCCGCCAGAGAGGCGGCCCCTACTTTTTTATCCCAAATCAAATTACCAGAGGCATCGGTTCGAACAACGTAAAAGTCATTTGGAGAGGCTCCAAATGAAGCGGTTTGTCCAGCAATACAAAAGCCACTATCTAAGGTCTGAACTAAATCCCACCCTTGGTCGGATCCTGTTCCACCGTACGTTTTATTCCATTGTACATTTCCCATGGCATCAAGCTTCACTAAATATACATCGTCCCCGCCTGCTCCAAAAGATGAGGTAGTGCCTGCGATGGCGTATCCGCCATCAAACGTTTTAATTACTGCACGTCCGTAATCATTACCCGCCCCCCCAACGGTTTGGGTCCATATAATTGTTCCGACGCTATTGGTTTTAATTACGTATATATCATTTAAGCCCGCTCCGAATGAACTGGTGTGTCCTGCGGTTACGTAGCCGCCGTCACCCGCTTGAACTATTGCATGTGCTTGATCATTGGACGCGCCACCGCCGGTGACGCAAAGTTGACTTTGACTCTCGTAGAAATGGCTTACAAAAGAAAAAAGAATAACTAAAAGAGAGTGGGTATTAATTTTTATCATTGTTAAAAAAATCTATAGGTTAAGGTTAAATATATAGTAAAATACAATACATTCAACTTTATAATGAAACTAAGTATTGCTTCGCTTCAGTTAACTTACTGCTTAAACTTTTCGATTCCTTTCAATAAGAAGTTCTTGTAGCTCTCGATTTCTGGCGTATATCCAATGGTTTCAGTAAGGTCCTTGCCTTCATGATCCGTTACCACGTAGAGCGGTTGTTGGAAGCTTTTGTAATTAATTACTTCGTACTCGGCCCATTTGTTTCCAACGTCGCGAATTTTTCCACCCAATTCTTTGGAGTAGCGCTGCTCGCTTTCAGGAAGTGGTTCATGGTCATCGACGTACAGCGAGATAATCACGAAATTCTTTTGAAGTAGGGGACGAATTTCATCGTTGGTCCAAACCGTAGATTCTGTTTTCCGACAATTCTGACAGGCATGTCCTGTGAAATCCATCAGAATAGGCAAGTTCCGCTCTTTGGCGTAGGCTCTTCCCTTGAATAAATCATGGAATACCAAAATGGAACCGTCGCCTACCGGGTGCATGTCTGAGGTATATTTATCGGTTATAGAATCTTGTTTTACCCCCGTATCAAGTCCACCGTTATTAAAGCGGAAATTATCTTCTGAATGGGTTCTTGGGGGAGCGATTCCATCAATTAATTTCAATGGATGCCCAAACATTCCAGTAAATAAGTATACCGAAAAGACCAGCGCAACGAATGCGAACATGAACCTTGGAACGCTTAATTTTTCCACGGGAGAATCGTGAGAGAAACGAATCTTACCAAGCAGATACAAGCCCATAATGAGGAATATTACAAACCAGGAACCCACAAACCATTCACGAGTGAGGATATCCCAATGGTAGGCCATGTCCACAGCCGATAAGAATTTCATTGCCAAGGCGATTTCAAGAAGACCGAGAACCACTTTTACGGAGTTTAACCAGCCGCCGGATTGTGGAAGTGAGTTTAACCAACTTGGGAAAATAGCAAATAGGGTAAAGGGAATAGCAAGCGCCAGTGAGAAACCTCCCATGCCCATAGCAGGGGTAAGATAAGACCCCGTAGTTGACGCAGTAACTAAGAGACTTCCGATGATTGGTCCGGTACACGAAAAAGAAACTAATCCAAGGGTAAAGGCCATGAAGAAGATGCCAATATATCCTCCTCGATCCGCTTGCTTGTCCATTTTATTGACCCATTTGCTGGGTAATTGTATTTCAAAGGCCCCAAGAAATGAGAAGGCGAACACCATAAAGATTGCGAAGAACACGAGGTTCATCCAAATGTTCGTGGATAGGTCATTTAGTCCCGTGGTTCCTAAAACTGCCGTAAATACAATGCCCGAAGTAACATAGATTACTACAATAGACACGCCATAAACAAGAGCTTTGATGATGCCTTCTGCCCGTGTTTTTGATTGTTTCGTAAAGAAGGTTACCGTCATAGGGATCATGGGGAACATGCATGGCGTTAACAAGGCAAATAATCCACCGCCAAATCCTGCCCAAAAAGTCCACCATAGGGTGTTAGGTTTTTTAGGAGCTGTTGGTTTATTTTCCTTAGGCTCCATGGTTTCGCCTGTACCTTTGTCCTCAGAAGCTGCTTGAACTTTACTTGTATCTTGTCCGTCAGGTGATTTAGCGTTTGAAGCGAGCGCACTCTTGTACCCACTGATTTTAATTGATGCGTCTTGTGCAGGAGGGAAAATACAACCCGCTGCATCACAGATTTGAAAACTATAAGTAAACGGTATGCTAAACGCTTCGTTGCTCAATATTTCAATCTGTTGCTTAAAGGTTGCACTACCTTCAAAGTATAATTGCTCACCTAATTCATCAACAAACTTTTTTGGGGCACTGCCATCCTTAAGTTTCCCAACCAACTTAAAATTCTTATTGGCTTTGATGTCAAAGGTGGTGGGTGTTCCAGTAAAATCTGCCTTTTGGGGGTCGTGATTTACCGAGAAAATATGGAAATGGTTTAGTAGGGTCGCTTTTCCAACAATGTACGCATGACTGCTGTCGATTTTTTCTACACTGAATTTCCATTTTATGTGGTCTTGCCAAGAGCCTTGTGCAAATGCTGCTACACTTAAAATCAGTAAGCAGATAGATAAAAAATACCTCATATTTAGTTGTTAATTTGAATCGTTAAAGGCACATCAATCGGCGGAATACACTTAGTTTCATCGCAAACCATGTAATTCAAGGTGAGTGTGATGACTCCCGACTTTTTTACGCGGAACTTTTGGTGTATTTCAAGCTGATTTTCCCAAATGTAAACTATTCCTCCAAAATTGTCATCTTGATGCGCTACGGGTGTTGTTAAAAATTCTAAACTCCCAATTTTCTTAATACCTTTAATGTTATTAAACGTGACACTTAATGCGATCGGTCCAAGATTTGGGTCCGTTTTTGGGGAGTACAAGTGCCACGTTGGGTCAATGGTTCCTTTGATTACTACTTCTTTGGAAAGCTTATCCCAAACCGCATCCCAGACAACATGGTTTTGTGCCTTGAGTGGAGCAGAAAATAAAAATAAGCAAGAAGCGAAAAGGAAAAGTTGAACTACACGACGCATGTCGCGAAGTTAAAAAATAATATCTACAATTTTCGATATCGGAATCCAAACTCCTCCCTTCAGGGTTATGAATGTTTCCCCTACTGCCCAAACAGTGGTCGTTACTTTTTTGGGCCCCTCGTCGTCGCAAAAAACAATGGAAACTTTACTTCGATGCGTGTTTCCTAATATCATTGCGTTTCGGAGTTTCAATACCAGGTTGCTCTCCTGGGGAATTTCACTTATTTTTTCGTAGGTGCATAAAGGAACTTGCTCCTTTTGGATTTCTTGGATTTCTAAAAACATGGTAGTGAGTTTGGTCCTTTGAAGATAGTAATTTTCTCTTAACTTCCAAATTTACCAGGGCAATTTTGCATTTGCAGCAATCTTTTGGTCATGGGTAATTCCCGCTTCCAATAAAAACGATCCAGCGATTGCGATCATCGCAGCGTTGTCTGTGCAAAAGGATGGATGCGCTAAGTGAATGGAAAGCTGTGGTTGCTCGCGTTGCCACGCGTGAAGTTTGGCTCGTAATCCACGGTTAACCGAAACCCCGCCACTCACAGCAATGCAGGTTATTCCGGTTTGTTGCTGCGCTTTTTTCAGTTTTTTAACCAAGATTTCCGTAATGCTGTGCTGAATTGAAGCGCAGAGATTGTTTAAATTCGAAGCCACAAAATCCGGGTCTTTTGTCACTTCTTTTTTCAAGAAATATAATATTGATGTTTTTAGGCCACTAAAACTAAAATTCAATGCCGGGATGTTGGGTTCTGCAAAAGCGTATACATTCGGATCTCCTGCTTGCGCGTATTGGTCGATCAATGGTCCGCCGGGATAGGGTAATCCCAACATTTTTGCGGCTTTATCAAAGGCCTCTCCTGCGGCATCATCGATTGTTTTTCCTATGATTTCCATGTTTAATGCATCATGAACCACCACAATTTGGGTATGGCCACCGCTCACAGTTAAGCATAGGAATGGAAAACTTGGCGCTGTCATTCCTTCATGCGTGATGAAATGACTTAAAATATGTGCTTTCATGTGATGCACCCCGATTAAGGGTTTGTTTAATGCCAATGCAAGCCCCTTCGCAAAGGAAGTTCCAACCACGAGTGAACCCATCAAACCGGGTCCTTGGGTAAAGGCAATGGCATCTATTTCATTTACAGAGATTTGGGCTGTATCGAGCGCCCTTTTTACTACGGGAACAATATGCTCGATGTGTGCCCTGCTGGCCAATTCTGGCACTACACCCCCGTACTGCTCGTGGATCAACTGGGTGTGTGTAATATTCGCGAGAATTTGCGTTCCTTTCAGAACGGCAGCAGAGGTATCGTCACAAGACGATTCAATTCCTAAAATCAACGGATTATTCAATGCAATGATTAATTTTGTTCACGCATGGCAAAAGTAATTAAAATCCTTGGCAGAACCTTAGGGGTTTTCTTTGAGTGGATCTTGATTGCCGTTATTCTGTTTGCCTTTTTAATTCGGACCTCTACCGTTCAATCGTATCTTGCCAAACAGGCCACCTCCTTTTTCTCAGAGGAATGGAAAACTAAGGTTCAAATCGGTAAAGTCGATATTACACTATTTAATCGGGTGTACTTGGAAGACGTTTTGATTCACGATTTATCAGACAAGCGCTTGGTATCTATTCGAAGTTTAGAGGTGTTGCTTAAGGATTTTGGGACGCAACACGTTAGCATTGATGAGCTTATTCTTGACAGGGGAGAGGTGTGGGTGTATGCAGAAAATCCAACGGGGAATATGAATTTTCAGTTTATTGCTGACTATTTCGCCTCCGATGAACCCAGTACTTCTCAGGCGAAGTTTAAGGTTTCACTGCGCAAGATTTCTATGCGAGACACCAAGTTGAGGTATGACGATTTTCGGATTCCAAAGATGAAATCGGGGCTTGATTTTAACCACGTAGCACTCAAGCATGTCAATTTAACGGGTTCTGATTTTTATAATGACGGTCCGATTACTTCATTCAAGGTAGCAGATTTTCACACGAAAGACCAATCTGGGCTTTGGGTTAAGGCCCTAAAGGCCAAGGTTATTATCAGTGACTCAGGCTTGAAATTTAATGACGTATACCTCAAATTAAACCGTTCAGAAATTCATGCCTCTGAAATTGGGTATTCCTATTCCGACCCCTCTGCGTTATCGGATTTCAACAACAAGGTACAGTTTAATATCGCCATTCAACCCAGCAGCGTTAATTTGGCAGATGTGGCATTTTTTGTTCCTGAAATGAAGGGGATGAATGAGCAGATAAAACTCAGCGGAACGGTTTACAATGTGGTGAATCATTTTAAAATCAAGAACCTAGACCTGCGTTTAAGAAAAAATACCTTCCTGCGCGGAGACCTCGATTTACCGGATTTTTCGGATTTCGCTGCCTACCCGGTTCGGGAAAACATACGCCAAGCAAATATTGACATGGCGGAATTGGGTAAGGTAAGACTCCCCGACGGAACCTTCCTACACTTAGGTGCTGAACTGAGTCGTTTGGGAACCATACGCTTTAGTAACATGGTGGTAGATGGTAAACGCGGAATGTTGACTTTGCAGCCCCTTGCCATTCGAACAGAAAAGGGAAGTGTAGATTTACGCGCTCCCATGAGGTTTGATGTATTGGGAAGCAACACTGGAATACTAAATTTGCGGCCCGATAGTGTGGCGCTTGCCCTAAACCATGTTCAATTGGGAGAAATTCTTGGAGTACCCGAAGTGGGAATGCTTCACGGCACCCTTAAATTTTCCACATTTGACGTCCTGAAAGAGGGCTACAGCTTAACCAAAGGCTCCGGATATTTTAGTGAAATCGAAGCCCAAGGGTATGTGTATCATAAGGTAGCCTTGAAAGAAATACAATTAAATGGCGCCGTATTAACTGGTAAAATACAGCTTGATGATCCGCATGCTAAAGCGACCGTGGACGGTGAATTCAATGTGAAAGGCCTGCCCAATTATCGGGCGACCTTAGCGGTTGAAAAGCTTGATTTGGGTCATCTTGGATTTGCGGAATCAAAAACCACCACCTTATCTGGGGCATGTACGATTCGCATGAATGGCTCCTCCTTTGATCGGTTTGAGGGAGGCTTGACGGTAAATCAATTCAACTACTTAGAAGAAGGAAAGGAAATCGCAATCCCATCCGCCACGCTCGATTTTACTCATTCAAAAGAGCAGGAATTATTAACCCTTCGCAGTCCTTTGGCAGATTTGGATTTCAAAGGTAAGATTGATCCAAAGACCATCCGAGATGATGTGTTGTTTGGAATCTCTCGGGTCGTCCCGAGCTTGGTGCAATCCGATAAACCTGTCCGAGGATCAGTGAATAATGAAATGGATGCGAGGGTGGTTGTAAAAAATTTAAAGGCGGTAACGGATTTGTTTCTTCCTGGATTGGAGCTTGCTGCAAATACAGAGCTCATTGTGAAATTTGATTCCGATCAGGATTTATTTGGTGTACAACTCACCTCGAACCGAATTTCTTACGATAGTCTTCACTTTGAAGGAATCAATTTGCAACAGCGCGTAAATTCCTCCGGCGTAACCGCAAACCTTTTGGTCAATCAATTCGATGCTGGCGATTCATTGATTTTTCATGACCTTAATTTTTTAACAACAGGAATTGATGGGAGGTTAAATTCAAGTTTGGGTTGGGATCAAGGCCGCTTGAATGAGTCTCGCATTCGATGGAAAACAACCATGCTTTCCGGCAACGATTTTGATTTGCTTTTTGATCAGTCCCGATTTTCAATCAATGGTTTTAAATGGTATTTAGATGCGGGAAGCGATTTGGTAGTAACCGACAAACACGTTCAAACTACTGCCTTTAAGCTGCGTAGCGACCAAAAGAATCAACGCATAGAAGCGGATGGATGCCTATCAGAAAATAGAAATGACGTACTTAGCCTACGCCTAACGAATTTAGATCTTTCTGATTTATCAACGATGTTCAATTTAGAGCTTGAATTGGCTGGAAAGGTTAACGGGTCTGTAGGATTGGCAAATCCGTATGGAGACCCAACACTCACTTCGAACGTGGATGTTTCTTCCTTTTTTATTGATAATGAAGAAGTGGGGGATATTCATGTAGATGCCAATTATAACGACGCATTGTCATCTGTTGGGTTGAAGGGAACCTTGGCGTACCGGGGAATGAAAACGTTAGATTTTTCAGGAACGTATCTAACGAATGTGCCTTCCGAAAACCTTTCGCTTCGCTTGGATTTACAGAATACAGATATTTCATTTACGAATGCGTTTATGGATCCCGATGTGCTGGATAAGGTGGAAGGTAAACTCAATGGATTCATCGATGTGAAAGGAACGCCAGATACCCCTCGCCTCCAAGGTTCTCTGTCCCTTAAAGACGCGGCGGCAAATTTTACACTCCTGGGATGTCGATACACCATGAATGGAAAAATAAAGGTAGAGGAGGATGGATTTATCATTGAAAAACTTCCAATTCGAGATGCTGATGGCAATATAGCTACCATAAATGGAGCGGTAAACCATACAAATTTCAGTAAGTTTAATTATAACGTGGATATCGATTTTGAGGAAGATTACCACCATGCATTGAGTGTGAATTCGAGCGGGAAAATTGATAAGTTTATGTTGCTAAACACAACATATAAAGAAGGCGATGTCTATTACGGAAAAGCCTATGGGCAGGGAACTGCAAATATTTTTGGATATGGAAACAACATGGACGTTACAGTAAATGTAAAAACACGGAAAGGCACGAAATTGATCTTTCCAATGTATGGTACGTCAGAATTAGTGGATCAATCCATCATCCATTTTGTCTCGGAAGACCAAGCTTCTGAGGTCATCGAAGACCGGATTGATTTCACCGGAGTTAACCTGGATATGTTCTTTGATATTACCCCAGACGCTGAAGTTCGGTTGGTATTTAATGAGCAAACACAGGATGAAATTAAAGCAAAAACGGAAGGAAAACTCAATTTAAAATTGGATGCGTACAACCAAATGCGTTTAGATGGCGGATTGAATATTTTACCCGGAAGCATGTATAATTTCACGATGGGTCCGGCTAGAAAACCTTTTGAAATTGTTCAAGGCACCATTAATTGGTCCGGGGATGTCTACAACGCAGACCTCAAGGTACTCACTTCCTACCAAGTGAAAAACGCCAATATGTTGGAGCTTACGCCCGAACAAACCGATCAAACGTTGGCAAAGCAAGACGCCCTTTGTTTGCTGAATTTAACGGGAACCTTGGTGAAACCGAATATCGGGTTCGAAGTTTCTGCACCCAAAGCTTCTGAGGCAGGTAAAGCACTCATCAATCGGATCAATGAAGATAAAGATGAGCTCAATCGCCAGTTTTTTTCCTTAATGTTGTTTAGTAAGTTTCAACCCCTGAAAGGCACGAATTCTGCTAATGAATCCGCCGCCATTGACCTTTTTGAAAGCCAAATCAATCAAGCGCTCTCTCAAATGTCAAAAAGTTATCAAGTTAAAATGGATTTGGGTTCAGATAACCTTTCTACCTCGGTTCAGAAGTCCTTCGCCAATGAGCGTTTGGTCGTTACGGGTAGTTTCGGCGTTCAAAACACTACGGGAAGTGCTGCTTCCATGGGGGGATTAGTAGGTGATGTGAGTATTGAGTACCTGGTCAACGAATCCGGCACCTTCCGAGTCAATGCCTTCAATCGTTCAAACACCAATACGGTCAAAGAAAATGCAGGCGCCTTTACTCAGGGTGCTGGACTTTCCTACCATGAAGATTTCAATAGCGCAAAAGATTTTGTACTCTTGCAATCGTTTTTAGATGTGTTTCGATCTAAAGAAAATAAAGTCGTAAAATTCAAACGTAAGAAACGTCAAACTAAATTACCGCCTGTCGGAGCTCCAACGGCTCCGGTGCCAAGCGTTGAAAATAAAGAAGAAAATGAATAAAGTACTGGTAGCAAATCGAGGTGAAATTGCACGTAGGGTGTTAAGAACCTTAAAGAAAATGGATATTAAAAGTGTAGCGGTTTATAGCGATGCAGATCGCTTCGCTCCCCATGTATTAGAAGCAGATGAATCCGTGTATTTGGGAGCAAGCCCTTCCTCGGAATCCTATTTACGTCAGGACGCGATCATTCAAGCATGCAAAGAGCTGGGTGTGGATGGCGTGCATCCTGGCTATGGTTTTTTATCTGAAAATGCAGGCTTCGCACGAAAATTAAAGGAGGCAGGAATCACATTAATCGGTCCATCTCCTGAATCAATGGAGGTCATGGGCGATAAATTAAGTGCCAAACAAGCAGTGAAAGAATTTGGTGTTCCCTTAGTTCCTGGAGTTGATGAAGCCGTAGCAAGCGTGGAACTTGGAAAGGAAATTGCCGCAAGCATTGGATATCCGGTCTTAATTAAAGCTTCGGCTGGTGGAGGCGGAAAAGGGATGCGCTTGGTGGAACGTGAAGAAGAATTCGAAGAACAAATGCACACCGCACAAAGTGAGGCCCGGTCTTCCTTTGGTGATGATGCGGTATTTATAGAAAAATTTGTAACCAAGCCTCGACACATTGAGATTCAAGTGTTTGCTGATAACCATGGGAACGTAGTGTATTTGTTTGAACGTGAATGTTCGATTCAGCGCAGACATCAAAAGGTGATCGAAGAAGCGCCAAGTGCTGTGGTGACCCCTGAATTGCGCAAACAAATGGGGGAGGCCGCGGTCAATGTATGTAAAGCGTGTAATTATTCTGGGGCGGGTACGGTTGAGTTTTTACTGGACGCGGAGTTGAAGTTCTATTTTTTAGAAATGAATACACGGCTTCAGGTGGAACACCCGGTGACTGAAGAAATTACAGGAACAGACCTTGTGGAATGGCAAATCCGAGTTGCTCGTGGCGAAAAGTTGCCAAAAACACAGGAAGAATTAAGTGTAAACGGACACGCCATTGAAATTCGTGTGTATGCAGAAGATACCCTAAACGGATTCATTCCGGATATTGGAACGCTTAACCGGTATCGTATTCCTTCGGGCCGTTCCGTTCGGGTAGATGATGCCTTTTTAGAAGGCATGGATATTCCGATATATTATGACCCGATGATCGCCAAATTGGTGGTTTGGGGAAAAACAAGAGAGGACGCCATTCGACGGTGCATTGAAGCCATCGATGATTATCAGATTTCTGGGGTAAAAACAACCCTTGATTTCGGAAAATACGTATTGAAGCATGAGGCGTTCATTTCTGGAAATTTTGATACAAATTTTGTGAAGCACTATTTCTCTGATCCTCGGGTTGTTAATACCGCGATGGAGGAGGAGCATAGAGCCCTAACCTTTAGTATTGACCAAATTTGGAAAGATATTAAAGCCTTTAAGGAAAAAGAATATGCTTCAAGAGAAAATACAAGCAGCTGGAAAAATAAATTACAATCGTAACGCAGTCAAATAGAAATCACTAATTTTACGCAACCAAAATAGCATATGAATTTACACGAATACCAAGGAAAAGCAATCTTAAAAAGCTACGGAGTAGCCATTCAAGAAGGGGTTGTAGTTGAAAATGTAGCAGATGCAGTAGCCGCTGCGGAAGAATTAACCAAGCAAACCGGTACAGGATGGTATGTGATTAAAGCACAAATCCATGCGGGTGGTCGTGGTAAAGGTACCGTGGAAGAAACAGGATCTCACGGGGTTGTTCTAGCCAAAGGGATTGGTGAAGTAGAGGAGAAGGTAAAGGGAATCCTTGGCGGACATTTGGTTACCCTACAAACCAACGGTAAAGGTAAAAAAGTTAATAAAGTGTTGATTGCTCAGGATGTGTACTATCCAGGAGAGAATGAACCGCAAGAGTTTTACATGTCGGTATTGTTAGACCGTGAGAAAGGCCGTAACGTGATTATTTATTCTACCGAGGGTGGAATGGACATCGAGCACGTAGCGGAACATACGCCAGATAAAATATTTAAGGAATTCATCGATCCTCGCGTTGGATTGCAAGGTTTTCAAACGCGTAAGATCGCCTTCAATCTTGGATTGAGTGGTGAAGCATTCAAGCAAATGACCAAATTTGTTGCTTCGTTGTACAAGGCATATGATGGGATTGATGCGGCCATGTTTGAGATCAATCCTTTGTTCAAAACATCAGATAATAAAATCATTGCAGTAGATGCGAAAGTTACCCTAGATGGTAATGGCTTGATGCGTCACCCAGATTACGCGGCGATGCGTGACAAAAACGAAGAAGATCCAACAGAAGTGGAAGCGGATGAAGCAGGATTGAATTTCGTGAAGTTAGACGGAAATGTAGGGTGTATGGTCAATGGTGCCGGACTAGCGATGGCCACCATGGACATCATCAAATTATCTGGTGGTAATCCGGCAAATTTCCTAGACGTAGGTGGAACGGCAAATGCGGAGCGCGTAGAAAAAGCATTTCATATCATTTTGAAAGATCCAAATGTGAAAGCTATTTTGGTAAATATCTTTGGAGGAATTGTACGTTGCGACCGCGTAGCACAAGGAATTGTAGATGCCTATAAAAACATTGGTCATATTCCAGTTCCGATCATTGTACGTTTGCAAGGAACCAATGCCGTAGAAGCGAAGAAGTTAATTGATGATTCAGGATTGAATGTGCATTCAGCGGTATTGCTTCAAGAGGCTGCAGATAAGGTAAAAGAAGTATTGGCGTAATTTTAATTTCCTATGGGTGCGCCCTTCGACAAGCTCAGGGACCGGCACCCATAGAGAGAATCGCTAAACATGCTACCCAACATTTTTCTTCCAGAAACCACAACCGAGTTTATTCGGCGTATTAATAGCCTGACGGGTAATGAAATGCCTTTGTGGGGTAAGATGAATGTGGGACAAATGCTATCCCATTGCTGTTTACCATATCAACAAATTTTAGGAGAAAATACCGATCGTCCTCCGTTCATCATGCGCGTGTTGATGCAGCGATTTTTCCGTAAAGCAATGACCAATGATCAGCCCTATCGAAAGAATTTACCCACAGGACCGACATTTATTCGAACGGGAATGCATGATGTTTCTGAAGAGCGTCAACGCTTAATTTCCTATGTAGAAGCCATCGAGCGTCTTGGCCCGGAAAGACTAGCAAATATACCTTCTTTAAGTTTGGGTAAGCTTTCCGCTGCGGAGTGGTCGAACATGCTGTATAAGCATTTAGATCATCACTTGCGTCAGTTTGGGGTGTAGGGATAATTCTGGGTGCCGCCCTTAGATATGATTCGACAGGCTCATCACTAGCTACTCAGGGACCAGCACCCAAATATTTCAACGTTAAAATTATTCCCTAACCCGTGAACGGATTAGCTTTGTTTTGATGATTTAGCTTTTGAGCGCGTAAGAAAGAATTTTTTTCTATTAATCCATAAATTACCACGTCGAAAAGCTACCTTTTTTTGTGTACCTTCGTATGCACATTCGAATGAGGTTTTTAAGAAGTATTTTTCTAGGTTTTACATTGCTTGCAGCGCTGCACGGGTTTTCTCAATCAGCGACGTTTACGACCATTCCTGCCGCGGTTAACGGTACCATCAACGTCTGTGCGGGATCAACTATTTTATTTACATCAACCGTAAATCCCGCTACCCTAATTGCCCCTGCAGTCTATGCATGGGATTTCGGAAACGGGCAGACATCGACCATCCCAGGTCCATTGGGCATTACATATGCCTCACAAGGGACATTTACTGTTACTTACAATATAACCCATGCGAACGGGGCGCTTACCCAAACATCGGTTACTGTTAATGTATCGGCAGCTCCGGCAATTCCACCTACCATTGCTTCAGTAGGTAATGCTAATTCATGCGAACAGTTGACAACCGTTGGGGGAATACCAATGATTCAAACGACCGGAAATAATTGCAATTGCAATCAATATACTGGCCCGATGATTAGCCTAAATAATGCAAACAGCCAACCTGCTGGTTCTACAGCAACGATTTTTTGGGGAGCGAACGGTTTGGGGGGAACGACAACCACGTTTCCAATCGGGGCATCGAATAATATTAATCCGATCAATTTTCCAGGACAGCAGAATAACAATGCACCAACCACTCATTACAATGCAGCGGGTTCCTACAATTTAATGTACTTGGTGAATTATCCGAACGGTTGTACTTATTCAACCTATGTTATCATGAGTTTCGGTGCCGGTGCCATTTCCTTGGGTACCTTATCGGCACAAACGCAGTGTAATCCTCTGATCTATAACTTAACCTTTGCAAATCAGACCCCCGGAAATACCTATGTCATCAATTGGGGGGATGGAACACCAAATACTACGTTTACGTATCCGAATCTACCACTTTTACCCAACGGTGTACCTCATCAGTATGCTCCAAGTTCTTGTGCTAATGGGGTTCCTCAGCCCTACACCATAACTATTACAGCCACTAATCCGTGTCAAGGAAGCACTACTACCAGTACCATAGGACCTTTTTTCGTTAACCAGTTACCTACTGCGGCATTTACTAGCAATCCAGGAAATTCCATTTGCCAAAATCAATCCATCACTTTTACAAATACCTCCACAGGTGGACTCTCCATAGCTAATGGTACGTGCAATGTCCAATACAATTTTGGGTGGTCTATTGATTATTCTAGTGGATTGAGTGGCTTTGGTTATCAGGTTACTTCAGGATCCATGGGTGATCCCTTCAACAGTCCCGCCATCAACGGTAGCAATCAAATCACGGTTCAATTTACACAGCCGGGCACTTATGCTGTTTCCATCGATGCGACAAACAGTGCATGTGGTAACGATAATGAAACCCAAACGATTACGGTTAACCCCATTCCAATTGTTCCAAATCAAACAGCTACTATCTGTAGCGGGCAGAACTTTGTAATCGTCCCTCAAAATAACCCGCCAAATACGATTGTGCCTCCCGGTACTACGTATTCTTGGGTGGCAACGCCTAACGCCAATGTTGCCGGCGAAGTCAATGGAAATAACGATACTATTTCGGGTACGCTGGTAAACTTGACCAATATAAATCAAACCGTGACTTACACGGTTACGCCATCAGTGAATGGTTGTCAAGGGGCGCCCTTCACGGTAACGGTTACCGTAATTCCTGCGGTGGTGGTGCCGAATTTTTCTCAAACCATTTGCAATGGAGCAACATTCACTGTCAATCCTACCAACGCACCACCCACGACGATTATCCCCGCCGGAACGACCTTTGCATGGACAGTAGTTGACAATCCAAACGTTACAGGTGAATCTAATGGAACGGGTTTACCCTTGTCGCAGACCTTAACGACTAACGTTGCTTCACCCGCACAAAGCGTTGTTTACACCGTTGTCGCTACCTCACCCGGAGGAGGTTGCCCCAATACGACATTTACCGTAACCGTTGCCCTTAATTTAGTTACGCCTCCCGCAATAGCCAACGATACCACCATTTGTTCCGGTGGAGATCCTGCCGTATTTGTGAATACCACCCCTGCTACCGCATCAGGAACTTTAACGTATCAATGGCAATCTGCGACCGCCGCCATTGGACCATTTACCAATATTGCAGGTGCTAACTCAGCGACCTACAATCCTCCTGCGGGTATCACGGTCACTACGTACTATCGCGTCGTTGTTACGAGTACCCTCAACGGAGTTGCATGTACTGCTACAAGCAATACTCGCATCGTTACGGTTAACAACGTTTCGGCTGGCGTAGTTGCAGCCTCTCAAACGATTTGCTCAGGAGGCAATCCCAATGCTTTTACCGTTACAACTGCTGCTACTGGATCGGGGACTTTAAGCTATCAATGGCAATCGGCTTCTGCTGTGGGAGGCCCATGGACGAACTTGGTTGGAGAAACCAATCCAACTTATGACCCTCCAGCAGGTCAAACCATCACGACGTATTTTCGATTGGTGGTTACGAGTACCCTAAACGGTATACAATGTACCGCTACTTCAGCGGTGTTGACGGTAACTGTGAATAATGTCACTGCAAGCGTTGTGGCTGGAAATCAAACTGTTTGTTCCGGTGGTAATCCCTCTGCATTTACGGTAACTACCGCTGCGACAGGAACAGGAACCTTAAGTTATCAGTGGCAATCTTCCACGTCAGCCCTAGGGCCTTTCACCAACATCGGTGCCGCAACATCTGCCACGTATGATCCTCCAGCAGGTTTAGCATCCACCACCTATTACCAAGTGGTTATTTCAAGTGTCCTGAACGGCGTAACTTGTGCTACTATATCCAATGCATTAACTGTCAATGTCAATTCCGTAACGGCTCAAACCATTGCGGCTGGACAGACCATTTGTTCGGGGGGTGATGCAGTAGCCTTCAGCGTAACCACCGCTTCAACGGGAGCGGGGAGTTTGAGTTATCAATGGCAATCAGCTTCCCTTGCCGCCGGACCTTTTACCAACATTGCTGGTGCCACATCGAGTACCTACGATCCTCCTGCTGGACAAGTCGCATCGACGTATTTTCAGGTAATAACGAGTAGTATACTGAATGGATTAACTTGTACTTCTACCTCGAATGTGTTGGCAGTTTTGGTCAATATGGTTTCTGCTGGGACGCTTGGAACAAGTCAAACCGTATGTTCAGGAGGTAATCCCAATGCCTTTACAGCAACCACAGCACCAAGCGGTTCTGGTACTTTGACCTATCAGTGGCAGTCTTCAACTCTGGGGCCGAATGCAGGATTTGCACCTATTCCTGGAGCTACCACCGTGAGTTACGATCCGCCGGCAGGAATTTCTACCACAACCTATTATCAACTCGTTGTCACAAGTACCTTAAATGGAGTACCATGTACGGCCAATTCGGCCACTTTGAGTGTAACAGTTAACAGCCTTAGCGCTCCTGTGGTTGGGAGCAATGAAACCATTTGTTCCGGAGGAAATCCTGTGGCATTTACAAATCCAACGCCTGCGGTTGGTGCTGGAAACCTTACGTATCAGTGGCAATCGTCGACGACGAACATCGGAGCAGGTTACACGAATATTGGTGGAGCAACATCCGTCATCTATGACCCGACTGCGGGATTAGTCACAACGTCTTATTATCAAGTAATTACCACCAGTACCCTCAACGGAGTTACGTGTACTGCGACGTCAAATCCCATTACGGTTTTTGTGAATTCCGTATCTGCGGGCACGTTGGCTCAATCTCAAACCATTTGTTCCGGCGGAAATCCTGCAGCCTTTACTGCAAGCACTCCTCCTTCTGGTGCAGGTACCCTCAGCTATCAATGGCAGTCGTCGACCACAGCCCCAAACTCGGGATATGTTAATATACCGGGGGAAACCAATGCAACGTACGATCCTCCCGCGGGTCTTACAACAACTACTTATTATCAATTGGTGGTTACCAGTGTATTGAACGGAGTGACCTGTACCTCCACGAGCAGCGCGCTTACCGTAACTGTAAACTCACTTACCCCAAGCGTAATTTCAAGCAATGAGACCATTTGTCCCGGTGGAAATCCGGTGGCATTTACCAATTCAACCGCTGCGAATGGAAATGGAACAGTTACCTACCAATGGCAGTCTTCAACGACGGGTCCCGCATCCGGCTTTAGTAATATAAATCTAGCAACAGGAAGTACTTACGACCCACCTGCTGGATTGAATACAACCACCTACTATCAAGTGTTGATTACGAATACCCTGAACGGGTTGGCATGTCAAGCTACTTCTAATGTTATAATGGTCACGGTAAACACTGTGACTGCGCAGGTTATTGCTGCGAATCAAACAATCTGCCCTAACGGTGATCCTGTTCCCTTTACAGTCACTACCCCTTCAACCTTTGGAGGTAATGCGACGTACCAATGGTTTGTTTCGACTGCCTCTCCAAATGCCGGATTTTCCTCCATTATTGGAGCTACATCATCTACCTATGATGTGCCTCCTGGACTTGCTGTTACTAGTTATTATCATGTTATTTCTACCAGTACCTTGAATGGCGTCACTTGCTCCGCTACTTCGAATACGCTGACTGTAACAGTTTCCGCAGCACCCATTGTTCAGAATGTTAGTCAAACCATTTGCAGCGGAAGCGCATTTACTGTAAGTCCTGCAAATGGGGGAGGGAATTCAATTCCTGCAGGTACGAGTTATACATGGACAATAAACAATAATCCAAATCTCACGGGTCAAAGTGCCCAAAATATTGGGCAGAATAACATCTCACAAACATTAGTTAATATTACCAATGGGATTGAAAATCTTATTTACACAGTAACTCCTAATGCAGGGGTTTGTTCAGGAATTCCTTTCAATGTTAATATACAGGTCAACCCAACCCCCGTTCTAACCCTTTCCGCTAACCAAACGATTTGTGGTGGACAAACCACCGCAGCATCTGCCTATACCAATGCTGTGGCGGGAGGCGGATTTACCTATGCCCTTCAAAATGCTGCTTCGGTTCCGGCAACAGTTACAGGATTCGCCACCAGTGGTAATGGTCAAATACCCGCAGCCACGATAAATAATTCTGGTACAACCCCTTACACGCTAAATTATACAGTAACGCCTACAGCAAATGGGTGTAGTGGGTCCGTTGGAACCTACTCAATTACCATCAATCCTGCGCCTGTAACCACGTTTTCCATCGCGAATCAAGCCATTTGTAGTGGAACGAATTCGGCTCCAGTGACTTTTTCCTCTACCACACCGAACGTTACCTTTGCGTGGCAAGCAACCGTACCGAATGGGATTTCCAACATCAACCCAACGAGTGGCAGCGGCAACTTGCCATCCTTTACGAATGTGACGAATGCCAACAACGCGGTTCAGACCGTACAGTTTTCGGTGATCGCTTCCACGGCAGGAACAGTATGTGCGGGTCCTTCAGCTACGTATTCCATTGCAGTCATTCCGATTCCAACGGCTAATGCCCTCTCGAGTGCCACGTATTGCAATGGGGTCGCTATCCCAGCGCTTCCTTTATCATCGAATGTGCCCTCGGCTACTTATGCGTGGAGCATGAGTACGAATGTTGGTCTTTCACCAACTTCCGGAACGGGAACACCCATTCCAGGATTTAATGCTTCGATCGCAGGAACCGTTCCAATTACCTCGACTGTAACCGTAACACCAAGTGCCTCCAGTGGGGCAACCACTTGTCCAGGAAGTCCCGTAACATACACCCTTACCATTAATCCTGTACCTACCGTAACGCCCATTGGAAATCAAGTGTTGTGTGCGGGAAATACGAACAACGCAACCACGGTGTTAAGCAGTGTGGCAGGAACTTCCTTTGCATGGACCAATAACAACACCAATACGGGATTAGCTGCTTCGGGTTCAAACACCGTTCCGTCCTTTGTTGGTACAAATAATACGAATTTACCCATTCAGAGCACAGTTTCCGTCGTGCCAAGTTTCACGAACAACCAGGTGGTGTGTACGGGAGCTACGAGTAACTACACCATCACGGTAAATCCATTGCCTACAGTTGCTCCAACCCAAAACCAACAAGTTTGTGCAGGAACGCAGGTTGCGGTGACGTTTACTTCTCCAAATAACATAGCCGGTACGGTGTATAACTGGACAAATTCCAATGCCGCTATAGGTTTGAATGGCACGGGGTCTGGGAATATTAGTTTTACTGGCGTAAACAATACGAATGGCCCAATTTCCGGGTTGATTGTGGTTACACCATCCTTCAGTAATGGTGGAATTGCCTGTCCGGGGGTGCCGGATACCTTTCTTGTAACCATCTTACCCACGCCGGTTGCTACTGCGCTAACGAATCAAACGATATGTGCAGGAGCTCCCTCCACGGCAATCAATTTCACATCGAATCAAGTTGGTACAGTATTTACGTGGACTTCCACGAACCAAGTCATAGGAATTGCGTCATCAGGTACGGGTAACATTGCGCCATTTACTGCGGTAAACGCGGGAACAGCACCCATTTCATCTACCGTGGTGGCTACTCCTACCTTAACAACCAATGGGCAAGGGTGTGCTGGGGCTACAGTGTCCACGTTGATTACCGTGAATCCGAATCCGGTTATGACAAGTCCGGCATCGGCGTCATTCTGTCAAGGAAGTACGGTAATCTATAATTTCACGAATAACATTCCTAATGGAGTTGTTTATGCATGGAATAATTCCAATACGGCCATCGGTCTTGCCGCTTCAGGAAGTGGAAACATCTCCTTTCAGGCTCAAAATGGCACTTCAGCTCCGATTTCGGGAACGGTAAGTGTTATTCCGACCTACACGTCAAATGGGGTGAGTTGTGCAGGGATTACTCAATCCTTTAATATTCAAATCATTCCAACACCAACAGTAGATCCAGTAAGTAATATTACCCTTTGTAACGGAGCCGCTTCGAATGTGGTGAATTTAACCAGTCCTGTGGCTGGAGCTACCTTTGCATGGACGAATGCGAATACGGCAATAGGCCTTGGGGCAAGTGGCTCCGGTAATGTTCCGATTTTTACTGCGGCTAATGCAAGCCCGAACACGACGTTAACCGCTCAGCTTAGTGTAATTTCTTCAGTGGTAGTGAATGGCGTTACCTGTACTGGAAATCCGACTTTATTTACCATTACGGTTAACCCAAACACCGTACCAACGGCAGTTAATGGTCAAACCCTATGTAATGGGGCAAGCAGCGCTGCCATTACGTTGAGTGGAACAGGGAATTCCTATACCTGGACTAATTCCAATGCAGCGGTTGGTTTAGCAGCTTCTGGAAATGGAAACATCGCTTCGTTTATTGCAACCAATGGCACTACAGCTCCAATTGCTTCCACGGTTACCGTTACCTCAGTATTTACCGGGGGTGGCGTAAGTTGTAATGGCGGCACCACTTCATTCACTATCGACGTAAATCCAACACCAAGTGTAACAGCTCCTGCCAATGTGGTGCTTTGTAACAATGCGACCGCTTCGGCAATTTCTTTTGTGGGGACCGGAACCCAATATAATTGGACGAATTCAACACCCGGGATTGGATTAGCGGCTTCAGGTTCTGGGAATATTCCGTCGTTTGTTGCGGTGAATTTAACAGCCACGCCTATTGTGGCAACCATCAATGTTACACCCATTTATTTGAACAATGCAGTAAGTTGTCCGGGTACGGTACAAACCTTCACGATTACGGTCAACCCAGCTCCTCAGGTGAATTTTAGTGTTCCGAGTCAAACCATTTGTTCGGGTACGAGTTCAACCTTAGTGACGGTTTCTTCACCTACCCCTAATGCAGTAATTACATGGACGGCCACTACGGTTCCGGCTTCAATTTCTGGGGTTAACACCGCCAGCGGAGGATCAACAATCCCTTCCTTTACGCTAATAAACAATAGCGCTGTGGTTCAGGTGGTCCAATTTTCTGCAAATGCCGCTACCGGGGGTGCCTTGGCCTGTCCAGGGGGTGGAGTAAGTTATACCATTACGGTGAATCCAACGCCAACCGTTACTGCCGTAGCGAATCAAGTACTTTGTGCGAATACATCCACCAATGCAGTGACTTTTTCCGGGAATGCGAATGTGTATAATTGGTCCAATAATACCACATCCACAGGCTTGGGGGCATCCGGACAAGGAAATATTATTGCGTTCAATGCCCTAAACAGTACGAGCAATCCGGTAACAGCTACGGTTACGGTTACGCCGCAATTTTTAAACAACAACGTGGGATGCAATGGAATTCCAGTAACGTTTACCTATACTGTAAATCCAATTCCTGTTACGAATCCGGTATCGAATCAAACGTTTTGCAATGGAACAAATTCTACCTTGGTTACCCTCGCAGGAACGGCATCGAGTTATGCATGGACCACCAACAATCAAAATACGGGATTAGCGGCTTCAGGATCGAATACCATTCCAGTGTTCCAAGGAACCAATGCAGGGGCGGCTTCGATTACTTCTGCAATAACGATTACCCCAACGTTCACCAATTTAAATGTTTCCTGCGCTGGGTCAATATCTACGTTTAACATTACGGTGAATCCAACCCCAAGTGTTGCTGCCGTAGCGAATCAAGTGGTATGTAACAATACCTCTACTGCTGCAAGCATATTTTCAGGTACGGGAACTTCTTACACCTGGACCAATTCCAACAACGCGATTGGTTTAGCCGCTTCAGGAACGGGTACCATTGCTGCATTTAATGCGGTGAATGCAAGCAATTCAATTCCGAGTGTGGCTACCGTTACGGTAACTCCGGTATTCACCAACAACAGTGTTTCGTGTCAAGGCATTCCTACGTCATTTACGTATACCATCAATCCAACTCCTGTGGTTACCGCCCCTGCCAATCAAGTGATTTGTAATGGCGCTTCAAGTACCCAAGTCACCTTCAACGGTACAGGAACCCAATATAACTGGACCAATACCATAACAAGCATTGGATTAGCAGCATCTGGATCGGGGAATATCAGTGCATTTACGGTAAGTAACGGCACCGTAAATCCCGTAGTTTCTCAAGTTTCGGTAGTGCCAGTATTCAGTGGAAACAACCTCAATTGTGCCGGAACCCCTCAAACCTTTAGCATTACGGTGAATCCTTCTCCGAGTGCCGTATTGCCTGCGAATCAAATCATTTGTAACGGACAAGCCACTGCGGCCATCAATTTTACGGGAACAGCAACCTCCTACAGTTGGACAAATGACCTCGCAAGCATTGGATTAGCGGCGAGTGGAAATGGAAACATCGGAAGTTTCAACGCGGTGAATAATACCAACGCACCGGTAGTGGCTACGGTGGTGGTTCAGCCTATTTTTACCGGGGCTAACTTGAACTGCCCAGGGGTATCTCAAACCTTTACCATTACGGTTAATCCAACCCCAAGCATGGGTGCACTCACCAACCAAGTATTGTGTAACGGAAGTTCTACGGCTGCCATCAATTTTACCGGCACTGCGACCAGTTATGCTTGGACCAACAACACGCCAACCATTGGTCTTGCTGCGAGTGGAACAGGAAATATTGGGGCATTTTCAGCAGTAAATGCCAGCAATTCAGCTGCGGTTACCGCAACCCTTAATGTTACCCCACAATTTGCCAACGGGGGGTTAACGTGTTCGGGTACGGTACAACAATCCACCATCATTGTAAACCCTACACCGATTATTACAGCGAATCCGGATTTAACATATTGCAATGGGGTGTCTACCCCGGTTGTTTCCTTTGCTGGTACGGGTAATTCATATGCCTGGACAAATACTCAAACATCCATCGGCTTAGCGATTTCAGGAACAGGAAACATTCCATCATTCAGTGCCTCCAATCCAACAAACGCGTCGGTAGTTGCTACAGTTGATGTTACGCCAGTCTTTACAGCAAATGGAATCAGTTGTAACGGAACGGTGGATCAATTCACAATTACTGTGAATCCGACCCCAACGGTGGCTGCGCTCGCAAACCAAGTGGTGTGCAATGGGTCTCCAACTACGGCAGTATCGTTTACTGGTACGGTTGCGGGTACGGTATTTAACTGGACGAATAACGCTACAGCCATTGGGTTAGCCGCTTCGGGATCTGGTAATATTGCTTCGTTTAATGCAGTGAATAATGGTAATAACCCAATTGTTGCACAGGTCAATGTTACCCCAACATATGCCTTGAACGGTGTGAGTTGTTCAGGAACCGCACAATCCTTTACCATTACCGTAAATCCAACACCGGCTGTGAATTTCAGTTTGGCGAATCAAACCATCTGTTCTCAAGGGGCAAGCAACACTGTAACCATTACCTCCCCAACGAATGGCGCTGTAATTACGTGGAGTGCGACTACGATTCCTGCCTCCATTACAGGAATGAACCCAACTACGGGGAATGCCACCATTCCAAGCTTAACCCTAACGAATAACAGTTCGGTTCCTCAGATTATTCAACTTCTTGCTTCCGCTACAACTCCTGGAAATGTGGCTTGTCCGGGTGGAGGAACACCGTACACCATTATAGTAAATCCAACGCCTGCAGTAACTGCACCTGCGAATCAAGTGGTTTGTCACAATACCAATACAAGTGCGGTAGCGTTCTCGGGAACCGGCACCTCTTACACGTGGACCAACAACCAAACTTCTGTTGGACTAGCGGCGAGTGGTACGGGAAATATTGTAGCGTTTAATGCCCTAAACCCGTCGAATTCGGTGATTGCAACGGCTACTGTCTCAGTTACGCCACAATTCTTAAACAATAATGTGACCTGCCCAGGTCCGGTACAAACATTTACGATTACCGTGAACCCAATTCCGGTAGTTACACCTATGGCGAATGCAACGTTTTGTAATGGAACCAATACGAGTTTAATTACCATCAACGGAACCGGAACTTCATATGCCTGGACGAATTCAACCACAAGCATTGGATTAGGGGCTTCAGGTTCGGGGAATA
>Ga0315907_10001134_pt1 | contig 36610 bp, 44 predicted proteins | sample LakEriMetagenome_3_FD_203525 | JGI IMG/M metagenome (GOLD analysis project Ga0315907, IMG submission 203525) | Freshwater fungal communities from buoy surface, Lake Erie, Ohio, United States - Buoy 12 MA123 | ecosystem: Environmental > Aquatic > Freshwater > Lake > Lake biofilm | place: USA...
TGAGATAGCCCTGCGGGCAAAAGTGACGTTAGATACATCTATGGAGGAAACCGTGAATCAAAAAGGAATTCGAGCCGAGATTTCAGCAATGCGCCGCTCCTACGGCGAAGTCGGCCTGGAGAAATTGCCCGCGGATCCATTTGTGGCATTCGAGGAGTGGATGACAGAAGCTGCAGCCAATGAAATTATTGTTGAAGCAAATGCAATGGTTTTATCTACTGCAGATGGTTCTGGAGAGATAACAACTCGAACAGTTTTACTCAAAGATATTTCACAAGGCGGATTTACTTTCTTTACGAATTATTCTTCGCGCAAAGCACAAGCTATTGCAATGAATTCGCAAGTAACACTTCTTTTTCCTTGGTTTGCAATGGAGCGACAAGTAATAATCTCTGGACACGCAGATAAAATTTCACGCGAAGAATCTGAGAGTTACTTCGCTACACGTCCTTGGTCTAGCCAGATTGGTGCGTGGGCGAGTGCACAATCAGCGCCATTATCTTCACGCGAAGATTTGGAGATGCGATTCAAAGGTGCTGGTGAAAAATGGCCAGAAGGAAGTGTTGTTCCAACTCCACCACATTGGGGTGGTTTTCGAGTGATTCCTGACAGCATTGAATTCTGGCAAGGTAGATATTCCAGATTGCACGACCGCATTAGGTATTACAGATCAGATGCAAAATCCGATTGGGAAATGCAGCGTTACTTCCCGTAAGATTTATCCATGAGCATCGTTATTCCTAATGGCATTAAGCCAATCGATGGTCGTTTTGGTTGCGGTCCGTCAAAGATTCGCCCGGCAGCGCTAGAAAATTTCTATAAGAGTGGTGCATCAATTCTTGGAACTTCTCACCGTCAAAAACCAGTTAAGAATGTGGTGCATGAAGTTCGCGAAGGTTTGAAATCACTCTTTACTCTTCCGGATGGTTACGAAGTAATTTTAGGTAATGGTGGAACAACTGCATTTTGGGATATCGCGCTCTTTGCTCAAATTGAAAATCGCTCACAGCATCTTGTCTTTGGTGAGTTTTCATCTAAGTTTGCAAAGGGCGCAAAAGATGCGCCTTTTCTCGGCGAACCATCAATCATTAAATCTGAACCAGGTTCGCACCCAACAGCCGTTGCCGAAGATGGCATAGATGCGTACGCATTTACACATAATGAAACAAGCACTGGTGTTGCGATGCCAATCATCAGACCAGCAGGTACAAAAGACGCACTAGTTTTAGTTGATGCAACCAGTGCTGCAGGCGGTTTAGTCGTTGATGCAAAAGAGTTTGATGCCTATTACTTTGCCCCACAAAAATCATTCTCTTCAGATGGCGGCTTATGGATTGCGCTGATGTCACCTGCCGCTATTGCTCGCGCTGAAAAAATTAAAGCAAGTGGACGTTGGACTCCAGCCATTTTGGATCTCAACATCGCAATCGAAAACTCACGACTAGATCAGACGTACAACACACCTGCTGTTGCCACATTTATTTTGCTCGCAGATCAAATCAAGTGGATGAATGAAAATGGTGGATTGAAATTCTCAACAGGTCGCAGTGCTGACTCATCATCACGCCTCTATTCATGGGCTGAAAAAACTTCTTACACAACTCCATTTGTCACAGACCCTGCGATGCGCTCAAAGGTTGTTGCAACTATTAACTTTGATGATTCAATCGATGCACTCAAAGTTGCATCTATTTTGCGTGAAAATGGAATCGTAGATACCGAGCCGTACCGCAAATTAGGTAAGAATCAGCTTCGTATTGGTATGTTTCCTTCTGTTGATCCCAGCGATGTTGATGCACTCACTGCGAGCATTGATTACGTTGTAGCCGCGCTTTAATTCATCCGTAAGGGAAGTAATGCCACATACGTTTACGCGCGACAGAACCTTTTGGACAATCGCACTTCAAGTAACAATTCTTAACTTTTACCTAGGCGGATTCGGCCCAGCTCAACCACTCTTGCGCGCTGATCAAGGCACATCCCTGACAATCGCTGGATTGCATGGAACGGCAATGGGCGTTGCTGCAATTTTTGCAGGCTTATCTAACTCACGATGGGTTCATTACTTCGGTCGCGAAAAAACTTCATGGATTGGCATGTGGCTTTTCTGTATTGGCGTAATTATGTTCGTTAGCTTTAAATCAGTTGGTTTTACACTCTCTGCAACGTTCTTAGGCGGCATGGGAACGTCGATGGTCATTAACAATATGGTGACCAGGCTTTCGCACCACTTTAAGCAAGCTACTCCCCTGGCATTGCCGCAATCAAATGGCATTAACTCAGTTGGTTTTGTCCTCGGAACAATCGCCGTGGGAACTCTTGCAGGCACTGCAATAAGTTGGCGCTTCGGTTTATTGCTAACAATTCCAGCGACAATCATTCTTTATTTCTTCTCTCGCGATAAGAACCGAGATCCTCACGATCGCGATATCAGTGTGCGACAAAGCGGCAAGCTTTCTCGCACATATTGGATTGCGTGCTTTGGATTCTTTATCTGTATTTGTACTGAATTTGCTACATCTTTCTGGGCAGCAGCCTTGTTGCGAGATCGAGTCGGCGGAACTGCATCAGCTGCAACGCTGGCAATTGTGGCACTCGGTTCTGGAATGGCAGTTGGTCGTTGGTATGGCGCAATAGTCCTTAAGAAACTTAAGTTAGATCAACAACTAATCACAATTATTATCTTGCAGTTTATTGGTTTTGCCATCTTCTGGTTTTCTCATAGTTTGATAATTTCATTGGTAACGCTCTTTATTACAGGCCTTGGAATCTCAATGCAGTTTGCGCTCTCATCACTTCGCTTGATTGGTTTTAGCGATAAGCGTCCAGATTTAGCAATTGGAATCAGTTCACTTGCTGCAGGATCTGGAATTGCATTGGCACCATTTATGCTCGGAGTTCTAGGAGATCAAATGGGTATCTCACGTGCATATTTAATGGTGCCAGTTTTAATCCTTATTGCTCTGGCAATTGTTATTCTTGTTCCATCAAAAGTTTCACCAGCGGAAGAGGAGAGCCATGAATTACAAAACTAGACGCATAGTTTCGATCATCGCACTTGTTGGTTTATTAGGACTTATTGTTTTGAGTGGAATTTAACGTGGAGCCAAATTTACGACGTACCGTTAAATTAATCGCGGCCGGAACTATTGTTTGGTTGCTGGCTGGCACTGCATTTTTAGTTGCTGGCTCAGATACAAAATATGTTTGGACCTGTGTATGTGGTGCAGCCCTAGGTGTTTTTGGTATTCGTTACACAATTCGCAGAGCGAATAGAAGCGGACTTTAAGCTTCTAGTTGCCCAGCAATACCGCGAAGAACTTTTCCAAGACGCTCTGCTTCAACTGCAGATGGATGGCGTCCTTGGCGTAAACCATTTCCGACCTTGTCCAATATCTTGATTGTGTCTTCGATCATCGCTGCAAGATCATCACTATTAGTACGTGAGTTTGCTGCAAGTGATGGAGGTGCATCAATAATTTTTACAGAGAGCGCTTGTGGTCCACGACGGCCATCAGCAACGCTGAAGTCCAACTTTGTTCCAGGCTTGACTGTTGAGACGCCTTCTGGAAGAGATGAAGAAGCAAGGTAAACATCTTCGCCTTCATCGGATGCGATGAAACCAAAACCTTTTTCAAGGCTGAACCATTTCACTTTACCTGTAGGCATGGGGAGTGCTCCTTGCTAATTTCTATATTCGTTTAAGCCGCGGGGGCCACGGGCAGAGGGCTAGTTTATCAGAGCGTTGCTTCGGAGTGCGCGCCGCATCCGTGGTCAACGGAAACCACGCGTGCATCTTCAGGTGAAATCGCATTGGCACACACGCCAAATGAAGCGCGAAGAGATCCTGAGATTGGCACGAAGAAAGCGCATGAAGAACAAGGTTTTGGTGCAGCTTGTGCAATTGGTGATTGCGGTCCGCGATCACTTTCATACCAGCGCTTACTTGCTTGGTCACGACCTTCAATAGACATTACTCGTGCACGGACAAGACCAAGATCAAATACTTGCATTGCATCTAAATCTTCATCAGCAATGAGTGAGTGAACTGATGGAACTAAACGTGTGTCATCAAGTGAACTTGGAACTATGTCACCAACACCAACATCACCTGGTTGTATGCGATCGCGATATGCAACCCACTCTGGTGCAAGTAGCGCATCAGGTCCTGGGAGAACAACGACATCACAAATTGTTGGTTCAGATTTCTTATCAACTTTTGCAATCGTGACACACCAGCGCCAACCTTTATAACCAGCAAGATGCGCTTCGAATAAATAAGTTTCAACGCGACCATCATCATCGATTTCGACAGATACATCTGTGCCAACTAATTCTGGGTTGCCAGCATCAGCAATTGCTGCAGAACGTGCGAGTTCGAGTGTGCTCATCAGATAAGGATAAAGCAGAACGCCACTACCGAGTTAATCGGCAGTGGCGTTCGTAACGCTTTACGCGTGAGAAATTAGAAGTCCATATCTCCGCCGCCACCACCTGCAGGTGCTGCAGGTGTCTTTTCTGGCTTATCGGCAATAACTGCTTCTGTTGTAATGAAGAGTGCGGCAATCGATGCTGCATTTTGAAGTGCAGAACGTGTCACCTTTGCTGGATCGATGATGCCAGATTTAATCATGTCAACGTATTCACCTGTTGCAGCATTTAATCCGTGACCTGCTGTGAGGTGACGAACTTTTTCTACAACTACTCCGCCTTCGAGACCAGCGTTAACAGCGATTTGCTTAAGTGGTGCTTCGATTGAAACTTCTACAATCTTTGCACCAGTTGCTTCATCGCCTTCAAGTTTTAACTTAGCGAATGCTGCTGTTGCTGCTTGCAATAGTGCAACGCCACCACCGGCAACGATGCCTTCTTCTACTGCAGCCTTTGCATTGCGAACAGCATCTTCGATGCGGTGCTTGCGCTCTTTGAGTTCTACTTCTGTAGCAGCTCCAGCTTTAATAACTGCAACTCCGCCAGCAAGTTTTGCAAGACGCTCTTGTAGTTTTTCACGATCGTAATCTGAATCGCTCTTTTCAATCTCTGAACGAATCTGTGCAACGCGGCCCTTAATTTGAGCATCGTCTCCGCCACCTTCAATGATTGTTGTCTCTTCTTTAGAGATAACAACCTTGCGAGCGCGACCAAGAAGTTCTAGACCAGCTTGATCTAGCTTGAGGCCAACTTCTTCAGAGATAACAGTTGCACCAGTAAGGATTGCAATGTCTTGAAGCATCGCCTTGCGACGATCTCCAAAGCCAGGTGCCTTAACTGCTGCTGAACGGAAGATTCCGCGAATCTTATTTACTACCAACGTTGCAAGTGCTTCGCCTTCTACATCTTCAGCGATGATTGCAAGTGGCTTTCCAGATTGCATAACTTTTTCAAGTACTGGAACTAGATCTTTAATGTTTGTGATCTTTGAGTTAACTAGAAGTACGTATGCATCCTCTAGAACTACTTCCATGCGATCTTGATCTGTTACGAAGTATGGAGAGATATAGCCCTTATCAAAGCGCATACCTTCTGTGAGTTCGAGTTCTAGTCCAAAAGTATTTGACTCTTCGACAGTAATAACGCCCTCTTTGCCAACCTTGTCCATTGCTTCGGCGATCATTTCACCGATAGTGACATCGGCTGCAGAGATAGAAGCTGTTGCTGCAATCTGCTCTTTTGTCTCAACGTTTTTTGCCATTGAACCGAGCTCTGCAACGATTGCTGCTACTGCCTTTTCGATACCTCGCTTAAGTGCCATTGGGTTTGAACCCGCTGCAACGTTACGCAAACCTTCGCGAACAAGTGCTTGTGCGAGCACAGTTGCTGTAGTTGTTCCATCGCCCGCGACATCATCTGTCTTCTTAGCGACTTCCTTAACTAGCTCTGCGCCAATTTTTTCCCATGGATCGTCAAGATCGATCTCTTTAGCGATTGAAACGCCATCGTTAGTGATTGTTGGTGCGCCCCACTTCTTCTCGAGAACGACGTTACGTCCGCGAGGTCCAAGGGTTACCTTCACTGCATCTGCAAGCACGTTCATTCCGCGCTCTAGCCCACGACGAGCTTCTTCGTTAAAAGCAATCTGCTTTGCCATGCTTTTGTACTCCTCAAATAATGTTTACCGATATCGGGTGAGGCTGTGATTATCACTCTAGCCTCGAGAGTGCTAACGCCAAATCTACGGGAGTAATTCCCGGACTGCAAAACGAGGTGGGTTTAGCGAGTGGACCGTGCGGACATGCGTGCTTCGCGTAGGCGGCGAAGGCGTTTTACCAACATAGGGGCCGCGATCAATGCATCTTCGCGGTCGATTAAGTCATTGAGTAATTGGTAATAACGAGGAGCGCTCAGGTCAAAGAGTTCTTTAATTGCAGACTCTTTAGCACCCGCAAATTTCCACCATGTTCCTTCAAATTCAAGGATGCGCGTCTCTAATTCGCTCAAACCAGCAGGCGAAGTACCAACGTTTTCCATCATGGACATGGTCTAAATCTTAAGGGGCGAATATTAAAAAGTGTGGGATTTACAGAGTCGCCAAAATCGCTTCAATGTCACTTATTTTCGTCCACGGATTAACGATTGCAAATCGAAGTATTGGCTCGCCTTTATCTGCAGATGGTGGAATAAAACCAATTTGATCCGCTAATAACTTATCGCTCCATTGTTGATATTGAGCAGTGCTCCAACCCGGACGAGTAAAAGCCACAATCGAAAGTTCTGGTTCGTACAAGAGTTCGAGATTCGGATGTTTCTTAATCAATTCTGCAGCTTTCGCTGCAACATCCATTGTCGCTTGCATTGCATCTGCGTAAGCCTCTGTGCCATGTGCTGCAAGTGAGAACCAAAATGGTAATCCCCGAACGCGACGTGTCAGGTGAATTGCGTAATCAGATGGATTCCATGAGCCGTCATGCAGTGTCTCTAAATACGTTGCATGTTGGGTGTGAGTTTCGCGCGCTAATTCGGGATTGCGATAAATAAGAGCGCACGCATCAAAGGGTGCAAATAACCATTTGTGTGGATCAACTATAAATGAATCAGCTTTTTCTACTCCATTGAACTTCGCGCGAACTTTCGGTGCACATAGCGCTGCTAAACCATACGCACCATCTACGTGGAACCAGATATTGCGAATGTGAGCGGCATCTGCAATTCCACTTAAGTCATCAACGATTCCAAGGTTTGTTGTGCCAGCAGTTGCAACAACTGCAAAAACTCGTGAAGTACCAGTGGAGTGCAATGCATCTATTTCGCGGGCAACATCTTCTCCGTGCAATTTACGATCCGAGCGCGTTGCAACTTTAAGGACATCTACGTCCATTACATTTGCAGCCGAAGCAATAGATGAGTGCGCTTCTTCGCTGCAGGCGATTACCCAACGTGTTGCATCCGGAAATTTCTTACGCGCTTCTGCTCGCGCAACAACGAGTGCGGATAAATTTCCAATTGTTCCGCCCTGTACAAAAACGCCACCCGCACTTGCAGGCAACCCTGCTAAATCAATGAGCCATTGCAGCGCCTGGTTTTCAGCAAATACAGCGCCAGCACCTTCTTGCCATGAACCACCGTATAAAGCACTTGCTCCAACAACTAAATCAAATAAGTTTGCAAGTTCACTAGGTGCAGATGGAATAAAAGCTAAGTAACGCGGATGATCTGTTGAGATACACGCTTTTGCCAACACGTCTGTGAAAACTTTTAGTGCTTCGCTTCCGCCCAATCCGCGCGCGGTAATTGTGTTTCCAACTTCGCGAAATAAATCTGCTTCAGTGCGCGGACCATCTAATGGTGGATCACTCTTTAAACGCTCAAGACTGTAGGCAAGGATTTCATCTGCCAAGTTTTCAACTTCTGGCGTGAACTCATGCATCTGCTTCTGCTCGCTTTACGATATTTCGAATCATCGTTGGAAATACCAAAGTGTGAAGTGGCGCAATTACATACCAATACAACTGACCGCCTAAACCACGTGGAACAAATGTTGCTTCTTGAATTATCCGAGTTTTTCCTTCGTGGGTATCAACTCTAAATTCAAGCCACGCCTTTCCTGGCAGAACCATTTCGGCATATAACTTCATACGCACACCGTGTTCAATTTCTTCTACTCGCCAAAAATCTAAACTGTCGCCAACTCGTAAGTTATTTGGATCGCGACGACCACGACGTAATCCAACTCCACCAAAGAAGCGATCGATAACTCCACGGCCCCACCACAGAAAATCAGATCCGTACCAACCGTTATCGCCACCAATACTTTCGATGTATTTCCATACAGTGTCTATTGGTGCACTTGTTAGTGCTTCGCGATGATCGCTCAAAATCATTTCGCCAGCCCATTCAGGATCGCCCTGAGCTTTTTGCCATGGCGCTGTTGGTGTTGATGCATCTGACCAACGTGTTTCAACGTTGTGATCATTTGTTCGAGTGAGGGCTAATTTGATTGAGTCTTCGACGTTTAACAAACCTTCAGGTGGCGGTGGAATAAGTGCATCCACACTCTTATTTTTATCCGCAACAACTTCGCTGATTAGTGAACCAACTAGTGGACGCGCAAGTGAAGTTGGTACTGGTGTGACTAGACCAATCCATAGACTCGAAAGATTTGGTGTGAGAACCGGTACTTGAATGATCCAACGTTTGCGCAATCCAGATAACTTCGCAAACTTCTGCATCATGTCGGCGTATGACAAAACTTCGGGGCCGCCGATATCAAAGACCTGATTGACAGGTTTTTCTAACACGGCAGCTTTTCGCAGGTAGTACAAGACATCTCGCACAACAATTGGTTGAGTTAAATTCGAAACCCATTTTGGTGTTGTCATAATCGGCAGACGGTGCGTGAGGTGGCGCAACATCTCAAAGGATGCCGAACCTGAACCAATGATTATGCCTGCACGAAACTCGAGAACTGGAACAGATGTTGATGCCAACTCTTTACCGGTCTGCACTCTAGAAGATAGGTGTTTGCTGCTGTTCTTATCATTTGCAATTCCGCCTAGATAAATAATCTGTGAAACTCCAGCACGTTCTGCCGCTTGCGCAAATGTGCGCGCCATTTCAGATTCGATAGCGGTGAAATCAACGCCAACGTTAATTGAGTGCAATAGATAAAAGGCGGTATGAATTCCAGTAAGTGCTCGATCTAAATCAGTCGCACTCGTTGCATTTCCAACGACGATTTCAACATCATTAGCCCAAGCTCGGTCTTGTACTTTGATGCGATCGCGAACTAATACCCGCACATCATGTCCATCTGCTAACAATGTGCGGACAAGGCGCCCACCCACGTATCCAGATGCGCCAGTGACTAGGTACTTACGCTTTTGATTCTGCTGACTCATGGTTCAGAGCCTAGACTTAAGCCAAGAAAACCAACACTTCAAGGGAGGCGTCATGACGAAACCACGCGTTGTAATTCTCGGCGCTGGCTTTGGCGGATTAACCGCTGCCCGTGAACTGAGTGACCATGCTGATGTCACCGTTGTTGATCGCCATAATTTTCAAACATTTTTGCCGTTGCTCTATCAGGTTGCCTCAGCGGGCTTAGCAGCCGACCACGTCGCACACCCTGTTCGCGCCGCACTTCGTAAATCAGGTGCGCAATTTCGTATGGGTTCTCCTATAACTGTTGATCACAATAACAAAACAGTAAAAATTGATAGCTCTGAAGTACTTCCATTTGATCACTTGATCATTGCACTCGGATCTGCAACTGCAGATTTCGGAGTTAAAGGCGTTAATGAATTTGCACTGGGAATGAAGAGCGTGCACGAAGCTCTATCTATTCGCGCCGAAGTTATGCGCCGCTTTGAAGATTTATGCCGCTTCCAAGATGACACCGCATTCACGATGGCAGTAGTCGGCGGTGGACCAACTGGTGTTGAAATGGCTGGAGCTTTTGCTGAATTAGTACGCGGACCACTTAAAAATGACCAAGCCGAAGCAGCAGCAAATATCAAGATTGTCTTAATTGAAGCAGGTCCTCGTTTGTTACCTAGTTTTTCTCCAGCTCTATCTGATCGCACAAAGAAAGATCTGGAAAAACTAGGTGTACAAGTAATGCTAAATACGGCAGTAGAAGAAGTAACAAATGACTCTATACAGATTAACGGCGCTCCAGAAATTCCAGCGCAAGTAACGATTTGGGCAGCTGGAGTTAAGGGCGAGCCAACAGCATCCAAGTTAAACCTTCCGCTTATCTCAACTCGCATCGATGTTGAAAATTCTCTTCAAGTCAAAAACTATCCGCACATCTGGGCCATCGGAGATATCTCTGGTTACAAAGATGCAAAAGGAAAGTTTCTTCCAATGGTGGCTCCTGTTGCTCTTCAGCAAGGAAAATTCGTTGCAAAGCAGATAATTAATCTTGCACAAAATAAAACAGTGAAATCATTTAAGTATCGCGATAAAGGATCGATGGCAACCATTGGTCGTCACAAAGCAGTTGTTGAAGTTGGAAAGTTTAAAGTGACTGGCGTACTAGCTTGGTATGCGTGGCTTTGGTTACATCTTTTCTACTTGCTTGGCGGTCGTAACAAAATTGGAACCATGGCGGACTGGACCTGGAACTACTTAACTTTTGATCGCGGCAACCGCCACATCATGGATTCAATTTAAATGCAGCGAAATATCAACCTTCGTGGCCATGATGTATTTACATTTCAATGGTCAAAGCGTGGCGAACCGCTAGTAATTTTGCACGGTGGACTTAGCCATAGCGAAAAAACTAAGAAATACCTTCTGCCAGCGGTAAAACGAAATTTTAAGGTTTTTGCATACGACCGCACAGGTCATGGTCGTACAGCCAATCAAAAAGGTAGCTTCCACTTTAATTTTCAAACTAAAGAGCTCATCGCTTTTTTAGAAGATGTAGTTAAAGAACCAGCTCATTTAATAGGCATTAGTGATGGGGCAAATATCGCTCTCATGGCTGCAATCGCTCGCCCCGAGCTGATTCGCTCAGTTGTTTCAATTGGTGGAAATACAACTGCTTCACAAATCCGTATGAAGTTTGGAAAACCGGAAGTCTCTCCAGAGTCACAAGCCGAGCACGACCGCTTATCCCCTGATCATCCATCAGAGCTCATCAAAAAAGTTGCAACTGCATTTAAAGTTTGGAAGAGCGAACCGAGTATTGCAATAACTAAATTAGCAAAAATCAAATGCCCTGTGCTTGTTCTTGCAGGCGATGATGATGTCATCAGCGCTAAAGAGTCAGAGAAGATTTATCAGGCAATAACTAATGCTCGTCTTGCGATTGTTCCTGGTTCATCTCACGCAGTGATTAAAGAAAAAACAGAGTTAGTGCAGGCGCTCTTAAAAGATTTCTACGCCAATCCAGATTATCCGATGACTCAAGCTCCGGTCAGTCGAATTAACAATCGATAGGTGTAATTGTTCCTGACTTAACGTCATAAATAGCTCCACCAACAATTACGCCATCTCGCAGCAACGGATATGAACGCACGCGCTGAACATCGATTGCGAGCGCTGCCTTTTGATCCTTTACGGTTCTAAACTCGAGTGAGCGAGTATCAATTCCAAATTCTTTATCGATGTGCGCATGAATTTCTTCTTCGGTGGCACTTGCCATTCTGCAATCTGTATGTGGCATAACCAATATTCGATTTACGCCCAATAAATATGTTGCTAAAACCAATGTGCGCAAAACGTCTTCGGTGACACGTGCACCAGCGTTACGCAAAATTTTCGCATCCCCGGATTTCATTCCACCAACAGAGAGTGGATTAATTCGAGAATCCATGCACGTAACAATTGCTAAACCTTTGGCCGCACGACCTGTGAGTTCTGAATATTTGAATTGGGCTACGTACTCTTTATTGGCTCCAAGGACATCTGAAAAGCCTTCTGTTGGGAAATGACCCTGATCCATATCGCCCCGTTTTCCTCGCCCTGTAATTCGCTTGACCCCAATTCTACGCGGAGAAATTCTTCAGACACCGGCCCTTTTGGGGTTGCCTTACTGACCCGTAGGACTGACCATTAACCCGGTGCGTTTTCCCTGATGTGGCCCCACGCCATGTCAGATCCGAGATCTCACGCTTCGTTCGCGCGAACGAAGGTCAACAAATTGTCCTCATGGAGGCTTTTTAAATGCTCGAATTAACAGCCAACCAGTGGAATACGATCTATAACGTATTTTCATTTGGTTTGATTTCAATGCTTGCATGCACTGTGTACACACTCGTATCACAGTCACGTGTATTGCCTAAGTACCGTAACGCCCTTGTACTTTCATCAATGGTTACATTCATTGCTGGATACCACTACTGGAGAATTTTCAACTCATTCTCAGACGCATCAGATGGTTACAAGGTAGCAACAACAGGAGCAGGCTCATTCAACGAGGGATACCGTTACGTTGACTGGCTATTAACTGTTCCACTACTTCTAGTTGAAGTTATTGCAGTACTCGCACTTGCAAAGGCAGTTTCTTCTTCATTGATCACCCGCCTTGTACCTGCATCCGCTGCAATGATCGCACTTGGTTACCCAGGTGAGATTTCAGCAGATGACGGCACAAAGATTCTTTGGGGCGTTCTCTCAACAATTCCTTTCCTATACATTCTTTACGTATTGTTCGTTGAGCTTGGTAAGTCACTTGAGCGTCAACCAGCAGGTGTAGCAGCAACTGTAGGTCGTCTACGTTGGCTTCTACTTGCAACATGGGGCGTTTACCCAATCTCATACCTATTCCCACTACTGAATATCACTGGAACAGATGCATTCATGTATCGCCAGATTGGTTACACAGTTGCAGACGTACTTGCTAAGTGCGTATTCGGTCTCACAATCTACAAGATTGCGAAGATGAAGTCTGCTGCAGAAGGTATGTCAGAAGACAAGTAATACGTTTAATAAAAACGGCCGCCAAGTCAGACTTGGCGGCCGTTTTTTATTCTTCTAAATTAATTAATATAAGAAAAGATAATCAGTGCAGCACCTGCAACTAAACCAATTCTTGTTCCAGCCTTAGTTTCAAGCCACGCTAATCCAGTCTTGGTAAATGCAAGAATTAATGTAACAACGCCACCTGCGATGAGAATAAAACTATTTGTCATCGCATTTGGGTTGCTGTCTTGATAGCGCCAATTAATTAAACCGAGTGCAATAAAGAGATATCCAGCCCAACGAGCGTTTGTCTTAACCATGAGCCCCCCGTCAGGATTGAACTGACGACCTACGCATTACAAGTGCGTTGCTCTACCACTGAGCTAGGGAGGCCTTTCGTGCTGCGCAATTATGGCAGGAGATTACAAAATCTAGAAATCGAGCGGGAGTTAGTGAGCCGCTGGCCACGATGTCAGCGATGTGTATTTTCCGCTTCGTCCATCACCAGATGAGCGCCCACGAATTCTTCGCCAAATCCACGGCAGTGCAAATGTCAGAAACCACAACAAAGTTAAAGCCTTACGAATAATCCATGGTTTCTTCTTTGACGCAATTGCTGATTCTTTCCACCCTGAATCAAATGGGGCGCCGATTCGTTCTAAAACCGCGTGCGCAACTCTGTAATGCCCAGTTGTATTTAAATGCAAACGATCAAATGCCAAAAGGTTTGGGTTAGAAGATTGTGGATCCATAGAAGCATCCATCACCATTAAGCCAAACTTATCTGCAACTTCTCGAACGATTGAGTTAAATGAACTCATACGTTCTTCCCACACCGCTGAAGCTTTACCACCGTTGCCATTTTTCTCTAGGACTGTAAATAGCAAAATAGTCGCACCTGTTTGAACAAGTTGCGTGACAGCCTTTACATAAGCAGTACGAACTATGTTGCGATCAAAATTTGGACGTAGGGCATCATTTGCGCCGGCGTGAAATGAGACGAGAGTTTGTGGGCCATCGATGAGTGGCAGCGCTAATGGCACTTGTTCTTCAAATACTTGCTTAACTAGCTTGCCGCGAATCGCAAAGTTTGCGTATTTAAACTCTGGCGATTGCGCAGCCAATACATCTGCAACTCGATCAGCCCAACCACGGTATTTACCGTTGATGATTTCATCACTCATTCCCTCAGAGAACGAGTCACCTAGAACTAAAAATCTTGTGTACTGCATTTATTTCTTTCTACGTGCCTCATCAACCCAGAACAATGCGATCGATGTTGCCACGCTTGCGTTTAGTGACTCTGTTGTTGCGTTCATAGGAATAGAAACTACAAGGTCGCACTTTTCGCGCACAAGACGTGAAAGGCCTTTTCCTTCGCTGCCAACAACAATCATGATTGGCTCAGTTGCTACCTTCATCTCAGAAAGTGTCACATCTGATTCACCATCTAGACCAACGACAAAACAACCCATTTTCTTCGCATCCTCTATGGTGCGCGCCATATTCGTTACTTGCGCAACTGGAATACGTGCTGCCGCTCCTGCGGATGATTTCCACGCCGATGCAGTCATCGCTGCCGCGCGTCGCTCTGTCATAACAACTCCTGCAACACCGAATGCTGCAGCGCTTCGAACAATTGCACCCAAGTTACGTGGATCTGTCACACCATCTAGTGCAACGATTAACGCTGGATACTTTGCGCGTTCGCTAATTTCTTGAAATGAAGAGTATTGGTATGGCTTAATCGCAAGAATAATTCCTTGGCTATTTGCAGAGATGCCTTCAATTTCCGCACGGTGTACTTCGCGAATTGGCAATCCATGATGCAAAGCAAGTTGTAGTGACTCTGCAACGCGATCATCAACATCGATGCTTCGTGCAACCATCAACTCTGTTGCAGGAACTACCGCGCGCAACGCTTCTAGAACTGCGTTACGACCAGAGACAATTTCACCCTTTGGTTTTTCCATACGAGCAGAACGCGCACCAGAAGATGGTGAACGTTTTTCTGCTGCTTTCTTTCGCTTAGCAGCTGCGTGATATGGACGATCTTCAGCCTTAGGTGTTGGACCTTTACCTGTAAGACGACGTTTGTTATTTCCGCCTGTGCCACCTGATGGACCTTTTTTAGATCCGCGCACTGCGCCTTTGCGTTCTGAATTGCCGGCCATTTATTTACTGCCTTCTGTTGGTGTTGCATTAGATGTAATCGACCAACGTGGCCCTTGTGCAGTGTCTTCAATTGAAATTCCAAGTGCAGCTAAGCCATCGCGAATGGCATCTGATGCTGCAAAGTCTTTACGTTCGCGAGCAGCAGTACGTTGTTCTAGCGCAAGTTTGATTGTTCCATCCAGTGCCGCAGTGAGATCCGCAGCCCCAGATTGTGCGAATACTGAATCAAATGGATCGCAACCGAGTACTTCTAGTGCACCGCGAATCTCATTTGCATGTTGTGCGATCGCTTTCTTATCTCCATCTGTAATCGCTGTATTACCTAAACGCAATGATTCTGAGATGCCAGCAAGTGCTGTTGGCACTGCCAAATCATCATTCATAGCCTCTGTAAAAGTAGCGTTAACAACTGGCGTTGGTTCTGCGCCGAGAATTTCGACTGAACGTTGTAAGAAAGATTCGATACGACGAAAGGCTGTTGCAGACTCTTCAAGGGCGCCCATAGAGAATTCGAGCATCGAGCGATAGTGCGCGCCACCGAGATACCAGCGAAGTTCGATACCGCGAACTGATTTTAATAGCTCTGCTACTTGCAGTGAATTACCGAGTGACTTACTCATTTTTTCACCAGAGGCTGTAACCCAGGCATTGTGCATCCATAGTTTTGCAAATGGATAACCGGCTGCTTCTGACTGTGCAATTTCATTTTCGTGGTGTGGGAAAACTAAATCTAATCCGCCACCGTGAATATCAAATGCTTCACCTAAATATGTATGCGCCATCGCAGAACATTCGAGGTGCCACCCTGGACGACCAGCGCCCCATGGAGTTGGCCATGAAGGATCGCCTGGCTTTGCAGCTTTCCACAGTGCGAAATCTCGTGGATCTTTTTTATATGTTTCATCGGCGTCGGCCGCAGGTTGCAAGTCATCAAGTTTTTGTCTTGAAAGAGTGAGATAAGAAGTTAGTTTGCGAACTTCAAGATAAACATCGCCATTTCCAGGTGCGTAAGCAGCGCCACGTTCGATGAGTTTTTGCATTAACTCAATCATCTGTGTCACGTGGCCTGTGGCTCGTGGTTCATACGTTGGCGGCATAACGTTGAGTGCAGCGTAAGCATCTGCGAACGCGCGCTCGTATTTCATGGCAACTGCCCACCAAGGCATCTTTTCGTGAACAGCCTTGTGCAAAATCTTGTCATCAATATCTGTGACGTTACGGATAAAAGTTACGTTGTAACCACTCTTTGTGAGCCAGCGGCGCAATATGTCGAAGTTAACTCCGCTACGAACGTGACCAATATGTGGCGGTGCTTGAACGGTTGCACCGCAGAGATAAATAGATGCTTCATCTTTTTTTATTGGTTTAAAAGGTGCGGTGGTTCGCGTCAATGTGTCATATAAATGTAGCGAACTCATTAGGCAATTCTACCCTTGCTTAATGAGCAAAGCTGACGCGATAGCAGCGATACCGCGACCTTCGCCAGTTAAACCCATGCCATCAGTTGTTGTCGCAAGTACAGAAACATTGGCGCCGCCGAGGGCTGCAGATAATGTGGCAATTGCTTCACTGCGACGATCGGCAAGCTTTGGGCGATTGCCAATTATTTGCACAGTTACGTTAGAGATTACATAACCGGAAGCGCTGATCTTTTGAAGAGTTTCTTTCAACAACGTCACACCAGATGCACCTGAATACTCTGGTTTATCTGTTCCGAAGTTTGTTCCTAGATCACCTAATTGAGCGGCTGCAAATAAAGCGTCACATATTGCATGTGCTGCAACATCGCCATCAGAGTGACCATCGACTCCAGTTTGATCAGGCCATAACAATCCTGCAAGCCACAATTGACGACCTTCAGCGAATGCATGAGCATCAACACCAACTCCAGTTCTAAAGAGTTGTGGTGTACCAAGCATTGAAATCGCTATTGCAAGATCTGCCGGTGTTGTAATTTTTAATGCGCGCTCTTCGCCCTTAATGATTAAAACTTTGTGGCCGATTGCCTCAACGAGTGCACCGTCATCGGTTGCATCGGCGCCCGTTGCATGAGCTTTCTTTAAAACTTCTAGATCAAAACCTTGTGGGGTCTGCACGCGGCGCATAGTTGTGCGATCAGGAGTTGAAGTGACGTGACCGCCGGCATCAACGCTCTTTACGGTATCGATTAATTCAAGACCAGGAATAACTGCAACATCGCCCTTAACAAGAGCCGCCACAACGTTTTCTGCTAATTGAGTAGAAGCCAACGCGCGCGCAGCATCATGAACTAAAACATATTTAGTTTTACCTGAAAGTGCAGCAATACCTGCTCGTACGCTATCTGAGCGAGTTGCGCCGCCAACAACAACGGTTATGTCGCTGCCGACTAGCTCTTGTATTTGTTTTTCATAACCAGCAGGTGCGCAAATAACGATTTCAGATGCAACGGGTGCAAGGGCAGCAACAGCGTGTTCGATAAGTGTGCGATTGCCTAGAGTGATCAACGCTTTAGGAAGTGTGGCACCGAATCTTTCGCCACTGCCAGCGGCTGCAATGATGGCCGCACACTGGCTCATTTGTTTCCCCAAATACGTAGAAAATTTAAACCAAAATTAAGAAGCTAAAACCTCATCGAGGATAACTGCTGCTTTTTCTTCATCAGTGCGCTCTGCAAGTGCGAGCTCAGAGATCAAAATCTGCTTTGCTTTTGCAAGCATGCGCTTTTCACCAGCAGATAGTCCACGATCTAGATCGCGGCGATAAAGATCGCGAACAACTTCTGCAACTTTAATAACATCTCCAGATGCCAACTTCTCGAGGTTAGCCTTGTAACGGCGTGACCAGTTTGTTGGTTCTTCTGTATATGGCTGACGCAAAACATTAAATACACGATCAAGTCCGGCGCTATCTACAACGTCTCGAACGCCGACTAGGTCAACGTTTTCTGCTGGTACGCGAACTGTGAGGTCGCCTTGTGCAACCTTTAGAACGAGGTAGGTCTTCTCTTCGCCTTTAATTACTCGGGTTTCGATGGCTTCGATAAGTGCTGCTCCGTGATGAGGATAAACAACGGTTTCGCCGACCTTAAATGTCATGTGTTGCCCTTCGTTAGAGGCTAATAATACCAGCCATTTAAGGGGTTAGTCACCTCGAATCTATGCGTGCAAAAACGCCCTTTTGCCATGAGAGAATAAGGCACTACATCTTGACAAATACAAAAACATTATTTTTCAAAGTACTTGGAGATTAGAAATGCGTCTTCGCACATTCGTTACACCACTGATAATCGCTGCTCTCGCAATCTCACTAACAGGGTGTGGTGCTGGATCTAATGCAACTACGCGATTAACTAAAAAAGTAACTGATGGCCAAGAAGCTGAAATTAAGAAAGATGCAAACAACATTGCACTAAGAAACTTTGTACTAGTTGCAATGCCAGATGGTTCTGCTGTTGTAGTTGGAACAGTCATTAACCGTGGAGTAAATGAAGATGCACTTCTAGGGTTAGCAATACCTGGGATTCAGGCACAATTCACTGGAAACAGCACAATTGGTCAAAACGGATTGATTACTTTTGAGGGTGAAAGCGCAAATGCAAAAGCCGTTATCTTCGGCGCTAATTTAAAGCCAGGTACTCACTCTGACTTATCACTATTTTTTGGTAACGCCGGTGAAATTACTCTGGATGTTTTAATTCAAAAGCCAGAAGGAATCTACGCAGGTATTACTTCTCAAGCTTCCATCTTGTAACCCAAACCGCGAACGGTCTGAATAACAACTGGGTTGGCTGGATCTACTTCAATCTTTGAACGCAATCTCTTGATGTGAACATCTAAAGTCTTTGTATCTCCCACATAATCACTGCCCCATACGCGATCGATTAATTGCATACGAGTCAGCACACGTCCAGCATTGCGAATGAGAAATTCAAGTAATTCAAACTCTTTAAGTGGGAATGAAACGTTTTCATTATTAATGCTGACCATGTGACGTTCGACGTCCATGCGCACCGGACCAGCAGTTAGAACGCCGGTTGTTCCTTCGTTAAGTGAAATGTCACCTTGGCGACGCAATACTGCGCGGATGCGCGCTATGAGTTCACGGGAAGAGTAAGGCTTGGTTATGTAGTCATCTGCGCCAAGTTCGAGGCCAACGACTTTATCTACTTCAGAATCTTTAGCAGTCAACATAATTACTGGAACATTGCTGCGGGTGCGCAATTGTTTGCAGACTTCGGTTCCGGAGAGTCCTGGCAACATGAGGTCTAAAAGAACAAGATCTGCGCCGTTTTTATCGAATTCCACAATTGCATCTGGACCTGATCCTGCAACAGCAACATCAAATCCTTCTTTACCTAGCAAATAACTTAAAGCTTCTGAAAAGGACTCTTCATCTTCGACTACAAGAATTCGTGTCATGCTTTTTTCTCCGTTTCAGATTTTTCACTTGGTTGGAACTGTGGCAGACGAATTGTGAAGGTACTGCCCGCACCTTCGGCGCTCCATACTGAAATATCTCCACCGTGATTAGTAATTACGTGCTTAACAATTGATAGCCCCAGTCCTGTGCCACCCGTTTGACGCGAACGTGCAGGGTCCACGCGATAAAAGCGTTCGAAGATTCTTTCCAAGTCTTTTTCTGGAATTCCTATTCCTTGATCAGTAACTGCAATTTCAATCAAGTTTTTCTCAACCTTTTCAGTAATGCTCACCTGCGTAGCATCAGGGCTGTAATTAATTGCATTCTCAATGAGATTGCTTATGGCCATCTCAAGTTGTGTTCTGTCACCCAGAACTTGCGCATGAAGCGCCGGAGTAAATTGCACAGAAATCTTTCGAGCTTCTGCCGACAAACGTGAATCATCAATTGCCTGGCTTACTAAATCTGTGACATCCACACTCTTGGCCCCGACAAGTGGATCATCGCTTTGTAAACGCGAGAGGTTAATAATTTCTTGCACCAAATCAGATAGACGGCGCGCTTCTATCTGCATACGAGATGCGAATTTTGTTACAGCTTCTGGGTCTTCACTTGCACCCATTACTGCTTCGCTCAGCAAAGAGAGTGCGCCGATTGGAGTCTTTAGTTCGTGCGAAATATTGGCAACGAAGTCACGACGAACCGCATCGAGGCGTCGATATTCGCTGTCATCGAAAATCAAAACGAGTGCCAATCCTTCAGAGCCAACAAGTGAAACTCGCACCAATAAATCATGTGTACCTGCTCCGACTGGACCTCGTGGGAGTTCAAGTGTTGCTTCTTGATACTTATTTGAACGACGAGCCGCGCGAACAAGGTTAAGAATTTGCTCAGAGTTTAATTTGTTATCACGGATCAAACCAAAGGAATCTATTTCGCGAGAGTTCTTTACGACAAATTCACCTGGCTCTAAAAGTAAATACTCTGCATCGATTACATCTAAAACATTTACTAAATAATCTGGAATTGAAAGTGAACGCAACTCATCGGATGAACCTTCTTTTCTCCAACGCATTGACACGCCCCTATCGTAGAGATGAAATCAATAGCCTTCACATAGCCCACCACGTGCCCCTTGCGAAAAGGGCATTCTTTGCGCGTTGTTCAGCAAGCGTTAACTTTGGGTTTTAAGAAAGAGTGATATTCGGTATACCGTTAGCCCATGCGCGACGCTTTCCATGACGATTTGGACTCTATCGAAGCCACACTCGTCGAAATGGCACAACTTGTAAACCGTGCAATGGAGCGCGCAACAACTGCTCTTCTCACATCAGATCTCAAATTAGCTGAAGAAGTTATCTCAGATGATGATCGCATTGATGAGATGCAGCACGAACTAGATGACAAGACTCTTAATGTCATGGCTCGCCAACAACCTGTAGCGCGCGATCTTCGCACTCTCGTTACATCACTTCGTATGAGCGCCGACCTTGAGCGTATGGGCGATCTCGCACATCACATCGCAAAGCTTGCTCGTATGCGTTATCCAAATTGCGCAGTCCCGGAAGAACTCCGTCCAGCATTTAAAGATATGGGCGCAGTCGCAAATCGCATTATTGATAAGGTCGGAAAAGTTATCGACCAGCACGACTCAGTCGGTGCAATTGAATTAGATCAAGATGATGATGAAATGGATAAGTTGCACCGCTACTTGCTCGCCACCATGCAAAATGGACAGTGGCCACACAGCATCGAAATGACAATTGACATCACTCTGCTTGGACGTTATTACGAGCGTTGCGCTGACCACGCAGTTTCAATTGCTAAGCGTGTGTACTTCTTGGTCAACGGCGAATACGCCACCGAATAAATTTATTTCTTGCCCTGATTCGCAACCGCTGCAATTGCTTCTGCCGCGGCTGTTGGATCTAAATACTCTCCACCTTTTTTAAGTGGCTTAAGGTCCTGTCCTAATTCGTAATACAGCGGAATTCCTGTTGGGATATTTAACCCAGCAATGTCTGCATCGCTGATGCCATCTAGGTGCTTCACGAGAGCGCGCAGTGAGTTGCCATGTGCTGTGACCAAAACAGTTTTACCCGCTAACAAATCTGGCGCAATGTTTTCATGCCAGTACGGCAGCATGCGAGTAACAACATCTTTTAAACACTCTGTCTTTGGAAGAGCGGAGCCAAGATCTGCATAGCGCGGATCTTTTGCTTGGCTAAATTCTGAGCCATCTTCAATAGGTGGTGGTGGAACATCGAAAGAACGGCGCCACAATTGGAATTGTTCTTCACCGTATGCCGCAAGGGTTTCTTTCTTATCTTTTCCTTGCAGTGCACCGTAGTGACGTTCATTTAAACGCCATGAACGTGAGACTGGAATCCAATGACGATCACACGCATCAAGTGCTAATTGCGATGTATGAATTGCGCGACGTAACAACGATGTGTGAACTAAATCCGGCAATAAACCGCGCTCGGCCAATAGTGCGCCGCCACGTTTTGCTTCTGCTTCTCCGGATGCGGATAAACGGACATCAACCCAACCTGTAAATAAGTTCTTTGCATTCCATTCGGATTCTCCGTGGCGCAAAAGAATGAGTTTGATTGTCATATGAGTATCTTAAATGAAGTGTCGTGCAAACTCTAAATTGGCCAGTGATTCACCACGAGAAACTCTCCACGCCCACTCGCGACGAATTGCATTCGCAAAACCGAGTTCGAGTAATGGATTAAAGGATGAATCTGAATACTGCAAGACGGCGCCGAGCAATCGGTCTATTTCGCGATCTGTCACAGCGTTTAATGGCAAGCGACCTACAAGGTAAATATCGCCTAGTTCGTTAATTGCAAATGCAACGCCATACATGGAGGCGTTCTTTGTCATGCACCAGTGGTGAACACCGGCTTCGTTCTCATCTGGTTTGCGAATAACAAATGCGTTAATGCTCAAAGAGTGATCGCCAACAACTAATGCGCAATGTGTTTGCAGCTTTGTTTCACCTGGCAACGTAACTAGAAATGTATTGTCATCACGGCGGTCATAATCGAGATCGTGCGAATCCAGAAATTCTTCAATAACCACGCGTGCATCAATAGCCATTAGGCACCTGATGTTTTACGCGCATCACGAGCCTCTGAGAGAACGCGATCATAAATATCAAGAGTTCCGCGAGCAGTTGCATCCCAACCAAAGTGAGATGCGTGTTCGATTGCTCCGAGGGATAACAACACACGACGTTGTGGTTCTTGAATTAAACGTGCAAGAACTGATGACCACGCACGTGGATCGTGACCATCAACTAAAACGCCAGAAATACCATCGGCGACTGCTGTGCGAAGTCCACCAACTGCTGTTGCAACAACTGGCGTTCCACATGCTTGTGCTTCAAGTGCAACAAGTCCAAAACTTTCGGAATAACTTGGAACGCAGACCAAATCTGCTGCGCGATACCACTGTGGCAAATCTGCGCGTGGAACCGGTGGTGCAAATTGCACAACATCGGAAATTCCAAGCCATGCGACTAACTCTTTGAGACGTTCAACTTCTGATGTGTTGGCACCAGATGCTCCACCAATAATGTTTACAACTAGTTTTGGCCGAAGTTGTGGCGAGTGCTTAATCATTTCTGATGTCGCACGGATCAATAATTCTGGACCTTTGTGTGGCTGAATGCGACCAACAAATGTGATAACGAGTGCATCTTGATTAAGTCCCACAATTTCGCGAGCTGCTGCTCGACCAGCACCTGCTGTAAATGTATAGAGATCAACGCCAGGGCTTACAACGTGAACATTGTCTGGGCATGCGCTGTAGAGGGAAACAAGACTTGCAGCTTCGGCATCTGTATTTGCAATCAAACCATCGGCTGCTGCAATAACTTGTGTTTCACCTTGCACGCGAATCATCGGTTCTGGCATTTCGCCTTCGGCCAGATTTAAATTCTTTACACGCGCCATTGTGTGCATCGTGTGAATTAATGGAATACCGAGCTTTTCTGCCGCTGGCATCGCTACTTTTCCTGAGATCCAATAGTGTGAATGAATCACGTCGTAAGGATCTTCGCTCATTATGCGAGTAAATTCTTTTGATAATTCGCCGATTAATTCAGGCAAACGTTCTTTGGTTACGCCATCGACAGGTCCAACGTTTAAGTGACGAACGCGAACGCCTGGAGAAATTTCCACGATATCTGCAACATCTTTATTTGTACGACGAGTAAAAATATCTACTTGCACACCCATCGCTGCCATACGTTCGGCGCTTTCAGTGACATAAATATTCATGCCACCAGCATCACCAATACCTGGTTGATCCAGTGGTGATGTGTGCACCATCAATGTGGCAATGCGCCCGTTCATGTGCCAAGTCTACCCGCGTGTTATGCAGGCGCGAATGGAGCCAATTGCCTCTGATCCCCCGTAAATACGCTCAGTTTTATCTTCAATGTTAATTCCAAACTCTGCCAACGCGGCAACCATCAACGTTTCAAATGGACGAATTGATCCATCACTGACTTTGAAAACAATTGTGCGTCCATCAGCAAGTGTTGCGACTTCAACACCTTCCGCACCTTCTTTCATAAATAGTCCAGGAACTTCTCGCATTAAGCGAGTAGTTAATCTATTTTCACCTGCAACCATTTCAGGAAAATCTCTGCAGGCTTGCACAACGCTCTGATGAATTGGATCTGTAGAAATTGTAATTGCGCGCATCGCTCGAGCAAGGCCATGCAACGAAATTAGAAATAACGGAGCACCGCAACCATCAGCACTTGTCAGTGCAACTTCTTCACCAGCTAAATTCTCTAGCTCTTTTTTAATTGCAACCTGTAAAGGATGCGCAGGATCTAAGTAAGTAGCAGTTGGCCAACCTGCTGCAACGCACGTTGCAAGCATTCCTGCGTGCTTTCCGCTGCAATTCATTGCAAGGCGCGTAGGTTCTTGATTGCCCCATGCACGACGCTCTGTTTCACCAAGTGGTTTGTCTTTAGCGTTCTGTAAATCTTTTTCGCCTAAGCCAACACTCGCCAATATTTCTAGCGCACCTTTTTGGTGCATCTCAGCACCTGAATGGCTTGCGCTGACAAGAGCTAATAAACGTGGTTCTAGTTTTAGACCGGAGCGAATCATGGCGCTAGTTTGAATCGATTTTATTGTTGAACGTGGATACGTCAGTTGTGTTGGGTCGCCTTTAGTTAAGTGAACAGAACCATCTGAGTTCAAAATGACTAGGTGACCTGTATGAACGGATTCGACGACACCGCTTCGTGTTATTTCAGCGAGTGTTTGCCCAGCAGAAAAATTAGTCATTTGAACGAGGAAGTGATGACCAAATATGTGCTTGAAGTTCTTTACCTTCTGCAGCCATGTCGTAAGCAAAGAAGAGTTCGCCAGCAACTAAACCGTATAAACGCACACCAGCTGTAACAATTTTTGCAGATGGCGATGAATAACCTTGATCCATAACGAGTTGAATCTTTGGACCATCGAATTGTCCAACCCAACCTTCTGTGATTCCGGTGTTATGTGAAATCAAAACTTCTAAAACGTTATTTGGTTTAACGCGCCAAAAACCAGTTTCAGATGCACCGGGACGAATAACTTCGCCTTCGGCATCAATAATCCAAGAGCGTGAGTAATAACTTAAAAAAGGACGACCATCGTGATTAAAGACAATTTCATGTGCGTATTCAAATGGCTCAATACCTGGATATTCACCGCGACCCTTTCCGCGCCATGTGCCGACTAGCCACGCAAGTGGATTGAGATCTGGGTGTAAACCTTCTGGAATTGTGAAAACCACTATCGCTGTCCTTTTAAGTATGTACTGCGAATACGAGCGCGTGCTTGGCGTTCTTTTCTGCGAACTGAATAAATCATGAGCCCCACACCTAGTACCAGTGCAGCAACGGCTAAAAGCACAGCGGCTGTGATCTCCATACCCGCTAGCGTACTTTAGAGTTGGAGTATGTCTCGCACAGCAAACCTCGTCATTAAATTAACTGCTGGCCTTGAAGCACCAGAACGCGTATCGCAGGCTTTCTCTGTTGCATCCGCCGCCCTTGCATCCGGTGTCAACGTTTCATTCTGGCTAACTGGTGACGCCGCATATTTCGCAGTGCCGGGAAAAGCTGCAGAGTTTGAACTTCCACATGCAGCAAATCTGTCGGATCAATTAGCCTCACTTGTTTCTGACGGACGAGTTGTTCTGTGTTCGCAGTGCGCAGTGCGCAGAAATATCAATGATGGCGATCAGATAAAAGGAATTGTTATTGAAGGCGCCGCTTCATTTGTTGAAGAGATTACGCGAGAAAGTACTCAGGCTATTGTTTATTAAGTTGATTAAGCTGGAACAATAATCTGCTGAATCGCAGGAATACCGTCAACGCTGAGTTGTGCATCTACCGGCGTATTTCTCTTAATCACAGCTAGTGCGATAGTTCCTAGTTCGTGATGACGAGCCACTGTGCCGAGAAAACCAACTCTGACTTCACCATTCATAACATCTGTGCCTTGCGCAGGCGAAGTTACAACGCTTCCATCGAGGTGTAACAAAACAAGACGACGCGGAGGATTTCCGAGGTTATAAATCTTTGCAACTGTTTCTTGTCCGCGATAACAACCCTTTGCCATGTGCACAGCTTTATTTAAAACACCGAGCTCATTAGGAATTGATTTGTGATCTGTTTCAAAACCAATCCGCACACGTCCTGCTGCAACTCGCATTGCATCGAGTGCCCATGTACCAACTTGTGTTGCGTTTTCGCTAAATACTTTACGCATCTCATCTAATTCAGCGCGTGGCACAAGTGCGTATGGTCCACCCAAATCCGTCATCGCACCCGGTGCATGCAAAACAGCAAATTCGCTAGTTGCATCACGAACATCTACGCGCAACATGAATTTCATTTTGTTTAAGTACTCAATCAAGGTTTGCTTGTAACCAGGATCTAAAACCAAAAAGACAGTATCGCCATCATCGACAACTAAGAATTGGTATTCAACGTGACCTTGTGGATCAAGAATTAAGGCTTCTTGCCACTGACCAGGTTGTAGTTGTTCGTGGTGTTGAGTCGTTAGCGCGTGCAACCACGTCAGGCGATCTGCACCTTTAATTGCAACGATATCTAGGTGTGAAAGATCTGCCCACGCAGTACCCGCTTCAAGTGCGCGTTGTTCTTTTACTGGTTCACCGAAATGCCAAATAGCGCCCTTATCTGGGCCATCTTCAACTAGTACTGCGCTCACTTTTGTTTAGCAACGCAGGCAGCGCAAGTGCCATAAATAGCAAAGTGTGAAACATCTGTTTTAAATCCATAATCATCTGCGAGCGCGTTAACGAATTGCCCCGCAATTGTGATTGGTGCATCGCCTACTGATTCGCAAGTACCACAGACAAGATGTAAATGCGTTAGCTCTTCTGCTGCGTGATATGTGGCGCCACCATGGCCAAGGTGTGTGTGCTGAACAAGTCCAACGTTTTCTAGTGTTTCAAGGTTGCGATAGACAGTAGATAAGTTGATGCCAGGATGTGTTTGGCGAACTTTTTCAGCTACTTCTTCTGGTGTTGCATGGCCTAATTCGCGAACTGCAGATAAAACTAATTCGCGCTGCGGTGTAAGGCGTAATCCCTTATCGCGTAATTCATGCTTGTCGGCCATGCGATAAGTCTAATCTAGATTTGAATTACTAAGTCTGTTGGAACTCCGGTAGCTGCTTTTACGCTTAATTCCTTACGCACCCCCGGTGCAAGAACTACGAGAGTCCATGCACCTGGGGCTGCGAAGAAACGAAATTGTCCATCAGTATTAGTTGGAACTTCTGCGGTGAATTCACCGTGGCTATCTAACAAACGAATATGAGCGCTGACCACAGGTGCACCATTTGGCACACCATCGGCTTCCCCGTCCCTGAGTATGACGCCTTGGATAACGCTCTGTTTTGTTAGATCGACTCCATCAAGTGATGGACCGCCAGGTGTTGCACCGCATGTTCGCAATTAAGCACCAACAGCAACTGGTACGCCGACTAATGAACCGTATTCAGTCCATGAACCGTCGTAATTCTTTACATTGTTAACACCAAGCAATTCGTGCAATACAAACCATGAGAATGCAGAACGCTCACCGATGCGGCAGTACGCGATTGTGTCTTTTGCAAGATCAACGCCAGCGCCTTCATAGATTGATTTAAGTTCTGCCTCTGATTTGAAAGTTCCATCTTCGTTCGCTGCCTTTGACCACGGAATGTTCTTAGCAGTTGGAATATGTCCCTTAATTTGTCCGCCTTCTTGTGGAAGGTGAGCAGGGGCTGCGAGTTCTCCCGAAAATTCGGCAGGAGAGCGAACATCAACGATGTTAAGTGTTCCAATTGCTGCAATTACTTCATCGCGGAATGCACGAATTGAGTTATCGCGCTCCTTTGCAACGTAGCGAGTAGCAGCACGCGTCGGAACTTCCTTGACTAGCGGAAGAGATTTGAGCTCCCAGAGCTTGCGTCCACCATCGATCAAACGAACATCTTGGTGTCCGTAAATCTTGAAATACCAGTACGCATATGTTGCAAACCAGTTGTTGTTGCCTCCGTAGAGAACAACTGTTGTGTCATTTGCAATGCCATTTTTTGATAGCAATGCTTCGAACTTCTCTTTTGAAACAAGGTCGCGCACGAGACCATCTTGTAGATCATCGCGCCAGTGGAAAGTAATTGCACCTTCGATGTGGCCTTGTTCATACAAAGTTGTGTCTTCATCTACTTCTACAAATACAACGTGTGGGTTCTTGAGGTTTTCAGTAACCCAATCAGTTGTTACGAGTGCTGTGTCTCTTGACATCTTTTTCTCCTTTTTCTTAAGTTTAAAAGTTAGCGAGTACGAATTCTTAGAACGAGCAGATACATCTCACAACCAAGACAATAATTAAAAACAGAGTTTAAAAACGCTGCAGCAAGTGCAAACCCAACTGCAATACCAAATACCAACGAAGATCCGATTGCGGCGCCAAGTAAGCCAAGGAGTGCGAAAATAAAACCGACTGTCTGTGCAAACTGTGGCGGACGCGAATCTTCAGTCACGACTTCCCCACGAAGTCGCGGCTTAACTACGCGCTTAAAAATAAACGCATACGGAGTGAATTGAGGACCACGGATTGCCCCAATTGCGAATACAACTGCTTGAAGTGCGAGTACCCATGCGTTCTGTGTTGCAAGTGCAATTGCTAAAACAATTACTGTGATAGTTGCACTAAAACGTGGACCACGAACATCAATCAGAGTTGGTGTTTTTAATTGTTGTGACATGTGAGAAGGATAAAGAAGTTAAAAACGAAACACTAATTGCGAAGAACTTGCACTTACTTAACGGATGCAATTGCCGCGAGAACTTCATCGCGTTTAGGCGCACCAACAGCGCGTCCTACTTCTGTGCCGCTCTTATCGAGAATTAATGTGGTTGGAGTAGACAAAATATTGAGGCGATTGACCAAATCGAGGTTAGCTTCGGCATCGATATGAAGATGTGCCACGTCAACCATGTCAGCTGTCATCTGTGACAAAAGCGCACGTGTTGTTCGACATGGTGTGCAAAATGCTGATGAGAATTGAACCAACGTCACTCGAGATCCAAGGGGTGCACCCAACATCTTCGCATCCAGCACAGCGGCCTTGGCCTTTCGAACTTTGAATGTGCCCTCACGCATCTTGTGCCAGATGCCGTAGGCAGTAGCCAGCACAAGCACGATAACGAGTGGAAGCAACGATTTCACAAGAGTATTGTTGCGCACTTAACAGGAATAGGAAACCTCAAAATGGCCACGGTGTTATTGCTTACAAACACACTTGGTGCCAGCGCGGAAGTTTTACCCGCACTCGGTTTGCTACAACACAGCGTAAAAATTCTTCCAGCAGAAGCAAGCGTTCTTGTCGATGTTCCAGATATGCAAGTACTTCTCATCGATGCACGTCGCGATTTACCTGCTGCTAAATCTTTAACAAAACTCTTAACAACAACTGGCGTTGGTGCACCTGTCATCGCAATTACAACTGAAGGTGGCCTCACGGCAATTAGCGCTGAATGGGGCATCGACGATGTCATGCTTGATACCGCAGGTCCTGCTGAAGTTGATGCACGTATTCGCTTAGCAATTGGCACATACCAAACTTTGATGAACGCATCTGATCCAAGCACCGGTGAAATCAGAACTGGCGAAGTTGTTATCGATGAAAACTCTTACACCGCACGCATCAAAGGTCGCGCACTTGATTTAACATTTAAGGAGTTTGAGCTACTTAAGTATTTAGCACAACACCCTGGACGCGTATTTACTCGCGCGCAGCTCTTGCAAGAGATCTGGGGCTATGACTATTTCGGTGGAACTCGCACAGTCGATGTTCACATCCGTCGCCTTCGTTCAAAGCTAGGCCCAGAGTTTGAAGCAATCATCGGCACAGTGCGAAATGTTGGATACAGATTTACATTGCCCAACCACGGTAAAGAAGCAAACCTCTCTGAGCGCGTTTAAATCCGATGCGCCATATTCTTAAAATCCACCGCTCGCTCACTGATCCAATCCCGCACAATCCGCACTCTTTTTCTATTCGCACATTTAATCCAGCCACAGATAAAAACCAATGGCTCGAACTCAATAACGCAATATTCGTAAACCACCCTGATCAAGGAAATTGGGCGCTGGCAGATTTAGAAAACCGAATGGCCGAAAACTGGTTTGATGCCAATGGATTCTTCTTAGCCACAGAAGGTGAAAGTATCATCGGTTTTTGCTGGACAAAGGTGCACGACGAATTCGTAAATCAAGATCCAGTCGGCGAGCTCTACGTCATTGGTGTGCACCCAGATCACGCCCACAAAGGAATTGGTCGTGCTGTTTCTATTGAAGCGATGAATTACCTAGCGAAAAAAGGCTTAAAGCACTCAATGCTTTATGTCGATGCCGATAACGAAAAAGGTTTAGCCCTTTATAAATCCTTAGGCTTTAACTAACTCTGCGCACATCTTTCTAAAAGCTTTTGTGTGCTTATCAACATCGGCTGCAGTTGTATCAGGTGACATCAGCGCCATATTGTGAAATGGCGTTAACAAGAAACCATCGTTTAGCAGGCGCAAGTGGATGTACTGCTCTAATTCGAAATCTCCACCATCAGCGGCTTCTTTGCCTGTACGAGGCGCCTTTGATGCAAATATGTACTCACCACGTGCACCCAAGCGATTGCAGTGCCATGGCAGAGCGAACTCTTTAATCGCAGAATCCACACCATCTGACCAACGAGTGCCGAGTGCAATCATCTTCTTAAAGTTCTTCTCATTTAATACTTTTTTCAGTGTCACGCGCATCGCAGCAGCAGATAAAGCATTGCCCGCTAACGTCGAACCAATGCCGCCAGTGTCTACGATTTCGCGCTTTACCTTTGCAGCAATCTGATCGGCAATTGCTTTAGTCATTCCAAATGTCCCAGTGGGCAATCCACCAGCGATTGCTTTACCAATGGTCAACATATCTGGCTTTAATTTGTACTTCTTTGTCATTCCACCAGGGCCAACAGAAATAGTGTGCGTCTCATCAATAATCCACACAGCACCATACTTCTTAGCAAGTGCTCCAACGCCTTCTAGGTATCCCTTTTCCGGCAACACAATTCCAATATTTGTCATTGCAGGTTCCATCAAAATCGCTGCGACGTCACCTTTTTTAAGCGCCTTCTCCATTGCAGCTAAGTTATTAAATTCAACAACGCGCGTTGTCTCAGACAAATCAACTGGTGCACCAATATTTCCTTCGCGCTTAACTGTCTTGCCACGAGAATCCAAAGTCGCAAATGTTTCATCAACTGAACCGTGATAGCACTTATCGATCACAATAATTTTTTGCTTACCTGTCACAAGACGGCAATAACGAATTGAGTGACGGTTTGCATCGGTGGCCGAAACAGTAAATTGCCACATAGGTAGACCAAAACGTGCAGTGAGATCCTGGCTCACTGCCAGCGCATCTTCGGTTGGCAACATCGCAGTCAGACCAGAGTTCAGTTGTTTCTTAATCGCTTCAACTGTCGCAGCTGGTGAGTGCCCTGTCATCGAACCAGTATCGCCTAAACAAAAATCAATATAAGTATTGCCATCTACATCTTTAAAGTGTGCACCTTTAGCGCTCTTCACAAAGAGCGGATATGCACCCGGCCACTTTGTCATCCACGACATTGGCACGCCACCAGGCATGGACTTCTTGGCTTGGGCAAATAACTTTGCGCTCTTCTTTGTCCGCGCCAAATAACGCTGCTCTTCTTTTTTCATCAACTTTGCTAGATGTGCGCGATCAATCATTTGAATATCCTACTTATTCTTCTTCGAAAACAAATAACGCTTCGATGTAGTGCTCGCCCGCAATGCCTAAGTTCTGCGCATCAGGGGGCGCAGTCTGTGGCTCAATACACACGCCATCTGAATCTTCTGTATAAACAACCCACCACGGTGCATCTGATTCGATACTAATTCGCGCAACGTCTTCCCACACAACACTCGGTGTTCCGCGCACTTCTGTAAACGCGTCATCCCATGGTTGGGCGGTTGGCGAAATAATCTGCCCATCAGGCAATCCATCTGAATCACGTTGCAACATCTTTGCTGCACTAAATTCAATTTCAGCGCTGCCGCCACGATCGAGATCGCGCACAAACCACGGATGCAATCCCATCCATGCTGGTAGTTCGCAATCGCCTGGGTCGTATTCGAGTGACCAACGAATTGCATCGTCTAGTACTTCAATTGTTTGTTCCACAGTTGCTCCGCCATATGGTTTTGGCAGATGCAACATCGAGCGCCCTGGTCCGATTTCTTGCCACGATGATTCAAACCCGTATCCATGAATTGCGTGTGGCGGAAATGCAGTTGTTGGTAATTGAAACTCTTCACCAGCCGGAGATTTAATAATTCCATCTCGCACTCGCCCAGCCCACGGCGCCATTGCATACCAACCGTATGTCAGTGGCGAGCCACGAAAGGGAACAGCGAATTGCATATCGCGCCAAATCAAAGATGAGATACGCGCACCTTGATCTAAATCTATGTTGATCTGAAACTCTGCATCATCAATGAATTGCACTTTGTTCACCCTTACGCGCTAGATATTCGGCAATCACTTCAACACCGAGCAAATGATCTTCTACTTGTGGCAATCCACTAATTAACAAAATCCCAGCCATTCCAACACCTGTAACGTTTAAAGGCAATCCACCACCGTGCACAGCATGCAGTTCTTCTGACAGGCCATTGTGCTCATACCAATTCACACCAGCTTCTTCGGCAGCAACTCTTTCAAACATCGTCGATGTTCCCTTTGCCATCACAACTCGTGCTTTACGCGCAATCCACCAATCATTTTCTGGTTTTGATCCAGGCAGTGACATATGAAAAACAATCCACTCACCCAATCGAACTTCTACTGCAATTGGCAGCGCGCGGTCTCGCCCAAGTCCTGCAGCAATCTCGCCAATTTCAATTGCTTCTGCATGAGATAACGATGGCAACACAAGTGTCTGCGCTTCTAGCGCCAGCTGCGCGCTTGTAAAGCCACCCGTGGTCTCGACCATGAGAGCATCTTGCCTTAGGTTGTATCCATGTTCACACTTCCAAAGACAGATCTTTTAGTTCATCCGCTCTGCCTTGGCGCAAATGTCTTTGGTTGGAGCGCGGATGAAGCCCAATCCTTTGCAGTTCTAGATGCCTACGTCGCAGCCGGTGGAAACTTCATCGACACCGCTGACGTGTACTCCGAATGGAAAGAAGGCAACGCAGGCGGAGAATCAGAAACAATCATCGGCAAGTGGATGAAAGCACGCAATAACCGAAACAAAATTGTTCTTGCTACAAAGGTTGCAAAGCTCTCCACACGTCGAGGACTTTCACCTGAAAACGTCACAGCAGCACTCGATGACTCACTGCGCCGCCTGCAAACAGATTATGTAGATATTTATTACTCCCACGAAGATGATTTAAAGGTCCCCACCGAAGACACTCTCGGCAAATACACAGAACTAATTGGCGCTGGAAAAATCCGCTACATCGCCGCATCCCAACACTCCGGCGCACGGCTTCAGCACGCACTCGACACCGCAAAAGCAAACAATCTTGCTTCATACATCGCGCTACAGGATCACTACAACTTAATTACTAGAAACCCATTTGAAGCAGAACAACAAGCAGTTGTTACAAAAAATGGATTATCGGCACTTCCTTTCTACGGTCTTGCAAAAGGTTTCCTATCTGGCAAATATCGCCCCGGCCTCACAGTCGAATCTGTTCGCGCCGAAGCGGTAAAGGAATACATGACACCCACTGGTTGGGCCACAATCGATGCACTAGATGCCATCGCGAAAAATCACGGTGCATCAATGTCCGCAGTTGCACTCGCCTGGCTGAGATCAAATCCTGCAGTCAGTGCACCGATTGCAAGTGCTCGCACGGTCGAACAATTATTAGAAATAATTCAAATTGTGAAACTCACAGCTGAAGAAGTAGAACAACTCAAGACTGCTAGTCGTTAACGCTCCACGCTCTATTTTCATTTCGATTCACAACCCACGCCGAATAAGAAGCTAACTCAGGCAAAGCAAACCACTTCGCACCATCTTTGCCCGCCACCATCAGCGCCGTCGCCAGTGCGTCACACAACCCCGCATCTGGGCCAATAACGCTGGCCGACCTTGCTCCAATCGCAATCATTCCCGTGTACGGATCATGAATATGAGCCCCACGTTCGTAATCTCCACTCGTTGCAATCGCACCATCAAAAACTTCAACAACGTGCACAACCTCTTTGGCGTTATCAGGATTAGAAATACCTATAGACCAAGGCTTGATTACACCACCATCACTGAAGCCACCACGCAGTGCTAAATCTCCGGCAAAGTTAATCTGCACATGCTGCGCACCATGTTCTTGCGCAATATCTGCGCACTTATCCGCAGCCCACCCTTTTACATAACCACTGGGATCAAAACCACCAGGCACCGCCCAGGGATCAAATGCACCATCAGTTAAATCACGAGCAACCGCGCACAAGTTAGCAACTTCAATCACATCAGCAGGTGCATCACCAATCTGCATACGCCCACCACGCAACTGTGAAACAACAGAGTCAGGCTTATACGTTGAAAACAAATTATCAACTAAATCCACAAAAGAAGTTATCTCAGCGAATGCGGCAACTGAATCAAACTCAGCACCTTCGCAATCAAAGTAAAGCTTTGTACCCCAAGCATCGATTGTGTGGCGCTGGCGCATAGGAAAACTTATAGACCAGCTTTTGAAATAGCAGAAGCAAGTGATTGATACCAACCGTATGAAGTAAAGGATGCACCTGATACGCCCTGCACATTCGCAGACTGGATAGCAATCGTCTGCTGACGCAACACAGGCACAGCCTTTTGTGTGTAACGATCATTACTGCCAGATGGCGCCTGCACCGCTTGCGCATCAACAATCTTTCCGTTTTCAACCGTAATCTTTACTTGTACTGGCCCATAACGAGTATTTGCAACAGATCCAGTAAATGAACCAGTCACACCACCAACAGGCTTAGCAGGTGCAACTGTTGGCACAGCAGTATCAACTGCAATAGGCGCTGTCTTTGAAAGATTTGGTGGAGTAATCATCAACACCGCACCCAACCCACCCACGGTGCCACCGGCGATTAAGAGCGCTCTCTTCATTTGATCTCCGTGTGATATCCGAATGCTTCGTCATGGAATTTATCTTTTGGAACACCAACATCTTGTGCTGCTTTACGCACTGACTCCACCAGCGGCGTAGGCCCACAGATATAGATATCCGCATCGGCAAAGCTAGGCACTAACTTCGTCAACGCCCGCGCATCCATTGGATGATTCGTGCGCGGTCCCACCAAGTAATGCACGCGAATCGTGCCATCCGAATTCGCCGCTAAATAATCTAACTCTTCTCTCAAAACTAAATCTTCTTCCTTAGACGCTCTAAAGATCACATCCATCTGCACACCATTTTTAAACTCTTCAATAATTGCTCTAATAGGTGTAATTCCCACACCACCGCCAACTAGAACAACGTGTGGACTAGATGAACGCCCTGCTGTGAAAGCACCATATGGCCCTTCCACAAAGACACGTGTGCCCGGATGCAACAGCGCAAGTGAACGGGAGTGATCACCTAAATCTTTCACAGTAATGCGAACATAATGCTCAGTCGGCGCAGCCGACAGAGAATAAGGATGTGCAACAAGAAAGTGACCTTTTTCTAAAAAGCGCCAAGAAAAGAACTGTCCACCTTGCGCTGCAAGCTTGTGCAACTGACGCCCGCGCATAATCACCGAAACAACACCAGGTCCCTCAATCACAACGCGATCAACTTTGATGTTGTGACGCAATGAGCGCACCAATGGCAAACCAATACGCCAATACAAAACCGATCCACCCATCACCACATACAACGCAGTCCAGAAGAACCGATTAAGCGGATGCCCTACGAACATAGAACCGTTAAGCACTTGGTGCATAAAGGAGAGAGCAATCGCAGCGTATGTGTAGATATGAATAATCCACCATGTCTCATAAGACATCTTTGCTCTTGCTTTTTTATACGACGTCACACCCGCCAAGATCATCAACACAAATCCACCAAGGCCCGCCCACATCCAATAAAACTTTGTGAGCATGTTCCACAGCTCTTTGTATAAAGGAATTTGATCTTGTCCCGCAAATCCGAAAATAACAAAGATCACATGAAAGCCAATAAGAAATAACGAGTACGGCGCCAACTTGCGATGCCACGTCACCAATCTGTCATGACCCACACCGCGCTCAACAAAAGGAATGCGCGCGATAAGAAAAATACCCAGAACCGCAAAGTAAGTACCGACCAACGCACACAACCGTGAGAACGAAGTAATCAACGCATACGGAGAAGAAATATCTGAATACGTCATCGTCGTCACCTGCATAGCAACGGTGAGCCCCAACCCCAACCCTGCAATCAGCGCCGCCCAATCAACGCCCGCCGCCGATGAATACCTAATCGTGGACGCGTTGCTCATACCCCTATTGAACTCCTATTTTCTGTGAGTTACACATGAGCGAGCAAAGCCCCACCTGTGTCTGGCAATACACTTAAGCCCTTATGAAGCACCTGCAATTAATCC
>Ga0315907_10001137_pt1 | contig 36543 bp, 36 predicted proteins | sample LakEriMetagenome_3_FD_203525 | JGI IMG/M metagenome (GOLD analysis project Ga0315907, IMG submission 203525) | Freshwater fungal communities from buoy surface, Lake Erie, Ohio, United States - Buoy 12 MA123 | ecosystem: Environmental > Aquatic > Freshwater > Lake > Lake biofilm | place: USA...
TTAATCCGCGCTCCAGCAGCTCTTACTTCCTCAATAAGATCTTTATGGCGAGGACGATCGAGAATGATGGCGGTTAAATCTGCAACTCGACATTTTTTGGCATCGGCCAGACGTTTTAAATTTTCTGTCGGCGATAATCTAATATCAAGAAGCCCCTTGGCTTCCCTTCCGGCAGCTATTTTTAGCATGTAAGTATCGGGTGCATGTAAGAGCCCACCAGCTTCACCTATCGCCATAACAGAAATAGAATTTGGTCCACCATGAGCGCAGATTGTGGTGCCTTCTAAAGGATCCAGGGCAATTTCAAGTTTAGCTCCAAGACCAGTACCAACTTTTTCACCAATATAAAGCATGGGAGCTTCATCTCTTTCGCCTTCACCAATAACCACAGTTGCATCACAATCAATTGAATCAAGCATGGCCCTCATGGCATCAACTGCAGCTTGATCGGCTGCTTTTTCATCTCCCCTTCCCATTAAACGAGCAGAGGCAATCGCCGCCATCTCAGTTACACGCACGAATTCCATGGCCAGATTTCTATTCATCATTTTGTCCCTGAAAAGAGTTAGTCATTACAAGTCTACAACAAGATAATAGCTCTATGAAGTTCTAACTCAATTGACGCAGTAAAAAGGCTTGGGCTTCACTTGGTAGTAGATCGTCCCCGATAAAAGATATCAGCTCTTTTACTTTTTTAAGTCTTTCGATATCTAAATAAGGGTCAAGATTAAAAACCCACTCATCTTCACTTAAGAGCGGTGAATCAACATTTCTTTTAGACAGGATGCGACCTGTTTTCGCACCAACACCATCTTCCCACTCAAAAAAAGTATCTAAAAATAAAACTTGGACCTTTGAAATTTCACCATCCCCATGTTGCCATATAAAAAGCTCAACCGGGCCGTCAGCACGAAGCCAATACTTAAGGCGTGGTGGAATTTCCAGACCTCCCCCAACTTTATGAATTGGCTTGAGTCTTTTAACAATTTCATTTGTTTTAAGAAACTCACCAACTTGCTCAAGAATCTCTCTTCTTTTGACAAATTCAACTCCAAGTCTATTTTGGGTGCTCCACTTAATAGTACCTGAAATATCCATGTGACTTCCTGGCCAATGAATACTTCCCCGAAGCATGGAGTCAGTGGGAAAAGATGAAGAACTATCCTTAAGAGAAATTTGCATCCCAGTAGAAGAAATGTCTTTTACCTCATATACCCGAGTGCTTTCATCCGCCTTGAAAGTGAGGTAACAAAAGGGAAATCTTGGGAGTACCCTTTTTTCATGTTTTTCAAAATCTGACTTAATAAGATTAAAGCGTCTTTCCATAAATCTCCTAAATATTCATCTATTTTAGACTGAATTTTATAGAACTAAAGATAGGTAAAGCTTTCTTTTTGCCGTTACCAATTCTGTCTGATAAATTGAATGGACATGGAAAAAAATGACCTCGAAATTGACAACCTACCCAATAGATTAACTTTTTTTAGAATGTTAATGATACCAGTGGTGGTTTTAGCACTCTATTTTACTGAACAGACTCCAACACCTTTGATTAACTTTCGGCCATGGCTTGGCCATGTTGCCTGTTGGGTTTTTGTTATGGCCAGTATTACTGATTTTCTTGATGGCTATATCGCTAGAAAAAGAAACATTGTCACCGTCTTTGGATCTTTTTTAGACCCGATTGCAGATAAATTTCTCGTGGTCTCCTCCCTCGTCATGCTGCTTGCTCTCGATCGCGTACATCCGATTATTGTGATTGTTCTAGTTCTCAGAGAAATGTACATGACTTCCCTTAGACTCCTTGCCCTTACAGAAGGAGTTGATGTTCCAGTGAGTTCCCTAGGTAAATGGAAAACTGGAACCCAAATGGTGGCCACACCCATGCTGATGATTTATGACCATTTCTTAGGAATGAATCTCCCCCTTATTGGAACAATCCTCATCTATCTTTCTGCTCTTCTCTCAATGTGGTCGGCCCTATTATACTCTCTCAGTATGATTAAAAAGCTCAAAGAGAAACGAGCCGAAAAGAGAAAAATAAAAAAAGAAGCAAAAAGCTAAAGAGAAGTTTCATGATTCATGAATTTGTCGTTGTCTGTGTCTCCCAGACGGCACTAAATGAAAATTTTAAAATAGAGTTAAAAAAACTATTTAAAGACTTTAATCTTCCTATTTCAAAAGAAGCTGAAAAGATATCAACCTATTCATATAATCACTTAGTTTACTTCAGTTTTGATGATTTAGAATTAAAACTTTTTGAAATATCACTTATTAAATTGAGTTCCATTTTTCTTATCGATACGGCCATCATTCCTCTACATTTGTTCAAGACAAAAAAGAAATTAGTTGTCTTTGATATGGACTCCACTCTTATAACAGCTGAAGTGATTGATGAAATGGCGCAATCCTATGGGATTGGAGAAAAAGTGAAACAGATCACAGCGAGAGCGATGAATGGTGAGCTTAATTTTGATGAATCTCTTAAAGAAAGAGTCTCACTTCTGAAGGGATTTGAGCAGCATCGGATGAATGACATTATAAAAAACCTTCGATTCACCCCTGGGGCCCAGGAATTGTGCCAGGTACTTAAATCTAAAGGTATCAAAATGGCCATTGCTTCAGGTGGATTCAACTATTTTGCAGAACACGTACGAAAAGAATTACAAATTGACTATCTTTTTGCCAATGAGCTTGAGATTCAAAATAATATCCTAACCGGCAAGACAACTGGTCAAATTGTGAATGCTGAGAGGAAATCTCAAATTATTGAAGAACTTGCTCAAAAAGAAAAAATCTCTCCTGAGGAAACTGTAGCGATTGGCGATGGTGCGAATGATATCCCGATGCTTCTAAAAGCTGGTCTAGGTATTGCCATACATGCCAAAGATAAAGTGCAGAAAGCGGCGAATTATAGAATTAACTTTGGGCCAATGACTCATGCATTGAGTTTTATGAATGATGAAAGTTTATAAGAATTTATCCTCTGCTCTCAAAGAAAAAGAGGACGTAACCATTTTAAAAATTTCTCTAAGCGCCGATGTCTTCCCATCTGAAATCTTCGATTTCCCAAATCTTGAAGAGATTTATCTTGAAGGAGCTTGCAAAAGTTTTCCTGATCGAATCAGTGAATGGAAAAAAGTAAAAACAATTTCTATTAAATGGAATCATTTCTCGGGGGATTTATCAGAGATCCTCTCGCTAGAAAGCTTAGAAAATCTTAAAATTATTGAAACACCAATAAAAATGTTCCTTCTGCCTTTAGGTTTAATTAAGGCACCTTTAAAATTTTTAACTATAAAAAGTTGCGGTCTTGAGAAGCTTCCCGAAGAAATTTCAATGTGCTCAAGTTTGCAGGAATTAAGTTTACCTGGAAATAAACTCTCATCACTTCCCTACTCCTTCACAGACCTCAAAGAACTCAGAAGGTTAAACCTGGATGCCAATCAATTTGAATTGTTTCCAAATCAAATAAAGAAGATGTCTCGTCTTCATCACTTATCCATAGATGGAAATCAATTTGCAGAAGAAGAAAAAGAAAGAATACAAAGAGAGTTTCATTTAACTGTTAGTTAAATGTTTTTGACTCTCCGACATCTAAAAGAATAAAGCTTTCACTCTTTGATTGTTTTATTCTGTCTTGTGGTTCGCTAAAAGGTTCATCCGTGAGCTGGAAAGTGCCAAAATGCATACCAATGGATAATTTTGCGCCAAGATCAGTATGGGCCCTAAGGGCATCTTCGGGAGTCATATGATTAATTCTCATCAGCTCTTCAGGATCATAAGCACCTATAGGTAACAAGGCGACATCAGGACTTCCAAGCCTCGATTGAGTGTCCTTATAATAAGAGGAATACCCAGCATCTCCACCAAAATAAAGTTTAAAATCCTCATTTTGAATAAAGTAGCCACCCCAGAGACTTTCACATTTATCGAAAAACCCACGAGCAGACCAATGTTGAACCGGGGTGAAAGTCACTTTCACTTGTTTAATGGTGTGCTCATTCCACCAATCCATCTCATGGATATTTTGCACTCCATTTTCGGCCATTAATTTTTTATCTCCAAGAGGAACAAAAAACATCGGTTTAAATTTGGCATCAAGTTGAATTAAAGAGGCTAGGTCGAGGTGGTCGTAGTGATTATGTGAAATGATGACGACATCGATAGGAGGTAATTCATCAAGACTTATCCCAGGATTTCTGACTCTTTTGGGACCAAAAAATCTTGATGGGCTTGCCCGCTCTGAAAAGATAGGATCCGTGAGGATATTGAGGCCATTTAATTGAATTAAAAATGTAGCATGATTGATGAAGGTAACAATCCCCTTTTGCTGTTTGTTATGAAGCGGTAAGGGATAATTGTTATTTTTAATTTCTTTAGGCCATGGTGCAGCCGTTCCTTTCATTTTCCAGGCCAAAATATCCCAGAATGAAAGACGCTGGTTATCGGTGGTATTAAAAAACTTTTTACCATCATAATGGTCAGACAAAGGATAATCCTTTGCCTGAGCATTAAAGAGCGAAAATAAGATGGGAAGCAAGAAGATCGTTTTAATGAAGCTCCTCTTTAGTATCTCCATATTCATGAACAACCATCTCCTGGCCATTCCATGTCATGAGTAATTCTCCCCCTTGAAGATTACCTTCAAGAATTTTTTTAGAAAGAGGACGAGTGACAAGACGCTGAAAAACACTATTCAGTGGTCGCGCTCCATACTGGAAATCAAAACCTTGCTCTTCAAGCGTATCAAAGGCTTTTTTATCTAGACGTAAAGTGACCTTTTTTGACTTGAGACGCTCGTTAAGTAACTTCACTTGCTTGTCGACCAGTTGTTTCATAACAGATTTATCAAGAGCATGAAAATTTAAAATCGCATCCATTCGGCCTAAAACTTCTGGTTTAAAATCCTCTTTGGGATTTTTAGAGTTAGATGTCATCATGACAATTGTGTTCTTGAAATTGATCACTCGCCCTTTGTTATCGGTCAAACGACCATCGTCTAAAATTTGCAGCAAAATATCAGCAAAATCAGGATGGGCCTTTTCAATTTCATCAAACAAGACAACGCTGTAAGGTTTACGACGAATCGCTTCGGTTAAAACCCCACCTTCTTCATACCCCACATATCCTGCAGGAGCACCAATGAGCTTGGCCACAGAATGCTTTTCTGAAAACTCTGAGAGGTCAAAGCGAACCATATTCTCTTCATTTTCAAAAAGATACTGAGTCAGAGCTTTGGCCGTTTCAGTTTTACCCACTCCCGTTGGCCCTAAAAGGAGAAAAGATCCCAAGGGCCTTGTCTCATCGGATAGGCCCGCGTAACTGGCAATCAAGGTCTCAGAAATTTCATGTAGAGCTTCATGTTGCCCAAAGACTCTTCGATTCATGAAATCTTCGAGATTTAAAATGGAATCTTGCTTGGATTTAAGAATTTTCTCCACAGGGATTCCTGTCTGACGGGATATGACCTCAGCGATATGTTTTTTACCTAGAACCCAGTCGTGCTGAAAACTTTCGAGCTCTTTTTGCGTTTGAGGAATCAGCATATATTTTATTTTTGATGCCTCTTCGTAATTCTGGGATCTCTCGGCAGTCTCGAGCTCAAATTGTAAACGATCAATTCTATTTTTAATCTCTGAAACTTTTTTCAGAGATCCGACCTCTTTTTCCCAGTTTGTTTTACCTTCTGTCACTTTTAACTCAAGGTCATTAATTTCTTTTTTTAAATCCTGATTATCTTTTTCCATTTGCGCATAAATCTTTTTGGAGCGTAGTTCAGCTTCAAGCTCAACGAGCCATGATGGCATTGCTTCAGCAGATAGTTTTAAGGCAGATGAAGATTCATCTAAAAGATCAATCGCTTTATCTGGGAGGTTCTTATCAGTAATGTATTGATCGGATAAAAACACAGCATTATAGACAGCATCGTCTGCGATTTTAATTCCATGGTGGGCTTCCATTTTTGATCTCACCCCCATCAGAATTTCAACCGCATCTTCTTTACTTGGCTCATGCACCGGAACACTTCTGAAGCGCCTTTCAAGAGCAGGATCATTTAAAATATACTTCTGGTATTCATCAAAAGTCGTGGCCCCAATACAATGAAGCTCACCACGAGCAAGGGCAGGTTTTAAGAGATTAGCAGCATCCATGGCCCCATCCGTTCTTCCAGCACCCACTAACTGGTGAAGCTCGTCGATAAAGAGTACGACTTGACCTGACTGAGATTTTACAAACTTAAGAAGATTTTGAATTCTTTCTTCAAAATCTCCACGGTACTTAGTTCCCGCCATTAATGATCCCATTTCAAGTGAATAAACCGTCTTCCCCTTAAGCACATCAGGAACATTACCTTTAACTATTTGTTCAGCAAGTCCTTCCACGATGGCCGTTTTACCAACCCCCGCGGGCCCCACGAGCACCGGATTGTTCTTGGACCTTCGACCCAGTATTTCAATAACTGATCTGATTTCTTTTGTTCTGCCAATAACGGGGTCCAACTTACCTTTTTGTGCTGATTCATTGAGATTGATAAGAAACGAGGGTACCTCCACGTCTTCAGCACTCTCTGAAAACTTTTGATAATCAACTTTAAGTTGCGGGAACATTTTGGGAAGAGATTTGAGAAGATGTTTTTCACTTACCTCTCCTTTCCCTTCCTGGGCAGCATCAGCAGATGCTAAAGTTAGCCACTCCTGCATCTTTGAAGATGTGCGTAGATTTTCGAGCGTCAGAGTCGATGTGGTACGAGGTAAACGCTCAAGGAATCCCTCAACTTCTTTCTGATTTTCCTTCATGGCCTTCGAAGAATAAGAAGATTTATTTGAAATTAAACCAAACAGCAAATGCTCTGGAGAAAGCTCGGTATTTTTTCTTTTCAAGGCTTCAGATTGAGCAATATCTAGGGCCCCTAAAACTACTTGATCAAATTTATTCATTTGCAACCTCTCTCGTTACTTCTCTTAGTATTAAGATGAGGATGAAATAAAGAGTGTCAAGTCTCAAAGGTCGTATTATTCAGTAACTTTAATTTAACTCTAATTTGCTTCTCCATGATCTTTTCAATTTCTACATGAATCAGATCACCTGACTTAATGGAACTAAAAAGATCAAGATTACTTTTTGATAAGCCACGCTTCATCACTTGATAGTGATGAATAATATTCTTTTCACAAACTTCCCATTCAAAACTAAATTTTGTCTCTGGAAAAACTCTTACCACCCTTACCCCATCAAATATTTTTTTATTTTTGAGCGAGAAGGCCTGTACGGTAAGAGGTAAAAGGCGGCGGTCTTTCTTGGCCATTTGAGATAAACGCTCTATCTCTGGATCTTGCTTGACTTGAAGAAATTGATGGCACCAGTCTTGTGATTGATTGGCCAGAGGACAATCTGTTGATTCTTTACAAGGGAAAAGAATTTCATAACCTTTTGAAATTAATTTTTTACGTATCTCTAACATTTTAAAAAAGAAATCTTTCGTCCCTGGCTCAACAAAGAGGATATGCTCAGGATTAATCTCTTCAACATATTTCATCACTTCTTGTGTCCCCATCTCATTGGCCGAATGTCCAAAAAGCATGAATTTTTCAGATGGAGACAAGTTACCCATTGAGATGGACTGTCTCAAGATCTCACCAGGATAAAGTCCATCCCAAATTTTTTTTGCTTGCTCCCGCATGAGGGATGAGTTTTCAATTTGAAATATATCGACTGGACGTCCAACCCAATTTCTAAAGGCCAATGAAAAAGTTCCTGGGCCTGCACCAATGTCAAAAAACATGGAGGCTTTTAATTTATCTAACCACTTTGGATCCATCCATTGAAATACCCCCTCAAGCTTTGGCATATTTGTGGTGAGATAAAAAGCAGTGTAGGCAGAGGACAGTCTTGAATCTCTTAAGTAGTCGTTAATATCTTCTCTGTTTTTTGTGAAATTCACAGAGACTTCCTGAATAGCTTTCACCAAATCATTTTCACTTGGGAAATGATAATTTAAGTACGGAATAATCTGACTTAATTTCATAATGGCTTCTATTTAAAAGCAGACATAATGGATTTAATATAACTATTATCAATCGTTTTTTTAACCATCCCAAGCCAATACTCTTCTTTAAGGTCCTTGGTCGGTCCAATCCGATGGAGATGACCTGCTTTAACCCAGGCCTTTGCACTTTCCTCGCCCAGAAGTATTAAACCAGTACCCGCGACGGCCAGCTCTTTGTGTAAGGCTTTATCCTGGGCCTCCACGGCCACTTGAAAACCAAGCCCACTTTGTAGCATAAATCGCTCAAAATCATTTCGCATTGGATTTTGATATCCTGGTAAAATGAAAGGTTTCCCTTCAAGGGATTTTGGAAATCCTTTTTTTAAAGGGAGGTACTGGTCAGCTCCCCAAATGGATACATCCTCTTTGCCTAGTGACACAAAGTACATTTCTCGGTCTTCAATTCTAGGTTTAAAATTTCCAATAAAAAAATCAATCTTGCCATGGGAGAGCAATTCAAAAAGTTCATCTCCAGTACCTTCAATGACTTTTAACCGAACGGGTGTGACTTTATTTATCACCGATATCGCTTCAGCGAGTGTCGACTTTGGAACAGATTCAAGGGCCCCAAGTGAAAATTCTTTTTTTAAAACCTGATCAGTGTGGGCCATATTAAGAATTAATTCTTCTTCTAAAGACTTAATGGCCTTGGCATATTTTAAAACATATTCACCAGTCTGAGTCAGGACTAGTCTCTTTCCTACTCTTTCAAACAGCTGCTTTCCTAACCACTCTTCAAGTTGCTTTAATTGAGCACTAAGTGCAGGCTGCCCAATTAATAACTTTTTGGATGCACCAGAAAGTGAACCCTCTTGAGCAATCGCTAAAAAATATCTAAGATGATGCAGATTTAGGTGTGACATCGTATTTCCCCTCTTTAACCCCAGATTATCACATTCACTTTTATCGAACAATTTGTTTTAAATTATCTATTTGATCAAATTAGAAAAGACCTTCATAATGTCTTTAACACTCAGGGAGTAGCCCTCTCCACAGGAGACTTCTGATTTCGTCAAGACGAGCTAATCACTCCGGACAGAAGTTAAATAGGCAAGACTGAAACATAACTTAAAGGAGTTAGTATGTTTTATCGTCTTATCATGTTCGTTGTGGTTGTTTTATGTGTATCCTGTGCTTCTCAAGGCGGGCAGAACAAATCAAGCAAGCACCCTTATTCCACTGTGGATGGATCAAGTAGACACTAATCTGGTCTTCAGAGGCAAGTTTGCTGGGAATCCAAAACTGCTCTCTCTCTATCAATTTCGAGGCAATGCTTTTTAAATTGATTAAGACTTTTTTTCATCTCTTGGGTGAGCTCATCACACTGCCATTCTTCCAGCATAATGGCAGAATCACCCAGTGGTCCAAACAGCAAACCTTGAATAAAGCTTTGGCAATCAAGGACAACTTTTTCATCCAAGGATGTTCTTAAGTCATAACGGTCAGAATACCCAGCTACTTTTTTCATTCGACTCACTTCGATTTCTAAAGCTGTCGCATCAAACAAGGCAAAGACCAAAATGAGCATAAAAACTGTTTTCATAGAAAAACTCCGTATGAGAGCTTTTCGGTTATCTGGGACAGGATCAGCGGAATAACATTTTTGGAATATGATGAGGAAAAAAAGTCCATCGGAAGGTTATATATATTCAATAGCTTATAAACTTTATAGGCTTTAAGCTATAAAAAGTTAACTTTTCATAGGATTTAGACGATAATTAAATTAAATAAACATAGGCTATTAACTATGAAAAATCCTCAGGATCAAAAAATTATTACAAAACAGGTCTCTAGAAAACTAGAAGAAATTCGTCCGCTCGTTCTCAAAATCAGCGGGATTAGTTCCTGGATAGACTATGTGAGGTCTGGTTTAGGGATGACCATTGGTCAATTGGCCAAACGTTTAAAGATCACTCAGCCTTCACTCAGTGGACTCATTAAGCAAGAAAAAGAAGGAAGGATCACCATTAACAAGCTCAGAGAGATCGCAGATGCTATGGATTGTGAACTGATTTATGGATTTGTTCCTAGGCATAAAATGGAAGAAATAATTTTAAATCAAGCGATCAAAAAGACTTCAAATTTAATGGATGAAGCAGAAACGCACATGGCACTAGAGGATCAAAAAGTCTTATTAAATAAAGATGAGCGCCTGAAAGAATTGGTTCAAGAAAAGATATTTTCCAAATACCTCTGGGATGAAACATGAGAACCGACAACTTAATAACAAGAGATGGCTCAACTCCCCTCGATCCAGACCAAATTAAAGGCATACGATTTTCTCACCTCACAAACATGGGTGAACTTGATGAGCTAGAGGACTTGAATATTCAAAAAGGTTTAGAATGGCTCCAACATCAAAAAACTGGTGATTATCTTAGGACAGAATTCATTTGTCGATTACATGAAAAACTTTTTGGTGATGTTTGGAAGTGGGCCGGAAAGTTTCGCACAGTAGAAGTAAATATTTCGAAGTATCGAACTTACGATATTGGACCTCAGCTCTTAAATTTTTTTGAGGACCTTAAACTCTGGCTGAAGAGTCCAAACATGACAAGCGAAGAAATTTCAGCTGAAATGCATCATCGGCTTGTTTGTATACACCCTTTTCCAAATGGTAATGGACGAACAACAAGAATCTATACTGAATACGTTCAACGTCGCCAAAACTGGCCAGTCACAAACTGGAAAGCAAGTCTTGCAACAACTCCACAGGAGAGAAGAAAATCATACATAAAAGCGCTTCAGTTAGCAGATAAGGGAGACTTTAGAATGTTAATTGAATTTATGTCAGAAAAAAAATAGGGCCTCAATAGAGGCCCTATTGAAAAAGATTATCTAGATTTTATATCTTTATAAGAATTTTTCGTATCACCAGTATAAATCTGTCTTGGACGACAGATTTTAAACCCCGCTTGCTCTACCATTTCTTTCCATTGGGCCATCCAGCCTGGAAGACGTCCCATAGCAAACATGACAGTAAACATATTTGTTGGAATACCTAAGGCACGATAAATAATACCAGAATAAAAATCCACATTCGGGTAGAGTTTACGGCTGACAAAATACTCATCCTTAAGGGCAACTTCTTCAAGTCCTTTAGCAATATCAAGCAGTGGATCTTGAACGCCCAGAGTGGCAAGAACTTGATCACATGCTTTTTTAATAATCTTCGCCCGTGGATCGAAGTTTTTGTAAACACGGTGACCAAACCCCATGAGACGAGAGCCAGAGTTTTTATCTTTGACCTCGGCCAGAAAGGCTTCATAACCTTTGCCTGATTGCTTAATCTCTTCAAGCATTTCTAAAACCGCTTGGTTAGCGCCTCCATGTAATGGGCCCCAAAGAGCATCCACTCCTGCAGAGATCGTTGCAAAGATATTTGCCTTTGAAGAACCAACTAATCTCACAGAGGAAGTAGAACAGTTTTGTTCGTGATCAACATGAAGAATAAGAAGAATATCTAAAGCTTTTGCCACTTTTGGATCAACTTTATCAGTTCCAGTCATCATATGAATGAAATCTGAGCAGTAGTCTAAAGACTTATTTGATTTTACAAATTCTTTGCCTTGAGAGTGTCTATAAGCATAAGCGGCTACAACTTTAAGTTGCCCCATGAGTTGAGCAATAGCAGTGTCTTTCTGAGCAGCTGTAAGATCCTGGGCGCAAAGGTCATGATAATACGCTGATAAAGAAACCATGTTTGCCGATAAGACGGCCATCGGATGGGCATCTTTAGGAAAAGCTTTGATTTGAGTTTTAATCCCTTCAGGAACATCGTCATAAGCAGCAATTCGCTCTTCAAACGCTTTCATCTCACTCGCAGTAGGAAGCTTGCCATAAAAAACAAGGTAAGATGATTCAAGAAAGGATGATTTTTCAGCAATCTCCTCAATAGAGTAACCTCTGTACTTCAATATTCCTTGCTCACCATCTAAAAATGTAATTGAAGAAGTACAAGCACCAGTGTTCATGTACCCTGAATCAAGAGTGACATAACCTGTCTCAGCACGAAGCTTTGTAATATCAATTGCCTTTTCACCTTCTGTGCCCGTAAAAACTGGAAGCTCAACGGTCTTCTCACCTAGTACTAATTTTGCCTTTTCAGACATGGAAAACTCCTTAAATGTGTATGAGATTTAACTGAAAATACTTTTGGCGTATCCTAGCTTTAATCTCAGGTATCTGTCTAAAACTATTGATGTTTTCCCATCGGAAATGAATGAACAAAAGTTGAGTTCCTTTTTTTAAAAGCTTAGTCATTGTATTAACTAATTGCGCCAAATTCGCCCACCTTGAAAGTCGCATCTAATTTTTAGATGCTATGAATAGCGTTTATCTATTATCCATATGACACATAAGGGCCTATAAACCGGGCATGAAAAACCTGACTATTCTCATCTTTTGTTTGTTTTGCTTTCAATCTTTTGCCCAAGAAGTTGAAGTCGATATTCTTTCTACAGAAATCGGAATTGAGGATCAGCATTTTAAACCTTCCCTTTGTCTTACAGTTGTTAGAGTTCCTATGACTGGGGCCCTGATAGGTGTCATTGAAGATATCAGAGATTGTTTTTATACCCGCAAGGCAAAAAAAGCTTCCACATCCAAAATGAAAATCGATCTCACTGCTCTTAAAAGTATCAAATCCCCTACTCTGGGGTCTCATTTACAAAAGATGGATAGCCAGCTAGAGTTTTTATTCTCTGAAGGAGAATAAAATTGATCTGGCCCTCCCCACTTATCGAAGCAACACTCATAAAACGCTACAAACGCTTTCTGGCCGATGTCATTTTCGATGAAAAAGAAATCACTGTGCACGTGCCAAACACGGGGAGCATGACATCTTGTTGGGAACCAAATCAAAGATGTGCTCTTTCTTTATCCCCTAATCCTGACAGAAAAATGCCTTATACCCTTGAGCTCACCTATAATGGTGAAACATGGATTGGCGTCAATACGGCAAATGCCAATAAGCTTGCGAAAACTTGGCTAACAGAAAATAAAATTCCTGAGCTTACAGATTACAAAACGATCATCCCGGAAAAAAAAATTGGGGATTCAAGAGTCGATTTTTATCTTGAGGGTCATAAAGAATTTCCAGATTGTTTTGTTGAAGTAAAAAGTGTCACCCTGAAAAAGGATGGTATCGCCCAGTTTCCTGACGCCGTCACTGAGAGAGGACAAAAACATCTACGTGAACTCATCGAAATTAAAAAATCAGGATTGCGGGCCGTGATGCTTTTTATTATCCAACGAGAGGATGTTAACATTTTTAAAGCAGCTGAAGACATTGATCCCCTGTACTCACAACTTCTAAGAGACGCCCACCGTTCTGGTGTTGAAATCCTCGCTTATCAATGTAGAATAGATTTAAAACACATTGAACTCCTTCAACCCTTAAAGGTCATCATTTGAGTACAAATAAACTCTTTCTCTATCTAGAAAATGAACTTGTTAAGGCGCGAGCTGTAGAATCCTGGGAAAACCTTACTAGGCCTTTAAAGTGGGGTGATCTTGAGTTTGAGATGACAACATCTCCCATCAGAATGGTCACATGGCCAAATCTCATTCCTGAATTACCTCCTGAAACAGCAAGAAGTTTCCTCGATCTTATTGCCAGCCGCTATCCTTTCTCTCGAGATAGATCGCAACTTATGCAGCTTTGCCCAGAGCTTCTTTTTAAAGATAATGTTGATGAATGGGTCTTTTTTGCAGGCAGTTTCAATCCTTGGCACAAGGGTCACCAGGCCTGCTTAAATCTTCTACCCAAAGATAAGTGGTGCTTTATCCTTCCAGATAAAAATCCGTTTAAAGAAGATTCTGGTCGTGAGCCAGTGGCAACTTCACTTGAACTCATTCGAAAGATTAATTTCGGTTCTCACCATTATTTTGTACCGACTTTTCTAATCAATCAGGAGAAAAATCCTACGATCAATTGGATAGAACAGGTCAGAACGAGATTTCCAGATCAAAAACTATCTCTACTGATGGGATTTGATAGCTTTAAAAGCTTAAACTCCTGGCATCGCAGTCATGATCTTTTGAAGAATTTGAACAAAATTTATGTTGTATCTCGACTTGAGGATGATCATGAAAGAGATGAGGTGGCAGTTCCACTTAAAACAATTGCCCCCCATCTAGAGGTTGAATTTTTGGGGCGGCATGAATTTGAGAATCTCTCTTCAAGCGATTTAAGAAAAAAGACATAAAAAAAGGGAGCCGAGGCTCCCTTTTCGTTTAGTAACACATGTATTGAGTAGACCAGTAACAATCATCGTAGCACGTATAACCGTACCAGTAATCATCGTAACAGTAAGTATCACAAAGATAGATGTCATCGTAGTAACAATTATTACTCCCTCCATAGTACCCACCACCTGATGAAGTAGTCGAAGCACCAGAAGCTATACCGATAGCAAGAGCAACAATCAAAATACCAATCGCAGCATAGATAAAGACTTCACCAGTCCAGCTAGCTCCACGGCTGTAAGACTTCTTCATCACATCTAGAATATATCGATTGGCTTCAGAAGGAGACATTTTGTTAATTTTAATCATGGTGAAAGCAGTCTCAAGATCCTTGCCCATTTGAGGATTTTTTGTTTGAGATTTTGCAAAATCTAAAAGTTGATTGGGAGTTAAACCTTGGGCCTGAAGATTTCGGAGCTCTTGATTGAATTTTTTCATTTGAGCTTCATAAAAAGATCGATCCTGTTGATCCCAGTCGTGCTCTAAAGAAAAATGAAGTTCATCGAAAGCTTTTTTAAGACCTTCAATAGTTGATGCTTGAACATGAACAGTAAAAACTGAAAAAATAAGTAAAAATGAGATGAAACTCTTAAACACGGGAACCTCCGAAATTTAGTCAAGAATTGATCACTTATTTGGTTCTAACTTAAAAAATACAGATGAGAAAACAAAAAAAATCATTGTAACCTTTTTAATGATTCTTACCGTCATCTGGTGCCAAGAAGTCACCAGATATTAGAGCCCCCTGTAGTTTAGAGCCTTTAAAATCGACAATTTGTCCTGAAAAGGCGTTTCGCAAGACTCTTCACAGGTTGTAATGAGACCGTCGACAAGATCTTTTCTGATGGTCCCCTCGGTGGTTAGACGTTTGCGGAGTTCAAACATAAAGCTTTCACCCTTCTTCTCTCCCAAGATGGACTTCATTTCCCAAAGCAAACCAAAGACGAAATCTGTATTGGCGTATTCAGACATCTCAAATTGAAGTATGTAGTCTTGCTTGCGTTTTGCATTCTTTCCATTAAAAGTATTATACTTTTTAATTCTTTTTGCCAGTTTTGGAGAACCAGCAATTTGTCCCGCAAAAAAATCTGCCATACCTTCAATGATCGCTGTTGAACGAGACAAAACAAGGTGATCCGAAAGGGCCGCATGAGCAAATTCATGGTAAATAATTTCTGGCACCATGGCCGTATCTAACCAATAGTTTTTTCGAGAAGTCGCTTTCGCAATAGGATCATAAAATTGGTAACCAAACTCCATAATGAGTGAAGAGCCTGCAGTCCTCATGACTTGATCAAGACTAAAGCCCCTACCACCTTGGGAGCCATTAACAAGTATATTTACTGATTGGGCGAGGAATCTTTGCAGAGATTGCATATGTATCTGATTGCGAAAACCACGCATTAAAACTTTAAACTCTTGTGACTGAAGATTATTTGCATTTAACTCCGAAATATGAATTTTCTTTTGAGGCCTAAACCAAATCTCAATGCCCCATGGTTTAATATTCCTTGAGGCAAGCCCCTTACCGGCCGGTATCGTCAGAGCATTATTAAATTGAGGATCAAGATTATCATGGGCAAAATGACCTAATTCAGAGAACTGATTTTTATGCTCAATTCTGATAATCATTTTTGGCAAATTGGTTACATACTCGGATTTTAGCTGATTCGTAAAATAATCACGGGCCTTGGTTAAATGATAATAAACATTCGCGGCCTTAAAAACGAGGTCCTCACTCGCATCAAATCGAACAGCGTCCTCATCTTTTCCCCTAACTACTTTAAAATATTTGCCATCAAAACTATTTGATGAAATGAGGTCCTTAAGTTGGACATTTTCCTCTACCGCACGATGAGAGTCGGAGCGAGCAATGACTTTAAATAAAGGTGTCTTACCAAAGGTGGCAAGCGAAGGAAGAAAAATAATAAGAGTAAAAAATAATTTTTTCATTAAAACATACTCGTTGGATCATCAGTATTTTGATTTTTCTTTTTAACCACAGTGCCTTCAATAACCACCAACACGAGGGCAGGAATAAATCCATATGGAGGTGGTATGACAATGGTGGCCACACTCGAAAATGTTCTAATCCAAATGCCGGCCTTATCCCAAAATGTTTTCTTAGGATTCCAAATCTCCTCCAGGGAAGCCACGGCTTCAAGCTCACTGGCCGGAATGATGCCAACTTCGTAAGATGCAACCATAAGATCAATATAGTCAGGGCTTCTTCCATTAAAAAAAGTGTTAAGAGATAAAAGACTCATCTCTTTTCTTAAGGCTTTTATGGCAAAACGGAATCTCTCCATTGGCTCAAGAAGAATCGTCTCTTGAATTTCTCCATCTCGATAACCACTAATTTGAACAGCATCATACTCAAGTCTCGCTCGTAATTTCTTAATCACATTCGCCATAAGAATAATTTGCAGGTCTGAATATGATTCATAGAGTTTTTGCCGGCGACTCATTTTTAATTTGGGTATTTTCTGAGAAACAAAATCACTTCTTTCGAGTTTTCTTTCGAGAGGATATTGAACTCGCAAGCTTCTCAGTTTATCCCAGTAAGACTGCAAACTAAGGGGAGCTTTTTCAACCGAATTAAGTCGGCCTTGCTCTAGTAATCTGTAAGTTGGATAAGTAATGCGACCTAATTTTAGGGCTTCAAGATGAAGGGCTTCAATAATAAGTGGGTCTAAGCTTTTTTTTATTCTGTTTAATTCACTTACGTAACGCTTATAAGCCTCATCAAAACAGGTGTTTTTTAAAAATCTCGATTCAAAGCTTGCAACAGCCTTTAATAACTTCTCTGTTTCTTCGTTATTTGCCAACCAAGCAATCCCATCTTCATCTTTTTCTACTGGTTCTGTCTCTTGAACTTTTCTCGTTTTTAAAAGCAATCCAACGACGACATCATCAATGTCATTATTTTCTCTCAGCAGATAAACAAAGTTATTAAAATGCTTTGCAGAAGAGCGCTTCTTTAAAGCTACCATGATCTCATCATTTAAAGTGTAGGCACAAACCTGGTTTGATTCAGTCTTAAAAAGACCTTTGAAAATTTTAGACGCTTCCGTGGCCGAAAGATGCTCTTTAAATTTGAGAAAAGATCGCTTCTTGAATTTCTTTGAGTAATACGAAAGACCTTCCCTTGAATTCTCAAGACCCATAGGAGTTCCCTGACCAAAACTGATCGAAGGGATGAGTAAAATAAAGAGAAGAAGGCATTTAATCATAATAAGTCTCTGATTTTCTGAATATAGCATCGCTTCAGAAACATCTAAACCAACCGGGTAAAAAAGAAAGAGTGATTGTTTAATGTTTTAAGCCGTTAAGTCCTTTATAATTAACGACCTAGGAGAAATTGTGACTAAAATACCTACAAGCCTATGGTCTCGGGGATCAAAACTCTTTGGGATGGCCTCAAAAGTCGCTCTTAATGAGATTGGAACCAAACTCAAAACTTGGGAGTCAGATAAGGATCGTTTGACCTCTAAATTAGAAATGGCCCACACTCTAGTCAAAACCATGTCTGAACTTAAAGGTGCCAGCATGAAGCTGGGGCAACTTATCAGCATGGACCTAGGGGAATACTTTCCTCCGGAAGTGGTGAAAATCCTGGAAAGTCTTCATCAACAGTCCACTTTCCTGCCTTACTCCCAAATTCATGAGATTTTAAAATCAGAACTCCAAGAGAAGCTGAATGACATTAAAAATATATCATCTGAGCCAATCGCAGCGGCCAGTATCGGCCAGGTTCACTCAGCGACCTTAAATGGTGAAGAAATTGTTATCAAAATACAGTACCCGGGAGTCGCAGAATCCATTCCTTCAGATCTTAAAATGCTTGAACTTCTTTTAAAAAACTTAGCCTTTTTTCAAGGTAAGCAAATGGATCTTGCCCCCTTTTTTCAAGAGGTCAAAGAGGTTCTTGAGAGGGAAACTGATTATCACCATGAAGCTCTCATGTTGGAGAGGTATGAAGCAGCTTTTCGTGAAACTGAATTTATTATCCCTCGCCTTTATAAAGAATATTCCACAAGTAAAATTATTATTATGGAAAAAATTAATGGGGTGAAATTAACTGATTGGATTGAAAAATCATTCCTCGGCGAAAGGCAGAAACTGGCCCATGATTTTATGACTCTTTATCTTAAAGAATTTTTTCAGCACGGACTTGTGCAAACGGATCCAAATCCAGGCAATTTCCTCATGGCAAGTGATAACCGCATGGCCCTTTTAGACTTTGGTGCCGTCAAAGAATATGACAAAAGCTTTATTGATGGTTATCGCAGAGTTTTAAAATCGGCCCTAGAAAATAACATCGAAGAACTAATAACAACCAGTGAAGCCATTGGTTTTATCGATGCTCGAGAACCGGAAGAAGTCAAAAAATTGTATATTTCTATGATGGAAACTCTGGCCGCACCATTCAGGTCAAATCTTCCCTTCGATTTTAATGATAAGAATTTTTATGATAGGTCTCGTGATCAATCATGGGAACTTACAAAAAAGTGTCGCTACTCTCCACCTCCAAAAGACCTACTCTTCTTGCATCGTAAATTAGGTGGGGTCTTTTTTCTGATAAAAAAACTTGATGTAAAACTAGTTCTCAAAGACTATTGGCACCTTGTAGATAACTAATCAAGTCTCAGGTCATTAAGAACCAACCGGCCTAAACGACGAACACCAGATTCAAGGTCAGTTAAAGTCGTGAAAGGTATGTTGTTTTGTTGAAAACAACACTGATACAAAATTGAAGTATGGGTGACGTGTGAAAAAAGAGTGCGGACGGCCCAAGCGAGCTCTCCAGGGCTTAAGACTTTTTTTAAATCTTTCTGAATACAGTCTGCAATGACCTTGCCTCCTGGAGGCCCAAGCATCTCATCTTCAGTCCCAGCGGCCGTCATGTGGTGAGAGTGCTGGCTCGACATCATCATTTTAAAATAGGTCAAAAGATCATGTGATTTTACTGAGAAGTAATTAAACATAAACACGAGCAAATCTTCTAGCTCTGGAGATTCCGTATCAAAGTAATTTCTCATCGCCTTTGAGCATTCTAAATAACCACTCCTCAGAATCTCCCCAAAAAGATTTTCTTTATTCGTAAAATGATAGTTCACGGAGGCGACATTCACCTCCGCTTGGGAGGCAATTTCTCGAATCGAAGTTCCTTCAAATCCTTGAATGGCAAAAAGAACCCGAGCAGCATCCATAATTTTTGATTTAGTTTCTAAGCTATGATCATTCATTATTCGCCCGCCGGTAATACCTCAGTATCAGTTTCAGCTTTTTCCATCATCGACATAATTCCTTTTAAGGAAGGACGTCTTTTTAAAAAGCTCATCCAATCTTCAATAATGGCATACGCTGGTGGAATAAAGACGAGAGTCAGAATAGTTCCAGACATTAGCCCCCATGCCATGGCGAGTGTGATGGGGATCAGCATCTGATCTGAACCTCCAATACCATAAGCCGTTGGGAAGAGACCTAAGATTGTGGAAAATGCCGTTGCCACAACTGCTAAAAGTCTTTGGCTAGATGCTTTAACAAGAGCCTCATGGAGAGACATGCCCTCTCTTCTAGCTATTTCGATGAATTCGATGAGGACAATCCCTGAGTTCACAATAATTCCAGTTAGACCAATTGTTCCAATAAGCGCCATGAAAGAAATTGGCTTTCCATGCAAAAAGAAAGCAACTGAAAATCCGACTAATCCGAGGGGGATTGTCATCATGATAATGAAGGGTCTTAAAAATGAGTGAAACATAAAAACTAAAAGAGCAAAGATACCAATCATTGCTAATACCAAAGCATCAAAAAGTGATTGCAAGCTCTCCTGTGTACTTTCTTCGACTCCACCAAAAACTAAAGACACCTCCGGGTACTCGGCACGAATCTTTTGCCACTCAAGCTTTAAAACATTATTGACAGCAAATGCTGTTGTCTTAGATTCATCCACTGATCCAAGGAGCGTTCGTGCCCGTTTAAAATCAAAGCGTTTAATCTGGGGTGATCCATCTTTATTTTTAAAATTGGCAATGCTTCCGAGTGGAACAAGATTTCCTCGAGAATCCATGACCTTAATGGCCCCTAAATCCTTTGTTTCTTCACGGTAGGTGTCCATAAATTTCACGTTCAGATTAACTTCTTTATTATTTAGAGTCACATCTGAAACAAAGAGTCCTCCGAGTGCCGTCCTGATCGTTGTCCCCACATCCGCGATTTTTACTCCGCGCCGATCGGCATCAACATAATTCATGTCAACCATCACCTCATCAGCATCAATAAAGTCGTCAATTTTGACATCGATGACTCCAGGAAGTTTTGCAATCTTTTCCTTCAAAAGCTGCAGGGCCTTATCTAATTGAACAGGATCATTTGAGCGAAATGTGGCATTAATGGGGGATCCCACTGGAGGACCATTAATCATTTCCTCAAAACTAACAGTTCCATAAGCAGATGTGTCGAGTTCACGAAGAGTTTTTAAAAACTCAGTGTGAGGAACTGTATACTTGGCCATGTCCGAAGCGTAGATAACGACAAGACCTTGAGAATCACCCTCCCCACCTTTAGGATCGTCTGGACGTCCACGAGAAGACCCTGCCTTACCTGTGACATGTTTGACCCATTCTGGCTTAAGCTTGAGAATTTTTTGAGTCAGCTCTTTAACATGTTGTTGAGTGGTTTCAATTGGTGTCCCTTTAGGGGCTTCAACTCTTCCAAAATAAATTTCAGTTTGATCTGCAGGAAAAAGAATAAACTTATTTGCAAATATCATCATCAGAAGTGCACCAAATATTAATCCTGTACACGCTCCAACAGTCAAGTAACGGTGGTAAACAACCCATTTCATGACGTTTTCAAATTTTAATTTCCAGCGATCAAACCAATGAATCTCACCTGCTTTAACCGGCTTCACTTTATGACCAACAAAAACCAGCCTCATTGGCAGTAGAAAAAATGATTCGACGAGGGAAACAAGTAATGCCAATGTCACAACTATAGGAATAGGAGCAATAAATTTACCCATAATCCCTTTGGTCACAAGCATGGGTAAAAAAGAAGCAATGGTCGTGAGAACAGTCGCTGTAATAGGGGCCCAGAGTTCCATCACAGATTTCTTGACTGCGGGAATAGTCTCCATCCCCTTTCTTCTTAGATCCACAAAGTTATCTGTGATAACAATCGAGTTATCAACTAGATTTCCCATCGCGATAATGAAGGCAAGAATAGAGATGGAATCTAAGTTCAACCCAAAAGCTGGCATTAAGCCAAAAACAGTCATCACGCCAATTGGTAGAGACAAAGAGGCCATGATTCCGATCCAACCGGGCATGAAAATCATGAGGAAAATAACTAATAACACTAATCCTGACCAAGCATTCGAGCCAAGTGTCGTTAACTTTTCTTCAACTTTTTCTCCCTCATCATGAAAAACCACAAACTCAACCTGGCCTTTCCAGTTGGTTTTAAATTGCTCTAGGATGCCATTAACTTTTTTTGCTAATTTTAAATTATCTGCACCGGCCTTCTTGTTTACAATTAAGTTAACTGAATCCTGACCTTTATAGCTGGCCAAAGTCCTTGGATCTTCAGCACCATCTTCAACAGCTGCAAAATCTTTAAGCTTGATTAATTGACCAGTAAAACTAGACCGAATGACAAGTTCATTAAGATCTTCGTCTGAGCGAAACTTTGCATCAAGGCGAACTAAATCCTTGTGATTACCCGCCTCGACATCGCCTCCGGGAATAGCAATATTTCGAGATTGTAACTTCCCTAATACTTCAGGGATACCGATATGGAGGTTATCCATTTTTCTCAGATCTAATTCAATAGTGAATTCTCTTTCTCTATAACCGAGAAGCCGCACATCTTTAACGGCATCAAGATCTTCAATTTCACTTTTTAAAAGATCCGCCACTCGGTCTCTTAATCTTTTATCACCGCTGCCAATAACAGAAATTTCAATGGCAGGGAACTCATCGGACTTAATTTGCGTAAAGATTGGACGCTGCTCTAAATCACTAGGTAACTTAGAGACTCGCTGGACAGCTTTCTGAAGATCATCCATCACCTCACGCTCATCGACGTTGTCCATATCAATACGAACAATAATAGTACTCAGGCCTGTTTGAGAAATAGACTTTACATCTTTAAGCCCAGAAACAGTTCTAATTTCGTCTTCAATTGGTTTTGTAATCAGAGCTTCGATATCCTCATGGGAAGCACCCTTGTATTGAGTCACAATTGTCGCCATTGCAAAATCGACCTGAGGCCATGCTTCAGCATTCATTTTACGAAGCCCCTGGGCCCCAAGAACAATAAGAAAAAGAGTTAGAACAATTGTAAGTTTGTAGTTACGCAAAAAGAAATCAACAAAGAATTTCATATTTAAATCCTATTAAATTCGCAAGGTGTTTCGGTATAAATAGCTAGGTAATCAAAAAGAACATTGAGGACCTGAAGCTGAGTTTCAATGGTCGTAAGTTCAGATCTTAAGAGGGCATCTTGATCCATAATAAGATCATTGATAGAAACACGGGCCTGCTCATATTTTCGCTTCATATAGGTAAGTCTTTTTTCTAGCTGTAGAGTTGTCATTTTCTGTGATCTAATCACATCATTTAAAAGCATGATGTTTTTGATGACTTGTTGATGAGTATTAATGACTTGAGCGTCAGTTGCATGAATGGATGAAAGAAATCTCTTTTCATCGTAAAGCTCTTTCGTTTTCTGAGTAGAAGCTTTGGCTTCTCCCAGTGGAACTGTCACTTTTAAACCAACTTCATACCCGGTGCGATTATTGGATTGAGCATCGTCTACTGAGGAGCCGTAACTTCCTCGAAATGCACTCGTGCCTGAAGCATTCGATCCGACACCTGTACTACGAACGACTCCATATAATTTGAAATCAGGATCATCATATTTCGCATTCATGGAAGCAGTCAGTCCCTTCATCTTCTTGAGGAGCTCCATGACTTCATCATATTTTGTATTCTGATAGGGAATATTTGACTCTTGAGCAATTTTGCCAGTACAGGCAGCCACGAGGTCAATGGTTTGAGGTAAATTATATTCAGATAAAGCAATATCTTTGGCTGTCAATTCTGGTAACAACATCTTCAACTGCTTGAGTAAAGCCTCTTTTTGATAATTAAGATAAATAATATTGGCCTCTCGAGAGGAGACTTGCGCCTCATTTCTTGCCACTTCATCAGCCTCTGCAACAGAGTTTTTAAATCTTCTCTTGGACTCCTCAAGTTGTTGCCTTGAGGTTTTTAAAAGTTCATCTGAGATCTTTAATGATTCTTTATTAGCAACAAGTCCCCAGAATATTCGTCTCAATGAAATTAAAAAAGTTTTTGTCTGGATATCTTTTTCAATTTCAGCTCTTTGTGACTCGAATTGGGCCGTTTCAATCTTCGCCTTACTGATGCGACCAAATAAATCTTTCCACAAATCCATCTGCATCATGAAACTAAGAGAAGTTGTCGTAATGTCTGTATACTTGCCCGTTACAGAATTCGCACTACGCTGATCAGAGCTCACAGCAACTTCAGCACTTAATCCTTGCTTAAAGTTTTGTCTCACGCCTAATTGCGCCTGTTTTACCGGAGACCAAATAGGAATAAACTGGATGATGGGTTTCTCATTTGATTCCGCATAACTGGCCTTACCAAATAATTCGGGGGAGAAAATCTCATTCACCTGGGCTTTCTGAAGATCAGAGGCATAGAAGGCAGCTTGAATTTGCTCTAATTGAGGGGCACTGTTAGCTGCCAATGCTTTTAGCGACTCCTCGCTTAAAATAAAAGATTGGGCCCATAATATTGAAGGAAGAAAAGCTACGAGAGTTAAGACAATTAATAATTTCAAGACGTTAAACATCAACCACCACCATAAACGAACGTTTCAAACAAATGTTTAAAACACCTTACTGAGTGGGTTGAGAGTTAGCAAGCGTAAAGTTTTAGACAAAACTCTAAAATTCTAGTTTTTTGAAAATTGATCTTTAACTTTGGACCAGGCCTCATCAACATGTCTTTTAACTTCCAAAGCATTCGAGCCCATTTTTTCGATGAAATCACCCCAGCTTTCTACTTCACCGGTTTTTGAATCAATCGACTGATTATTTGCTCCGTACATTTTCTCCATGATTCCTTGGACTGAAGTCTTAATCATTCCTTTAAAAGGGATTTTCGCCATCATGCCATACATGGCGGCCTGTCCAGTGGTATTGAGTTTTGGATTGGCCTTAACAACAGCAACAGCTTCTTTGAGATCTCGAATAAACTCTTCAATGAATCCTAAGTGCGCAGGAGATAAGGTTAAATGTAAGGACTCTGGAGTTTGCTGACGAGTCACGTTCCAGCCTTTGGCCTGAAGCTGATCGGCCACTGCATAAATTCCAATTTGCGGATCGACACTCACAAAGCTTACTAACGTAGAATCAGGATAGGCCTGTAATTTTAATTCTGGAATTTTAGAAAGTTCTTCTAAAAATATTTCCCTCGCCTTTAAAACTTTTTTTGTTAGATCCAGGTAGCCTTCTTCGCCAAGTTTTTTCAAAGTCGCCCATGCAGCTGCGATTGGACCTCCTGGTCTTGTCCCAGGAAAAGAAGGTGAAGCATAAATCCCGCCACCTTTCCATTCTGTATGAACAAAAAATTGGTGCTTCATATAAGACATATCCCGGTAGATGAGCGCCGAAGCGCCTTTGGCGGCATAACCATACTTATGAATATCGGCAGAAATAGAAGTTACTCCTGGAACTCTAAAATCAAAAACCGGAACGGGATAACCTAGACGTTCAATAAACGGCAGAACAAAACCACCAATACAAGCATCCACATGGAGAGGAATCTTATGCGATAAAGCGATTTCCCCCAATTGTGATATCGGGTCCACCACTCCTTGAGGGTATTGAGGTGCTGAACCAACGATTAAAATAGTATTTCTGTTTATAAGTTTTTTAACTGCTTTAAGATCAACTCTAAAATCAGGGCCGATCGGAGCGTGACGAACTTTAACATCAAAATAATAAGCACCTTTATCAATCGCAGAGTGGGCCGTTTCTGGAATAATCATCTCAGGGCGTCTGATCCATGGTTTAAGTTTGCGGGCCCGATCGCGGTAAGCTTTGATGGCCATGATAAGGGATTCCGTTCCACCTGATGTGACTAAACCAACGGCTTCATCACCCCCATGAAAAAGATCAGAAACCATTCGAATCGTCTCATGCTCAAAACGTCGAAGTGACTTAAAGGCCATAGGGTTAAGTGCATTCTCAGAAAAAAACATGTTATGAGCTTTTTGCAAAAACTCATGGTGATCATCACTCACTGGATAAACGAGACTGAAAGATCTCCCTTTTTTCCAATCCACATCATCAGATTTATAATCCTTCATCAAAGAAAGTATTTCATCAGACTTGGTACTGTTTTTTGGAAAATGAATTGATTCGCTCATGGATATCCTTAGGAATGGAGAATGATCTTATTTTATCAAACCCTGAAGAAAATCCAATGAGACAATTACTTACTTATTATCTTTGTCAGTTATGAGGTTAATGTTTTCTAGCTTATTCATCTGAAGTAAGTCTAAAACTTTGACGAGGCGCTGATATTTAACATCTCCATCAACTCTCAAATTGATGAGTGATTCCTTCTTTGCCCCCTGCAGCGTAGTTGGCAGTTCCTCCATGGAACTCTTTTTACCATTCACAGCAACATCTTCATTTGAAAGTTCAATCGTAAGTTGATCAAGCTTCTTCTCACTTCCAGCACCCTGCTCAGTCTTTGGTAACTTTAGAAGAAGGGCCAATTCATCTTTTTTAAAAGTTGAGGTTACAAGAAAAAATACAAGCAACAAAAACACCATATCAATCAATGGTGTAAGGTCCATGGCAATGGCTTCGCGACGCTGACGACGTGCCATACTTACTCGCCCTTAAGCATTGGCGCCATATGCTTTTCCATATTAATTTCTAATGAGTCTAACTCACCAGTAAGATAATTGTGAGCAATGTAGTGAGGTATCGCGACAATCAGACCGACAATCGTCGTAATGAGAGCGTAGGAAATACCAGAAGCAAATTGACCAGGATCAGTTAAACCTTTAGCAGAAATCACCTGGAAAGCCTCATAAATTCCAACCACCGTTCCCAAAAGACCCAGTAAAGGAGCTGTTGTCGCAATGACTTTAATCGAAGTCATGCCAACCTCGAGCTCGTGAACTCTGCGAGAGATACTGTCTTTCACAAGGTCTAAATGAGTGATTAAATTTTTTGTCGAGAATTGATTAAAAAGTTCCAGCGTAAGAAGTTTTGCTTCAGCATCCATTCTTTTCTTGAAGTCTTTAAGGATAAAGAATCTCCACAGGATTAAAGATAGGCCAATTATATTCATCGCTACGAGGATCCACGTGATAGAGCCACCAGCATTTATAAAATCAAAGATACGCATAGAGTTCCTTGTTTAAAATCAAAAGACTAAGGTAGATGATAAGCTCAAAATGGACCCTTCGTAAACACTTTACGAAGGCTTAAGCACATGACAAATTGGTTGTAATGCCAATCAAATATTATGAGGTAATGCTGTGGACCAAGGACTTAAAGAAAGTTTAGCTGCCTTTGACTCTATCTGGAGAATAAAACTTATTACAATTGCAGGTATAAAATTAAGCCTGGGCAATGTGACCGTCGCACTCTTTTTATTGGTATTTGCCACTCGACTTTCTCGACTTGCCGTTAAACTCATCAATAAAAAACTTATTTTGCGTTTTGTGGAAGACAAGGCCTCGCAAACAACTTACCAGACCTTTGCCTTCTATGGATGCTTGACCCTTTTTGTAACCCTTTCCCTTACGATAGCCGGTATTCCTCTCACCGTTTTTACAGTGGTCGGTGGGGCCCTGGCCATTGGAGTTGGATTTGGATCACAAAATATTGTGAATAACTTCATATCTGGTGTCATCATGCTCGTGGAGCAACCCATTAAAGTTGGTGATGTTGTTGAAGTTGATGGGATCATTGGTAATGTCGTTTCTATTGGCACAAGAAGCACCAAAATTAGAAATGCAGACCATAAAGTCTTTATTGTTCCAAATAGTTTCTTCCTTGAGAAAGGAGTTCTCAACTGGAATTTTGAAACGACAATAATTCGCTCAACATTAGATTTTGGAGTTGCCTACGGCACAGAAACGAGGCTCGTTGAAAATGCCTGTATGGATATATTGCTTAACACAGAAGGGGTAGAGCAAACTCCAATCCCCTATGTCTTTTTTACTGACTTTGCAGAAAGCAATCTCACCTTCCAGCTCGTCTTTTTTTGTGACACTGAGAAGGTGGATTCACTTGCTCACATTAGAAGTGCTATTAGGTTTAAGATTGACCAGAAATTCAGAGATCTAGGAATTGAGATGGCCTTTCCTCAACGAGATATGCGTCTTAAGATGGATAAAACCATCGATGTTAGAATTAAGACATAGATTTTTTAATTCTATAATCCAAAGCTAGAGCTCCTGCGGCCACCCCAACGAGACCTTGCCCAGGAAAGATTGTGTCTCCCACTCTAAAAACTTTTTCTACAGAAGTTTCACTACTTAATATTGAGAATGGATTCATCCCATACAGGAAAGGCAACCCTCCAACATAACCATTCTTTCTTAACGTATAATCTTGGAATGTTTTTGGAGTGCCGGCCGTCAGATGCTTAACCTCTTGGATAGAAAATCGTTCTTTAAAATCAGAAATAATAATATTCATGATTGCCTGCTTCTTGAGTAGATAATCATGAGAGCTTACACCAAACCAATTTTCAACATTGACATGAGTCGAAATAGTCACTGCCTGCCAGCCCAAGGGCGCCCGGGATTCATCTTCAGGTAATGAGAAAGAGATAAAATAATTACTCACTTCAGGATGATTGAGATGAACTTGCTGATAAAGATCGTTAGTGAAACTTGGTATGCCAAAATAAAGAGTAAACGCTCCCCAAGCTTCCTTGGGTTCTTTTAAATCTTTTTCTATGATAACTTTTTCTTGGCCCTGAAAAAGTTCGGCTTGATTCCAGCACGGCACATTGAGAATGAGCTGATCATACTCATGTGAGTCTTGATTTAAGAAGACTTTATGATTATCGATCATTGTTACACGTGATTTATTTTTGACACGAATGCCTTTATCCAGACATGCACTTTCTAGAAAATCAAAAAATCCCCGCATGCCACCTTGAGGAGCATAAGTTTGACGAGGGTACGCAAGGGCCATGGCCCCTATTAAAAAAGGAACATTTTCTGCATGGGCCTGAGCAGAGATGAGTAAAATGCCATTGATGAGTTCGAGATATTCAGGATTATAAAGACCATGAATTTTTAACATCATTTCAGTGTTTACTAAAAGATAAGGATAAAGATTAAAAAGATCAGGTCGTGAAAATATTTCAGTAAAATCTGCGATGCTTTTAAAGGGAAAAGATTTTACTGAATCTAAAAGCTCCCAAGCATGGGAATTGATCTTATAGACTTTCTCCCAGAAAGGGCGATGGGAAAGATGCGGAAATGTTTTCTCAAGTTCCAGCATCCAAGCATCAAAACCACAACAATAGCTTAATTTTTTTCCATTTGAGAGATGAAAAACAATTCCAGGATCCTGCCATGTCAACTCAGGGCTTTTTCCGATGAGGTTAAAAATCTTCCCCAGAGGTTGATTGAAATCAACCCCACTGACAGTCGTGGCCCCAACATCAAAACAAAACTTCCCTCTTTTAAACCAAGAGGCACAACCACCAATATTTTCATGGGCCTCAAACAGGGTGACTTCTTCGCCTCTTTGTGAAGCCAGAAGTGCTGAAGATATGCCTCCAATGCCTCCACCAACTATAATGGTCTTCATTCTTTAAGTAATGGTTCAATTTTTGAAAGCATTTCTTTATCCATCGGATCCATTGAAGACCTAAAACGATTAACGACTTGTCCTTTTTTATTCACTAGAAACTTTTCAAAATTCCAGCCCACTTCACCTTGAAGATTTTTGGGTGTTTTTTCTGTGAGAAATTTATAAAGTTCTCGCTTTTCATTGCCTTGAATTGTTTTCTTAGTCAGGATAGGAAAAGTAGCCTTATAGTTTTTTGAACAAAACTCCATCATTGCTTTATCATCTTCGGGTGTTTGACCGCCAAAATCATTAGTCGGAACACCCAGGACAATAAAATCTTTAGCTTTGTATTTTTTAAAAAGAGATTCTAATTTTTCAAGCTGAGATGTGTATCCACACTGGGAGGCAATGTTAACAATTAAAATAACTTTATTTTTTAATTGAGACAGAGGGTATTCCTGCCCCGAAATACTCTTCTCTTTTATGCTATATAAGTCTGATGCAAAAGCACTGAATGATAAAAACGAAAATAAAATTAAAAATTTCAAAGGGCCTCCTTAATGATAAACCTGACGAATCGTAAGGCTTATCCTTTCCTTGTTTTTTAAATACTGCTCACTCCCCGCAGAGAGTGTATTTGAATAGAGTGTACCAACTCCATGCCGCATAAGTCTTGCACTCTTCCCAAAAACATAAACGCTATTACCTGGTATTTTGACATCACTGATTAAACCATTTTCATTCTCATAGAAAAATCTGCATGTTGAGCCGAAACTCATGCCAATAACGGGTGATTTATGATCTTGCTCATCTTTATCAACATGGAGTCCCATCGCAGACTTTGAATCATAATAATTAACGAGAACCGTTTCTGGAGAATACTTATTCCATGGAAAATAAGTCTCCAAAACTGATGAACAAAACCCTCTTAAGGACGCTGGTATTGGCCACGGCTTAGATGTGTGGTCCGGTAAATATTTGAGATAGGAATAATTCAAAGGATTCCAATAAAACCCCATACACATGAAATTTTTTACAGGATACTTCGGTGTGGGATGAAATCTATTAGGTTTGAGATCCGGGTGACTAAATCCCCTTACAGGATCCGTTCCTTTTTTTAATATTAACTCAATCCACTTTGAAGCTTGCACAGGTGTAAAATAGTCTTTTACAATAATAAAATCAGGGCGAGGTTTAAGAATTTGCACACCTCTATTTTACCGGGAAAGCTTATGAGTGATAACACAAAACATATCAAAGAATGGCAGGAGAAGGTTAAACATACCTTCGACGATGAGGCCAATCTTCATCACTATCTCATTCACACGATGGATAACTTTCTTTATCGTTATCTAGAAACCTCAGAATCCCAAAATCTGAGTACTCAGCAACTAGCAGAAAAAATCTACGGCTGCGTAAGCTATGAGACAAATATGGTGTCGGCCTTAAAAATTGGCCATCCATCAATTAAACCAAAGCTTATTAATTTTGCTAAGTCTGTGCCAAAATCTCAGGGCCCAAGAGTTCAGTATTCACTCCTTGTGAACCTTAAAGATTTCAAATCTCAATCAGGCGAAATTCTCATTACAACTCAAGTCAGCTGGGATTTTCCACATTTTGAAAATAAGGATAATAACTTTACAAAAAATATCTCATTTAAATACGATGATTTGACACAATTTAGAAAAGAACTTGCCCTTAAGCTTGAAGACGCCTGCAGTATCTTTCTTTAGAGGCTAGATTTAGCAGTATTTTTTAAATAGATTTTTCGACCAAGCCACACAACGAGAGCAATTCCAGCGGCCATAAGGATGTACATTTTAACTTCTTTGAGATAGCTCAGCACGATACGTCCATAGGTCGCTATTAAATAGACTTGAGTAGGTACAGAAATAAGTGCTGCGAGCCCATCAATAAGACAAAATTTCCAAAGTGGAATTCCCAAAAGACCACAGCTTAAGTGACCAGGGAATCTTATACCAGGGGTAAAGCGAAAGATACCGCAGGCCCACCCACCGAAGCGCTGAAACCAAGAATTAACTTTATCCCAACCTGCCCCTGCAACTTGTTTTTGAAAGAACTTGGTTTTAATTATTTTAGCCCCAAAATATTTTCCTATCAGGTACACCAAAACATCACTTAAAAAAACTGCAAAAAAAGCCACTAAGCACAAAGAACCAACACCAATAGGTTGCGCTCCTGGAGTTGGCGGAGGATAAATTTCTGGGTGTTGACCCATATTGGCCACAAGGCCAACAGCAATAAGAGTCAACTCTTCTGGTATAGGCAAACCAAAGGATGAAGCAAACATAAAACAAATGACGAATGTATAAACCTGAAAAGGCTGATAAGCAAAAGGAGCAAAGAAATTTAAAAGCCCAGCTTCAGTGAATTCTATTCCAAACATATCTAGGAATTCTAATGAGTCTCGTTATTCTTGAAAAGAAGAAAGAAAAAAAAGAGTGGTTTTAATTATCCGACAATAACTCTCGAGGATTTTTTGCTATGGTTTTCCAAGAAACAAGAAAAATAGTTGCGAGGCATAAAAAAATCAAAAAAACAAAAAGGGCAAAGTAGTGAGAAAAATCAAAAGCCAGATTAATTTTAAAGACTTCAAGGCCAATGATGGCACCCAAAAACCATCCTAAAAAAATTCCTAGACCAGTCGCCATAAAAAATACAAAACCGAATTCAATCATTATTTGCGATAGCACAGAGAAATATCCAAATCCTAGGGATTTTAATAACGCCATATCATAGGTGCGTCGAAAAATTTGATCCTGACATAATCCAAATAAGATCACAAAACCAATAAACAAACTAAGCCATGAAATCAATTCAACTGCTCGTCGAGACTTTTCAAAAAGCTCGGATAACTTTTGAATAAGTTGCTCCATATCAATAAAAGAAATATTGGGAAATTTTTGAACAGAAGCTTTTTGAAAATCAATTTTTTTATGTGAGAAAGAACGGTCCAAAACCGCCAGATAAGTCTTAGGTGCATCATCGATGAAACCAGGCTGCAAGTTAACAAAAAAGTTAGGATAAAAGCTTGTCCATTTGACCTCTCTCAAATTTCTCACTATACCTTCTATTTCTACTCCGCCAATATCAAAAAGGATTTTATCGCCTAGCTTTATTCCCATCCTCTTGGCAAAGCGCTCTTCAATAGAAAGATAAGAAAAATTTTGACCTTCTGGTACAGTCACTGGAAAAGGTGTGCCAGCAATAATTTTTTCTGAAGGACTGAGAGACTGCCTATATGTAAGATTAATTCCCCTGTTTTTAGTTCTTGCCTCGATTTCTTCCTCACGATTGCTGTTATCCCATTTTTCCTCAGTTCGAGAAAACTTGATACCATTAAGCTTCTCAATTCTCCCTCGCACAAGAGGTGTGACACCTGAAAGCTCTAATCCCTTTTCTCGTCCAAGCTTTTTTAAATCACTTAGCTGATCCTCTTGTATGTCGAAAAGAAATAAGCTGGGCTTATTATCAGTGAGTGTAAATTCTTTCTTTATTAAAAAGTTAAGTTGAAAAATAAGTGAAATTAAAGAGATGCCCATAACCAGAGCAATAAAACTGAGATTTAACTTATGACCAGATTGAATAAAATTTCTTAACGAAAGACCAATATTAAGATTAATAAAACGAAGAGTTCTAGACGGCCTCACATAAATAGCCATCTTTTGAAATGACTTAATTAAAATCAACGACAAGAAAAAAATAATGAGCAAACTAAAAAGAAAAAGACTTCCAATCTTTAGGGAATGTGAAAGTTGCCAAGCAACAATCCAAAGTAAGGATACAAAAGGCAGAAAGTCTAGAGGATGAAAATAACCAAGTGCCTGCTTAGATAATTTTAGCTGCAAACCAAGAGGAGTCCGCAAGAGTCCCTTCAGCAGGGGCAAGAGAATAGATAAACTCAGGGCATAAAGCATGGGGATGTTAATGAGAAAATTTCTGTAGTTTAGTCCAGGGGGCAATGCAAATCCAATGATAGTCGAAAGCCAATCCCGTAAATAAAAATAAAAAGGATTAAAAATTAAAAAGAAAATAAAAATGGAAATAAAAAAGAGAGCACTAAACTGAAGGAATATACCAAAAAGAATCTGAGATTTATTAAGTCCATGCAGATAAAAAAGACTAAAATCCTTGAGTCTTGTTAATAGATAAGACTGATAGAAATAAAAAATACCAACCAGGGCCAGTAAAAATCCTACGAGTGCTGAGAGAGACATAAAATCCGTAATATAATCAAAAACTCTTCCGGCCTGATTACTGCTTTCTTTTGAAGTCATTACCTTAATTGCAGGGTCAGACAGTAATTTTAAAAGTTCTTGCCGAATTTTCACCAACTCTTCTTCTGATTCATTTAATTTAAAATGAATCGAGAATTGTCCCGTAGAGCCAGGTCTCAGCAATCCAGATTGAATAATTTTTACAAGAGGGAGATAAATTCTGGGTGCAAGTGAGAAACCTCTTATGCCAATTGAGCTATCAGAATCAATAATTCCACTGACTTTGAACTGTGAATCGCCAATTTTAAGCCAATCTCCAGTTTGAACTTCCCACAAATTCACAAGTTCTTTGGATATAAAAAAATCATTCTGGTTAAGTAAGCTACCTTTTGAAGTTATTTGACCATAGAAAGGGAAATGATCTTCATAACATCTGATCTCTACTAAACGTGATTCTGATGTCGTAACATTTGTCACCATCGAATAGATATCAACAACCTGGTATGTTTTATGTTCTTTAGTTTTAAAAAAATCGGTTATTAATTTTCTTTCCTCAGGGAAAAAATCACGTCGGGCGGTAATCGCGAGGTCTGAGGTTAGTAATTGACGTGCATTAGATCTAAGATTGTTTTGAATATTTTCTGTTAAAAAACTAATACTGAGCAAACCTGATAATCCCAGGACAAGCAAAAATCCAAGGCCAAGAAAAAAGTATGAGGATTTTTTAAACTCCTTCAAGACAAAGAGCTTAAAGATCACTTGATACTCCCATGCTCCAAATTGATGATTCTATCACATCGTCTGGCAATTTCTTTATCATGAGTGACAAGTACAAGAGTCGTCTTTAGCTGCTTAACCATGCCAAAGAGTAAATCCATCACTTTCTCGCCAGTTTCCTCGTCGAGATTACCACTTGGCTCATCGGCCAGAAGTAACTTCGGATTCACAGCAAGAGCACGAGCGATAGCCACTCTCTGTGACTCCCCTCCACTTAACTGTGAGGGCAAATGAGCCGAGCGATCAGTGAGTCCCACATCTGAAATTAGCTTGGTAGCGATTTCATAGGCATTTGTATTTTTAGCTAAACTCAAGGGCAACAAAACATTTTCAATCGCAGTGAGTGTCGATACAAGGTGAAATTGCTGAAAAATGATACCTATATTTTTTGAGCGAAACTTTACAAGTTCTTGATCTCTAAGTTGGTTTAAACATAAATCATTAAACCAAACTTCACCAAAATCAGGGTGGTCCAGGCCTCCAAGGATAGAGAGAAGTGTCGATTTACCAGAGCCTGATCGGCCTAAGAGAGCAATGGTTTCCCCTTCTCTAATGTCTAAATTTATTCCTTTAAGCACTTCAATCGATTGTGAACCAGTCTTAAAAGTTTTTTTAATCTCTTTCAATTTCATCATAAGAGAGGAACCAAGTGCTTTAGTACTGTTGTTGCCATTACTTTATGACCTTCAGGATTCGGATGAATACCATCTGGAAGATTATATTTTGGTTTTCCCCCTACACCCTCAAGTAAAAAAGGAACTATTGGCAGTGAAAACTTATTTGAAAGTTTAAGGAATAACCCCTGAAAATCTTTTCGATAAGGCTCCCCATAATTCACAGGCATTTTCATCCCGACAAGAAGAATCTTCATTTTCAAATCAAGAGCTGATTTTATCACACCTGACAGATTCTTTTCAGTTTCTTTCAAATTCATTCCCCTCAATCCATCATTGGCACCGAGAGCAAGGACAATTATGTCTGGCTTAATTTTTGAGTACCATTTAAGTTTTTTAAGACCACTCGCAGATGTCGCCCCGCTCTCCCCAGCATTGATCACTTTTACTTGATTGAATTTTTTTTTAAGTTCTTTCTCGATCAATGCAGGATAAGCCTCTTCCCTATTGAGCTGATAGCCTTCAGTGAGTGAATCACCGATAAAAACAATTGTTTGGGCCGAAACTTGGAGTGAAATTGAAAGGAATAATAAAATTAAAAGTTTCATTCTTTATCCATAAAGAATTTTTTATATCTTGATGGTCTTACAGCAAAGCTCAACCATAACAATGGTTTCATAGGATAGTTCATCCACGAGTAAAAACAGTCAAAATTTATGTCATCAATAATCAGGCTGTTATTTTGATCTACCCGTTTAACAGAGTGAATGTGTTTCCAAGCTTTGAGTGGCCATGGAAGTTCAACTCCTTCGTCTACAAATGTCCATTCATTTGGATCAAGCTTATCTTGAGTAATCTTGCTAACCCAAGTTTGAGTCATAAGAAATGATTTAATTTTTAAATGAACTTCATCGCCAGTTTTACAACCGTCAAATTTCTCTACGGAGAGCTTGATACCAGGTGGACGGAGTGCTAAAAACAGATCTTTATTAAAATTTTTTATAATGACGTCTGATTTTTTTTCTATGGGTGTTTCAAAATATAATTTCATTTTTTATTTTTAAGATCTTCAATCTCTTTTTTCAGTTGCGCAATATCAGCTTTCATTGAGGCTATTTCACCATGGAGTTTGTTAATCTCCTTAACGTTGTTATCAATTCTTTCCCACTTATTGCTTCCTTCAAAACTATCATTTTTATAGTAAACTTGATCCTCTTTTTTTAAGTATCCAAAGTCTGTTGAGAAGGCCGTCATAGAAATAATCAAGGTTAAAAGCGCAACTATTTTCATAAGATACTCCCGACTTTAATTTAAAGATGAATCCAGTATTTTAAATGACTTTATTTTACCACAACTGCTCTTATTCATAAGTAAACTTTCTCTCATTATAAATCCAACTTATTGAATTGACGACATTTCTTAAATTATTCATGAACTTCACCTGCCAAAAATTGATAGTAAATCGAACCAACTTCAAGTACGTAACCATCAATGAAAATTAGCATTGTTGGCCTAGGCTGGTTTGGTCTAGCTCTCGGACAGGAACTTAAAACTCATCATCAAATACTTGGCACCTCTCGCACAGAAGAGCGGGCGAAATTATTGACCGCATTAGGTTTTGAAACCTATATTTTAAATCCTCAACAGACGATCAATCCAGCACTGCTTGAGTCTGAGGTTATCATTTTAAATATTCCCCCCTTTAAGGGCCAATTAGACTGGTTCAAGAGCTGGAAT
>Ga0315907_10001138_pt1 | contig 36528 bp, 53 predicted proteins | sample LakEriMetagenome_3_FD_203525 | JGI IMG/M metagenome (GOLD analysis project Ga0315907, IMG submission 203525) | Freshwater fungal communities from buoy surface, Lake Erie, Ohio, United States - Buoy 12 MA123 | ecosystem: Environmental > Aquatic > Freshwater > Lake > Lake biofilm | place: USA...
AAGAACAAGACGAAGTGGCTTTTAGCAATAAACAAATTTTTGGAGAAGCCGTTTCATTCAATGGATTTAATAGAATTAGGGTTTCATCCGGAGCTAGTGCAGATAAAACACCAATCTCCGCTCTTGGTTATATGGATGCGAAGCTGATAATCTTTAGACAGCAATCAATTTATTTTGTTCAAGGTGACGGTCCTAATCTTCTTGGTATTGGCGACTTTACTGAGCCTGAAATCATATCTTCAGACGTTGGTTGTACGGAGCCAAGATCAGTTGTAAACACTCCAAATGGACTAATGTTTAAGTCAAGAAAAGGGATTTACCTGCTATCAAGAAATCTTGTGGTTGAGTATATTGGGGCTGCTGTTGAAGAGTTTAATCAATATAATGTAATGGCTGCCATTATTTCTGATAAGTTTAACGAAGCTAGATTCTACCTTTCAAATAATGATTGCCTAGTTTACAACTTCTTGTTTCAGTCTTGGTCAACATTCAAGAATCAAACAACGGTAGATGCAGACATTTGGCAAGGTTCTCCGGTTGTCTTAAACTCATCTAAAGTATTCAAGGAAACAGAGAATACTTATCTTGATAACGGTGCTTCTGGTTTCTATTCTATGAAGTTCACAAGCCCTTGGCTCAAACTTGATTTGGTTCAAGGTTACGTAAGATGTTATCAGCTTTGGATTATTGGGGACTATAAATCTTCTCATACTCTTAAATGCAGAGTTTACGTAGACTACGACTCTTCTACTTATGAAGATTATTCTCTTGTCTACAACAATTCTAGCTCGCCTCAATACCAGTTTCAAATAAGTTTACCTAATCAAAAGGTAGAATCAATTAAGTTTGAAATCTACGATGAGGCTCAGTCTGGAAATGGTGAGTCCTACGATCTATCAAATATTCAAGTTGAAGTTGGTATGAAAGCCGGAGGGTACAAGCTTGCAGCAAACAAGTCTTACTAAATACGCTAAATTCATTATGGAGCAGGCTGGTCATGAACTTTATGAAGATGACACTGGTTTCATTACTTTTGAAGTTAATCAACGCTCTATTCATATTCATAATTTATGGGTTGATCCTGATTATCGTCATAAAGGGCATGGTTCTAGTTTGGTTCAAAAAGTAATTGAAAACCATAGGACCGATAAAACAAAATACTTAACTGCTCAGGTTCAATTAAATACTAAAAACGTAACAGAATCATTAAAAGCTCAGTTACATTATGGCTTTTATGTTGTCGGCGCAGACGAAAACGCAATAAAATTAGCTAAGGAGATATAATATGGGAAGTGTTGCATCAGCGGTCGGACTAGGTGGACCAACAAAACTAGGGTCGGGCGGATCTTTTGCTATGACATCAGGAGCGAGGCAAGGCGAGCAGGAAATGATTGAGAGGTTAAGGTCTCAAGCTTCTGGTCAAGGTCCGTCAATAACAGGACTACAATATCAGCAAGCCATAGGGGATATCGCTAAGCAACAACAATCAGCAGCAGCTTCAGCTAGAGGTGTTTCAAACGCTGGTCTACTTGCTCGACAAGCCATGATGGGCGGACAACAAGCAGGTGTTGATTTAGCAAACCAAGCAGCAGCGGCAAAACTTCAAGAACAAAGATCAGCCGATCAGCAACTATCAAATATAGCAACAGCACAAAGAGGGGTAGCTTTACAATCAGCTTCTCAGAATCAACAAGCTCAAGAAGCAGCTCAGCAAAGAATGGCTAGCTTTGTTGGTAATCTTGGAGGATCAGCAGCCCTAGCTTTAAGTGACGAAAATATGAAAGAAGAGGTTAAAGCCTCTAAAGATGACGCCGGAAAGCTTGTTGAGTCATTTATGGATGCTTTAAAATCATATAGCTATAAATATAAAAAAGAATCTGATGGGGCATCCGGTAAAAAGAACCCGGAGGGTGAAGTAACTTCTGTTATGGCGCAAGATTTGGAAAAGTCTGAGCTAGGCAAAAAAATGGTTCAAGATACACCTAAGGGAAAAGTTGTTGATTACGCTCAGGGCATGGCTCCATTATTTGCTGCTATTGCAGAACTAAATGAAAGAACAAAAAAACTAGAAGGAACAAAAGAAGGTTAATATGCAGCCCGGATTTGAGAAAACTTTGCCCGTTAAAAAGCTTCCAGAAGACGGCAACAGATACATATTTCCTGTTGGTATTCCTGCTCCCGGATCAGAGTTTGCTCCTGCTCCCGGATCAGTTCCGCAAGTTCCAACAACATTAATACCAGAACAGCAAGCAGAGCCAACTAGAGCGCCTTCTGGCGCACCAATCAGCAGATCAAACCCAACTGTTGAAACTCCTGCTCCTGTCATAAGTGAATCACAAGCTCCGGACATATCAGGTTTAACAGCCGCATCAGACCAAGCAACAAAACAGTTTCTAGCTGGCGATGAGCTTAATGCTGAAATGGAACAGCAAAAACAAGATGTTGAGAACATGAAGTCTCAAATCATCGAAAAAGAAAATGAGTTTAAGAAAACTCAAGATGAAGTAGCAAACTTTAAATGGGACAACTCATCTTTATGGGATAAGTCTTCTACTGGTCAAAAGATCGCTCTATTAATTGGCGGAGCACTGTCTTCCGTATCACCTTCAAGCGCCCAAGCGTTTCAAAAAAGCGTAGAAAGTGCCCTTGATAAAGATATGGCACAACAAAAACTTAAATATGATTCAATAAAAGATAAAGGGAAGGCTGCTGAAAATCATTTAGGGCAGCTAATTCAACGTCTAGGCTCAGAAGAGAATGGGCTTCTTGCATTGAGAGGTCAACAAATCCAAATTATTCAAAACAAGCTAAAAGCCGCTCAAGATAACGCTCAGTCTAAAATTGTAGCTATGAACGCTCAAAAGAATTGGGAAGCCCTTGAGATTGAAAAAGGCAAGCTCGCCATTCAATTACAAGAATCTCTAAAAAAGAACGCTGGTGATATAAAAAACATCAGCATGGGACCATATAAGGGTTACGTTGGGGACGATGTTTCTGCTAGAGAGTTTAGAAAGAAGTACAATGCCGTAGAAACTGCAAATCAAACAATTTCAGATTTAAAAAACCTAACCAAGCAAGGCGCTTCAGTCTCCCCGGAAGCAAGGGCACAAGCTCAGTCAAAACTAGCCGTATTAGTTCAACAATCAAAAGACATTCTCGGAACTGGTGTACTATCCGACTCTGAAAGAGAAGCCGTATTAAATGCAATTGGTGATCCTACTTCTATTTTCTCGTTAAAATCATCAACTCTTGCTAAGCTACAATCATTTCAAAAACAGCTTAACCAAATGGTACAGCAAGACGCTAAGTCACTTGGGCTTTACAAAGAGATTGGGGTTAATAAGTGAAAGTAAAATTATTTGATAAGGAACAGAATAAAGATATTGAAGTTGAGGATGCAGCTTTACCGCAAATGCTATCCGGAGAACGTTTTTCTGTTTATCCCGATCAAAAATTTGAATTTGAAGACCAATCAGGTCAAAGAAAAATTGTCCCATCTGAGCAACTATTTGATGCTATAGATGCAGGTTACAAATACATAGATTCAGCAAAGCTTGAAAGAGAAAAAGCGCTACAATCTGCAGAAGAACAGCCTCTTCTAGCTGCTGGTGTTGCAGGTCTTTCCGGTTTAACACTAGGGGCTTCAGATTATGCCTTAAAAGAATCCGGTCTATTCTCAGAAGATGAATTATCTGCTTTGAGAGAAGCAAACCCTACTATCTCAACAGTTTCAGAGATTGCCGGAGGCGTTGCCCCTGCATTAGTAACAGGCGGATCAAGCTTAGGCGCAAGAGCCTTAGCGGCTGCTCCTGCTGGTATCGCTATGAGACTAGGGGAAAAGGCTGCCGCCTCTACTTTAGTGGGTAAAGCCCTTTCTAAAACAACTTCAGAGGTAGCAAAGCAAGCTATTAAGGTTGGCGTGGGTTCTGCCGTTGAAGGATCTTTATTCGGAGCTGGAAGGCTTTTATCTGAAGACGCTTTGGGTGATGCAGAATTTAATGCTGAAAACCTTTTATCATATGCTGGTATGGGTGCTTTAACTGGTGGGCTAGTTGGCGGAACTGTTGCCGGAGGAACTGCTTTTGGTTCTAAGGCTATGAAAGCCGGGCGTGATAAACTCAGAGAGCTAGAAACAAAATACATTAAAAAGAACTTTGATGATGAAGTTGCTAAGTCAATCGAATCTAAGATTCTTAAAACTGATGCGGTTGAAGATATTGCTGAAAAATCAGGAACTACAATTGACGATTTACAAACTAAATACGATGAATCAATTGAGATAGAAAAAAATGAAGCCCTTTTAAAAGCTTCTCAAGAGCTTGGGGTTCCAATAACTCCGGGAATGGAAGCCGGTGGATTATTTAAAGAATACGAAGCCTCCGTTAGTAAATCTAGATCGATAGGCGGCTATTTAACTTCTAAAGAAATTCAAAAAACTTTCGACGCCGTAGAGACTGTTGGAAAATCCTTTTTTACAGCAGCAAAAGAGCTTGATCCGGTTGAGGTTGGTATAACCTCTAAAGCTGGGATGATTGCCAAGATTGAAGATGAAATGATGCCGGCAAGGCTTATCTATGAAGACATAAAGCCAAAGCTTGAAGGCACAAAGATCAATCCTTCACTTAGAAAGCGCTTTAAAACAGAGCTTGGAAAAGACTTTTACGCAAAAGTAGCAAGTGACGGCGAGTCTTGGCTTAAGAAGCTTGAGAGAAGCGATACGATTGATGATATTAGAAAATTAAGGTCTATGGTAGGGGCAGAGAAGTCTTCTTTTGGAATTAAACCAATTGAGAAAGAATTTCTTGGGAAGCTTTACGATAGACTTTCAACAGTAAGAGATAATGCTATTAAGTATGGTTTTCCTGAAAAGGAAGCTGCAGACATTTTAGATAACTTAAAACTAGCTGATACTATGTGGCGTGAAGATCATAAGAAATTTGAGTTTCTTCATGATCAATTCGGCTTTAGATCAGAAAGTATGAGTGAGCTTCTTGATAATTTCAAGAATAACATCACAGATGAAGCTGTTTCTAAAAAGATCCTTTCTCTTCATGATGCCAAGCAGGCTAAGCAATTTCAGGCTGCTTTCCCTGAGCTTTATGATATGGCACGATCAGCTAGACTTGCAGAGATGCGAAACAAGTCTTTGCATGAAGGTATATTTAGTCCTAAAAAGTTTAAAAAACAAATTGAAAACTTATCAGACACTCAACTTGATTTATTATTTCCAAACGTTAAAAACCCTAAGCAAGTTAGAGATAATATAGAAATAATTATTGATAATTTACCTCCAAATCCAAATCCTTCTGGTACAGCTTTAGAGCTTGCTATGCAGAACATTTTAAGCCTTCCGTATCAGCTTAGTGAGCTTGCTCGATACAAAGCTTACAAAATGGGGGCTAAAGCTTTTAATGAGAGAATTAAAAACTTTGGTGGGGTTTCAAAAGAAAGCCTTGGCATAGATTCAATTATTAAAGAATCAACAGAAGACGCAGCAACAAAAGCTCCTGTTTTAGAAAAGATTGAAAAGGCTTCTAATAAAGGGAAGGTTAGCATTTCTGATGCGGTTGATTCATATTTGAAACTAGCCAAAACTGGTGCAAGAGCAGGAGCTAAGGGATTAGAGAAGTACATTACAGGCAAAACTTTGAGCGATGACGATTATAAGAAAGCAGAAGAGAAAGCTATTCAATATTCTACAAATCCTGATCAAATTATCGAAAATTTCTCTAAAAATAATCAACAAATGTTGAAATCTGCACCAAAAACAACTCAAGCCCTATCTGATGCTATGGTTAGAGCTACGCAGTTTCTTGCTTCTAAGGCTCCAAGGATTAAACCTAGCGTTTTTGATGATAAAACACCGTCAAGATCAGAAGTGTTAAAGTTTAAAAACTATGCTGATGCGGTTGAAAATCCTATTGAAGCAATTAACACAATAGCCAAGGGATACATAACGCCCGAAGCTGTTGAAGCTATGCAGGTTGTTTACCCTAAAATGTATCAATCTTTAAAAGATGAGTTTGCTCAAAGAATACCTGAGTTTAAAAAACTGAGCGAAAAACAAAAAGGTGATTTATCAAGACTATTAGAGCTTGAAGATAGACCAGCGTTTTCAGCTAGAGGCTTCCAAACTTTACAGGGTGTTTCTTCTCAGGGAGTACAAAAAGACTTAGCTAATAACCAACCGAATCGGTCTAAGGTTCCTATTTCAGCAGCCAAAAATCTTGGTCAATCTGGAAGAGTGCAATCTGGGCTAGACAAGGTTCTAAATAGGTCTTAAAGTTTAAGCATAGCCTTTTGGCTTACAGGCCATTAACCTTATCAAGGAGAAGATAATGTCTCGGCGTCACGTCTTAAAAAAATACCAAGTATTAGACAATGCAGACTCTACAACAAACCCGGTTAGTAAAGAAACTGATGTTTCTCAATTGGATTTTGTTACTTATCAACTAAGTGTTGAAGCTGGTGTTACTGCTACGCTGTTAGTTTTATTTTCTAATGATGAGCGCTTTGATCCTGCAAACGCAAGCGAATTAAACTTTGGAACTCCTGTCGTTTTAGATGGTGCAACAAATGTAGACTATGTTTTACATATTCAAAACCAAGGTTTTAAATGGCTATATTTAAACGTTATTGATACAGGCGGAAACGGCAACGTAAATGCTTGGGTTACTGGAAATGTGAGGGGTGCATAATGAAGGTTTATTTATATCCTCCTGTTGAGATAAGTCAGGGACCAACTCAATTTTTACTAGATGGGGTTCCAACAGATGTTTCAAAAGATACTATTACCCCGGCAAATACTATTGCATTACCTGTTGAAGAAATAGGGCATTTAGATAACTTAGAAGATAATGTTGCTCTTGGTGACGGTAGCGGTAACCTAATCGGAACGGTTACACTTCCAAGTTCTGCTATTGCTCTTTCTGTTCAAGACGATGAATCACTTGCAGTATTATCCAACTTAGACGGAAAAATTTTACCTAATGGAACAATTGACTCTGGAAATACAACTCAAACCCTGCTGGGTTCTAACGGGGTTTTTACTGGTGATGCCATTAATATCACAGAATATGCGGCAATCAACGTAAACGTTGTATCTAACGTTCCTTCGGCTACAAACGGCGTAAAAGTAGAGTTTTCTGGTGACGGTGTAAACTGGGTTCATTCTCACTCTACTACTTATTCAGGTGGGGCAGGGGTAGGATACGTCTTTAACTGCGAGTGGCAGTTTGCTCGTGTTGTTTATACAAACGGCGCTACAGCTCAAGGCTCTTTTCTTTTACAGACAATATTAAAAGTAAATCCTGTAAAACAGTCTCTTTATACAATTTCTCAAGCTGTAAATGGTAATATGTTTGCAGAGCTTGGGAAGAACGTAATTATCGGAGAGACTACAGGCGGAGGAGGCGGATACGTTGCAGTTAAAGTAAACCCTTCCGGCGCCTTGACTACAGAATCAACCGTTACTGGTACTGTTTCAGTATCTAACTTTCCGGCTACTCAACCAGTTAGCGGCTCTGTTTCAGTTTCAAATTTTCCAGCTTCATACCCTGTAACAGGAACATTTTGGCAAGCTACTCAACCCGTTTCGGGAACTGTAGACATAGGAAATTTTCCGGCAACTCAAGCTATTAGTGCGGTTTCCTTACCTCTTCCAAGCGGTGCTTCAACACTAGCAGAACAACAAACTCAAACAACTGCTTTGGGGTCATTAACTGAAACGGCTCCGGCTACTGATACAGCTTCAAGCGGTTTAAATGGTCGCTTACAGCGTATCGCTCAAAGATTAACTTCATTGATTGACTTGTTTCCTACTTCAATAGGAACAAAAACTTCTGCAGCTTCTTTATCGGTTGTTTTAGCTTCTGATCAAGCTGCAATAGGTGTAACACCTCAAACGTCTAGCGGAACAATTACCCAAATTCAAAAATCTGTTGGCTTAACTGCCGTAAGGGCTACGGTATCGGGGTCAGCTCCGGGAGCTGCTAGAAAGAAGCTAATGATTAAACCTTCAAAAAATAACACTGGTTCTATCTATTTTGGTGCTTCAACAGTAACAACTGCATCAGGTATGGAAATCATCGGACCAGATAGACTTGAGTTTGAACTAGATGCTTCTGATTATTACTTAATCAGTGATACAGCCGCTCAGGTTGTTGAAATTGTAGAGGTAGTTTAATGAAAACATTCGCTATTTTATTCACATTATTTTATTTTTTAAACGCTCTCGCTGTTGCTCCTTACGGATTTAAAGGGCAGCAACAATCTCAAACTCTCTATTCTAACGTTCTTCAAGCACAAAATAATCTAGTAACTAATATGGGTGGGATTAACGCTCTATTAGAAACTGGAAACAAAAACATTTTAATTAATCCAAGTTTTGAACATGCTACTTTTTCAACAGGTTGGACAAACAGCGCAGGAACATTCACTCAAGACACTGTAGTCGAGATTGATGGGCTTAAAGCTGCCAAGCTAGTTCTATCATCTCAAACTATGTCACTCACTCAAAGCTCTACACTTTACGCTTCTCAGTTTGCTGATGGGGTTCAAGGTCTTGCAAGCGTTAGAGTGAAATCTGATGTTGCTTTAAAAGTATGCTCAATTCAGGCTGGGGTTGTTTCAACTACAAACTGCGTTGACGTTCAAGCAAATAATAAGTGGGGTCTTTATAAGGTTCCTATGATTTTAGGTGCTACATCAAACGGAATCTCGATCGCTTCAAGTGGAGCGGTGTCAGGCACTGTTTACATTGACGACGCTTTCGTTGGTGCTGTTGATTTAAAGGTTGATATTAATAATATAGGAAACTGGACTAATGGCATTTGTTCAGCCACATGGACAACAAATACATCAGTTTCATGCAAATACAGGCAAGTTGGAACCGACTTAGAAGTTCAATATTTATTGACTTTATCTGGAGCTCCAAATTCTACTGGATTATATTTGAATATGCCTTCTGGTTTTACAATAGATACAACTAAAATAATGGCAACAACAGGAAATCCGTCTTTATTTGGAAGAGGAACAGCAAGGGATCTTTCAACTAATAAGTATTATGATGTTAGTGTTAATATTGCAAGTTCTTCAGTTATAGGATTTTTTTATACTATAAACGAAGTAACACCACCAACTGTTGGAAGCTCGTCTGGTCAACTTGCTGAAGTATTGCCAAATGCCCCTGTAGTTTGGGCGAGTGGTGATACATTTACAGCAAGCATAAAAATACCGGTTACTCAATTTTCTAACGCTGGCTCTGTCTACTCATCAACTAACGCAGATACAGATTGGGCTAGTTGTGGTCATACAACATCATCATTTACTGGATTTGGAACAGTAACGAACATAAATACACATTGCAAAAGACAGGGTGGGGATTTATTAGTTAAGGGTTATTTTACTTCGGGAACTCCAACAGCAGTTGAAGCTAGAGTTTCTTTACCTATTTGGAATGGTGTTCAATTAGTAAGTGCAGGATCTTCTGTTATACCAGCCACTCAACTTGCAGGTGACGCTGTATATTCTACTCAAAACTCAACATATTTTAGACATTCAGTATTAATTGACCCTTCCGTAAGTTATTTCAATTTTGGCGTTCAATCGTCTACTTTAACAGCCATGGTTAAAGCGCTAGGAACTCAAGCTGGCTCATTAAACAACGTACTATCGATTACCGCTCGCATCCCAATCGAAGGCTGGCAGCAATCTAACATAATCATAGGTCAATTCAATGGGCTAGAATCATGCGCAACCACTCTGGACTGTACTGATACCTTTAGTGCTAAAATTTCTAGTGCCGGAGTGATAAGCGAAGAAAATGTAGATTGGTTAAGCACTTGTTCGTCTGGTGGAGCTGGGTTTAAAGTTTGTACACTTAAAACCTCTCTTTTTACTGTTGCGCCTAACTGCCAAATGACAAGCGGTGTGGGATCTTCTGCTAACTTTTTAACAAGAATTAGCGCATCTTCGGCTTCTTCAGTTACATTCTTAACTATGAATACAAATGCAACTCCTGTTGACGGTCCATTTGAAGTTATCTGCCAAAAACAAGGTGTTGATTATATTGGAAAAACAGCCAAAGCCGTTGCTAGCGATCAGAGTCTAAGAACACCAGGTGTGACAAATGCTGTTATAAACTCATGCAAAATTAATAACAATGGAACTGCAACACTAGATTCATCTTCTGGTCTTTGCTCATCTTGGATTTCTTCAGTTTCAAGAACAAGCTTAGGAAGCGTAACAATTAACTTTTTAGCAAACACTTTTTTAAATCCTCCTGTTTGCACTCTGTCGACTCATACAGTTGGAAACGCAATACCACAAAGAATACAATCATCCACAGCTTCATCTGTTATTGCTGTTTTTATTGTTCCAAATACTGCTGCGTTAGTTGATGTGGATTTTAACATTACATGCCACGGGGTCAAGCCATGAAAAAACTATTAGTAAAAATTAAAGTCATAGATATTCCTTATTCTCCAGCAGTTGAGGCTATTCCTGCCACTGATACAGAGCCGGAAATACCAGCAATACCAGAGCAGCCTGAAGTCTCTCATGAAGAGATTATAGCCCAGACTCAAGGTCTAGACGACGAGCTCGCTCAGTGGCTTGCTCAATATTCTCCAGTAGGACCTGAAGGCTATTGGGTTGAATATATCGATCTAGAGCAAGACTATGACTATTTATTAGCTAAATGCCACGCTCTTAGAATCGGGGAGTATCCAAGCCTAGGAGATCAAGCAGACGCAGCTTTTAAGGCTCGTCAAGGTGATAACTCTCAGCAGTTAGCTATCGACACAATGATTGAAGCAGTAAAAGCTAAATACCCTAAGCCGGAGAAGCCATAATGCTAAAGTTAGCAATTCTTTTTCGGGCTATGCAGCTATTTGCTCACTCTGCGCATAATCTTTGTCATGGTTCTACATTCCACGAAGATCATAGTTTTTTTGGTGATGTCTACGGCAAAGCTGAAGGCTATTATGATTCAATAATTGAAAGGCTTATCGGTCTAGGTTATGAATCCCATTTGGATCTTTCACAGATTATTAAAGAAGTATCTACAAGCTTAGAAATGGCTCCTTCTGTTGGAGCTTCAAATAATGACTACTATTCATTTCTGTTGACTCAATGCGAAGATGCTTGTGAGTATTGCAACGAATTTTGCAAATCTGGTCAATTAACTGAAGGCACTAAACAACTCTTAGGCGGAATTGCTGATGAGCTTGAAGTTCTTAAATACAAGATACTAAGAAGGTTAAAATGAACAACGATCAAGAATGGCGTTCTCATCTTTTCTCAGAAATCAAAGAACTTAGAAAAGACGTATCGGAAGTTAAAAACGAGATGCTTAGTCTAAAAATTAAAGTAGCCGTTTTTTCTTCATTTATTGGATCGGTTGCTTCATACTTTATTAATAAGATTTTTTAAGGGGTTTTCATGGCAGCCGGAAATCATGACATTTTAATCGAGCAAGGCGCAACGTTTAAAATGGTTCTAATCATTACCGATGAGACTTCAAATCGTGTTGATTTAACCGGGTTGACTTTTAGAGGAATGGTTAAAAAAGCTTTTACTGATTCTTCTGCTCAAGCCTCTTTTTCTTTTAACGTTTTAGATCAAACAGTACCAGAAACTAAAGGAAAGGTTGAGGTTATTTTATCTTCTACTCAAACAACTGGTATCGATGTTTATTCAAAAGGTCCAGTTAGATCAATCAATAACATGGTTTATGATATTGAGAGTGAAGATTTGAGTGGTGTTGTTATTCGTTGGCTGCAAGGAGCAGCAAGCGTATCTCCGGAGGTTACTAAGTGAGTGTAAGTCCTAATCCAACAATAAACGTAACTGCTGAAAGTTTTGATATATCTTTGCAGATTGTTGAGCAAATTAGCTCTTTATCAATTACTCAAGATCCTTCGATTGATGTTTCTATTCCTGCTGTTGGTATTCAAGGAGCTAGAGGTTACTCTATGCTCAGTGGGCTGGGCGTTCCGGCTACAGAGCTTGGAATTAACAATGATCTATATGTTAATTTGGCGAGTGGGTTTTTATATAAAAAAGAAGCAAATATTTGGAATTTTAAATTCAATATCGTTCCACAGGTAGAGAAGATTACTGTCACTCAACAGATGGTTGATGACAAAGGAATTCATCTATCTATCCTGCCATTAAATCCTAGCGCTGTTCAATTATCCTTCGTTGGAGGTGTAGGGGACCAAGACAACGGAGAAGATTTCAGCGTTTCCGGCGATTTTGTAAGTTGGGATGGTTTAGGTCTTGAAGGCTTCGTTGAAGTTGGAGATGTTTTAAAAATTAGATACTAAAAAACAAGGAGAGTTTTTATGGCTAAGCAATTACAAAAAAAGTTTATTGGTGACAATCAAGTAGATGGGTCAAAGATCCTGCTTGAAAACAACCAATCAATCAAGATTAAAGATTCAACAGGTACAGAAGTTGACTTAGTAAAACTAGGTGCATCGAATGAAGTTTTAGTTAAGGGTCAAGAAGTTGCGATCAAATCAGAGTTGACTCAAGAAATTGCAGACCGCATAAGCGGCGATAGCTCTACACTATCTTCAGCAAATTCTTATGCAGACGCCCAAGACGTTATTTATCTAGGTCAAGCACAAGACTATACAGACACCGAAATCAGTGGGCTTCAATCTTTTCTACAAGGAGAGATTTCAAGTGGTGACGCTGCAACATTAGTTTCAGCTAATGCCTATACCGATCAAGAAGTTCTAGCTGAAGAAACAGCAAGAATTGCAGCAGATGCAAGCTTACAATCTCAAATTGACGCTATTACAGGCGGGGGTTCTGGTTCATTGGCTGCTGTTCAATCAGAGCTAGATTCTACTCAAGCTGGTGCAGGGTTAGGGGTTGACGGGTCTTATACGGCTCCGGTTGGGTCAAACTATTTAGGGTCTGCTACTTCTTTAAAAAATGCAGATACTCTACTAGATTCTCAAATTAAAATCGTTGCCGACGGTCTAGCTAATGTTATTTCAAACGTAGATCCGGGAGCTTTAGACTCATTGACTGAAATCGTTACAGCTTTCCAAGCTGCTGACTCATCTCTCAACGGAGCTATTACTTCTCTTTCTACCAGCCTTGCAGCAGACATTGATGCCGAAGAATCTGCTCGTATTGCTGCCGACTCTGCTTTACAAGGTGAAATCGATGCGGAAGAATTAGCAAGAGCTGCAGCCGATACAACACTTCAAAACAATATCAACTCGGAAGCTTCAGCTCGTGCTGCTGCTGATACAGCTTTAGACGGTCGAGTATCTGTTCTTGAATCTGTTGTTTGGTTCAAAGAGAAGTTTTCTATCTCTAACGGTCAAACTTCAATAACTCTTTCTCATACTCCTGAGTCTAATTCTATGTCTGCTTTTGTAGACAGATTAGCCATTCACCAAGGAGCAGCAGAGGACTATACTATCAGTGGTGTGACAATGACGTTTCTTAACGATTTAGTGTCTCCGGGTCAATCTCAAATTGGTAACGGCGATACTGTTTACGTAAAGTATCAGTACAAAGTCTAATTAATTACGGAGGGGAGAAATCCCCTCCTATTTTGAGGTTTTATGCCTATAGACATTAAGAGTAAGTTCATTGATCCTGAGATGACAACAGATGCAGAATTAGCAGTTCAAACAGCAAGAATTGACTCAATATTTTTAAAGCTTCCTGACCCTGAATTTGTATTTGTAAATTCAAAGACTGACTTCCCAACGGCTGTAAGTGGTGTAATTACGCTTGCTGACAATGTGACTTATTTTATCACAAAGACAATTGATCTAACTGGTGATCGCTTGGTTGGCGGTGTTAATACTACAATCCTCGGAGGATCTTCTGAAAATTGTTTTTTGATCTCAACAGGTCTCTCAGATGCTACGGCATTGATCACTTCTAATTATTCTCTACCAATGAGAAACTTATCCATCACGCATGGGACAGCATTAAACCTGGATGCAACAGGTAACGCTACGGCTGCCCTAGACTGGTTTGGTGTGAACTTTACAAATTGCGCAAATGTTGGGCTAGTGAAATCATACTCAAACTTTATCATGAGTGACTGCGCTCTTTTATCATCAGCTAACATGACTTTTGATGGGAGTATAGGGACTGTAGGTTTTAATCAATGCTTATTCTCAGGAATAGCAGGACAAACAACTTTAAACTTTCCTAGTACATTAACAATTACTAGAAGAATACGAGCTACATATTCAAGCTTTGTGGCATTTGGTGGAGCTACTGCTATTTATGTAGATCCACTTGCAGTGATTCCAGTGGAAAGCTATATATTAGACACTGTGAATATGTCAGGAGGGGCAACTTATACTGGTGGTATTACTTATACAGATAACAAAGCTTTCTTTTCAAACTGTAAGGGTATTGTAAACTCATCGGCTATTGGTCAGATGTATTACACAAACAACACCACACAGAACTCTATTGCTACAACTAACGTATTTGAAAAGATTTTAGGAACAACAACGGCTAGTTCTATCAATCAAAAATTTTCACATATTAATAACAGGCTTACCTATACAGGTGCATTGGCCAGATCATTCAAGGTTACAAGTTTTGTATCGGCTAACTCTGTTACTACAAACAACGTTACAATATTAGTAAGAATATATAAAAATGGTGTAGCAATTCCAGAATCAGAAGCTCAAGCATCTACATCGGCTACAGGAAGAAACGAATCATTCCCATCTCAGGCAATTATTGAAATGGTTCAAAATGATTATGTTGAAATATTTATAAATAACACATCAAACGCAAATAACTTGCTAGTAACAGAATTAAACGTGGTTATCGAGGCTTTAAACTAGAGGGAATATTATGAAATTTGCTAATGAAAAAATTATTGTTGCTGCCGATATGTCGGCAAGCTTTTCCTCTGATCCTATTTTACTTGATCAGATTTATGGCTTTAGCTTCCAAGCTGTTTTTACGGGTTCTCCAAACGGAACTTTCAAACTTCAATGCTCTAATGATGACGTAAAACTCCCGATAGAAGTATCTCAATGGTCTGATGTTGGTTCAACTTCCCAAGCCATTTCTGCGGCTGGTGATTTGTTCTACAACATAGATGCAGCTCACTATAAATGGGTTAGAATTGTTTACACTAGATCAAGTGGCTCGGGCTCTTGTGATGTTGTTTATTTTGCAAAAGGGGCTTAATCATGGCTTCAACATATATCGGGCTTCCTACTGTTAGCTCAGCAATTCAGGCGCAGTTAGATGAGAAACTAAAAAAAGGCTCTCAAACTGTATTTGTTATTGATAACGGAGATTTTGCTACAGGACAAGCTGCTGTAGACGCTGCTGCTCCCGGATCTACTCTTATTTTTGGAGTCAAATCTGGTGGGTGGGGTAATCTAGTTATCCCTGCAGGTAAAAAGCTTTCTATAATCGGGATGCAATCAGAACGGTCTATTTACGTTCAATTTGGTTCAATTACTTTTAGCCCAACAACAGGGGCACAAATTCTTGAAAATGAGCTTTATGTTGAGAGCCTTTATTTTCAGGTTTCATCTGGTGTAGCTTTAACATTTGGCGGAACAGCTCCGGCAAGAATAAGAGTCAATAACTGCTATATTAATGCAAGTGGAACAGGAAGGGCTTTTTTATTAAACAACTCAAACCCTGCTTCATCTGCTTACATGACAGAAACAACAATTATCTCTTCAAGTTCTGCCACAATTACTCAAAGCTCAGTGGCATACGTTAGAGAGTATAGAACAACAATCGACGGAACTGGTCTAGGTCTTCAGTTAGACGCAGGAACATTTGAACAATCGATGAGTAATTACGTAACAAATTTTGCTGGAAACGTTGTTAATATATCCGGTGGTACTTTGCTTGCTGGTCAATCTTTGTTCTCCAATAGTGCAGCCAACTCTTCAGGCGTAGCTGTTGCAACTGGTGCAGTTTTTGCTAGTGCATTTAACACGTTTGCAATCCCTACAGGCTCAGGATATTGCGTTAGAGGTACGGGCGTTCACGCTTCAACAACTAACAATTATTCTAACTCTGCTTTGCTTGCTTATAACGTTAAGGTGCAAAACACTCTTACAAACGTTGCCTACACTACGGCATATACTTTAAGCCCATGATCACGCCTAAAGATTATTTGATGGGAAGGGATAAGATTTACCCCATATCAAAAGATCAAGCTGTTGCTATGGCGGATTTGCTTGCTAGAGTAAATCACTTATTTGCTACCTTTAAAATAAATGCACAACTAACATCAGGCTATAGACCGGGACACTTTAACAAAGCAGCAGGAGGCTCCGCTAGATCAGGTCATTTAACGTGTCATGCTATTGACATAGCTGATCATGACGGCGAGATTGGCGAACTCCTTAAGAATAACGTAAAATTATTAGAAGAATACGGTCTTTGGCTAGAGAATCCGGACCATACAAATGGCTGGGTTCATTTAGATACAAAAGAACGAAAAAACAGAATTTTTAACCCATAGGAGTTTTTATGTTAGAAGTTATCGTTGCCAACAAAGTTATCATTCTTGGATTTTTGCTTGCCCTTTCTGAAGTGCTTGCTCTTATCCCAAGCATTAAAGCTAACTCAGTTTTTCAAATTATTGTTAATGCAATTAAAAAAGTTGCCGGAAAATAATGTCTACAGTAGCGTTTATTTTATCAATAATTAAAGCAATTCCAGCAATAGAATCAATTTTTAAAAGCTTGGTTTCTCTTTATTATGAACAAGTAGACGCTGCTTATGATTCTCATGTTTCCGCTAATCAAAAAAAGCGTGAGGCAATTATAGCGGCTTTGCAAAAAGAAGGGTTGACCGATGAAAACCGGGATAATTTACGCCGTATGCTTTACGATCTTTCTAGGGGCTAAATGTGCCTACAAGCCTGTTAGACCAGACGTTCCTGTTTGTCTTCATAACTCTAATGGTTGGGTATGTACTGATAGTCGTGGCGATTTTTCCCAAACTGAACCTGAGCTTATATGCACTACTTTTGCTGGTTATTCAGAATCTATGCGCTATCTTGATAAACTAGAAAAGCGTATCAAAGAACTAGAAAGGTTATGCCGATGACCCAAAAGGTTTCCTTGTCAAAGCAAGAACAGGTTAATCATTGGGTACAGCAATATCTCCAAGCTAAAGCTAATGGAGATAAGACTAAAATGAAAATATATGAGGCGCTTATTTTAAAGCTTGGGGGGAAAATACCCAAACTTTAGACGTCTGAGTTTCTTTCTATCTCGATAACTGTCTTATCGTAAATGCCTGATTTTTTTGATATTACAAGCTTAGTTATGTAAGAGTCATCTATTCCAATTTCTTTAAAAACAACATCCAAAACAACTTTTAAAAGATTATCTGCATCAAGGTAGCGCTTTCTTATTCTTTTGTCTTTGGTGTAAAACTTATCTGAATAAAATCTTATACTAACTTTAAGCCCTTCAGTTTCGGTAAACTCTCCCATGAGTTTGCTAGAATCTATGTCTTTGACCAAAAAAGACACCAACTGCTTAAAATCCCTCCCTTCCTTAGAGATAATAGTTCTACCTCTAAATTGACGATAAAGACGGTTTAAAGAGATTGGGATTAAATCTAGTTCAATAATCATTGACGCTTGCCTTTATAAACTGAGACAATTTAAAGGTGTGGTTTCTTCCTCACGCTCACAATCCTGTCTAGCCCCTTAGTCGCTCACGGATGAAGAACTAGGGGGCTTTATTAAATCCATTTAGTTATATTATCCGACAAGTAATAAGGCACGCTATAAAGAGACTTTTCTTTACTTTTAAAATTGTTGGCATGATTAAACCCACAATAATGTGCATATTCATGCAGCAAAAGCCCACAAAGCCTTTCAAAATCAAAAGATTCTAGGGCTTTTACGCTTATATGTATAGCTTTCCCATCAAAATAACCAACTGCTTTAGTAAAAGGGTTCCAAGGTCTGTAAGTAAAAATGCTTATAGGCTCTCTTTCTTCAAGCAGCTTAACAATCACTTCCCCTGAAGTTCCTGAATTAAAACGCCAATCATTTTTTGATTGAAGCTCCTTAATCATAGATGATTCAACATTTAAAAGCTTTTCAACTTGTTTTATTGCGTGATTGACTTCGTTGCTTATGATGCAGTTTTTAAAGCGCATTTTACCAACCTATTGGCACCATAGATGCCACAAATGTAGAAAAGGCTATCAAAACAACCATAACAATGAACATAAAAATATCACTCATGGCGAACTATCCTTAAACACTGTTGAAGTTTTAGATTTGCCGTGGATCTATCAAACTCAATTGCTGATACCCCATCTCTAAAGCCTACGTGCTTACCAATGACCAGACCAGCATAGAGGCAAATTATATAAGGAATTAATCTCATTAAAATAGCCTCCCAACTGGTGAAGACAAATTAAGAGCAACTAGATCACTTTTACCTAGCTCGGAAAACATGGCTTTACCTTCTAGGTTACCACGGAAAACATACGTCTTTTGGTCTTCCTCAAGCTCAAAAATATGAATCCCGGAAAGAACATTTACTACATCATTAACAGTTAATCTCTTAGATGAGATTTCATGTTGAATCTTTTCTCTATTGTAAGTTCTGAGGAGTGGGGGAACAATTTCAGCAGGCAGCTCTTTGTATGCTAAAAGAACCAATCTAAGACCGTCATCGGTTGTTTTAAAAAGATCAAGCAAAGCTTTGTAGCCCTCTTTGTTTTTTTCGATTTCCGTTGCTAACTCTAATACTGTTTTCATCTTGGACTCCTTTATCATAATTTTCAAGTTCCTCTCTGCTTGTCATAGGCAGGAGTTTTTTAATAATTTGATGACAGGCTAACGCATCACTTTTTGCATCGTGATGATTTAAGTCAATGCTTAACGACTTGCATATACTATCTAATGAAAACCCTTCAAAAGCAAGTTGGGGCTGTAAAACTTTCGCAAGGGAATGAGTTGAATATGGTTTAAGTCTTTCTATTTCGAAATATGGCTCATCGCCCATATCCATCATACGAAGTCTTAAAACAGCATAGTCAAAATACGTTAATTTTCCGTACATTTTGGCATTGGTGTGCATCCATATTTCAGCAGCCTCTTGAGATCGAAGCCACGATAATAGCTTATCATAAACCTCTCGGAACAATGGCCATTTGGAAGCCTCCTCTTTTGTTATTCCGTGAATCTCTTGCGCTTCATAGGACCAGCGCCATGGTTGGCATTTAAGCTCAAACTCTCCTCTAATAGCAAACGTGACGGGATCACAGGCTAAAAAATAGCCCGTGATAATTTCCGCTTCATAAACGTTAGTCCCGGTCGTTTCTATATCAAAAATAATCATTTCTTATTCGCTTGTTCAATTAAGCGAGAGGCTTCTGATTTGCTAACATTATCGGCAAACTGAATACCCATTTTCTTCATAGCATTTTTCTGGGCGTCACTAGCTCCAATTTGATTATTTTGAGCATTATTTGATGAAATTGAGGTCTTGACAGGGCTTGGCTTGTATGAATTAGAAACTGAATTGCCGTCATCGTCTTCTTCGGTATTAATCCCAAGCATAGCTTGTAACTGGTAACGCTTATAATATGTTATCAAAGCGCCATATTTTTGAGGGTCCGCATGACTTGGAAGGATCATTTCAGAAGTTAGCATTTCACCAGATTCATGAATTATGTTAGTAGCTAGAATTGTAACGCCTTCTTGTACTTTCATCGGTTGGACAACTGCCAAGCCATTAGCTGATAAAATAGGCATTACAGATTGAAGGATTGTGCTCAAATCTGCATAGCTAGACTTAAAAAATGGGTTTTCTGATTCTTTACTTACGGGCTTTAATTGGCTTTGAAACTTTACTAGGGCTTGACTGATCTTTTGCATTTGGTTCTCCTTTATTCTCAAACTTTGAGAGATGTTTAACGGCGTAATCTAGTGGCTTCATTCCTTCTATTAGCTTATCTTTTTGCAAACAGCAAACTTCATAACAATAATCGTATAAAAGTTTCCTTTCTTTGTTGCAATAAACGCAAAGTGTAATTTCGCTCATTTCTTAACCTTGTTTAATACTTCAATACAGTGATCAACCCACCTTTGAACTGATCCAAAAAGTTTAATAATTTCGTCTTTTTGTTTTGGTTCTAGGCGTATTGAGGTCGACTCCCTGACCTCTTGACCTTTACGTTTTGCAGGCATTTTATTTACCTTGTTTAGAAAGTATAAACATAAGAAAAAAAATGTAGTTAGCTTGTTTTTGTTTTTCTAGTCTTTCTTTCATTTCTTTAATAATTTTTGGATCTACATTTAATATTTCGTTGTTCATAACCGCATCCTTTGTTTTGTATAAAAGTATTATATACTCAAACGTGTTACGAATCAATACCTATTTAAAGATTGTTCTCTTTTGCGTATCTTTTCAATGGGTTAATAAAATAATCCTTATCATTTCTAGAAAAAGCATCATTAGAAATCCTGCCTTGGTCGATAATTCCTTGAGGGGTAGCCTTGAAATAGCTCCTCAACCAATCGTTTAAAACCATCATTTCTTTATTCTTTTGTGAGAAATGCTCACAATCCGGAACAACTAAAGTGACATAGTTTTGAACCATATTAGCCAAAGCTTGCGGATTAGTTAGACTTAAGAATTTGGCTTTTAAATGATCAAAGCATCGGTTGGATAGGTCATTAAGGGGGTCGGCTAAAAACTCTTCCTTGGCTAAATGTGGCTTTAATAGAGCCATAATTTCATTTAGGGTCGGGTGCTTGTCCATTTTAAACGGGATTGTTTTGGTTATTTGTAAAACTAAGTCGCATTTGTAACCCAAAGCGGCAAGATCAGTAGCCCAAAGCTTTAACGTGGCTTGATTTGGGGACCGCTCAAAACGTAGGGACATATCTTTAAGGGCGTTTTCAATTTCGGCTTCATGAAAGCCCTGCCCCTTCTCGCTGTTAGCTATGCGCCTATTAGATTCATGGTCGCCCCAAGATTTATTAAAATTAACTGTGCTTGATATACTCATTTCAAATCCTCCAAACCTTTAAAGAAATCGTTTTTCAAGTTTTGCGTATCGTCAGAAATAACTAGCTCCTCCTTTCCTATTCCTAATCCTTTTCCTATACCTATACCTAAACCTATTCCTATTCCTAATCCTGTGCCCCTGCCTAGCCCCTCCTTAGCCCCTAAATTTTTACCAGTTTCCAGGTAGTTACAAACTAGCCCCTCTATGAGCCCCTCAGGAGCCCCATGATACACTAAACTGTTAATGACGCCCCTATGAGCATTATTTTTTTCAGGATTAAATTTGGGATATTGAAAAAAGATAAACTTTGGTACAAAATAGACGCCATTTTTTACTTCAATTAATCTTCCGTTAAAATTATTAGAAACATCTTCTAGGGTTAAATTTGTTTCATTTAAAAAGTTAAAGTATTTTAATTGATCTTTCCAGATACCAGCATGGTCACAAGTATCTAAAATAAACAACCATAAAAGCTTGATTTCTGCTTTTAGGTCACTAAACCATGGGTCTTTCCATTTCTCCGAATCGGTGAATCTTTTTGCCATATATGCTCCTTTGTGGGGCTAAACTTATAGGGGATTACCTTTTGAGTAAATAGACGTTGCAAAATTTATAGGAATAATTTATAAACCTAGCAGGAATGAAATTAGATGAATGTCAACTTCTTATGAAGTTCCTGTGGGGATAGGTTATTTCCTTTTCTTATCCCCCACTATTTTAATCAATCAAATTTATTTCTAGTCATACTTAATTAATCTTGTAACCATTGAGTTATGAGTAAAGTGACTTTTCACGATTTAGTTTCTAAGCTAAAAGAACTTGCCCTAGAGCTAGAGAAGACGCCTACCCTTAGAGAGTTCTGTTCTCGTGGAAACTCTAAAAGACAAATTGATAAATACAAATATTCAGAGATTGTTAAAGCCGCAGGCTTAGAGCCTAATAAGCACGCTCAGACAACTCCTCCGGTTGAAGTTGTTATTAGAAATCCTAAGATACTAGCTTTTGACTTAGAGCTTGCCCCTATAGTTGCTCAAGTGTGGGGTCTTTATGATCAAAACGTTGGGCTTAATCAAATCCAATCTGATTGGTATATTCTTAGTTATGCAGCTAAGTTTTTAGATGAAGAACCAATCCACTATTTAGATCAAAGATATTCAAACCCTATTGAAGATGACAGGCAGCTCTGCGAAGGTATTCACCATTTGATTTCTCAAGCAGATGTTTTGCTAACCCATAACGGAGATAAGTTCGATATAAAAAAGCTTAATGCTAGATTCATTAAACATGGCTTAGATCCAATAGCTCCAAAGCAATCAATAGACACCTTAAAGATAGCTAGAAGGATCTTTTCTTTCACGTCAAATAAGCTTGAATATATTGCTAAGTTTTTAGGTTGCTCAGAAAAATTAAAGCATACTAAATTTGCCGGTCATTCTATGTGGTCGGAATGTTTGAAAGGAAACGCCGAATCTTTTATGGAAATGGAACGCTACAACAAACAAGATGTTGAGACATTAATTGAAATTTATGAGAAACTGGTAAAGTTTGATCCGAGTATAAGCTTTGCGGCTTATTCTCAAAAAAGAGTTTGTTCATGCAAAAGCGAAACATTTTTTAAAGATGGCCTGAGATATACTAAACAAGGTGCTTTTCAGGTCTTTAGATGTTCCGCTTGTCATAAATGTTTTACTGCCAAGGAAAATTTAATTGATAAAGACATCAGAAAGGGTCTGTTCAAATGAAAAGAAAATTTCCAAGCTCAATTACAATCATGGGAAGAAAGCTTAAGGTTAAGCAAGGGACCGGGTTAGTCTATCAGGGGCAGCAAGTGCTTGGGCTTTGTGATTATGACAAGAAAATGATCTATATTGAAAAGAGTCAAACAGACGAATCTAAATATGACACCTTAATTCATGAGGCGACTCATTACTTTCTTATCCTAGCCGGGTTAGATCAAAGAATCTCAGAATCAGAAAATGAAATTTATTGCCAACTAATAACTGCCTTTTTTAATGATCTTAAAAAAGTTCTATGACCGCTCAGGTTATCTTCCTCAATACTAACTACTTTCCAGATCAAGAAGAGATGAGAAGGCTAGACCAGATTCAAGAGAAGCTAGAAATGGCACACGCAGAACTTGCCTACGCTACTCGCAATTATGCTAAGTTTGACAAATACCTTGCAAAGCAAAGATATCACAACGGCTTTCGATCTAAGTGGAAGATATACCCCGGATTTAAAGAAAACTTTACAAAAATGATTGAATACAAGCCTTAAATAAAATAAACTCCGTAAAAAAAGGAGTGTTTTATGATAGTAAAAGCGAATCACGTTAGCGATTTGATCAAAAGAAGAATCGAGTTTCTAGGTTTAAATCAAACTAAACTTAGTAACAACTTAGGTTGGAAGTGTAACAACTCTCAACAGTTATCGAATATTATCCTTGGTAAATGCCAATTACCTCCAAAGCACATTAAAAGATTAAGCCAAGAAATTAAGGTTCATGAAAGCATAGTTATAGAGGCTATGGCGAACGATTACAGATTAGCGCTTTTAAATACTATAGATTATAGCCAATTAAATCCTGAGATTTTATAGGATGTTTAGCAGAGAGGTTATGAAAATGAATGTAAATAATGAAATTGAAAAAATTTTGAAAAAGCACGAAAATAAATTTTGGGAAACTATAATTAAATTTGTTGACATAGAGAAACAACTAAATGAACACGGGCTTACGTCTAATATTGAAATAATAACCGATTACTTTTTAGATGTTATTGAAGAAAAAGAATTTGCATTTTACAATTATTATATAAATAACAAATGAAAAACTACAAATCAGACAAGCCATGTATTGTTTGCGGAGAGTGTCGTGATGGCTACGTTTGTTATCATCACATTTATTCCAGAAAAGCTTTTCCTGAGTTTAAAAGTTCTACGTGGAACATGATGCCTTTATGTCAAAAACACCACAACGAAGCCCATGCTATGTCAGACAGTAAATTTGCAGCAAAATACAAAAGCGTATCAGATTGGCTAGAGCTAAACGGTTGGCATCCAAGACTAAGCGGAGGGTATGGACATTATGATTAAGCACGATAAATGCGGAGAGTTTGAAGCTAGGATTGTAGAGCTTGAAAAGATCAATAGAGACTTAGACGATCAGGCTCAGAAATATTACGATAGACTTCAATTATTAAAAGAAGAAAACCTTATTCTCATGGCAGAGCTTGACGATGCTAGAAAGCAATTAGAAAAGGCTTTAGTATGAACGAGAGCGAGCAAAAATGGATAGACCAATTAAAGCATGAGCATAATCTTTATAAGAAGCATTTAAAAGTTTATGAGGATGAAATATTAGAATATAAGGAAGCCGCAAGATCAGAGGCAAATATAGTGGATGAGCTACAAACTGAAAACAAAAAGCTACGTAAAGCGTTAGAGATTTATGTAAACGCTAAAGGTTTGGTCTTTACCGATAAGGGATTACATCTTAAAGACGCAAGAAATGGGTCATCTTTTGAATTGCAAGAACCGGCAAGAGAGGCACTAAAAAAAGAAGGCAAAAAATGAACGATAAAGACTTAGATTCTTTTGAAAAGTGGCTAGAAATAGAATTTGGTGAGGAAGTGGATAAGAGCAGGTCTTGGCTTTATGAGAAATCAATATTTAGTTTTGCTTGTGAATACAAAGAGAATGAAAACAATGATCTAAAAGATGAAATTGATAAGCTAAACAAAATTAATGATCATTTAGTTAATCAACTTATGCACGCCTTAGAGTTTAAATAGCAGTTTAATGCCAATTGAGTAGCCGAAAGGCTTGGCAACAATTACCGTGTGGTCATTGTGTGTGTCCCCATCGCTCAATATGGGGAATTTTATAACTGACAAGGGTTTTCATCGGTGTAGATAATCTCAGTGGCTGGGATATTGTCAGGGGTTCCAAGGTTCCAATGATAAATCTCAGCTTCAGAGTCATCATCTAAGACGTTGCTTTCAATCTCTTCATCTTGCGCTTCATTCCAATCTTTAAACATAGCTTCAAGCAAAGCGTCTTGGGCTATAGAATTAAATGGGAATAAAAGCAAAAATACTAAGATTCTCATAATTAAATTGTATGTTGCAAAAATCTTATTGACATATAAAATTTACATACTTAACCTAAAAACAAGTATTTATATCGTCACAAGAGTTAAGGCATGGAAATAACAGAGATCGGGTCATGTACAGCTATTCTAGCAGGGTTATCAACTAAGGTTGACGGCTCAATCAAAGTATCTTTAGAAATCAATCCTTCAGAACAAGAAATACTATCAAGGCTTTTAAAGCTGTTTGCAACTAATGAGAAGCTGCTTCAGGTTGCTTTTATAAAGGTTAATGAATGACGGCAGGAAGACCGGACAAGTTTAAAAAAGAATACTGCAATCTGCTAATTGATCACATGGCAAATGGTTATAGCTTTCAGTCTTTTGCTGGTGAGATTGGCGTAGCAATCAAAACTTTATATAGTTGGTGTGATCTTTACCCTGAATTTCTACACGCTAAAGAGATTGGAAGGGCTAAAGGCTTGAATTATGACGAGAAATTATTAACAAAAGGCGCTCTTGGTTCTGTTCGTGGCTATAACTTTAATGCTCACAAATGGAAAATGGCGAATATGTATAAATGGACCGAGAAGGTAGAGCAGACAAATATTGATCTATCAAAAGAAGATACTAAAAACCTTTTAGAGGAAGCTAAGCAACTCACTAAAGAGCTAGACCAATGAAATACCACATAATGCACGAAGACCATAACATTATAGTTTGCACGCCTCAATATGCTAGAGAGTACGAGGAAGCTATAAAGAAGCATTATCCAAACCACAAGGTTGAGCCAACAACTCAAGCCCCCCATGGAAATGCCTACCTATTTAACGAAGAAAAACTTAAAGAAGAATACAAAGTAAAAATACAACATGAAGATAATAATAAGGGAATATAAGCCCGAAGATACAAACTTTATTTTATCGGCTTGGATCAAGTCAAGCTATGCCAATATAACAGGATATAGGGAAAAGTATTCAGCTTATCATAAAGGGTTGGAATCAATCATTAAGAGGAAGTATGAAGACGGATCTATTATCCCGGTTGTTGCTTGCCTTGACTCTGACCCTGACTTCATTCTTGGCTTTGCAGTATTTGGAACTGATTACACTCTTCATTATTGCTTCACTAAAGAGGCTTTTAAGAAGCTTGGAGTTTGCAAAGGCTTGCTTGCTTACATATATAAGAATAAAAAAGAAATAACAGTGAGCCATTGGTGTAAGGATATAATCTACATCAAAAAGCTTTATAAAGTAGAGTACAATAGATTCAAACTATTCAGCTAAGGAGTATTTATGATTAAGCTAAAAAACGCAACATTTGCACAAGCAGTTAGACTACAAAACAACAGAATGGAAAACTTTGTCACAGCAGAGCAGGCCCAATTTGAGCTATTCTACAAACCAGAAGAACAACTTCTATATGTTTACCATGCAAGCGGTGTTATCAAATTGGTTGGTATTACCAACATCGTAGAGATGACTCTAGAGCAAGCTGAAGAAAAGAAATCAAGAAAACAAGCTTAATATAATTGGAGAAGTGGTCGAGTGGTTTATGGCAACAGTTTTGAAAACTGTCGAAGGTTAGCGCCTTCCGTGGGTTCAAATCCTACCTTCTCCGCCATTAAATGAGCAAAGCAGAAAGATTAAAAGCTATTATTGAGGAACTAAAGAGAAGGGGCGTCTTGGCTCCTCCTGTCTTTTTAGATTCATCTTTTCCGCTTCAATATAAAGCTGCTATGGATAAATCTTTCCTCAAGGCTATTCAATGCACAAGGCGAGCAGGAAAATCAACAGGTGAGGGCAAAGAAACTCTTCAGAGCATGATAGACGTTCCGGAGAGTAACCATTTATATGGTGCCCTTACACTTTCATCAGCTAAGAACATTATTTGGGATACTTTGCTTACTGAATTAGAAGCCAAGAAAGTTCCATATAGATCCAATGAGCAACAAGGAACGATTAAGCTAGAGAATAAGTCTCAGGTAAAACTGTTTGGGTTGGATTCATCCTACAAAGAAATGCGGAAGATTTTAGGATCTAAGTACAAGACAGTTAAGATCGATGAGGCTGGTTCGATTACCCAAGACTTAAAAAGAGTTTGTTATCAAATGGTCATGCCTGCTTTGACTGATGTTAATGGCAGACTTACTCTCCTTGGAACTGCTGAGAATATACCTAAGACATTCTTTGAAGCTGTTACAACAGGGTTAGAACCGGGTTGGTCAATTCATAAATGGACCGCTTTTGATAATCCGTACATAGCGGAGAAGTGGCGAGAGCACATAGCTTGGATTGAAGAGTTCAACCCTACTTTCAAGCTAACATCTGAATATAAAACCCACTATCTAAATGAGTGGTGTGCAGATGATAAGTTATTGATTATTAAGATAAATGAGAAAACTGTAGTTGAGCCTATAGAATTTAATAGCCCTACCTATATCCTTGGGGTTGATATCGGTTTCAATGATGCCTGCGCCTTTACGCTTGTAGCTTTCCATAAGGCTTCTCCAAGTCTTTATGTGGTTGAGTCATTCAAAGAGCCTGAGCTTGATATAACAGATACAGCTAATCGTATTAAGACTTACTTGAGAAAGTACCCTGTCGCTAAAGTCATTATCGATGGGGCTAACAAGCAAGGGGTAGAAGAAATTAAGAATAGACATCACGTTCCACTAGAAGCAGCAGAGAAACAAGATAAGGCTTCTTTCCTTAAGATCCTAGCTGATGACATTACCCGTCAAAGAGTTCATTACTTCCGGGGTAAATGCCAATCATTAATAGATGAGCAGGCTTCTTTACAATGGGAAGATGACACAAGACAAAGAGAAGACCAGCGCATACCTAACGATCAAAACGACTCTTTCTTGTATGCTTGGCGAGAAGCACGCAATTATTTGTGGAAAGAGGAAATCAAACCGGATAGCATTAATTCTGATAAATATATGGATGAATTTGCAAAAAGATTACTAGAACAGAGGAGAAGGCAGCATGAGCCCTAAGGAAATCAAGGAAATCGACACGCTTTTAAAGGTTTTACGCCGTCATGGAGTAGAATCTTTTGAAAAAGGTGAGATTAAATTGAAAGTTTCACCAGTAAAATACATAGATGCACCAGTTTCATCATCAAAAAGAAAAGGTGAATCAGTATCAGAAGACGATCTTTATTATTCAGCAACAACACTTAAGCCAAGGATTAAATAATGGAATACGAAACACCGTGGTGGGAACTAGATAAAGACGTCCATAAAAACGTTTTTGCTACTGCTGGAAACATCAGAAGAAATCAAACAGCTCAAGAAGACTTAGATGAAAGACACTTTAGACTTTACTCCGGTCTACCTCTTTACTCTGCTTTTACTTTTAACTTAACCTTTGACACGCTAGACGCTAAGTTTACTATGAACGTGGTGCAAGCTGCTACAAATACGCTTGTCTCAAAGATTTGTAAGAACAAAGTGAAGCCAACATTCTTAACTGATGACGGCAACTGGGGTATGCAGCAGCAAGCTAAGAAGCTTGATAAGTATGTCTTTGGTCAATTCTACAAAATGAACATCTATGAAGAGACAAAGAAAGCTTTCAGAGATGCTTGTATCTTTGGCGATGGCTTCATTAAGCATTGGCACGACTCTAATGGAAAGATCCACATGAAGCGAGTGTTTAAGCCTTGCCTTATTGTGAACCAAGCCGAAGTCATGTATGGTCAAGAGCCTAAGACTATCTATGAAGTTCGCATTGTAGATAAACAAACATTAAAACAAAAATACCCGGATTTTACCCATGAGATTGATGAAGCTTCAATTAGCGATATACCTTTCTTTATTGATTCTTTTGAGTCTAATCATCAGCTTGCGGTTGTTGTTGAGGGCTATCGTGTAGCTCATACGACTCTAGGCAAAGATGGGGAAGAGATTAAGCACAAGGGAAAACACTTCATTGGTATATCAACGGCTACTTTCCTGCTTGAAGACTTTGAGCAAGAGAAGATACCTTACGTGAAGATGACTTATGTTCCTAATGCTGTTGGGTACTATGGCAAGGGCGTTGCTGAAATCATCACAGGTCATCAGGTTGAAATCAATCGTATGCTAAGACGTATATCAAGAGCTATGAACTTAATGAGTTCTCCAAGCATCCTTGTAGACTTCATGAGCGAGATCGTAGACACGCATTTCAATAATGAGGTAGGAACTGTCATTAAGTACAAAAACAATCCTCCTATTTATAACTTTCCTGCTGGTATTAATCCAACAGTGATTGAATGGTTTCTTACTGTCTATCAGAAGGCATTTGAAGAGATCGGTTTATCTCAGCTTACTGCTCAATCTCAAAAGCCTGCTGGGTTAGATTCTGGTAAAGCTCTAAGAGAATACAACGACATCGAAACAGAGCGCTTTGCCGAGCTTGCTCAGGCTTGGGAGAAGTTCCATTTAGATATTGCTGATGCCGTTATTCTTCACTCTAAAGAGATTGCCGATCAGGGTGGGGAGACTATCGTTCTTTCTCCTGAAAAGATGGGCGCTCAGAAGATCGACTTTAAAAAGATTAAGCTGAAAGATTCTGAGTATATCATGCAGGTTTACCCAACTGCTATGCTTCCAAAGACACCAGCAGGGCGCTTAGCCTACGTCCAAGAGATGATGGGAGCAGGATTATTGACACCGGAAGAGGGCTTAGGTCTTCTAGAGTTCCCTGATATCTCTGAGATCGTTGAGAATAAGAACGCTTACATCGATGATATCAGACATACAGCTTACTTAATTGTTAATAATGCAGAATACAATCCGCCGGAGCCTTATCAGAATCTTCAATACGGCATTACTTTCATGAACAGCATGTACCTGAAGATGAAAACAAGGGGTTTACCTACGGAGCGCTTGGATCTATTACAAAAATGGATCAACGATGCCCTTACGTTACAAGAGCAAATGGCTGCACCTCCTGAAATGCCTATGGATATGGGAATGATGCCACAAGAACAATTACCTCAAGAAGAATTACCAATCACTCAAGGAGTATAAAATGAGTATCGAAGCAATCACAGGAAGTATCATTGAATCAGTAACAGCAGAACCTTCAGAATCGTCACAAGAAGCAAGCATTGAAGTGTCTGGTGAGATCAACCCGGCTCAAGGTGACAGTGATCTAGCCCAAAGGCTTGCCATTCTTGCTAAGAAGGAGAAAGGTCTTCTATCTAAGCAGCAGGAAATGGCTGCTAAGCTAAAAGAAATGGAAGAAAAGTCTAAAAAGTTTAGCGAATGGGAAGAAATCGACAAGCTTGCAAGTGAAAACCCTACTGAGTATTTCAAAAAGAAAGGCTTAAGCTTTGAGCAAATCCAACAAAAGATGCTCGAATCTATGCAGGATGATGAGCTTGATCCTATCCAAAAGCAACTTAAAGAACTTCAAAACAAGCTAGCTAATAAAGACTCTGAGATCGAAAAGCTTCTCAATGATAAATTATCCGAGAGAGATAATCAGAAGAAACAACAAGAGATTGAGGAGCAAAGTAAGTATTATAATCAAGAGCTTAAGAAGTTTATTGGCGACAAATCTGAGCAATATGACCTAATAAATACTTTTGAAGCAAGCGAAGAGGTGTTTAACGTGATCAAAACGGTCTACTTAAAAACTGCTGAAAAAGGCTCACCAAAGCTCATGTCATTTGATGAGGCTTGCGACCTATACGAAAAAAAGCTTGAAGAATTGGTGCAAGGTATGAAAAAATCTAAAAAAGTTTCTAAAATCTTTGGAGTCGACGATTCTGAAGATATATTCGGCAAAGTGTCTGGCCAAGTTACCCTAGACGATTCGTTCTCTCCTTCATCGGCTCATAGTCCTGAGCTAAAAACAGAAGCAGAAAGATTGAGAGCAGCGGCAAAACTATTTGAACAACAACTTAAAGCTTAAGGAGCTTAACAATGACTGCTACAACTATTAACATGGCGGCGATCCTTAAAACGATCTTCCCATCTGGTCTACCAAAAGATGCTACTTACAAAGACAATCCTCTTCTTGCTCTTATGCCGAAAGCTACAGACTTTTATGGTGAAGATGCTAAGGCTCCTTTGAAGTATGCTCCGAACGCTGGTCGTTCTTCTACTTTCTCAACTGCTCAATCAAACTCAACTAACGTTAAAAACGTTGCTTTCCGTTATATCCGTAAATCGGATTATGCTGTTGCACGTATTACTAACGAATTGATCCTTGCTTCTAAGAATAATTCTGGTGCTTTCGTATCAGCTCTTAAACAAGAAATTGATTCAGCTCAATTGAACGTTTCTAACTCAGCAGCTCAAGCTGTTTATGGAAACGGATCAGGTTGTATCGGGCAAATCGCCTCTTCTACAACTCTTGCTTCAACTCTTATCAAACTTGCTAACCCTGAAGATATCGTTTTCTTCGAGGTTGACTACAGAATTAAACTATCTGCTTCTAACGGCGGCGGATCTGTTAAGTCTGGTGTTTTAACTGTTGTTGCTGTTGACCGTGAGCTTGGAACTATCACTGTAGACCAAAACATTTCTTCAGGCGTAGCTACTGCTGCTCTTGGTGACTTCATTTCTATCGAAGGTGACTACGATAAGAAAATGGCTGGTATGGCTGCTTGGCTTCCTGCTGTTGCTCCTACTTCAGGCGATAACTTCTTTGGCGTAGACCGCTCTCTTGACGTTACACGTCTTGCTGGTTTCCGTGGGGATCTTTCTGCCCTTCCAATCGAAGAGGCTCTTATCCAAGGCGGAATGAAGATTGGTCGTGACGGTGGTAAAGTTGATCATGTATTTATGTCTTTCCAAAAATACGCTGATCTTACTAAGTCACTTGGATCAAAAGTTCAATACGTTGACGTTATGGCTAAAGATGCAGGCATTGGCTTCCAAGGTGTTAAAGTAAATCTTGGTAAATCTATCGCTACTGTTATCCCTGACCGTAACTGTCCTGATAACAAAATGTTTATGCTTCAATTAGATTCATGGAAAGTTCATTCACTTGAAGGGATGCCAATGATCCTTGATATGGATGGGCTTAAAATGCTTCGTGTATCTAACGATGACGCTGCTGAAATCCGTGTAGGTTACTATGCTCAAATTGCTTGTAACTGGCCGGGCGCTAACGGTCAATTCTCTATCTAATTTCTCAGGGGGGCTTCGGCTCCCCTTTACTTCTGACCTAGCAGCTTAATCTAGGATAGGGGAACAACCCTAAAACTAAGGAGTTTAAAATGGCTAATCGTTATTTCACACAATTCTTCTATTCATTCTTCAAAAAGCCGGTAATGATTGCCGGGTCTATTCCACTTTCTTCTGCTGCTGCTGTTGGTACAGTAGCCATTAAAGGTGTTGCATCGGTTTCTAAAACTGGCACAGGTGAATATACTGTAACTCTTGAAGATGAATATTATGCTGTTTGTTCTGTTTCTGCTGCTGTTATTGATTCTGCAGAAAACCTTAAAATTGTATTTGCTGACATCGATCTTCCAAGCAAGACTTTCAAGGTTAAAACAATGATTGCAGGATCTTTCGATGACGTTTCAGACGCTTGCGAAATTTCTCTTCAATTAGTTCTTTCTAACTCTTCAGTCTAATAAGGAGTTTCTATGTTAGGCATGATGATTGGACCCGGAAAGAAAGACATTACAGATGGGATTATTGAAGGAATTGTTGGAGGCAAAAAAGCCTATTCAACTGCTCCATCAGAATACCCGGAAGCCGCTAAACTTTGCGCTCAAGAACTAATCAAAGCAATTGAAGCTAAAGATCCTAATAAGATCATAGCTGCATTTATTGCTCTAGATCATGAGATCGAAGGAATAGAAGGCGAAGAATCAGAAGAACAAAGCTCAAAGCTTTAAAAGGTCAGGCTTATGGCATCATTTACGTTAGCTGAGTTTAGAACCCGATCAAGACAACGTGCTGATATGGTAAATTCAAAGTTCGTAACTGATGCCGAGCTTGATTATTTTATCAATGCTTCTTATGGTGAGCTATATGATCTTCTAGTTAATACTAGAGGAGAAAACTACTATGTTAATTCATATAATTTTACTACTACATCAAACGTAGACACCTATCCCTTACCTGCTGATTTCTTCAAGTTAATGGGCGTTGATTTCGTCACATCAAGCACGCAAGCGATTACTCTTAAGGCTTTTCGTTGGCAAGAAAGAAACAGGTTTAGAGAGCCATTCTACAACGTTAGAAACTATAACCTCATGTATCAAATCAGGGGTAATAACCTTGTTTTTATCCCTACTCCAAACGGTCAACAAAATATTCGTTTATGGTACATTCCAAGACATTCAGAATTAATTAATGATTTTGATGAATTTGATGGGATTAATGGATGGGAAGAATACATCGTTATAGACGCAGCTATTAAAATGAGAGTTAAAGAAGAATCTCCTGTTGATGAGCTTCTTTTAGCAAAACAAGATATGAAAGCACGTATTCTATCGGCTTGTGCTGGCCGTGATTCTTCTGAGCCTCCAAGAGTAGTTGATACCGATTCAAACTATGCAGGATTCAGAAACTTATGGAACTAAAACCGTACAAAAAGCTTACCGGCTTAGAACAAGACTTATCTAAAACTGTTCAATATACAGAAGAGTTTACTTCTCAATTAACGCCTTTAATATTTCTTAAAGGCAACTTGATTACTATTACGGTAACAACTTCAGCAACTCAATTTAATCATGGTTTACAACAAGTTCCACAGGGGTGGATAATATTTGATAAAGATTCAAACGCAAATGTTTGGAAGCTTGGGGCAACAGATAAGACTATCAGCTTCATAGCTTCAGCGGCTTCAAATATTAAGGTATGGGTATTCTAATGGCTTTACAAAGACAAACGTTATCTATCCAAATAGCCCAAGGCTTAGACACCAAAACAGATGAAAAACAAGTACCAGCAGGGAAAGCGTTAGCGCTAGAAAACGTTAGATTTCAAAAGACCGGAAAGCTATCAAAGCGATTTGGTCTTGTCTTACAATCAACAGCCTCAACAGATGGCAATTTTTTAACAGCTAATAAGATTGCTTTAGTCTCTGATTCAAATAGTATTAGCTCAGTAACAGACAAGGGCGTTTATACACTATCATCGGTTAAAAACAGTTGGGATAACATATCTCAATTTAAAGATTTTCCAAAAGTAGCTTCTGATTTTATTTATAAATCATCATTGAATCATTTTAATCCTGATATGGATTACAACGAAGAACTTAATCTTTGTGGATATGTATTTAGAGAGTATCAAGAGGGTGTAGCCCTTGCCGGTGCTTTAGAATATGTAACTGTTGTAATAGAGGATTCTCAGACAGGTCTAAAGAAAACAAGAAAAAAGCTTATAAGCCCCGCAACAACAAACGTTTCTTTGAAATACCAGAAAAGCCAACAGAAAATAATGGTAGTAAAGAACGGAACTAGCGCAAGAATCATTGTGTTTTATGAAGTAAATAACTTTGACGGCGTAGTTGGTAGCTTTGTTATTAATAAATTGGTAATGGATGCCGATTTAAACATAATCTCAGAGGCAAATATTCCTTACGTGTTTACTTCTAACCGTTTACTGTCTACAAAGTTTGACGTTTGCAGAGATTCAACATCTATTTTCTTTGCCCTACTAGATGAGTTTACTCTTCAAATGTATAAAATAGCATTTGATGGCTCAATAACGACTTCAAGAACCAAAACCGTAGCTTTTAAGTTGGCAGTAAACACCTTATCTTATCCAATGGGTTTTTCTGTTTGCTTAAGCCCTAATGATTTTCATGTATTTTGGGTAGCTCTTGACGGTGCCTCTAGGTTTGTTAATTGTATTGCTTTTACTAAAACCCTAACCGATTCAGTACCAGAAGATTCTGTTGGTAATGTTGGGTTATGGGGAGACGTATCTGTAACCTATAACGCAGGTATATCTTTAGCCACTTCATCAGTAGAAAACTTTACAACAAAAAGAACAGTGTTTTACCTTACTAAACTCTCATTTAATTCTTTTGGTTATACAATTGAATCAGTATCAACACAAATGAACAGAGTTTTCCATATTGGTCGCCCATTTGTAGTAAACGGATCTAATTTTATCATAGCTAAAACTGTAGAAACAGATCAAAGAACCGGGTTGATTATAAACATCGATCAACAGAAATTTGTATCGTCATTTTCTAATTTTGATTTATCTTTAGATAGAGAAGTGGTTCAATCGTTTTCAACATCAAATATTTGTAACTCTATCGCCTCAAACGGTGTTATTTATTGCGCTGTAGAAAGAATCTATGGACCATATACGTCAAGCACATCAGCAACAGACTTTATCGCTAACGTGGGTATATCTAGGGTAAAATTAGATTTTAATACTGATTATACTTGTGGAACAAAAGCCAAGCTAGGCAAAACTATTTATTATACAAATGGTCCTACGGTTTCATTAGACGCCAAGTCTGCTTATGAAAGCAGCTTTTACTTGGGTCCTAAGATTGAATCAGTAACCCAAACAACAGGAACAGCAAACCCTAACGTTGCATCAAAGACGTTTAACTATATCGCTGTCTATAACTACTACAACGGAAAAACAGAACTAGAAAGATCAGTACCTTCTTCGTCTGTAGCTATTACAACTAACGCCTCTGCTTCAGCGGTTAATATTTTAGTAAAAGCCTTGACCGGATCTTGGAAGGATGACTTTGATGGGGTTTTAGTACCTAACGGAACAATAAGAAGCCTAAGCGAAATTATTCTTTATAGAGCTTCCGCCGGAACTGGTGGGGTTTATTATCGATGCGCTAACATTCCAAATTCTAGTTTATATCTAGATGTTGCTCAATCCATTACAGATACAGCTTCAGACGCAGATTTATTAAACAATGAAAGGCTCTACACTACTGGTGGGGTTTTAGAATCTGATGCTACTCCTAATGCTAAATTCTCAACATCAGGAGGCAATAGGCTTTTCTTGGGTGGGCTAGAAGAACAAGACGAAGTGGCTTTTAGCAATAAACAAATTTTTGGAGAAGCCGTTTCATTCAATGGATTTAATAGAATTAGGGTTTCATCCGGAGCTAGTGCAGATAAAACACCAATCTCCGCCCTTGGTTATATGGATGCAAAGCTGATAATCTTTAGACAGCAATCAATCTACTTTGTTCAAGGTGACGGTCCTAATCTTCTTGGGATTGGCGACTTTACTGAGCCTGAAATCATATCTTCAGACGTTGGTTGTACTGAGCCGAGATCCGTTGTAAATACACCAAATGGGTTAATGTTTAAGTCAAGAAAAGGGATTTACCTTCTATCAAGAAATCTTGTGGTTGAGTATATTGGGGCTGCTGTTGAAGAGTTTAATCAATATAATGTAATGGCTGCCATTATTTCTGATAAGTTTAACGAAGCTAGATTCTACCTTTCAAATAATGATT